>Ga0209237_1003033_pt1 | contig 10164 bp, 8 predicted proteins | sample GraSoi013_1_40cm_2_FD_185820 | JGI IMG/M metagenome (GOLD analysis project Ga0209237, IMG submission 185820) | Grasslands soil microbial communities from the Angelo Coastal Reserve, California, USA - Sample 10_02_2013_1_40cm (SPAdes) (version 2) | ecosystem: Environmental > Terrestrial > Soil >...
GCGCCGATTCCGATACCGTCCCGGCGCTCGTCCGGATCGTGATCGTGCGCATCTGGTCGCCGACGCCTTCGATGGTCACGTGAATCGCGTCGGGCGGCAGCAAGGGCGCCAGCTTGTCCGCCCACTCGATGATCGTCACGCCCGGGCCGCCGAGCATCTCCAGCAGGCCCAGATCCATCAGCTCGGTCATGCTGCCCGTCCGGTAGGCGTCGACGTGATAGACGGGCACGCGGCCCGTGTATTGGTTGACGAGGACGAAGGTCGGGCTCGTGGCGCGGACCGTGGCGCCGAGACCCCGAACGAGTCCCTGGATGAAGCAGGTCTTCCCTGCACCGAGCTCGCCCGTCAGCGCGACGACGGCGCCGGGCCCGAGGGCGCGGCCCAGCCGCTCGCCGGCGGCCTCGGTCGCCTCGGGGCTGGCGCTGGTGATGTCAGCCGGCGCCGCCACCCAGCCTCTTGAACGCCTCGGGGATCGCGGCCACGACATCGCGCGCGATCAGCGCCTCTTCCCCGACACGCTCGGCGGCGATGTCGCCCGCGCTCCCGTGCAGGTAGACGCTCGAGAGGAGCGCGGCCCCGGGCTCCAGGCCCCGCGCGAGAAAGGCGCCGAGCATCCCCGTGAGCACGTCGCCCGTGCCCCCACTGGCCATACCGGGATTCCCCGTCGGGTTCACGAAGACGCGCCCGTCCGGCGCGCCGATCACGCTGCGCGCTCCCTTCAACACGATGTGGACCCGGTAGCGCGTCGCGAACTCGCGCGTGGACTCGATGCGATCACGCTGGACGTCGTCCACACGAGCGCTCAGCATCCGGGCCATCTCCCCGGGATGGGGCGTCAGGCAGCGCGCCGCCGGCGCGTCGCGCAGTAGCTCGAGATGGCCGGCGAGCGCGGTCAGCCCGTCGGCGTCGACGGCCAGCGGCTTGCGCAGCTCCCGGGCGAGGCTCCGGACCACTTGCTGCGTCTCCTCGTCGATCCCGATCCCGGGGCCGATCGCGACGGCGTCGCGCGGCGCCGCGAGCTCGGCGATCACCTCGCGCGCCTTCAACGCGAGCGTGCGCGCGGGTGTCTCCGGCAACGGCTCGGTCATCGCCTCGAGCACGAGGCTCGCGACGACGGGCTGCTGGCTCATGGGCGTCGCGACCGTGACGAGCCCGCTTCCGCTGCGCATCGCGGCGGCCGCTCCCAGCGCGGCCGCGCCGGTCTTGCCGAGCGAGCCCGCCACCAGGAGCAGATGGCCATAGGTCCCCTTGTGGGCCTCGCGGCGGCGCCGCGAGAAGTGTCGCGCGACGTCACGCGTCTCGATGAGGAAGGTCGTGACCCCTCGCGCGACTTCGGCCTCCGGAACGCCGATCGGGATCACGGTCAGGCGTCCGGCGAGCTCGTCGTCCGGGGCCGTGACCAGGCCACGCTTGAGCCCGGCGAACGTCAGGGTCATCGTCGCTCGGATCGCGACACCCGCGGGCGCTCCGCCGTCCGCTGACATCCCCGAGGGAATGTCGAGGGCGACGACCGAACGGCCGCTGGCGTTGATCAGCTCGATCGCGCGCGCGACGGGCCCCTCGGGAGCGCCTCGCGAGCCGGTCCCGAGGAGCGCGTCGACGACGAGATGGGCCCGCGTCAGCGCGGCGGCCGTCGCGCGATCGTCCTCGAAGCGCCGCGGCCGAATCCCGCTGCGGCGCAGCTCCTCGAGCTTGAGCCCGGCGTCGCCGCCGATCTCGGCCGGCGCGCACGCGAGCAGCACCGACGGGCGCGCGCCGTAGCGCTTGAGCCACCGCGCCACGACGAAGCCGTCGCCCCCGTTGCCGCCCTTGCCACAGACGATGACGACGCGCGCGCCACGGCGTGGCGCGCCGAGGGCGGGGAGCACGGCGACGATCGCGTCGGCGGCGCCGTGACCGGCGTTCTCCATGAGCACGGCGCCGGGAATGCCGAGCTCGGTGATCGCCCGTCGATCGAGCCGCCGCATCTCCTCGGCGGTGAAGACGCCCAGCACCGCTACTTCCCGGCGGGGAGCGGAGCCGCCTGGACGAGGAAGTCGGCGAGGATCGCCGTGTAGGTCTCGCGCCACTCGGTGCGCGCGACCTTGGGAAGCTCGATGTGCAGCGCCCGCTGCGGGAGCCTGAGGATGCCGTCGCGCTTGGCGCCCGACGCGGCGTAACGCAGGGTGTCGGCCGGCTCGACGAGGATCTCGAGACGTGGCGCCTCGCGGTTCATGCGGAGGTGCGCGTCACGGATCAACTCGAGGAGCGCGCGCAATCTGAAGGCTTCCTCACGGTCGATCCCCACGGTCGCGATCTCGATCCGGTTCGTCGCATCGCGATGGTTGTTGCCGTGGATCTCGGCGTAGAAGGCCAGCGGGCCCCGAGCGACCTCGCGAACCCGTCGCTCGTAGGCCTCGTACACGTGCCGGGCGATGTCGGAGACGACCTCGTCGGATGGCGGCTGCCCCGGCGTGCCTTCGAGCGGCCGGTTGACCTGGTAACGCCGGCCGGCGCGCTCGCGCGTGTCGGGCTCGAGGTTGAAGCCGGTAGCGATGACCACGCCGAACCCGGTACGCCGGGCCAACTCGGCGACGATGTCGCCGGTCCGCGCGTCCGAGGTGCCGTGGGGTGCCGCGATCACGATGCCGCGCGTTCCCGTCCGGCCCGAGATCCGTCCCGGCACGCCATCGATCTCGCGGAAGCTCGTTTCGGAGGCGCAGCCGGCCACGACGAGGGGTCCGATCGCCAAGCTAATCGCCCACCAGAATCGCCTGCGCGAGCGCATATTCCCCTTCGTGGGTCAGCGAGAGCAGCATGTGGCTCCCGCCCCTGCTCAAGCCGATCTCCCTGGATTTCCCCGACAGGACGAGCGTCGGCGCCTGGGTGCGCTCCCGGCGCACCTCGAGCTCGCGCCAGCGTACGCCCAGCTGCAGCCCGGTCCCCAGCGCCTTGAGCCCCGCCTCTTTGGCGGCGAAGCGCGCCGCGAAGTGCGGCACGGGATCGCGCCGCGCGCGACAGTAGGCGATCTCGTGCTCGGTGAACACCCGGTCCACGAAGCGCTCCTGCCAGCGATCGATCAGCGTGCGCATGCGCGGGATGCTGACCAGGTCGACGCCGACACCCGTGATTTTCACGCGTCGCCGATCTGCGCGCGGATGAGCCCGGCGAGATCGTCGGCCATCGCCCGGATACGGACAGCGTCCGCGCCCTCGATCATGACGCGGGCCAGCGACTCGGTGCCGGAGTATCGGATCAGGATGCGCCCGCGGCCGCTCATCTCCTGCTCGAAAGCGCCCACGCGCTCACCGACCCCCCTGATGGAGTCGATCGGCGGCTTGGAGCGGACGGGCACGTTGACGAGCACCTGGGGAAACTTGCGGAGGCAGGTCGCCAGCGCGGCCAGCGGCTCGCCGGTCTCGGCCGCGACGCTGAGCAGGGCCAGCGCCGAGAGAATGCCGTCTCCGGCGGGCGAGTGGTCGAGGAAGAGGAGGTGGCCGGACTGCTCGCCACCGAGGTTGGCGCCGAGCCGCTGCATTTCCTCGAAGACGTAGCGATCCCCGACCTGTGTCTTCACCACGCGGATCCCCGCGGCCTCGAGCGTCTGATCCAGGCCGAGGTTGGCCATGACCGTGGTGACCACGAGGTTCTGCTTCAGCCGCTGGCGCGACGCCAGGTGGCGACCTGCGATCGCGAGCGCGTAGTCTCCATCGCGGATCTCGCCCCTGTCGTCGATCGAGATGAGCCGATCGCCGTCGCCGTCGAACGCGAACCCGATCGACGCGCCACTGGCGCGAACCTTGCGCTGGAGCGTTTCGGGATAAAGCGCGCCGCACCCCGCGTTGATGTTCGTGCCGTCGGGCCTGGCACCGATCGTGAGCACCCGGGCGCCGAGACGCCGGAACACACGCGGCGCGACGCGATAAGTCGCGCCGTGGGCGCAGTCGAGGGCGACGGTGAGCCCGCCCAGCTCGAGCGGGAAGCAGCCGCAGAGGAAGTCCACGTAGGTCGCCTCGGCGCGGTCGTAGTTCACGAGCTCGCCGATCTGCGCGCCGCGGGCGCGAGGCGCCCGGTCCGGCGCCCCGAGCCGCTGCTCGATCTCGGCCTCCCACGTGTCCGGGAACTTGGTGCCTTCGGACGAGAAGAGCTTGATGCCGTTGTCCTCGAACGGATTGTGCGAAGCGCTGAGCACGATGCCCCCGTGGGCCTCGAGGCGACGCGTGAGCAGCGCAATACCGGGCGTGGGTAGCTCGCCGACCGAGTAACAGTCGGCGCCCGCGGACAGGACACCGGCGATCAGGGCCGCCTCGAGGAGGGGGCCCGACCGACGCGTGTCGCGTCCGATCACGAGCCGTGCCCGGTCGACGCCGTGGTCGACCTGGAGCGTCGCGACGAGCTGGCGGCCGACGCGGAAGGCGAGGTCCGGGGTGAGTGGCTCTTCGTTCGCTACACCCCGGATCCCGTCGGTGCCGAACAGGCGCGTCATCGGATGATCGCGGGCTTCGTCGCCGCTGCGGGTCGCATTCCGACCATTATAGGGCGCGGGAGGCCTCCCGGATGCGCTCGGCGACGCGGACCACCTCGAGCGTCTCGGCTACGTCGTGGGCACGGATCAGCGCGGCGCCGTTCCACACCGCAATCGTGGTCGCGGCCAGGGAGCCCGCGAGCCTCTCATCGGGTCGCTGCCGGCCCGTGATCGCCCCCAGAAAAGACTTTCGTGACACACCGATGCAGAGCGGACGCCCGAGGGCCCCGAGCGCGCCCAGGCCCGCCAGGACCCTCACGTCCCACTCGTCCCAGGCAACCGCCTCGTTCCTGAAAAAGCCGATCCCCGGGTCGAGCACGACGCGCTCGTCTGGTATCCCGGCTGCCCGAGCCCGCCGGAGCCCGCCCGCCAGCAGATCCCTCACGACCCCCACAGGATCCAAGATGGCGGTGCCTGCGTCGGGGTCGGGCCCTCGCGGGCCCCGCGACCGAAGTAGTGGGACCCCCTCGTCCCGTCCGCAGCTCGAAGAGCTGCGATTCGGGCGAGCGGGTGACGGAGCCGGTCGCGGGGCCCGCGAGGGCCCGACCCCGACCCCCTCCGGGGACGCCATGAGAATGAGGCCGACGCGGCGCTCGCTAACGAGAGCCGCGACCTCCGGATCACGGAGGCCCGAAACGTCGTTGATGATCCGCGCGCCGGCGTCGAGCACGGCGCGGGCAGGGCCTGGACGGGTCGTGTCGGCTGAGATCGGCACGGGCACCTTGGACGCCAGCAGATCGATCGCCCGCACGAGCCGCTCCCGCTCGGCCTCGTCGCTGATCCCGGTCTCGAGGTAGGGCGCCGTCGATCGGGCGCCAACGTCGATCAGCGCGGCGCCCGCCTCCACCATCGCGAGCGCGGCGACGAGCAGATCCTCCCCCGTCGTGTAGACGGAGCCGGCGTGGAAGGACTCGGGGCTGACGTTGAGAGCGCCCACGACGGCCACCGGAAGGCCGTGACCGAGGGAAACGCCGCCGAGAATGGCTCGATGGGCCAAATCGAGCCGCGAGCCGTTACGCGGGCGCGCCGGCTTCCTGGAACGGGCGGGCGCGCAGGATGCGGGCGATCTCCTCGCCGTCGAGGGTCTCCCGCTCGAGCAGGGCGCGCGCCAGGGCGTGAAGCTTCTCGATGTTCTCGTCGAGGATCTGCTTGGCGCGGCTCGCGCATTCCATCACGATCCGCTTGATCTCGGAGTCGATGAGGAGGGCCGTGTCCTCGCTGTAGTCCTTCTGACGCGCGACCTCGCGACCGAGGAAGATGTGCTCCTCGTTCTTCCCGAAGGTCAGGGGCCCGAGCTTTTCCGACATGCCCCACTCGCAGATCATCTTGCGGGCCATCTCGGTCGCCTTCTCCAGATCGTCGCCCGCGCCGGTGGTCTGCTGGTTGAGAACGACCTCTTCGGCGGCCCGCCCGCCGAGCAGGATCGTGATGCGATTGATTAGATATTCCTTCGAGTAGTTGTACTTGTCGTCGACCGGGAGCTGCTGCGTCAGGCCGAGGGCGCGGCCGCGCGGGATGATCGTCACCTTGTGGACCGGGTCGGTGCCTGGCAGCACGTCGGCCACCAACGTGTGGCCCGCTTCGTGATACGCGATCGTCCGCTTCTCGGCGTCGCTGATGATCATCGAGCGCCGCTCGACGCCCATCAGGACCTTGTCCTTGGCGCTCTCGAAGTCGGACATCTCGACGAGCTTCTTGTTCTGGCGCGCCGCCAGCAAGGCCGCCTCGTTCACGAGGTTCGCCAGATCCGCGCCCGAGAACCCCGGCGTTCCTCGCGCCAGGACCTTGAGCTCGACGTTGGGCGCCAGCGGGATCCGACGAGTATGGACGCGCAGAATCTCCTCGCGCCCCTTGACGTCGGGCCTGGGCACGACGACCTGGCGGTCGAACCGTCCGGGCCTCAGCAACGCCGGGTCGAGAACGTCGGGCCGGTTGGTGGCGGCGATGAGGATGACGCCCTCGTTCGTCTCGAATCCGTCCATCTCGACGAGGAGCTGGTTGAGGGTCTGCTCCCGCTCGTCGTGGCCGCCTCCGAGCCCGGCGCCGCGATGGCGCCCGACGGCGTCGATCTCGTCCATGAAGATGATGCAGGGCGCGTGCTTCTTGCCCTGCTCGAACAGGTCGCGCACGCGCGAGGCGCCGACGCCCACGAACATCTCCACGAAGTCGGAGCCGGAGATCGAGAAGAACGGCACGTTCGCCTCACCGGCGATCGCCTTCGCGAGCAACGTCTTGCCCGTGCCGGGCGGCCCGACCAGGAGCACGCCCTTGGGGATCTTGCCGCCGAGCTTCTGGAACTTCTGCGGATCCTTCAAGAAATCGATGATCTCGCGCAGCTCTTCCTTGGCCTCGTCCACACCGGCGACGTCCTGGAACGTCACCTTGTTCTGTTTCTCCGAGATGAGCCGCGCCCGCGCCTTGCCGAACGACAGGGCCTTCGCGCCGCCCCCCTGCATCTGCCGCATGAAGAAGACCCAGACGCCGATGAAGAGCAGCATCGGCACCCACTGCAGGAAGATCGCGTACCAGGGGTTCGAGTCCGGCGGCTTCACCGCGATGCGGACGCCGCGGTCCTTCAGCGTCTTGATGAGATCCGGGTACTCGACGATGTACGTGCGTTGGGTCTGCGCCGAGTCCTTGAGCGAGTACGTGACGAGGTTGCCACGGATGACAACCGACTCGACGCGGCCCTGATCGACGGCCTTGAGGAATTCCGAGAAGTTCGGCTGCTCCTGGCCGCCCTGCTGCGCGCCTTGAAAGACCGTGAACAGGAGGATGACGATGAGGCCGATCACCATCCAGAGCGCGAGGTTCTTGTAGACCTGGTTCATGACCGCCCGGCCATTATAGCACCGGCTCGAACGCGGACACGGTGGTCAGATCCCGTCGAGCGCCGCGACGTGGGGCAGGTTGCGGTAGAGGCCGTCGTAGTCGAGGCCGTACCCGACCACGAAGACGTTCGGGATCATGAACCCGACGTAGTCGAGGGTGACCTCCGTCTCGCGACGACCGGTCTTGTCGAGGAGGACGCACGTGCGCAGGCTCTGAGGGCGGCGCGCCTCAAGCGTACGTTTCAACGCGGCCAGGGTGAGGCCGGTGTCGATGATGTCGTCGACGATGAGCACGTGGCGCCCCGTGATGTCGATGCTGAGGTCGGCGACGATCCGCACCGTGCCCGAGGAGCTGGTTCCCGCCCCGTAGCTCGACGCGCGGAGAAAATCGACGGTGAGATCGATCGGCAGCCCGCGCATGAGGTCGGCGACGAAGGGCACCGCGCCCTGGAGAATGCCGACCAGCACGGGATTCGTCCCGCCGTAGTCGCGGGTGATCGCGCGGCCGAGCTCCGCGACGCGCGCCCTGATCTCCTCTTCGGCGACGAGCACACGCCCCGGCCTGGGAGCCGCCATCTCACCGGGTCGTGACGAATGCCGAGAGCGACCGCTCGCGGCCGATCCGGTCGGCGACCTCCTGGGCCGCTTCCCGCGTGGCGAAGGAGCCGACGCGCACGCGGAACCTGACGGCGGCGGGCGTGTCCAGCTGGACGACGTACGCGTCGTGGCCCCCGGCCGCGAGCCGCGTGCGCAGGGCCTCCGCCGGCTCCCTTGCCTTGTACGCGCCGACCTGGACGGTGAACGCGGACTGGCTCGGCGTCGGGCCGGGAACCTCCGTCGCCACGACGCGGTCGGCCTTCGGCCCCGCGTCGGGCCGATCGCTCTTCTCGCCGCGCGCGGGCTTCGACGGCTTGGCCGGTGGCGGCGCGGTCAGGGGCGCGGTCAAATCCTGGTAGAAGGTCAGCGTCGGAGTGGGCTCGGCCGGGCGCGCGGTCCGGTCTCCCCCTCGCGCCGACGCCGTTTCCTTCGTCGGCTTCGCCGCCGTCACGCTCGGCGAGGACCGCGTGCCGGGCCAGAAGCGCCCGGCCATGACGCCGAGCATGAACGTGCCGCCGAGCACCGCGAGACAGCCAACGAGGAAGAGAACCGAGGCCAACCGGCTCGGCTCGCGCCGCGCGCGTCCCGAGCGCAAGGCTACATGCTCTCCGGCGCGCTCACGCCCAGGAGATCGAGGCCGTTGCGGATCACGGTGCCCACGGCCGCGCAGAGCGCCAGGCGCGCGTGCATGAGGCGGCGGTCGTCCTGGATGACCCGGTGGTTCTTGTACCAGGCATGGAATTCGGCCGCCAACTGCTGCAGCCAGTACGCGACGCGGTGGGGCTCGAGCGCCCGGGTCGCCCCCTTGACGAGCTCCGGGAACTGCAGGAGCAGCTTGATGAGCGCCAGATCCGCGGGCTCCACGAGCGGGCTCGTGTCGACGTCGGGCAGAAGAGGTGCGGCGATCCCCTGCTCCGTCGCCTGGCGGAAGATCGAGCGAATGCGCGCGTGCGCGTACTGCACGTAGTAGACGGGGTTGTCGTTCGACTGGCGCGTCGCGAGCGCGAGGTCGAACTCGAGCGGGCTGTCGTGACGACGCGTGAGGAACGTGAATCGGGCGGCGTCGCGGCCGACCTCCTCGAGCAATTCCTCCATGAGCACGAACTCGCCCCGTCGCTTGGACATCCGCACGGGTTGCCCGTCGCGCAGCAGCGTGACGAGCTGGACGATCAGGACCTCGAACGCCTCGGGCGGGTGGCCGAGCGCCTGCATCGCCGCGCGTATCCGCGCTACGTACCCGTGATGATCGGGGCCGAGCAGGTTGATCAGTCGATCGGCCGCCGCGAACTTCACGTGGTGGTGATAGGCGACGTCCACCGCGAAGTAGGTCGGCTCGCCGTTCGAGCGTCTGAGCACGCGGTCCTTGTCGTCGCCGGCCTCTTCCCCCTCGGACGAGCGGAACCAGAGGGCGCCGTCCTGCTCGTAGCTGAGGCCACGCGACGCGAACTCCTCCAGCACCTTCTCCGGCAGGCGTTTGTCACGGACGTCGCGCTGCTCGGACGTCCAGACGTCGAACTCGACGCCGTAGTCGCGCAGGATCCGGCGCTGCGCGTCGACCATCCGCGCGACCGCATAGCGACCGAAGTGCTCGATCCGCTCGCGCTCGGAGGCGCCGTTGATGAGGCGCCCGCCCTCGTTGCGGTACGCCTTCGCGAGATCGACGAGGTACTCGCCGGGATAGCCGTTCTCGGGGAGCGCGGCCGGCTCGCCGAACTCCTGCTTCACGCGTGCTTCGAACGAGCGCGCGAGCGCCTCGAACTGATTGCCCGCGTCGTTGACGTAGAACTCGGTCGTGACGTGGGCGCCTTGCGACCGGAGCAGCCGTGCGAGGGCGTCGCCGACCGCGGCTGCGCGCGCGTTGACGATGACCAGCGGGCCGGTCGGGTTCGCCGAGACGAACTCCACGCGGATGCGGCGGCCCGCCTGGCTCTCACCGCGCCCGTACGCGGCGCCCGCGGCGAGAATCTCTCGTAGCGCGACGGCGCACCAGGTCGGCGCCAGGAACACGTTGATGAACCCTGGGCCCGCGACCTCGAGACGCTCGACCTCGGGCATCGGCGGGAAGTTCTTCACGACGAGCTCGGCGATCTGCCTGGGCGGACGTTTCGCGGCTCGCGCCAGGACCATGGGAACATTGGTCGCGTAGTCGCCGTGCTCGGCCTGGCGCGGAATCTCCCACGCGCACTCCTCGGGCTCGGGCAGCCCCGCTTTCGCGAGCGCCGCCCGCACCCC
>Ga0209237_1003038_pt1 | contig 10158 bp, 12 predicted proteins | sample GraSoi013_1_40cm_2_FD_185820 | JGI IMG/M metagenome (GOLD analysis project Ga0209237, IMG submission 185820) | Grasslands soil microbial communities from the Angelo Coastal Reserve, California, USA - Sample 10_02_2013_1_40cm (SPAdes) (version 2) | ecosystem: Environmental > Terrestrial > Soil >...
GACGGCGCGGCGCCGGAGGTCAGGCAGGCGGTGGAGCGCGCGGCCAAGGCGCTGGAGAAGCTCGGCGCCTCGCTGGACGAGGTCGACCTCGAGTCGATGACGCACGTGGCTCCGGCGTCGTTCGCCATCGTCGCCTCGGAGGCGCTGGCCTACCACGCCGAGTGGATGCGAACGCGCGCCGCCGACTACCAGCCCGACGTCCGGGAGCGCCTCCGGATGGGCGCCTTCATTACCGGCATGCACTACGTGCGCGCCCAGCAGATCCGCGCGCTCGTGCGCGCCGAGGTCGACGGCGCGCTGGCCCGGCGCGACGTGCTCCTGGCCCCGACCACGCCGATCGTGGCGACGGTGCTGGGTCAGACCGAGGCCACGCTCGGTGACGGAACGACGGACGTGCGCTCGGCCCTCATCCGCCTCACGCGCCCCTTCAACTTCTCCGGCCATCCGGCCTGCTCGGTGCCCTGCGGCTTCTCGGCCGCAGGACTGCCGATCGGCATGCAGTTCGTGGGCCGGCCCTTCGACGAGGCGACCGTACTTCGATCCGCCGACGCCTACCAGCGGGCCACCGACTGGCACGCCCGGCGGCCCGTGTTAGCATGACGGCCGATGGACGATAGCCTCGCTCAGCGGCTCGCGGCCCTGGAGTCGCGACTGGCGCGCCTGGAGGCGTCGCTGGCCTCGGTGAACATGGATGCGGCGAAGGGGAGCATCCAGCAATGGGTGACCGAGTACGTGTCACTGCGCCTGCAGCAGCTGGTACCCGAGACCTGCGAGCACGCTCCCGACGGGGAGGTGGCGGCGACCGGGGGGCCGGTACTGCCGGGGACGCGCATCCGCTGCACCGAGGAGGTCATCCACCGCCTGGGCCGGATCCCCATTCCCTTCGTGCGCCAGATGGTCGCCCAGAAGGTCGCCGAGACCGCTCGCGCGGAGAACGTCGTCATCGTCGACGTGATCTTCTTCGAGCGCGCGGCGACGTTCTGACAGTGCAAGCTCTCGGGGGAGGATCTCTCGAGCTTCCAGCACTGGCAGCAGCACGCGGCGGGAGGCTTGCGCATCTAGAAATCGGAGGGGGCGGACGTTACGGCTCCCTCCCAGGCCTCCCCCAGGATCGAGTGCGCCGGCGCAGCCGGCGCTCGAACCGGCCTCGCTTGACATCGACGTGACCCCGGACGAGCCCGTCCGGATTCCCATCGAGGATTCACTCGACCTGCACGCCTTCGCGCCGCGCGACATCCCCTCGGTGGTCGAGGAGTATCTCGAAGCCGCCCGGGCCCGGGGCTTCAGCGAGGTGCGCCTCGTTCACGGGCGGGGGATCGGCACGCAGCGCGCGATCGTGCAATCCCTCCTGGCCCGGCATCCGCTGGTGGCCAGCTACGCCGACGCTCCGCCCGAGCGCGGCGGCCACGGCGCCACCATCGTCCGCCTCCGTCCCCCCGTCAGGCCAGGTACGCGTCGACGGGGATCAGGCGGCGGTTGAGCGGATCGATCCCGAGGCCAAGCTCCTCGAGGGTCGTTGCGCCGAGCAGCACTGGGCTATCGGGTGGTCCCATCAGGATCGGGGTGGTCGCTCGACGCCCTTGGCACTCGACCTCGAGCTGCGTCAGTGCCCACTCCTCGATGCGGCCATCTGCCATCACGACGCGTTGGGTCCGGACCGGACGGCAACCCAGACCTTCCAGGAGCGGACGGGGAGCCACCGAATAGGCGGCGCCGGAGTCTACGAGAGCATCGAAATCCCTGACAGCGCCGTCACTTCTTGGATACAGCTTCAATGCGACCTTGAACTGTCCCACGACCACCTCGGCACCAGTGTGCTACGTCGTCCGCCCGGACGGCAAGTGTGGTCGTTGAGCTACTCAGTCTTTGTCGGCCCGCAGCAGGATCATGCGGTCGGTGAACGACTCCACGCCGGTGTCCGTGAGTCGGAAATCGAACGCGGCGCGATGGGGCTCCGGCGCCGACAGGACGAACCCCTCGAGGGCGCGGCGGGCGTCCGGCGCCATCCGCATGCGCCCCGTCCAGTCGTCCCAGACGCGGACCTTGGTCAGGACCGTCTCGTCGATCACCGTCAGGCCCGCGCCGCGCAGCAGCGCCTTCCACTCCCGCGCGCGGTAGGCGCGCACGTGCGAGGGATCCCGCCGGCGCTCGACCTCGGTGATGAAGGTGGCGATCTCCTGGTCGTCGTGCCCCAGGATGTCCTGGACGAGGAAGGAGCCGCCGGGGCCCAGCACGCGCGCGACCTCCCGGATGGCGGCGCCGGGGTTGGCGACGTGGTGGAGGGCGATCCGGCAGGTGACCACGGAGAAGGCGCCGGCCTGGAAGGGCAGCGCCTCCACGTCGCCGGTGACGTAGGCGAGGTTGGCCACGCCCCGGCCCCGGATGAACTCCCGTGCCGCCCGCAGCATCGGCTCGGTGAGGTCGAAGGCGACGACCCGCGTGGCCAGGCCCGCGAAGGCCAGCGCGGTGTGGCCGCCGCCCGTGGCGACGTCGAGCACGCGCGAAGGCCGCCGGGCGCGCCCCCAGGCCAGCAACTGCTCGAGGTCGGCGCCGGCGGCGTGCGAGACGCTCGTCACATAGGCCTCGGCGCTGGGGCCGAACTGCTCGCGGACGCGCTGGCCGTGCCGGTCGCTCACTTCTTGTCCCTGGCGCGCTCCGCGAGGTGGCGCAAGAGGAAGTCCTCGTCCAGGGGCGACAGGTCGAAGCGACGTGATGCCTCGTCGACGAGCTTGATCCGATCCGCCTTGGGGTTGTCGAGGAGCTGCTCGTCGATCCACTTCACGGCCTGCCTGATGGGGGCCTCACCCGCCATGGCGGTCTCCTTCTCACCGGGCTTCGAGGGTGCGCAGGCGCCAGCGGGCGAGCCCGAGCGCGCCGGTGATCAGCGCGACCGACGCGACGGCGCCCATCGCCAGCCACGTTACCATGCTGCCGCCCCCGGTCGATGCCAGCGCCGCCTGGCGCGCGATCCATCCCATGCCGGCGACGTACAGGAGACAGATGACGGTGCCGGCCAGGCCGCCGCCGCTGGTGGAGAGGGTCTCGGGGTTGGGCTCGCGGAAGTCCGGCCAGGCGGCGCCGAACGCCAGCAGGAGGGTCGCCGTGGTGGCGGCCAGAAGCAAGAGGAGCGCGGCCATCGTGGCCACCAGGCCGGGCTCGCGGACGAGGCGGACGACGCCGATCATCGCGATCGGCACCACCACGACGCTGAGCACCGAGACGTAGAGGGCGGCCCGGGCCATGACCAGGCGGAAGGCGCTGACCGGGCTCGAGAAGAACACCCAGGCGACGCGGCCCTCCAGCGAGAGGCTGGGGAAGACGAAGCGCAGGCCGAAGGCGGTGATGAAGTAGCCGGAGGCGATGACCGAGAAGAGGAGCAGGCGCGCCACGGCCTCCGGGCGGTCGGCCACCTCGCGCAGGGGCGCGATGACGATGAACGAGGTGTAGAGGAGGAGCAGGAGCGCGATGAAGGCGGCGCGCCCCAGCTCGTGGGGGCTGCGCGCGATGGCGATAAGATCCCGCTCGATCAGCGCGCCGATGGGGCCGCTGAGCCAGCGCGGAAAGCCGCTGGCCGCCGCCCGCGGGGAGGGAGCGGCGGCCGCCGCCGGCCGTAGAGCCGCCGTCCCAGGGTGGCGGCGCCCAGGAGCGCGCCCAACGGCGCCAGCCATAGCGCCCACCCGGTCGCCGCCGAGCCGGCCGGCCCGCCCGTCGCGCGCGTGTAGAGCGCCGCCGCGAATGGATGGCTCGGCCACAGCGCGAACTTCCCCTCGATGAACTTGATCGACGCCGGTTTGCCGTTGAGCGTGCCAGGCTCGAACATCACGTGGAAGTCGACCGCCGAGGGCACCAGGTTGCGGCCGACGAGAGCGATGAACGCGACCAGGAGGACGGCCACGCTGACGGCGACGACCAGGCGCGACGGGGCCCGGCGAAGCGCGGCGCCGGCGGCCGTGGTGACGAGCGCGCCGCCGGCGCCGGTCAGCGCGGCGAAGCAGGTCAGCACGACCGCACCGTAGGCGTAGAATCCCGGATCCTGCCGGTAGGCCGCGCCGAGGGCGAGGAGAGCCGGCAACCCGACGACCCCCAGCGGCCACGACGTGAGCGTGAAGGTCTCCACGCTCCGCAGGGCGTAGAGCCCGCCGAGGGGGATCGGCGCGGCCAGCAGCAGACGCGTGTCCCGAGCCCGGTAGTAGACCCAGAGCCCCGAAGCCACGAAGCTCAGCAGGGCGAGCACGAAGATGAGCACCATGACGCTCTCGAGGAAGTAGAGCGTCAGCGCGGCACTGGCCGCCCCCAGCTCGCCGATGGTGAAGAGCGCGCGGCGGAAGACGGCGTACTCGGCCACCATGACGGCGCCGAAGACCAGCACGAAGCCCGCGAAGATCGTGCGGCGCGCCCCCTGGCCGCGGCCGAGGATCGACCGGAGGTGGGCGAGCCGCTGGCGCAGCAGCCTAAGAACGAGCCGCGAAGTGGAGATAGAGGTCCTCGAGGGAGTCGCCCGCGGCCGCCCCCGCCAGGGCACGCAAGGTGGGGAGATCGCCTTCGGCGGCGAGCCGGCCGTCGCGGAGCAGCCCCAGGCGATGGCAGACGGCCTCGGCAAAGGCCAGCGTGTGGGTGCAGACCAGGACGGCGCCGCCGCGCGCCGCGTAGTCGGCCAGCAGCTCCCGCGTCCGCGCGGCGCTCTCGGGATCGAGCCCGACGATGGGCTCGTCGATGACCAGCAGGCGCGGCGCGTGCAGGAGGGCGGCGATCAGGGAGAGCTTCTGCCGGCTGCCGCGGGAGTAGCTTTCGACGTAGGCGTCGAGCGTGCTGCCGATCCGAAAGAGATCGGCCAGCTCGTCGATCTTCCGTGCGCGCTCCGCCGCCGGCACCGCCCACAGCTCGCCGATCAGGTGGAGGAACTCGCGGCCCGACATGCGCTCGTAAGCGAACGGCTCGTCGGGCACGTAGCCGAGCAGGCGCTTGGCGCGCTCCGGCTCCTGGTGGAGATCGATCCCGGCGACCTCGACGCGGCCTGCCGTCGGCCGGTAGAGCCCGGCGATGAGCTTCACCGTGGTCGTCTTGCCGGAGCCGTTGGGGCCGATGAGCCCGTAGACCTCGCCGGGGGCGACCGAGAGGGAGAGGTCGTCGACGGCGCGCTGGGTGGTGAACTGTTTGGTGAGGTGCTGGAGGCGGAGCAGGGGCCCGTTCAGCGTCGCGCCGAGGGCCCCGCTCCGCCCCTGGTCAGGCACCTACGTTCCCGACCGCCGCTCGAACTTCGTCTTCCACTCCTTGTTGAGGTCCTCGACGCCGGGGATGTATTTGATGGTCGACCAGGTCGCCCGGGCCGCCCCCCGCATGGCGTAGTAGAGGGTCTCGCTGATCTCGTCCTCGGTGGCGCCGGCTTGCTTCGCAGCCGCGAAGCGTCCCAGGAGGTGCAGCCGGCGGCCGCCATCGCCGCCAGCGCCACGAGCTGCATCGTCTTGGGGTCGAGCGCGCCTTCTCGGTAGAACAGGCCCGCGAACTCCTTCATCTCGGCCATCGAATCGCCTCCTGCTCGGGAATATCCAACGCTCGACCATTATACGGCCCCGGACATTGGTCGGTCGCCGGGTAGACCAATTGGCGCTTGACCGAGGTGATTTTTAGCCGAAAATGGTTGGTTGAGGCGACCTATGCAGATCGCGCTCGACCGCAGCAAACCGGTCCCGTTGGCGCGCCAGATCCAGGCGCACCTCGAGCGGCTCGTCCGCGACGGCCTTCTGCTGCCCGGGATGAAGCTGCCCGCCACCCGGGAGCTGGCCCGGGCCCTGGGCGTGAACCGCGCGACCGTGGTGCTCGCCTACGAGGAGCTGGTCGCCGCGGGCGCCGCGCGGTCCCACGTGGGGCAGGGCACGTTCATCGCCGAGCGCGCCGGGGACCACGGGCGGCCGGCCGCCCCCGAGAGCGCCCCGCGGCCGCCCATCAATTGGTCGGGGCTCTTCTCGCGCAGCGCCCGGATCGTCGAGACCGAGGACAATCGCCGCCGGGCGCTGGTGCCGCCGAGCGGGCTGCCGGCGGCGGTGATCTCCTTCGCCGGCGGCATGCCCGACAGCGGCCTCTTCCCGACCGACGCCTTTCGGCGGGCCCTCAACGAGGTGGTGCGGGACGAGGGTGAGGTGCTGCTCCAGTACTCGCCGGTGGCGGGCTACGCCCCCCTCCGGCAATACCTGTCCACCTACCTCTTGCGCTTCGGGCTCGAGGCCCGACCGGACGAGATCCTGATCGTCAACGGCTCGCAGCAGGGCTTCGACCTGATCGCCCGCACGCTCGTCGATCCCGGCGACTTCGTCGCGATCGAGCAGCCGACCTACCCGCGGGCCGTGCAGGTCTTCCGCGCGTTCGGCGCCCAGCTCCTCACCGTGCCGTGGCAGGCCGATGGGCCCCAGGCCGAGGTGTTCGAGCGGCTGCTCGAGCGTCACGCGCCGAAGCTCTTCTACTGCCAGCCGACCTGCCACAACCCCACGGGCCTGGCCATGGGCGCAGAGACCTCTCGCCGGCTGCTGGCCGCGGCGGCGCGCCATCAGGTGCCGATCGTGGAGGACGGCTTCGATCCCAGCCTGTACTACGGCGAGCGGCCGCCGGGGCCGCTCAAGGCGCAGGACCACGACGGGCTCGTGATCTACATCGGGACGTTCTCCAAGATCCTCTTCCCGGGGCTGCGCCTGGGCTGGCTGCTGGCGCCGCCCCCCGTCATCGAGCGGCTCGCCGCCGCCAAGCAGCTGGCCGACCTGCACACGAGCGCCCTGCTCCAGGCGGCGGTCCACCGGTTCTGCGAGCGGCGGCTGCTCGATCGTCACGTCGCGCGCGTCGCCCGCGAGTACGGCCGCCGCCGCGCGCTGCTGCTGGGAGCGCTGGAGCGACGCATGCCGGAGAGCGTGACCTGGACCGAGCCTCAGGGCGGGTTCTCGCTGCTGGTGACCCTGCCGCCCGGGCTCGACGCCGCGGCGCTGCTCCCCCGCGCGGCCGCGCGCGGAGTGGCGTTCACGCCGGGGGCCGCCTTCTTCCTGGAGGGCGGCGAGCGCACGCTCCGGCTGTCATTTTCGTCGGTGCCCGCCGCGCGGATCGACGAGGGGATCCGGCGGCTGGCCGAGGTGGTCAGAGACAGCTTGAAGCGCCCGGCGCCGCGCCCGCGGTCGGAAGGCGTGACGGTGCCGCTGGTCTGACGGTAAGCGGGGCAACGCAGCCGCACGACGGCGTAAGGAGACACGACATGACGGAGCTGAACGGGTTGCGCATCGCGGATCGCAAGCACATCGGCCTCGCCGAGATGCTCAAGGGCGGGGTCATCATGGACGTGACGAATGCCGAGCAGGCCAAGATCGCCGAGGAGGCGGGGGCGGCGGCGGTGATGGCGCTCGAGCGCGTGCCCGCCGATATTCGAAAAGAGGGCGGTGTGGCCCGCATGGCGTCCGTGAAGAAGATCAAGGAGATTCAGGCTACCGTCACCATCCCGGTCATGGCCAAGTGCCGGATCGGTCACTTCGTCGAGGCCCAAATCCTGGAATCGCTCGCGGTCGATTTCATCGACGAGTCCGAGGTCCTCACGCCGGCCGACGAGCACTTCCACGTGGACAAGTTCGCGTTCCGGGTGCCCTTCGTCTGCGGGGCGCGCGACCTGGGGGAGGCGCTGCGCCGCATCGGCGAGGGCGCGGCCATGATCCGCACGAAGGGCGAGGCCGGTTCCGGCAACATCGTGGAGGCGGTGCGCCACATGCGCGCGCTGACCAGCGGCATCCGGCGGCTGACGACACTCGCGCCCGAGGAGCTGATGACGGAGGCTAAGAACCTGGGCGCGCCCTACGAGCTGGTCGGCTCGGTGCGCAAGCACGGACGGCTGCCCGTCCCGAATTTCTCGGCCGGGGGCATCGCCACGCCCGCCGACGCGGCGCTGATGATGCAGCTCGGCGCCGAAGCGGTCTTCGTCGGCTCGGGCATCTTCAAGTCGAGCGACCCCCCCAAGCGGGCCAAGGCCATCGTCCAGGCCACGACGCACTACAAGGATCCGGACGTCCTGGCCCGGGTCAGCGAGGAGCTGGGCGAGGCCATGGTGGGGCTGGAGACGTCGAAGCTGACGAAAGAGGAGTTGCTGCAGACGCGAGGGTGGTAGGGCGTGAGGTCGGATCCATGAAGATCGGAGTGCTGGCGCTGCAGGGCGATTTCGCCCTGCACGAAAAGGCGCTCGCCCGGTGCGACGTCGCGTCGGTCGAGGTGCGCAAGCCCGAAGAACTGGCCGACGTGGACGGCCTCATCATCCCCGGCGGCGAGAGCACGACCCTGCTGCACCTGATGGAGGAATGGGCGTTCGTGCCGGCGCTCGAGAAGTTCCACGCCGCCGGCAAGCCCATCTTCGGCACCTGCGCCGGACTCATCGTGCTGGCCCGGGACGTGGAACGCCCGCGGCAGTTCTCCTTCGGCTTCATCGACGTCGGCGTCGAGCGCAACGCCTACGGCCGGCAGCGGGAGTCGTTCGAGGCGCCGGGGCTGGCCGTCCTCGACGGTGAGCCGACGCCCATCGATATGATCTTCATCCGGGCCCCGCGGATCCGCCGGGTGGGAGCGGGCGTGGAGACGCTGGCGACGTATCAGGAGGAGCCGGTGCTGGCGCGTCAGGGCAGCGTCCTGGTGGGGACCTTCCATCCCGAGCTCACGGACAACCCCGCCGTGCACCGCTACTTCTGCGGCATGGTTTTGCGAGCCGCAGGACGTCCCGGGGCTGGGGCCCTGCCGTCCGAGGCGAGCCGATGAACGAAATCGCCAAAGTGGGGGAGCGGCCCCGGTGATCTTCCACGATCACTACACGTCGATTCCGCCGGCGGAGATCGACCGCTTCGTCCAGGCGCAGGAGCTGGGCCGGCTGATCACGGTCGGCGAGGACGGCACGCCCCACCTCGGCCTCTACCCGTTTGTCCACGCGGGCGACGCCGTCGACCTGCACCTGGTGCGGCGCGACGAGCAGATCGCCGACCTCAAGGCGCGTCCGCGCTGCCTGTTCGAGGTCGACGAGGTGCTGGCGGTGATTCCGTCGTACTGGGTGCATCCCGAATATGCCGGCTCGGCGACGGCGTATCATCGGACGGTGATCTTCGAGTGTGTGGCGACAGTGAGCGACGAGGCGGCCGCGGTCGCCGCCCAGCAGCTACGGCTGCTGGCCCGCTATCAGCCGGAGGGCGGCTTCCGCGCGCTGGCCGTCGACGACCCCCTCTATCGGGGCGCTCTGGCCCAGCTGGCCGCCGTCCGGCTGGAGATCACGCGGCGGCGCACCAAATTCAAGCTGGGGCAAAACCGGCCGATCGACGCGCGTCGGCGCGTCATCGCCGAGCTCCGCAAACGGGGCCGGCCGTACGATGCGCGCGCCGCCGACGCGCTGGAGTGGACGATCAACGGGCCGGGAGGATGACGCGATGAACGTGGCTGCCAACGGCATCAACGTCAACTACACGCTGGACGGGCCGGCCGCCGCGCCCGTCGTCACGCTGAGCCATTCGCTGGCGGCGGACCTCGGCATGTGGAACCCCCAGATGGCGGCGCTGACCGCGCGCTTCCGAGTGCTCCGGTACGATACCCGCGGTCATGGCGCCACCGACGTGCCGGCGGGCCGTATACGCTGGAGCGGCTGGCCGATGACGCGTTGGGGCTGCTGACGGCGCTGGGCATCCCGAAGACCCACTGGATTGGCCTCAGCATGGGCGGCATGATCGGCCAGACGCTGGCCCTCAAGGCGCCGGAGAGGCTCGCAAGCCTCCTGCTCTGCGACACGTCGAGCCGCGTGCCCACCGAGGCCAAGCCGATGTGGGACGAGCGCATCCGCGTCGCCGAGACGCAGGGCATGGAGCCGCTGGTGGAGCCCACGATCGGCCGCTGGTTCACGGCGCCGTTCCGCGAGCGGCGTCCCGACGTCATCGAGCGGGTGCGCGCGATGATCCGCGCGACCAATCCGCGCGGGTACGCGGGCTGCTGCCATGCGATCGCCGGGCTGAACCTGACGGATCGCCTCAGCGCAATCCGCGTGCCCACGCTGGTCGTGGTGGGGGAGGATGATCCCGGCACGCCGGTCGCCGCCGCACGTGTGATCCACGAGCAGATCAAGGGCTCCGAGCTGACGATCATCCCCTCGGCCTCGCACCTGTCGAACATGGA
>Ga0209237_1003040_pt1 | contig 10155 bp, 7 predicted proteins | sample GraSoi013_1_40cm_2_FD_185820 | JGI IMG/M metagenome (GOLD analysis project Ga0209237, IMG submission 185820) | Grasslands soil microbial communities from the Angelo Coastal Reserve, California, USA - Sample 10_02_2013_1_40cm (SPAdes) (version 2) | ecosystem: Environmental > Terrestrial > Soil >...
ACGTCGGCAGGCCGCCCGGCGCCACACCGCCGCGGGTGTTGTCGCTGTTCCAGTCGAGAGGCTGGAAATTGTACGCCGCCGACCCCTTGAGTGTGTTGCCCCCACTCGGGGTCACGACGTTCATCACGACGCCGGTACTGGCCGGCGCGGAGGCATCGATGCCGCCCAGCTTCACTTCCACGTCCTGGACGGTGTCGCCGCCCATGCCCATCGAGTGGGCCGCCGCGTCGATGTAGGCCGACGCGGGCGCGCCTTCGAGCTGAAAGGCGTGGGCGTAGATGTGCGAGCCATGGAAGTAGTACGCCCGCCGGCCGACGCCATCGTCGACGTTGCGCGAGCCGACGCCGGGCGCGATGTCGAGGACGTCGCTGAAGAGGCGCCGCGCCGTCACGGGCGCCGCGCGCAGCAGGTCGCCGTCGATGTTCAGAATGCTCGTCGGCTTGCTCGTTTCAATCATCGGCGACTCGCCAGAGACGGTGATCGTCTCCGACAACGCCCCAACCCTCATCTCGATGTCGACGTTGAACGTGAGGCCGGCGCGCAGCGCGATCCCTTCGCGCCGAGTCGTCGAGAAGCCCGCGAGCTCCGCGGTAATCGCGAACACGCCGGGCGGAAGATTGTTCAGGCGGTAGTAGCCGTCGCTGTCGGTCACGGCGACGACCGGAGCGAGCACTGCGGGACTGGTGCCGGTCACCGTCACGCCCGGCAGGACGCCGCCCTGTTCGTCTCTGACGTAGCCGCGCAGGCTGCCGTCACCGGTCTGGGCGAACGTGTGAGAGCTGCTGAGGATCGAAAGGGCGACGAAAACCGCGACGAGACCTCGCTGCATCTGGGCCCTCCTGATGCAGCGCACAGTACGCTCCGCGCTTGTGCGCGTCAAGGCAGGATGGGCAGGACAGGCGGGATGGGCTGGATGGTTTTTCTTCCGGCCCGTCCTGCCTTTCCTGCCCTTCCTGCCTAGTTATTCGCTGTCTTCGCCCCGTTCGTCTTCGGGGTCGGGCCGCCGCGGAACGTCAGGATGTGGTCGCGAATCGCTCGGATCTGCGCCTCCGCGTTGCCGTTCAAGTGCGGGTAGAACGTTTTCGGGTAGTCCGGCCAGTACGCGGGCATTCGCGTGCCCGGCAGAATGGCCAGTGGGCTTTTCAGCCAGGCAAGAATCCAATCCGGTTGAAGCCGCTCGGACGCCATGCGGAGGTCCGGCGCCAGGGTTGAAGGCGTCTGGTCCTTCGGAACGCTCCCGAGCACGTGGCAGCTCTGGCACTTGAGCAGCTCGAACAACTGCTTGCCGGCCGCGTCGTTGGTGGCGGCCGTGCGCACGACCTCATGCGTCTGGAACGAGCCGAGCGTGTTCGACACGGCACCGAAGTAGTTGATGACGCCATTCAGGCTGTAATCGTCCAGACCGAAGGTCGGCATCCGTACGCTGATCCACGGACGAATCGTGATCGGCCCGCGCAGGAACGCATACAGCCATTCCGGTTGAACGCGCGCGCCTTCAGGCGTCAACATCGGCGGCCCGAGCGATGGCTCAGCCACGAGCTTCAGGAAGTCGCCGCCATCGCCTTCGATGATGTGGCAGCCGACACAGTTGCGGCGGTGCACCAGCGTGCGGCCCTGGCCGAGAAAGTCGACGCGCGCGGATTTGGCCGGCATCGCCTGCGCCGGCTGAATGTCGCGCTGGAAGCTCATGATCGCCGTCACGAGGCGGCCGATTTCTTCGTCGCTGAAGTCCCAGTTCGGCATACGCAGCTTGTCGAGCGCTAGCAGGACGCGGCCACGGTCGAAGATCCGTGGATCGTGCAGCTTGGTGCGGAACCACGCCAGCTTCGACGTGTGCGGGATGTCGGTGATGAACGCAAAATCGAGACGGGACACGAGCTTGCTGCCCTCTTCCGACAGCTCGGTGCCGATCGGCTGCGTCGTCTCGAAGCCTTTGATCTGATGGCAGCTGTAACAGCCGTACCGGCTGATCACTTTCTGCCCGAGCGCGACTTGTTTGGCTTGCCCGTCGAGCTTACCGACAGCCGCCTTCGCCTCCTCGAACGGCATCGTCGCTTTGTAGTAGTCGAGCAGCACGTCGTCGACGGCCTTCGCGTCGGGTGTCGCCTTGGCCGGATCGCCGCCTGACTGCTTCAGGCTGCTCAGGAACGTCGCGACGTCGGCCACCTGCACATCGGTGAGACGCAGGTTCGGCATGTAGGTGTCGGGGCTGTAGTGCTTCGGATCCCGCACCCAGTTGTAGATCCATTCGTACGTCGTCTTGTTGCCGATGTTCTGCAGCGGCTGACCGAAGGTACGGCGCGGGCCAGCGTCCGCTCGCGCTTTTTCGTCGAGGACGTGGCAGCCCAGACAACCGATCGAGCGGACGACCTGTTCGCCGTTCTTCGCGTCCCCGTGCGGCGGATTTTTCACGGCGAACTCGTGTGGCTCCGTGTTCGCGAACAGATACGCCACCGCCGCGTTGATCTCGACTTCGTTTCTGACCGCGTCCTGCGGGTCGCTGGAGTTCGAGTTGTACCAGATGCGCGGCATCCACGTGGTCGGTTTCACCGCGCGCGGATGGCGGATCCAGTTCTTGACCCAGTCGGCCGACAGCTTGGAGTCGATCTTCGTCAGGATCGGACCCGGCTTCCTCACAGTCTCGAAGCCGCGCGTCTTGTGGCAGGCGTAGCAGCCGGCGCGCTCGTAGGTCGCGTAGGCGATGTTCAACGTGTCCGCCTTGGGTACGTACACCTGCTGCTTGTGGCACTTCGCGCACGACGCTTCGGTCATCTTCGCCGGCAGCATCGGGTAGTCCCACAAGTGTGGCTCTTCCCAGTGGTACTTCTTCTCCCACTCTTCCTTCTGCTTCTCGTTTTGCGGTGCATGCGCGGCGTCGCGGAAGCTCACTGACTGCCCCATGCCTTCGTGGCACACCGTGCAGCCAACCTGATCGAGGGGATGGTGTGAGTCGCTGCCCAGATACTCCGACAGATTCGGATGCGTCGTGAACGGCTGCGGGTATTTCTCGTAGCCCTTCTTGTCGATCGCCAGGTGACACGTCTGGCACCGGTCCATCTTCGGGACCTTGGTGAAGTTCACGTCGTCGAGGACATTGGGCAGAATCACCTGCTGGACCTTGATCGTCGGCGCCATGAAGTCGAGCAGCGGCGCGTTCCGGAAGTAGTCCTTCGTCACGCTCGGCGCGAGGACGTCGAGGCGCTTGCCGAGCCGCGTCTGCTCGGTGTTCATCTCCTCGATCTGCTTCTGAATCGTCGCGACCTGGCCGGTGTACTGACCGAGCTGCTTCCGCACGTCCTCGCGCTCGGCGATCGATCGTTCGAGCGTCAGATTCAGCTCGGCTAACTGCGCCTCTTCTTCCTTGACGCGCTGCCCCTTGTTCTGGGCGGCCGCCTCGCCCCGTTCCGCGCGCGTCGCCTCGAAATCGTACCGATCGTGGTCGTAGGTCGCCTTCGCGAAGTTGGCGTCCTGCTGCTCGCGGAAGATGCGCGCCTCGAGGTTCTTCTGCTTCTTCTGCAGCTCGTCGACCTTCTGCTGGTTCGCCTGCACGTTCTTCTCTGCGGCGGCGAGCTGCGCCTGCAGCTGCGTCAGCTTGTTGCGGTCGACGCCACGCGCGGCCTGGTCCCGGCTGGCCTGGGTCACCTGATACTCGAGCTTCGCGAAGTTCCGCTGCGTGTTCTTCCATTCGCGGTCGTAGTCATCCCAGACCATCCAGATGACCGACAGAAGCAGGAAGATGCTGGACGCCGCGAAGACGACGTTCAGGAAGTCGACGTTGTAAGCGTGTCCGACACCCTTCTTTTCAGCCATATCAAATATTGAAGAAGAATTCGGGAATCGCGACGATGTACTTGAGGTTGAAGATCCAGCGCAACAGCATCTTGATCGGCAGCGCCATCATCATGATGAACAGGAACGCGCCGACGTAGTAGCGCGGTGCGCCGAGCTTCTGGTAGTACCCCTTGAACCACGTCTTCCCCAGAATCACCGGCAGCGCGAAGACGTAGAAGAGCACGAGCAGGATGCCGAAGATCTCGCGCGTGAGCCAGAATGTCGGCTGTCCGGTTCGCAGCCCCCGCACCCAGATGTATTCGGCCAAGTTGACGTTCGTCAGCGCCTCGAGCTTGTGAATGTCCCAGAATTCGAATGGCCCGAAGAAATTCCAGTTCGGGCCGCGCAGGAACGTGCCGAGCACGATGAGCGACACCCACAGAATGACGAAGCCGAAGAGGAAGATCGTCACCTCGGCCTTCCGCTCGGCGAACGTGAAGTAGCCGTTCCCTTTCGGGTTCTTGTCGATGTAGGGAATACAGATCAGCCCGACGATGATCAGGCTGGGCAGCACGACGCCGGCGAGCCACGGGTCGAAGTACACGAGCATTTCCTGCAGCCCGAGGAAGTACCACGGGGCCTTCGACGGATTCGGCGTCAGCGAACGGTTGGCCGGCTGCTCGAGCGGCGCCTTCAGCAGAATCGACCAGACGATCAGAATCACCGAGCACACGATCAGCGAGATCATCTCGGTGTAAACCAGATCGGGCCACACCCATACTCGGTCCGCTTCCTCTTTTTCGATCGGCCCCTTGCCGGCCGCAATCCGCCGATCGTTCAACACCCCTTCCCGCACCGAGTACCACGTGAAGAACACCAGCAGGAAGATCAGCCCGACGATCGGCACGTTGTCCGGCTTGGTGACGATCAGACGGAAGTTCGGGTCGAACGATCCGAAGACGAAGAAGACCGTCAGGACACCGAGCAACCCGTAACCGACGGAGTTGGCCGCGATCCTCTCGCGCTTCCACACCAGCACGACGAGCGAAGCGACCGCGAGGATGAAGAACAGCCGCGGATCGGCTAAGGCGTTGATAATCCCTTTCAAAAAGCCCATGTCTGCTCCAAGTCTGAAGTCTGACGCTTGAAGTCTGACGCGAGCAGACTTCAGACTTCAGACTTCCAACTTTCTAGAGAGGCCCTGAGATCCCGCCGTCTTTCCTGACCCGCCAGAAATGGACCGCCATCAGGAACGCGATGCCGAGCGGCAGGCCGACGCAGTGCAGCACGTAGAACCGCAGCAGCGCGCCCTCGCCGACAAACGATCCGCCGAGCAGCGCGAAGCGCGCGTCGTCGTACGCGTGAATGAGGGGCACGTCGCCGAGCCGGAGCAGTGAGGCGCCCGGCCCTTCGTGCCCGAGGAACGGCGTGGCGCGCGCCATGTTCGAGCCGACGGTGATCGCCCAGATGGCGAGCTGATCCCACGGCAGCAGATATCCGGTGAACGACAGCAGCAGCGTCAACACGAGCATGATGACGCCGACCGACCAGTTGAACTCGCGCGGCGGCTTGTACGATCCGGTCATGAAGACGCGGAACATGTGCAGCCACACGGTGATGACCATCGCGTGCGCGCCCCACCGGTGCATCTCGCGCATGATCCCGAGCGGCACGTGCTCGCGCAGTCCCACGATGTCGTTGTACGCGTACTCGAGCGTCGGCCGGTAGTAGAACATCAGCAACAGGCCGGTGAGCGTCAGCGAGAGGAACAGGAAGAAGCTCAGCCCGCCCATGCACCACGTGTAGCGCAGCTTCACACCGGACTTCCGGAGCCGCACCGGATGCAGATGCAGGAACACGTTCGAGAGCATCACGAGCACGCGCGTCCGATCGGTGTCGGGGCGGTCGTGCCGGAAGATCGACTTCCAGACCTGCGTCTCGGTCAGCCAGTTCCAGAGCCGGGTGCCGGCGCCTTCCTTCGGAGCGACTGTCTTGGTATCTGCCATACGGTCTAAAACTCTCCACCACAGGGGACACGGAGGAAAGGAGGAACGACCTGCATCAGAACAGGATCGAACCTCCGTGTCCCCCGTGTCCTCCGTGGTTCATAGGTTTTCTCACGCTTTCAGAAATGCCTCCGGATCCGTCCACTGCTGGAGCTCCCACTGGAACTTCCGCGATTTGTCGACGAGGAGCTGCCCGTCGTCGGCCAGCACGATGCGCGCGCGCTCGAGCGGACGCGGCGCCGGCCCCTCGAAGTTGATGCCGGTCAGCCGGAACCCGCTGCCGTGACAGGGGCACTTGAACTTGCTCTCCGCCGACAGGTAGTTCGGCGTGCAGCCCAGGTGCGTGCACGTGCTGATGATGGCGTAAAACCCCGGGGCGCGCGCGACGATGTCGTCGGGCGTGCGCACGATCCAGACACCGAACTTTTCCTTCCAGCGCTCGTCGACGCCCATGCCGTACTCGTTCGGGAAGCCGGCCTTGAACTGCTGCGGCGGCTCGTTGAGCACGTTCGGAAACATGAAGCGGCCGGTTGCGGCGAGCGCCGCGGCCGATGCCGCGGAGAACGCGCCCCACGCGAGACCCATCCACGCACGACGCGTGAGCAGCGGCGAGGTGTCGTCGGGATCGCGCGTCGCGGCTTTCGCCGCGGCTGGCGCGGGCGCCTTGGCGGCCGCGGCGCCACCGGCTGACGCGACGTTCGTCGTTTTCCCGGCGAGATCCGGAATCGGCGCGGCCGGCGGTCTCGGCGGCGGCGCCGGACGCGCGGCGTGCGCGCCTGGAGTCGACGTCGCGGCTGCCGCCGGCGCGACCGGTTTCGCGCCGGTCGGCGGCGCGCTCGGCTGTGTTCCTTGAGGCTTTGTCTCGTCGGCCATCTTTTACTTTCTCTCGCCAACACGCTCGGGCCGTGGCCCTCGCGTGTATCTGGAACAGAACGTCAACCCTGCGACAGCAGCTACCCCATGACTTTCAGCGCTTCGATGGCGGCCTGACGCACTCTCATGCTTCGATCCTGCTGGCTCAAGTTCGTCACCGATGGCTTGAGCGATTCGTCCTTGAGCGCAGCGGCCGCGCGCAATCCGCTGATCATCACGTCGGCGATCGGATCCTGATCGTCGTCCTGCCGAACATCGCGCTTGACCGTCTGCTCGACGTACTGGCGATCGAGCATCTGCTTGAGCACCGGCACACCGTCGTGATTTCCTTTTCTTGCGAGTGCCACGGCGGCATTCCATCGGACGTCGGCCGCGGCATCCTGGAGAGCGGTGCGGAGGATCGGAAGCTGCTCGTCGCCGGGCAGTGCGCCGAGCGCGTAGACGATCATCTTCCTGATGCCGGCGTCGGCGTCCGGCGCGGTGTAGAGCGGGATCAATCGCGGGACGACGGCGGGATCGCCTGAGGATCCGAGCGCCCAGATGACGCTGATGCGCGTTTCGCTGTCGGGATCGTCGAGCGCGTGCGTCAGGTCGGCGACCGCGTCGGCCGGCAGCGGCGGATCGAGGCGTCCGATCGCCAGCGCGAGATAGCGCCGGACCTGCGGATCGCTTTTCGACTCCTGAAACGCTTTGACGAGCGCCGGCGCCAGCGTCTTGTCCGCGCGCACGTTCGGATCGGCCATCAGCCGCGACAACTCGTAGGCCGCCGGCCAGCGGCGATCCGAACCGCCGCGCTGAATCTCGGTGAGATAGTCCTGCGGCGACCGTGCGTCGGCGAGCAGCGACCGGAATCCGACATACACGAGAACCGTGATCGCAACGACGGCCAACGGGATCAAAAAAAATTGAACGGCCAGAGCGGGGGCGGCGGTGAGTGGGTTTCGAGTCGCGGCTTCGCGCTCGATCAGCTTGTCCATGTAGTGGGGAATCTGAGTGCCATCAGACGGACGAGATTGGTGCAAGTTTTACCATCTGTTTCCTTTAACGGTCAAGGTTCGTCCAGATCGGCACGGCCGTGAAGAGGGGCTGCGGCGTCCCGACGGACAGCGCCGGCGACGTCTGAACGGGAAGCGCGAAGAGATGCAGGTCGGCCGGGATATAGAACAGCTCGCCGCGTCCCAGCTCATCCGATGCGAAGGCGTCGTGCGGCTGCCACTGTCCCTTGTCGAGCCATGCCGGTCAGCGCCGGACCTCCGACGTCCAATTGACGACCGCGGTGAGCGGTTGCTGGTTTCCCGAGATCTCGGGAACGCTGGCGAGAAAGGTCCTCCCGTCGACTGAGACGTCGAAGTCGATCCAGTGCCACGCGAAGAGCTTAAAACCGGAGCGCGCGCCGAGAACGCGGAAAAATCCGTGTGTTTGCGCGCGTAGCGAGCTCCGCGTTTGGTTCAGCGTGTGGTGCCGACCGTCTCCGATGTGGTTGCGCCGGTTGGAACCGGCTTCAAGAACGGCATCAATTGCCGCAGGCGCGCGCCGACCTGCTCGAGCTGTTGCGTGCGCTCGGCCTCGCGCGTCGCGTTGAACCACGGGCGACCCTTGTCGTTCTCCGCGATCCAGCCGTCGGCGTACTTGCCGCTCTGCACGTCTTCGAGGATTTGCTTCATCGCGCGGCGCGTCTCGTCGGTGACGATCTTCGGCCCGCCAGTGTAGTCGCCGTGTTCGGCCGTATCGCTGACCGAGTAACGCATGTAGTTGAGGCCGCCCTGATAGATCAGGTCGACGATCAGCTTCAGCTCGTGACAGCACTCGAAGTACGCGATCTCGGGCTGATAGCCGGCCTGGACCAGCGTGTCGAATCCCGCTTTGATGAGCGCGCTCACGCCGCCGCACAGGACCGCCTGCTCGCCGAACAGATCGGTCTCGGTTTCTTCGGCGAACGTCGTCTCGAGCACCCCGGCGCGCGTGACGCCGATACCCTTCGCGTACGACAAAGTCAGTGCGCGCGCCGTGCCGGTCGCGTCCTGGTGAATCGCGATCAACGCCGGCGTGCCGGCGCCTTCGACGAACAGTTCACGCACGCGGTGCCCCGGCGACTTGGGCGCTACCATCGCGACGTCGAGGTCGGGCCGCACGGTGATGGTGCCGAACCGGATGTTGAAGCCGTGCGCGAACATCAGCATGTTGCCCGGCTGCAGGTTCGGCTCGATCTCGTCGCGATACACCTTGCCCTGCGCGGTGTCGGGGATCAGGATCATCACGACGTCGGCCCACTGCGACACCTCGCTCACCTCGCCGACGGTCAGTCCCGCCGCGCGCGCCTTCTCACGCGATCGGCTCGTCGCCGGCAGACCGACGCGGACGCTGACGCCGCTGTCCTGCAGATTCAGCGCGTGCGCGTGTCCCTGCGATCCGTACCCAATCACGGCGACCTTCTTGCCGCGAATCAGCGCGAGGTCAGCGTCTTTGTCGTAGTACATCGTCGCCATCATCGTCTCCATCTGCCACGAAACCACGAAAAAGATTGTTTCGTGCTTTCGTGTTTTCGCGTTTTCGTGGCCGTGTTAGTTACACCGAACAGTTGCTGACGTCGCCGCCGATGTCCGCAGGGGGCACTCCACGCGGGACGCCGAGGCGCGTCGCGGGCGTGAGGCCGCGCGCCATCGCGACACGGCCGGTCCGCACCATCTCGACCACGCCGTACGGGCGCAGGACTTCGACCAGGCTGTCGATTTTGTCTTCGGTGCCCGTCGTCTCGATGACGAGCGACTCGGGGCTGACGTCGACGATGCGCGCGCGGTAGACGTCGACGAGCTGCATGACGTGTGTGCGCGCGTCCCCGGTGGCCGCAACCTTTATTAATGCGAGGTCGCGCGTAATGGATGGCGTGGTCGTGATGTTGTCCACGCGCCGCACCGGCACCAGCTTGTGCAGATGCGCTTCGAGCCGCCGCGCCCCGTACTCATCAGTGTCGACGACGACCGTCATGCGCGAAAGCCCCGGCGTCTCGGTGTGGCCGACCGTCAGCGACTCGATGTTGAACGCGCGGCGCCGGAACAGCGACGCGACGCGGTTCAGGACGCCGGGTTTGTTTTCGACGTAGACGGCGAATGTATGTACCATCGTCCTTCGCACCTTACACGCAACCACGAAGGCACGAAAACACGAAAAAGAAAAACCAACTCTTCTTCGTGCCTTCGTGTCTTCGTGGTTGCATTGTGCTTCGTGGTTCCATTGCCTTTAATCGGCGGCTGTCTCGACAATCGGCGACGGCCTGCGGATCATCTTGTGCAGATCCGCCCCGGCCGGCACCATCGGGTACACCGAGTCTTCCTGCTCCACTTTGAAGTCAATCAGCGCGGCTCGCTTGACCCGCCGCGCGGCGTGCACCGCGTCGGCCACGTCGCTTCGCTTGGTGACCGTCGTCGCCGCGATGCCGAACGCCTCGGCCAGCTTCGCGAAGTCCGGATTCATCAGCGGCGTCGCCGCGTAGCGCTTCCCGTAGAAG
>Ga0209237_1003043_pt1 | contig 10150 bp, 12 predicted proteins | sample GraSoi013_1_40cm_2_FD_185820 | JGI IMG/M metagenome (GOLD analysis project Ga0209237, IMG submission 185820) | Grasslands soil microbial communities from the Angelo Coastal Reserve, California, USA - Sample 10_02_2013_1_40cm (SPAdes) (version 2) | ecosystem: Environmental > Terrestrial > Soil >...
AAGAACCGCCACGAGTTCAGCGAGAAGCACGACACCGACTTCGCGTACGAGATTCACGGGCTCGCGCGGTTTCGCGCCAACATCTTCCAGGACCGGAAGGGACGCGGCGCGGTGTTCCGCGTGATTCCGTCGGAGATCCTCTCGGCCGAAAAGCTCGGGCTCTCGCCGGCGATTCTGGGATTGTGCCGCCTGCACAAGGGCCTCGTGCTGGTGACGGGCCCGACCGGCTCCGGCAAATCGACGACGCTCTGCGCGATGATCGACTACATCAACCGCGAGCGCAAAGATCACATCATCACCATCGAGGATCCGATCGAGTTCGTGCACGAGAACAAGGGCTGTCTGATCAACCAGCGCGAAGTCCACAACCACACGGAGTCGTTCAGGGCGGCGCTGCGCGCGGCGCTGCGCGAAGATCCGGACATCGTGCTGGTCGGCGAGATGCGCGATCTGGAAACGGTGGCGATTGCGATCGAAACGGCAGAGACGGGTCACCTCGTGTTCGGCACGCTGCACACGACGACCGCGGCGTCCACCGTCGACCGCGTCATCGATCAGTTCCCGACCGATCGCCAGGCGCAGATTCGCGTGATGCTCTCGGAGTCGCTGCGGGGCGTCATCGCGCAGAATCTGTGCAAGAAAATCGGCGGTGGCCGCGTCGCCGCGCTCGAGGTCCTCATCATCACGCCGGCCATCTCGAATCTCATCCGCGAAGCGAAAACGTTCCAGATTCCGTCGATGATGCAGGTGGGCAAGGCGGTCGGCATGGTGTCGCTGAACGATGCGCTCTTCGACTACGTGCAGAAGAAGCTGGTCACGCCTGAAGAGGCGTACTCGAAAGCCGTTGACAAATCAGGCTTTGAGGCGCAGCTCAAGCGCGCGAACATCCAGGTGAAGGTCGCGACCGAGAAGCCCGCCGGCGCGACGCCGTAGCCCGTCCTGCGGTTGCACGGCCGAAAGAGGCCGTGTTATATTCGTCAGGTTCTGTCGGGGCTAGGACACCCTATCTAGCTCCGCCGCTTAGGAATAGCGACGGTCCGTCGCGATTAACTCGAACCTAGGGTCAGTAGGGTTTTCAGGCGCCAAGCCTTTCGAGGCTTCTAGGCCTGAAACAACACATTGCGGATTGAGGATTGCGGATTGCGGATTGATTGAGGATTTCTTCCCTCAATCTTCAATAAATCCGCATTCCGCAATCCTCAATCCGCAATTTGAGATCGCATTCATATGCCAACAATCAGTCAGCTGGTCCGCGCGGGCCGTAAGAAAATCGTCAGCAAGACGAAGAGCCCCGCCTTGCAGAACAGCCCGCAGAAGCGCGGCGTCTGCGTGCGCGTCTTCACCCAGACGCCGAAGAAACCGAACTCGGCGCTGAGGAAAGTCGCGCGTGTTCGTCTGACCAACGGCATCGAGGTGACGACCTACATCCCGGGCGTCGGCCACAACCTGCAGGAGCACTCGCTGGTGCTCATCCGCGGCGGCCGCGTGAAGGATCTGCCGGGCGTGCGCTATCACGTGGTGCGCGGGACGCTCGATGCGGTTGGCGTACAGGGAAGAATGCAGGGCCGCTCGAAATACGGAGCGAAGCGGCCCAAGAAGGCTTAACACATTGCGGAGTGAGGAATGCGGATTGCGGATTTATTTTGGATTGATCGTTGATTGAATCCGCAATGAATCCGCAATCCGCAATCCTCACTCCGCAATACGAGGATTCAGAAGATGCCGCGTAGACGTGAAATTCCGAAGCGCGATGTTCCGGCGGATCCGCTGTATCAGAGTCCGCTCGTCAGCAAATTCATCAACTGCATCATGCACGGCGGGAAACGCAGCACCGCCGAGCGGATCATTTACAAGAGCTTCGACATCATCAAGGACAAGACGAGCGACGATCCGCTGAAGGTGTTCAAGAAGGCGGTCGACAACGTCAAGCCCAGTCTCGAGGTGAAATCACGCCGAGTGGGCGGCTCGAACTATCAGGTGCCGGTCGAAGTGAATCCGAACCGGCGTCTGTCCCTCAGCATCCGGTGGCTGGTCGCCTACGCGCGTCAGCGCGGCGACGGCAAGACCATGCAGGAGAAGCTGGCCAACGAGTTCCTCGATGCGTCGAACCTGCGCGGTGGCGCAGTGAAGAAGCGCGAAGACACGCATCGCATGGCAGAGGCGAACAAAGCCTTCGCGCACTATCGCTGGTAACTCGTGGAGCGTCCTCTCGAATTCAACGCCGGGCCGCTCCGCTCCCACCCCGCCGCGCAGGCATGCGCGTCGGGGGCCCCGGGTTGTCGCGGCCCGAAGATCGGGGTCGAAGGCTCGTTGTAGATAGTACTAATTCAGCTGATACGGTCCACAAGAAATGCCACGGCAAGTATCGTTAGCAAAGACTCGGAACATCGGCATCATGGCGCACATCGATGCCGGGAAGACGACCACCACCGAACGGATCCTGTTCTACACCGGGATCACGTACAAGATTGGTGAAGTCCACGAAGGCACGGCCGTCATGGACTGGATGGAGCAGGAACAGGAGCGCGGCATCACCATCACGTCGGCGGCGACCACCTGCTTCTGGCGCGATCACCGCGTCAACATTATTGATACGCCCGGCCACGTGGACTTCACGGCCGAGGTGGAGCGCTCGCTGCGCGTGCTCGACGGCGCGGTCGCGGTGTTCGACTCGGTGGCCGGCGTCGAGCCGCAGTCGGAAACCGTCTGGCGCCAGGCGGACAAGTACCGCGTCCCGCGCATCTGCTTCGTCAACAAGATGGACCGCATCGGCGCCGACTTCAAGCGCACGTTCGACCAGATCATCACCAAGCTCGAAGCCAACCCGGTCGCGATTCAGCTCCCCATCGGCTCCGAGGACAAGTTCGTCGGCGTGGTCGATCTCATCAAGATGAAGTCGATCACCTACAAAGACGAAACGATGGGCGCGGACTACGTCGTCGGCGAGATCCCGGCCGACATGATGGAGGAGGCGAAGCGGTACCGCGAACAGCTCATCGAGAAGGTCAGCGAGGCCGACGACAAGATTCTCGAGAAATACCTCCACGGCGAAGCGATCACCGAAGACGAAATCAAGGCGGCGCTGAGAAAGCGCGTCAACAGCTCCGTGCGCAAGAAGGGCGAGGCCGCGTTCGTGCCGGTCATCTGCGGATCGGCGTTCAAGAACAAGGGCGTGCAGCCGCTGCTCGACGCCGTGGTCGACTTCCTGCCCTCGCCGCTCGACGTGCCGGCGATCGTCGGCATCGATCCGACCAAGAAGGAAGCGACGCTCATCGAGCGTCCGGCGTCGGACGAGGCGCCGTTTGGCGCGCTGGCGTTCAAGATCATGACCGACCCGTTCGTCGGTCAGCTCACGTTCTTCCGCGTCTACTCGGGCGTACTCGCGTCGGGCGCGAGCGTCTACAACGCCACCAAGCAGCGCACGGAGCGCATCGGCCGCTTGCTCAAGATGCACGCGAACAAGCGTGAAGAGATCAAAGAGGTGTACGCGGGCGACATCGCCGCGGCGGTCGGCCTCAAGAGCGTGTCCACCGGCGACACGCTCTGCGACGAGAAGCACGCGATCGTGCTCGAGTCGATGGACTTCCCGGAGCCCGTCATCTCGCTCGCGATCGAGCCGAGGACGAAGGTCGATCAGGAAAAGCTCGGCGTCGGCCTCCAGAAACTGATGGCCGAGGATCCGACCTTCCGCGTGCAAACCGATCAGCAGACCGGCCAGGTGATCATCGCCGGTATGGGCGAGCTGCACCTCGAGATCATCGTCGACCGGCTGAAGCGCGAGTTCAACGTCGAGGCGACGGTCGGCAAGCCGCAGGTCGCCTACAAGGAAACGCTGACGCGTCCGGCAGACGGCGACGGCCGCTACGTCAAGCAGACGGGCGGCCGCGGGCAGTACGGCCACGCGAAGATACATCTGTTCCCGGGCGAGCCGGGCACCGGATACGTCTTCGAGAACGAGATCGTCGGCGGCTCGATCCCGAAGGAATTCATCAAGCCGATCAACGAAGGCATCAAGGAAGCTCTCACGCGCGGCGTGCTGGCGGGCTATCCGATCGACGATGTGCGGATCGAGCTGTACGACGGTTCGTACCACGACGTCGACTCGTCGGAAATGGCCTTCAAGATCGCCGGGTCGATGGCGTTCCAGGACGCCGCGAAGAGAGCCAAGCCCGTACTGCTCGAGCCCATGATGCGCGTCGAGGTCGTCGTCCCGAAGGATTACATGGGCGACGTGATGGGCAACCTGGCCAGCCGGCGCGGCCACATTCAGAGTCAGGAAGATCGCGGCGGCACGCAAATCATTTCTGCGCGCGTGCCGCTCTCGGAAATGTTCGGCTACGCGACCGACCTTCGCTCGCGGACGCAGGGCCGCGCGACGTACTCGATGCACTTCGATCGGTACGAGCCCGCGCCGGCCAACGTGAGTGAAGAAGTTGTAGCCAGGATGCAGGGGAAATAGACATTGCGGATTGAGGATTGCGGAATGCGGATTTATTGAGGATTCAATCGTCGATAAATCCGCAATCCGCAATCCGCAATCCCAAATGACAGGATTCACCGATATGGCTAGCCCGTTTAGCGACAAGATTCGAATCCGCCTCAAGGCGTACGACTACCGGGTGCTCGATCAGTCGACGACCGAAATCGTCGACACGGCCAAGCGCACCGGCGCGCGGCTCGCGGGACCGATTCCGCTGCCGACGGCGAAGAACAAGTGGACCGTGCTGCGATCGCCGCACGTCGACAAGAAATCGCGCGAGCAGTTCGAGATCCGCACGCACAAGCGGCTCATCGACATCTTCGAGCCGACGCCGCAGACCGTGGACGCGCTGATGAAGCTCGATCTGCCGGCCGGCGTCGATGTGGAGATCAAGGCGTTCGGAAAAGAGCATAAGTAGAGCTAAGCGCCGAGGGCTCTGGACAACAGCGCCTGCGGCCATGCCGAGCGGTCTTCCGCGAGGCATCAGCGTCAGTTCGCGGCGGGGGTGGGGCCCCGCCGCCAGTGCAGAAAAAGTGGACAAGTAAATGGTCACTGGCATCATCGGCAGAAAAGTCGGCATGACGCAGGTGTTCGATCCCGACGGGACCGTGCATCCGGCGACCGTCATCAAGGCCGGACCGTGCGTCGTCGTGCAGGCGAAAAACGCGCAGAGCGACGGCTACGAAGCGGTGCAGCTCGGCCTGGTCGAAGAGACGCCGGCCAAGACGAACAAGCCGACGAAGGGTCACTTCAAGAAAGCCAACGTGCCGCCGACGCGCGTGCGTCGTGAAGTGAAGCTGGCGCCTGGAGGTGATCCGCTGAATACCGGTGACCAGGTGCTCGTGAACATCTTCGCCAACGGCGAGCGCGTGGACGTCATCGGCACCGGCCGCGGCAAAGGTTTCCAGGGCGTCGTGAGGCGCCATCACTTCGCCGGCGGCGCGGCGACACACGGCTCGATGTTTCACCGTGCACCGGGATCGATCGGCGCGTCCTCGTTTCCGTCGCGGGTCGTCAAGGGCATGCGCGCCGCGGGACGCATGGGCGGCGGACGCGTGACGACGAGGAACTTGAAAGTGCTGCGGGTGGACGCGGACAACCATCTGCTCATCGTCGAAGGCAGCGTGCCGGGCGCGCCGACCAGCTACGTGGTCGTGCGCAAGGCGGTCGCGGCGAAGCGGATCAAGGTGGCGCAGGTGGAGAAACCCAAAAAGGGAAAGAAGTAGGGCAGGTGGGTCTGCGGTGGCCAGGTAAGGCGACAGCAGCGCCTGCGGCCATGCCGAGCCGAGGACATGGAAATCCGAGGCGAGGCATCAGCGTCAGTTCGCGGCGGGGGTGGGGCCCCGCCGCCAGTGGAAAAAAGATGACACTCGACATCGTCAATCACGACAACAAAAAGGTCGGCAGTGTGGAGGTGTCCGACGAGGTGTTCGGCGGACGCGTGAACGCGGACCTGATGTGGGAGTCGGTCGTGCACGCCAACGCGGCGGACCGGCGCGGCACACACCAGACGAAGAACCGCGCCAACGTCAGCGGCAGCGGCAAGAAGCCGTGGCGGCAGAAGGGCACTGGCCGCGCGCGGGTGGGCTCCATCCGCAACCCGCTGTGGCGCCACGGGGGCACGGTGTTCGGCCCCCAGCCGCGCAGCTACGACTACAAGCTGCCGAAGAAGGTCGAGCGCGGCGCACTGCGTGCGGCGCTCGCGCAGAAGCTGAAGGACGGCGACGTGGTCGTCGTCGAGGCGCTGACGGCGGCCGAAGTCAAAACGAAGGCGGCGGTGGAGCTGCTGAAGACGCTCACCGTCACCGGCAAAGCGGTGCTCATCGACGTCTCGCTCGACGAGAACATGTCGCGCTCGGTGCGCAACATCGCCGGCGTGTCGCTCGTGTCGAGCCAGCGCGTCACGGCGCGCGAGATCATGGACGCCCGCCGCGTCGTCGTCACGAAGGGCGCGCTCGAGAAGCTGCAAGAGGCACTGGCGTAAGAGAGTCGCCGGCTCAGCGGACAGTCGTTACGAAGTACCGCCGCGAGCCGAAGGCGAGCAGCGACAGGCGCCGGGGCTAGATTTCGAGCTGATTCGCGACACTGAGCGGGCAGTCGTTTCAACAACCGCGCCGAGCGAATGAGCGAGGCGCGACAGGCGCTGGGGGTGGGCCCCCAGCGCAAAGTAAAAAGATGAGACTCACAGACGTGATTCGCCGGCCGCTGATCACCGAGAAGACGTCGATCCTGCGTGAGGACGGCCGGACGATTGTGTTTCAGGTGGCGCCGCACGCGAACAAGACGCAGATCAAGCGCGCGGTCGAACAGCTGCTCGGCACGAAAGTCGAGAGCATCCGCACGAACATCGCGCACGGCAAGATCAAGCGGCAGGGGCGCTATGCGGGCCGCCGATCCGATTGGAAGAAGGCCTACGTGAAACTCCGCGAAGGCCAGAAGATGCCGGAATTCCTGGAAGGCGCTTAGGAAGTTTGAAGTATGAAGTCGGAAGTCTGAAGCAGACTTCAGACTTCGTACTTCAGACTTTCTGCGAAGGACAACATGCCATTTCGCAAATTGAACCCGACGTCGCCCGGCACGCGGTTTCAGACCGTGCAGACCTTCGAAGAGGTCACCACGCAGGAGCCGCACAAGCCGCTTGTCGAGCCGCTGCCGAGCACCGGCGGCCGCAACAATCAGGGGCACCTCACGTCGTGGTGGCGCGGCGCCGGCCACAAGCGGATGTACCGCATCATCGACTTCAAGCGCGACAAGCGCGACATTCCGGCGACCGTGTCGACGATCGAGTACGACCCGAACCGATCGGCGCTGATCGCGCTGCTGACGTACGCCGACGGCGAGAAGCGCTACATCCTGCAGCCGCTCGGGCTGAAGGTCGGCGACACGATCGTCGCCGGTCAGAACGCCGACATCCTGCCGGGGAATTCCCTGCCGCTCAAGAACATCCCGCTGGGCACGCAGCTGCACAACGTGGAGCTGAGGCCGGGCAAGGGCGGGCAGATCGCGCGCAGCGCCGGGTCGGCCGTGCAGCTTGTCGCCAAGGAAGCCGACTACGCGTCGGTCAAGATGCCCTCGGGCGAGATTCGCAAGATCAACATGGAGTGCTTCGCGACGATCGGCCAGGTCGGCAATATCGATCACGAGAACGTGTCGATCGGCAAAGCGGGCCGGAGCCGCTGGCTCGGCCAGCGGCCGCACGTGCGCGGCGTCGCGATGAATCCGGTCGACCATCCGCTGGGCGGCGGCGAAGGCAAGACGTCGGGCGGGCGCCATCCGGTGTCGCCGTGGGGTCTGCCGACCAAGGGTTACAAGACACGCAACCGGAAATCGACGGATAAGTTCATCGTTCAACGGAGACAGAAATAAATGGGCCGCTCCTTGAAGAAAGGTCCGTTCGTCGATACGCACCTCCTCGAGAAAGTGGAGGTCATGAATCGCGGCGCGGAGAAGAAGGTCATCAAGACCTGGTCGCGGCGCTCGACCGTCGTACCCGAGATGGTGGGACACACGCTCGCCGTGCACAACGGGAAGAAGTTCATCCCGGTGTACGTGACGGAGAACATGGTTGGCCACAAGCTCGGCGAGTTCGCACCGACGCGGATCTTCAAGGGACACACGACCAAGGTCGCCGAACGGGCCGCGGCGGCCGCGGCGGCCGCCCCGGGCGCGCCTGGCGCCGCGCCGGCCGGCGGCGGGACGGCGGGAGCGGCCGCGCCGAAGCCGGCTGGGGCCGGGAGCTAGCCATGATTCAGGCGGAAGCGACAGCGCGCTACGTGCGGACGTCGGCCCAGAAGGCCGGGCTCGTGCTCGACCTCATTCGCGGGAAGGACGTGAACCGCGCGCTCGCGACGCTCCAGTTCACCCGCAAGGGCATCGCGGCGGACATCGAAAAAGTCCTCCGCTCGGCGATTGCGAACGCGCAGAACAAGGACGGCTTCAGCGGCGACGTCGACCGTCTGTTCGTGTCGGCGTGCTACGCGAATCAGGGTCCGTCGCAGAAGCGCGTGCGCCCGGCGCCGATGGGCCGCGCGTTCCGCGTGCTGAAGCGCACCGCGCATCTCACGGTGCATGTGTCGGAGCGGCCTGAAAAGATCGTCGCCGTGGCCCCGAAGGGTGAGACGCCGAAGCGGCGTCCGCGTGCGGGAGCCGCGCCGAAGAAGCCGGCGGCGGCGAAGCGAGCGGCGGCGAAGAAGAAGAGATAGTCGTGGTCGTTGGTCGTTAGTCCTTTGTGGTTGGTCCGGTCGCGTCGCGACCAAAGACCAACGACCAAAGACCAACGACTATAAAAGGAGAGACTGTGGGCCAGAAGGTTCACCCGTTTGGGTTCCGCCTCGGGTTCAACAAGACGTGGCGGTCGCGCTGGTACTCGGACCGCGACTACGCGAAGCTGCTGCACGAGGACCTGGCGCTGCGCTCGAATCTGAAGAAGCGGTTCGCGCACGCCGGCGTCGCGAAAATCGAGACCGAGCGCGCCGCCAACAAGCTGAAGATCGACATCTACACCTCGCGCCCCGGCATCATCATCGGCCGCAAGGGGACGGAAGTCGACAAGCTGAAGCAGGAGATCCAGAAGCGGACCAGCCGCGAAGTCTTCATCAACATCCAGGAGATTCAGAAGCCCGAGCTCGACGCGCAGCTCATCTCCGAGTCGGTGGCGATGCAGCTCGAAAAGCGCGTGGCGTTCCGTCGTGCGATGCGCAAAGCCGTGGAGTCGGCGCTGCGCTTCGGCGCGCGCGGCATCAAGGTGCGCGTCTCCGGCCGTCTGAACGGCGCCGAAATCGCGCGGTCCGAGTGGTACCTGCACGGCCAGTTGCCGCTGCAGACGCTGCGCGCCGACATCGATTACGGCTTCGCCGAAGCAAACACGACGTACGGCCAGATCGGCATCAAGGTGTGGCTGTACAAAGGCGAACGTCTGGTGCCGCAGCGCGGGCGTGAAGAGGAGTACCGGGAACGCGCTCCGCGTCGTCCGCAAGCGAGGGCGTAGAGCAACGTACAACGCAGAAATCGCTGAACACGCAGAACAAAGCCGCTCTGCGGGTTCTGCGAGTTCCGCGTTGATCGTCGCAAAGGGTTTTTCGTCATGCTCATGCCGAAGAAGGTCAAGTTCAGAAAGCAGCAGCGCGGGCGCATGCGCGGCAAGGCCTGGCGCGGCTCCGACGTGTCGTTCGGCGACTACGGGCTGCGCGCGCTCGAGCCCTGCTGGCTGACGGATCGTCAGATTGAGGCGGCGCGCGTCGCCATGACGCGCTTCATCGCGCGCGGCGGCAAAATCTGGGTGCGCGTGTTCCCCGACAAGCCGATCACCAAGAAGCCGCAGGAAACGCGTATGGGCAAGGGCAAAGGCGCGCCCGAGCAGTGGGTCGCCGTCGTCCGTCCGGGCAAGGTGCTCTTCGAGATGGAAGGCATTCCGGAGAAGGAAGCGCGCGAAGCGATGAAGCTGGCGGCCGCGAAGCTGCCGATTCTCACGAAGTTCGCGATGCGCTTCGCGCAGGAGAAGATTCAATGAAAGCCGCGGAACTGCGCGACCTCGCCGTCGAGGAGCTCGGCGCGAAGGAGCGCGATCTGACCGATCAGCTCTTCCGGATGCGCATCCAGAAGTCGATGGGGCAGCTCGAGGCGCCCGACAAGATGCGCACGGTCCGCCGTGATCTGGCGCGCATCAAGACG
>Ga0209237_1003045_pt1 | contig 10147 bp, 10 predicted proteins | sample GraSoi013_1_40cm_2_FD_185820 | JGI IMG/M metagenome (GOLD analysis project Ga0209237, IMG submission 185820) | Grasslands soil microbial communities from the Angelo Coastal Reserve, California, USA - Sample 10_02_2013_1_40cm (SPAdes) (version 2) | ecosystem: Environmental > Terrestrial > Soil >...
TTCACCGTGGCCGCCGTCACGGTCACGGACCGGCGCCTGGGCTATTCGTCACAGGGGCCCGGCGCGCTGCACTCGCGTAAACCCGATCTGGCAGGCTTCAGTCACTTCGCGGGGTCGGGCATTTACCCCGCCGACGGGGGCACCTCGGCAGCGAGTCCGGTTGCCGCCGGAGTGGCGGCCGCGCTCCGCCAGCGCTTCGCCACCGACCGGCTGGCGCCGGCGCAGCTCAAGGGCCTGTTGCAGCGGACCGCGCGCGATCTGGGGGGCGACGGCTGGGACTACGACCTGGGTTACGGGGTGATCGATGCCGCGGCGGCGGTCAAGGCGCTGGGTGTCAAGCCGCGCGCCAGGAAACGCCCGAAAGCGACGGCCTAGCGCGCCGTCAAGAGGTAGGCTCTTGGATCGCGTCGGCGAAGAAGCGCACGCCGGGAATCCGCTCGGCCCGCTCGCGCGCGTCGGGCGAGGCGACGCCCCGGACCACGTAGCGACCGAGCTGGGGATTGATCGGGACGGGGCCGTAGTCCGGGTCCACGGTGACCCCAACGCCGTCGAGCAAGGAGCGGATCGTTGCCATGTCGACCCGCTCGCCGGGCCGGTCCACCTGGATGATGTAGCGCGTTGCGGGGGACATCTCGCCGCGGAGAGAGTAGAACGTCGCGGCCGATCCTGCAAGGGGCTTGGTCCGAACTAGATGGGCTTGGCACGATCCGACCCGGATTCCCTATATTGCGACCCCCCTCTCAAGGCACCGCGTGACGCTGCCCGAGCCCCACCCACTGCCCGACGACTCCTGGGTCGTCGACGAGCGCGCCCTCACCGCGTTCGCCGCCAAGCTCAAGGAACCCCCGGCCGAGCGCGCCTGGTACGAGCTGCGGCGCGAGGCGGAGCGCATCGCTCTTGTCCCCGGGTTCGACCGGCTGATCACCCTCGATGCCAACGCGATCAAGGAGCTGCCCCACCAGATCGACGTGGCCCAGCGGGTGCTGCGCGACATGGGCGGCCGCGCCATCCTCGCCGACGAGGTGGGCCTCGGCAAGACGATCGAGGCGAGCATCATCTATAAGGAACTAGCGATCCGCGGCCTGGCCCGCCGCGCGCTCATCCTGACGCCCGCCTCGCTCGTGGGCCAGTGGCAGGGGGAGCTCGAGGAGAAGTTCTTCGAGCGCTTCGACACGCCGACCGATCCCGACGACTGGCCCCGCGTCACGAAGGCGATCATCTCGCACGACCGCGCGCGCACGCGCCGCCACGCCGAGGAAATCTTGAGACACCGCTGGGACCTCGTGATCGTGGACGAGGCGCACAAGGTGAAGAGCCACCGCGGCGCGACCTACCAGTTCATCGAGAAGATCGAGCGCGACTTCATCCTGCTGCTCACGGCGACGCCGCTCCAGAACGACCTGCGCGAGCTGTACAACCTCATCACCCTGCTCCGGCCGGGCCAGCTCGGCACCTGGCAGGAGTTCAAGAGCGAGCACCTGGTCTCGGGCGACCACCGCCAGCCGCGTGACCCCGAAGCCCTGCGCGCGCTGACGCACGAGGTGATGATCCGCACCCGGCGCTCGAGCGTCGTCGACGACCTGGCCCTGCCGCCGCGCCGGCCGCGACACCCCGAGGTCAAGCTGACGCCCGCCGAAGCGGACCTGTACCGGCGCACCACCGAGTTCCTGCGGCGGCTCTATCGGGAAGGCTTCATTCAGCCGGCCGAGCAGGAAGAGGTGGAAGACGAGCCCCGACGCCGCAAGCCGACCAAGAAGGGGATCCTGCAGCTCGCCGTCATCCACCTGCGCCAGCGGCTGTGCTCCTCGTCGCGGGCGCTCGCCGAATCGCTCGCCCACTTGGCCGAGAGCGAGCGCATCAGCCCCGCGTACCGCGCCATCGCGCAGCAGCTCGCCAAGCGGGCGGAGGGCATCAAGACGCACGCCAAGCTGGACGTGCTGACCAAACTCCTGAAAGAAACACCGGACCGGCTCGTGGTCTTCAGCGATCACCGCCCGACGATTCAGCTGATCGAAGAGCGGGTGAAGAAGCTCGGCCGGCAGCCGATCGTCTATTGGGGCGCGCACTCGACGGCCGATCGGGACAAGCGCATCCGCGCCTTCCACGCGGACCAGACGAGCGTCCTGATCGCCACCCGCGCCGGCAGCGAAGGACGGAACCTCCAGTTCTGCAACGTGCTCGTGAACTACGACCTCCCCTGGAACCCGATGGTGGTCGAGCAACGCATCGGCCGGCTGCACCGCATCGGGCAGACGCGCGAGGTCCACATCGTGAACCTCGCCGCCGCGGGGACCATCGAGTCCTACATCCTCCAGCTGCTCGACCGGAAGATCAAGCTGTTCGAGCTGGTCGTGGGCGAGCTGGACTTGATCCTCGGTGAGTTCGGCGGCGCGCAACAGTTCGAGGGCCGCCTGGCCGAGGAGTGGCTCGCCGCCGAGAGCGAGGAAGACTTCGCACGGCGGGTGGAGACGCTCGGCTCGGACATCGAGAAGAGCAGCGCGGTGGGGAAGGAGCAAGAGCAGCTGAACTCCCTCATCGCGCCGGACGACAACGCCATGCGCCTCGAGCGCAGGTTCGAGACGCTGTCGGTCCCCGGCCGCCTGCGACTCGGGCTGGGCACGAGCCAGGTCGTCAAGGCAGCCGGCTGGGACGCGAAGCGCCACAAGCTGGGCGTGCACGTGACGGAAGTGCTCGAGGCCCTCGAGTCGATCGAGCCGATAGCGGGCGTCACGACGCAGCAACCAGCCGGGAGTCACCCCGAATACGGAGAGCTGGTGCGGCTCACCGGCTTGACCAGCGGCGGACGCGCGATCACGCTGATCGCGCAGGTGGACCGGCTGCCCCTGGTGCTCGTGGACATCGCGGTGGAGGCCGCGTGACACGCCCTTCCCCTCGGAAGCCCCAGCGCAAGGCGCCGCGTAAGCCTAGCGGCCAGGCTCCGCTGCCGCTGACCGCAGCAGGAGGCGACGTCGATCCCCTCGCCGACGCGCGCATCCGGCCGCTGCTCGAGCGCTACTGCGGGCTCGCGGGTGTGAAACAAGCCGCGCTCGGCCCCGATCACTCCAAGCTGAGCCTGCCCCAGGCCGAACGCCCGTTTTTCAGGGACCGCGCATCGCTGCGCGTGGCGTTCTCGCTCGACGCGCTCGAGCGCGACCCGGACGCCGAGATCGCCGTGCTCGGAAGCCCGTTCCTCTCTCAGCTGATCGAGGCCATCCGGACGCGGGCGGCGCGCCTCTCGCTCGGTCTGATCGCGCCGACCTCACCCCCTGTCCCTCTCTCCCCTCGGGAGAGGGGGGACGCCGGGGTCGAGCTGAGCATTCCGGTTCGCGATGGCGGGGCGAAGCCGGGCGCGACACAGCTGGCCGTACATCCGGTGGGGCGGCTCGTCGCACGCGTCGTGCTGCGCGCTGGCGCCGGGGTCGAGGAAGCGGTCGTCGACAGCGACGTGTACGACCTGTCGGCCGGCGCCAAAGTGGGTGACGATGTGGCCGGTGCGTTCCGGGACTTGGAGGCGGGCCGCGTGCAACCCGCGGATCCGTCTCACGCGGCGAAAGCGGCAGCCGTCCCGGCCCGGGAGCCTGCCGACTTGCTGCGGCTCGTCTTGAGCCATCTCCAGGAAAAGTCGGCGGAGCGGGTGGCCGCGCGGCGTGTCGCGGCGGAGCAGGCGCTTGCCACCGAGCTCGGCAGGCTGGACCGGTACTTCGAGTCGATCCTCAAAGAGCAGTCCGACCCGGAGGCCATCGGAACCGTCACGGCGCTCGCCGAGCGTCGCCGTACCGAAGAGATCAGACGCAGCCAGGTGAAGGCCGTCGTGCATCCCCTGCAGCTCATCGAGGCAGCCGTCCTGATGCAGCGCGCCGAGTGGCAGCTCGAGTCGGCTCGGGGGCGTACCGCGACGTTCAGCGCGCAGCGGTCCCTCAGCGGTGCCGCCGCCTGGAGCATGACATGCCCGCACTGCGGCCGCCCGCCCGCGACCCTGGTGATCTGCCGGCACGACCACTGCGGCTGCGAGGCCTGCTCGTCTCGCTGCTCGGTCTGTGAGGAGGACTTCTGCGCGGACCACGGCATCGCCCGCTGCCGCGTGGATGAGCAGCCCGCCTGCGAGGAGCACGCGCGCGTCTGCCAGTCCTGCCGCATGGCGCACTGCTCGGTGCACGAAGGAGTCTGCGCCGAGGGCGGGCACATGGCCTGCTCGGAATGCCTCGCGTCCTGCGGCAGCTGCGGGCGGATCGTCTGCAACCGGCATGCGGAGCAGAGCCACGCGGATGCGCCCAAGGGAAGCCGCCGTCTGTGCTCGGAGTGCCTGCGGTACTGTGAGGGCGGAACCAACGAGCCGGTGGGCGTGGATGAGGTGACGCAATGCGCGAGCTGCGGCAACTCGGTCTGCACGGCGCATCAGGCCGTGTGCGCCGTAGATGGGCAGGTGCACTGCTCACAGCATCTGCGCCGCACCGACCAGTCGCGGCGCCTGGTCTGCGCGCGGCACCGGGCTGCCTGCACGGAGGAGTCGGGGGCCATCTTCGCGTCCGATGAAGTCGAGGCGTGCGCTTCGTGCGGGAAGCTCGTCTGCGCCGGCCACTCGGCCGAGTGCGCCGAGGACAAGCGGCGGCACTGCGTGACCCATCTCGAGCCGCTACACGACGCGAACGGCTCCTACGGCTGCGCGGAGCACCGCAAGCAGTGTCATATGGACGGCCAGACGTTCACGCTCCATGGCGTCAAGGAATGTCCCGTGTGCGGCAAGGACGCCTGCGCCCGGCATCGCGCCCCTTGCGGCCATTGCGGCCGGCACGTGTGCACGGCCGATCTGGGGCAGCAATCCCGCCTCTGCGCGACCTGCGCGCAGCTGGCCGTGGTGGCTGACCCGCCGGACGAGGCGGTGGCCGCCGCGCGGGCCGTGACGGGCCAGGCGCCGAAGTCGTCCCGCGCCTGGCGCGTGGCTCGCGACCGCAGTCATCTGGTCGTAGAGCTCGATCTCGGGTTGCGACGGAAAGCGGTGTTCACGATGCGGCACGGGGACAGCGAGCCGGACAGCATCGTGAAGCATTCGTTGCTCGGCTCGAAGCAGCGGAAATGAGCCCGATGCCTACGGCCGGTAGGCTCGAATCCGCTCCCCGGGTCCCGCAGCCCGGGCCTGATGCAGCGCGGTGCCCGCGTGCTCGAGCAAGCTTGCGGGCTCGAGTGGCGTCTGGTGCACGTCCGCGACGGCATCGTACCCCGCATGCACACGCAGCGGCGGTACGCCGGCGGGCCGGGGTCCCGCCGTCTCGATCACGCGCGACAGCCGCTGGGCCATCTTTTCGGCGCCCTCGGGGGTGGTCGCAGGCGCGAGCACCGCGAACTCTTCTTGACCGACACTCCCCACGCAATCGCACGTCCGCCCGCTCGCCTGCAGGACCTGCGCGGCGTATGCGGCTGCGGCGGGGAGCGCCGCGGCGCTCTCGCCCGCCCCTTTGGGGTCCACGCCGATACCGAGCGCTACACAGGCGAGGGGCGCGTGCCGGCGCACCGCGTCCGCAGTCAGCTCGTGCGCCCGCCGCTCGAGCCCGCGCAGCGTGTACAGCCCGCTCGCCGGGTCCACGGCGCTCTCTTCCAGCGCCCGCTCGATCTCCAGCTTGAGACGGGCCATGGCGTCGACCTTCAGGATCAGCTCGTCCGGGTTGAGCAATACGCTCACGTAGTCCCACGCCCCCGCCTCGAGCGCCGCGAGGCGCTGTTGCTTGGTGGCGGGCGTCGCCGTGACCACGAAGACGGGCATGTTCCAGGGGGCGCGATTCTGGCGCAGCGTGCGGCACACCGCGATGCTGTCGAGATCCGGAAGGTCCGCATCCAGCACGATGACGTCGGGCTGCACCAACGGCGCGCGGTCCAGTAGCTCGCGCCCACTCAACACGAAGTGCACGCGATAGCCCCGCGCCCTGACGAGGTTGGCGAGTGCCTGGCTGAGCCACGTGCCGAACGCGTTGGCGACGAGCACGACGGGAGCACGGCTGAACGGTGCGCGACGAGCCACGCTCGAATGTGGCGACGCTGCGGCACGGGAAAAACCGGGGAAACTACTTGCTCGGGCCGGAGAAGACCCGGGCTACGGCGTGACCAGCCCCTCCCGGATAGCATAGCGCACGAGGCCCGCGACGTCGTGCACGTCGAGCTTCTTCATCACGCGCGCGCGGTGAAACTCGGCCGTTTTGATGGTGATCCCGAGCAGCGCGGCGACCTGCTTCGTGGACTTGCCTTCCGCCACCAGCTGCACGACCTGGCGCTCCCGGGGGGTCAGGTGGCCGCGGTCCTGCGCCGCCGCGGCGCGGCAGGCCTCCACCACGGCTTGCGAGACGCCCCCGCCCACGTAGAACCCCCCGCGCGACACCTGCTCGATCGCCTGCAACAGGTCCTCCTCAGCCTGGGTCTTGAGCACGAACCCGCGCACCCCCGCGCTCACGGCCTCCGTCACGAGGCGCTCCTGGTCGAGCGCAGTGAGCAGCACGACCTGGGTGTCCGGGCACGTCTCGGCGATCTCGCGCGCGGCGTCGATGCCGTTCAAGAGCGGCATCATGATGTCGAGCACCGCGACGTCCGGGTGGAGCTGCCGCGTCGCGGCGGCCGCCGCCCTGCCGTCGGACGCTTCGGCCACGACCTCGACGCCGTGCCGCTCGAGCAGGGCCCGGACGCCGTGCCGCAACATCGGGTGATCATCGGCCAATACGACCCGCAGCGACATGCTTCCCTCCGAGGGCTGCGCCCTCCTCATTGCACCGCGCGAGAGCGGGGCATCAAGCCTGATGAGCCCGCCACGCCCGGTAGTACAGGTCCGCCTCGTCCAGGAACCCGCCGTGGCGCGGCTGCCAGCCCAGTAGGCGGACGGCCTTGCGCGCGTCCACGTGCTGGTTCAGCGCCAGCGCCGCGGCGAAATCCCCCATCGTCTTCGCGGCCTCGGCGAGCGGGACGGGACGGACCTCACCCCGGTAGCCCGCGGCGCGCGCGGCCGCGGTGGCCATCTCGAGCACCGTGGCGCGCGACCGGTCGCTGACGTCGAACACCTCGCCACCGAGCCCGCTCTCCCCGGCTCGCAGGTAAGCGTCGGCGAGATCGTCCGCATGCACCATCGTCCAGCGGTTTCGGCCGTCGCCCACGATGGTGGGCTGCTTCCCGGCGCTCGCGTCGGCGAACCAGGGGGCAGTGAGGCCGCCCGGTCCGCCGTACACGCAGCCGGGCCGGATCACGAGCCCGCGCACCCCGGACGCCTGCAGCACCAGCTGCTCGTGCGCCGGTCGCCACGCGACCAGCTTGATGGGATTGAGGGGCGTCGTCTCGTCCACCATGCGGTCGCCCGTGTCGCCGTGCACCCAGACCCCGCTCGTGAGGATGACGGTCTTGGGTTTCGCGCCGCGGCGCCCCGCCTCGATCAGAGTCTCGATCGCCTGCTTGTCCTTGGCGACGCCGTTCGCCGAGTACTCGAAGGCCGCATGGACGAGCACGGCGCACTCGGCGGCGACGTCGGCGTACGTCTTGGGATCCGCCAGGTCCCCCACGATGGGCTCGATCTCGTGCTGCTCGAGCCAGCGCGCCTTCGCCTCGGTCCGGGTGAGGCCCCAGACGCGATGCCCTGGCCGCCGGAACGCCGTGGCGACGCTCGACCCGACGTACCCGGTGGCACCAGTGACGAACACTTGCATTGGCCAACTCCAGTGGAGGGATGCGTGTCCGACAACGGCGTTACGAGCGACACGGTTCCGCCTACGGGCCCCGGGGGGCTGCCGCCCGGTACACCGGATGGATCTCCCACAGCGCGCGGAGCGAGGAGTTGCAGCGCCCGTGCTGGAGGGGGTGCGATGCACCACCACCGGTCGCTTGCGCCTGATGGTACCCGTCGTAGAAGGCGGCGCCCGTGAGCTGGACCCGAACCGGTGGATCGACGTCGCCGCCTGGGCTCAGCCGGGTCGTGTCCACGAGGGCGGCGAGCGCGCCACGAGCCCGGTGGTAGATCGCGCCGTAGGCCTCCGCCGGAATCTCGGCGATGACGCAGGACGACACCGGCGTGGTTGCGGCGTCGGTCAGCTCGATGTGCCAGTCACCGTCGCTCTCGTGGAGGTGCATGCGTCGCACCCAGCCGGTGACCACGAATACGCTGTCCTCGCGCCCGGCGCGCGGTGCACATGCGTCTTTGCTCGTGAGGCTCTGGGGCGCCCACTTCGTCAGGATCTGGGGGATGAGCGCGGGGGTCGCCGGTCGAGTCGCGAGCGCCGTGTCGACCTTCTCGCTCCAGCGATAGTGGGGTTCGACGCACCACTGCCCGTGCGTCGCTCGAGGGAGGAAGAGGACCCAAGTCAGGCCGAGACCGACGGCCAGGCGCGTCATGGTCCATGATTGTGGCCCTCCGGACAGCTAACTTCAACGGCGCTAGCCACTCCGGGAGTGTCGCATGGCTGCGAAGCGCAAACCTCGTCGCACGGATCCCCACCGCGCGCTCCGTGAGCACGTCCTCGAGCTGCTCGGCAAGGGTCACGCCCACGTCACATTCCGGGACGCGATCGCCGCTTGGCCGGCCGCGCTCCGGGGCGCGAAGCCCCCGGGGCAGCCGTTCACTCCCTGGCGCCTGCTCGAGCACATCCGCATCTCGCAGTGGGACATCGTGGAATTCACGAAGAGCGCGAGCCACGTGTCGCCCGAATGGCCAGCGGGCTACTGGCCCCAGAACGACGCGCCACCCGACGCCGCGGGCTGGGACAAGAGCGTCGCCCAGGTGGAGCAGGACCTCCGCACGATGCAGCGCCTCGTGCGCGACCCGGCGACCGATCTTTTCGCCCGCATCCCGCACGGCACCGGACAGACCGCGCTGCGCGAGGCCCTGGTGCTCGCCGACCACAACTCCTATCACCTGGGACAGCTCGTGCTGCTGCGTCGCCTGCTCGGCGCCTGGAAGGGGGATTGACGTTAGCGACTCGCTTGGAGAGTCCGATCGGCGAGCTCGTGATCACCGCCTCGGCCTCGGGGCTCACCGGCGTGTGGTTCCCGGGAGTGGGTCTCCCGGGCGTCGAGCCGGACGACGAGCGAAAGCCCCCGAGCAGTCACCTCGCCCGGGCCTGCGAGCAGCTGGCGGAGTACTTCGCCAAGGCTCGCACGGCGTTCGACCTTCCCTTGGACCCGCCCGGCACGCCGTTTCAGCGGCGCGTGTGGAGCGCCCTCCGCATCATCCCGTACGGCACCACCGTGAGCTACGGCGAGCTGGCTCGTCGCTTGGGCGACGTCCGCGCCACCCGCGCAGTAGGTGCGGCCAACGGGAAGAACCCGATCCCCATCATCGTCCCCTGCCACCGCGTGATCGGTGCGCGCGGCGAGCTCACCGGTTTCGGCGGCGGCCTGGATCGCAAACGCTGGCTCCTCGAGCACGAGGGCGCCCTGCTGCCGCTAACCTAGGCCGGCGGTCACGAAATCTTATATTGCGACATGACCCAGAAGATCGTGGTCAACGGCACCGAGTACGATTCCCCGGAGGCGATGCCCCCTGAGGTGCGGCGCCAGTACGAGCAGGCCCTGCGGCTCGTTCAGGACGTCGCGAAAGGCGCGGCGCCACCAGGGACGATGGCGCGAACGGTCGAAACCACGCGCGACGGCGTGTCCGTCAAGGTGCACACGAAACAGCTGAAGTACACCGTGGACGGGAAGAGCTACGACGACCCTACCCAGCTGCCGCCCGAAGTCCGCGCGCGGGTCGAGCAGGCCCTGCACGGAGTCGAGAAGCGGGAGCTGCACGACCCGGGTCCCCGCGAGGTGCGGATCGTGAACGTTGTCTCGGAGATGCGCTCACGCGCGTGGGTGCCGCGGATCATCTGGTGGCTCGTGATCGGGACGCTCGTGGCGGTGGTAGTGTTGTCCCGTCTCTGAGCGCATGCCCCCATGTCCCTCGCTGAGCGCGTCGTCCTTGGCATCGACGCCAACCGCACCGTCAAGGACGAGCTGACCGAGGCGCTCAAGCGCCAGGGCCGGCGGCGCCGCATCTCGGTCACCGATCTCGTCAACCCGCGCCAGGCCTTCTTCCAGCGCGCCCGGCCCGACATCCAGCCCGATCCCGAGCGCAAGCAGGCGATGCTCGCGGGGACCGGGTTCCACGAGGTGTTCGGCCGCGCCGTCTCCACCGAAGAGTTCGTGG
>Ga0209237_1003046_pt1 | contig 10147 bp, 9 predicted proteins | sample GraSoi013_1_40cm_2_FD_185820 | JGI IMG/M metagenome (GOLD analysis project Ga0209237, IMG submission 185820) | Grasslands soil microbial communities from the Angelo Coastal Reserve, California, USA - Sample 10_02_2013_1_40cm (SPAdes) (version 2) | ecosystem: Environmental > Terrestrial > Soil >...
CATGGACTATGCCCTCAGCAAGATCAACGAACTACTTGCGGCACTCTTTTCTGAGAAAGAAAAATGCAAACGGCTAGAAACCGCAATAGATATCCTGACTGAGAAAGCGAACAGAACCAAACAGGAAATACAATCGGAGTCCTAGGACGGACGGACAAGCAAACCCAATCGCTAGCGTTGGAGCCGGGGGTGGGAGTTGAACCCACCTCAGCCATCCATTGTTGGATGTTTACTACGGGTTGCTACGAGCCGCGTCTGCAGCCCGTCGCCTTATCCGATCGGCCTTCGGTGGCACATGCCGACCCCGGCCTGGTTCGGCCCCCGGCAAAAACAAGGACCCCGCCGCCATTCGTATAAGCTTGATGAAGCAGGATTCCGAACATTAACCATCGCCCGCAAGATCAACTCGCATCCAACGGCGATCGGACCCTTGCTGATCGGATAGTAGACCCCACAGTTTTATAGGCCCATTCCCGGTTTCTCCGGAACAAACAATAGGATTTCTCGGGAGAACCCACGCAGCTTGTCCGGACTAGACGCGGTCAAAAAGATCGTCGAAACCGAGGCGCAGGCACGTCGAATCGTCGACGAAGCATCAGCTAAGGCCCAACAGATAATCTCTGAGGCCCGCGACCAGGCTGAGCGAATCAGGCAAGAAGCCAACGCCCGTGCCGAGCAACGAAGGGAGGAGACACTCCGCGAGGCCAAAGAGAAAGCCGAAGCAGAGGCTCGCCAATCAGACCAAGAAACAGAACAGAACCTGGACACTTACCGGAAACTCTCTGAGGAGCGAAAGGCAGCCGCGGTCAGCAAGGCCGTGGAACTAGTTCTGAACGCGTGAACACAATGTCAGAGTCCCTAGATAAGCTACAAAATCGAATCTTCTCTGATGCAAAGCTAAAGGCGGAGGAAACGATCAAGGACGCTCAGGCAAAGTCCCAACAGATTCTCGAAGAGGCAAGGCGGAGAGCTCAGAAGGAGTCTGAAGAGATCATTACTAAAGCGAATGTGGACGCGGAGTCCATTCGAAGAGGCATCTTAAGCTCAAAGGTCCGCATGAACAGACTTCGAATTCTCGACGAGAAAAACCGAATCGTCCAGGACATAATTCACACTGTTGAAGACCGGCTTTCAAGCATCGGAAAGTCAGAACAGTTTGAAGACACTGCTCAGCGTTTCGTGACAGAGGCAGTGAAGGCTGTGGATAGTGATCAGCCGGTTGTCAGAATCGGATTCAGAGACGTGACCAAAAAGAATCTAGATGGAATATCGAGAGTCCTCTCGAAAGGAGGGAAACTTGTCATCGACGAGAAGCCGATTGACGGCCTTGGCGGAGTCGTCGCGACAGATCCTGAAGGCAAAGTCATCTTCAACAACACCTTCAAGTCTCGCCTCGAGAGACTCGACAACCAGCTCCTAACACTGATATCCTCTACAGTTTTTAGCGAGTAGCTTCTCGAATGCTGAAACCTGAACGAATGCAGCAAGTCAGCATTATCGTAGCGAAAGACCAGCTGACTAACCTCTTGGGATATGCAGGCTCCAAGAAACTCTTCCATCTCACAGAGATTGAAGACGATAGTATTCCTGAGGGAGCGAAACGATACGAGGCACTTGAACTCCAGGCCAAGTCCTCTACGATAAGGAGCCGACTAACAACTCTCACCACAGCTCTCAAGGTCTCCGAGTCGACATTCGAGAATCTCGATGCGCCAGTCAATAATATTGAGGCATTCACAAGATTTCTGGACGAGGAGACAGGGAAACTTGAACGTTCGGTCCGACAACTTGAGGATGCTGAAGGGAAGCTTCAGACAGAGAAAGAACAGGCCTCAGAACTCTCACGATTCCTCTCGGGCCTGGAAAACGTCGGTGTCTCGCTCGACGCAATAGCGGGCCGCGGCTTCCTCACAAGCCTCGTCGGAGAAGCTAGCACCGAACAAATCCCCCTACTTCAGAAGGATCTCGACCAGGTAACTCTAGGCAATCTGATCTTCGCGATTACGAATACATCTGAGAAGAACCAGACCTTCCTCGCATTATTCCCAGCGGCCTTCCAAGATGATGCCAAACAGATGACCACCGCTCTAGGCGCCAAACTCGGCCCACCATGGACGGGTTTACCATCAGATCCGAAGCAGGCAAAAGAGGCTATTGATCTTCGGGTGGCAAACTTAGCGAACGAATCGAAGAACTTGGAGGAGAAGAGAGCGAGGATCGCAGAAGAATATGGTCGGAGAATCAAAGCCTTGGCCGTACTATCAGAAATTCTTGAAGCCAGAACGAAAGCCATAGCAGGATCATCATCGACGGAGTCAACCGTTCTATTCCAAGCGTGGATCCCCAAAACCCAAGTCAAATCCGTCGCAGAGGATGTGTCGAAGGCTACCAGCGGACTCGCATCAATATACGCTGAAGAGACAAAGAGTCAACTTCATCACTCTGCCGAGACAGCATCCGCCAAAGATACGCAACCTCCAACTCTGGTCAGGACTCCGGGATGGACCCGACCTCTCCAGTCCATCGTCGACAACTTCGGTATCCCGTCGTACTCAGAGACCAACCCGACGCCCTTCATGATTCTCACCTTCCCATTAATTTACGGTCTGATGTTTGGTGATATCGGTGAGGGTCTCCTTTTCCTCGCCTTCGGATTCTTCCTGCTATATGTCAAGCAAAAGAAGATCAAAGTCTTTGAAATCGGCCAGATCTTCGTCAACGGCGCTGAGTTGGTGATCATGCTTGGGATCGGCGCGACGATCTTCGGGTTTATCTTCGGCGACTTTTTCGGCTTTGACCCGCCTATTCCAGGATACCACGCGATATTCAGCCCAACGGCGGGAGCCTTCGACAAGATTCCGAACACGACCAATCTGATCTTGTACATGGAGTTCGTTCTCTTCTTCGGCGTAGCCCACTACCTCTCAGGTCTCGGCATAAGCGCGTATAACAAGATCCGAAACCACGAGTACCGACACGCCTTCCTTGGCCCAATCTCATGGATCTGGTTCTATTCGATGTTCATCTATGCCGCTGTGCTCGTGGTCACGTCTGGATTCAAATTCTCCGTCCTTCTCGCTAATCCGCTGGTTCCCGTCCTGGTCTTTGTACCGCTGGGTCTCATGGGATATGGCGAAGGAGGGCTCCATGTGATGGAGGCGTTCATCGGAGCCGGAAGCAATACTCTCTCCTATCTTCGAATCTGGGCTCTCAATTTGGCGGACTTCGCGGTGAAGTTTGCTTTTGCATCGTTCGGGATCGGAGGAATAATCGCAGGCAATGCGCTCGTCATGATCTTGGAAGGTTTGATCGTCTTTGTCCAAACGCTGAGGCTTCACTGGGTAGAATGGTTTAGTAAGTTTTATGAAGGGACCGGCCACGGATTCGCGCCCTATCAAGAACCTATGAGCTGGATTGTGCCAAACTAGTGGTCTGCGTTGATCTTTCAACTTGCCCCACATTCTGGGCCAGCCTCGGCGCAGGACTTAGCGTCCTACTATCCGCAATTGGCGCAGGCTTGGGAATCGGCATCTCTGGACCGGCCATCGCGGGGGCGGGAGTTGAAAGACCCGAAGTTATGCTGAAAACATTCATCGCGACGATTCTCGCAGAGGCTCTGGCCATCTATGGTCTAGTGGTGGGCCTCTTGTCGATCTTCGCTATTCCAGCCCTAACCACTATCGAAGGCGGCACGCGCATATTCGCTGCTGGTCTCACGATGGGGGCAGCCTCCTTAGGCGCAGGTTTCGGCATCGGAGCTGCAGGGAGTGCAATGGCCTCGGCAACGGCTGAGAAACCTGACATCTTCTCGAGGGCGGTAATTTCCCTAATCTTGGCGGAAGCCTTGGCGATCTACGCACTAGTAACTGCTCTCTTGCTGGTCTTCGGCGCCAAGTAAGCGGAATAACCCGTGGTTTCCGATACAATATCGCATCTTCTAAGAGACAACTATCTTATCGCCAGGTTGCGAGGCAAACGTAGTCATCTGTTAGGACGCCAACAGTTAGTTGCCCTCTCAGAGTCGAAGTCTCAGACAGAAATCATCGGACTGCTCGCAGAGGGTCCCTATGGACCTGAACTGTCAAAGTTAGGAAGCGAATCTTCAACCATAGAGACGGAGAGGGCGGTCCGGCTCGGATACGCCGAATCCGTCATGAGTCTAATCAGAGCCTCAGGCGGAGACACCCACGAGTTCCTCATCCAGTACAGACGAAGAATCGACGCATACGCATTGGCGGGGCTTGTCGTGTTCAAAGCCCAAGGGAAGACGTGGGAGGACTACTTGGCTACTCGGCAGCCGCTTGCATTGATGAACGAGCAAGAATTACGTAGGCTCTACTCTCTTGATGACCTTTCAACGATAGCACGCGAGGCAGGTGATAGGCATCTGGTCGAGAGGGTGAAAGGATTCTCAATGACTGAAATTGAGGGTGAGAGGGCCTCGCTCGTCCGGGACGTCATCAATGGTTGGGGAGAAGAGAGATTCTTCAAGTATATCAACGAGAAATTGTCGGGTCCAGATCGCGAGAACTGTCTCCCTATTGCAGGGTCCGCCATCGATATTGCGAATCTCACTATCATCTTGAGGAGCAAGATTATCGGAGCATCAGGGATCAAGGATCACTTGATTCCATCTCACTGGAAACTCAACCAGAGGGCTATCGACCAACTATTAGCCGCGACCGAGGTGGCACAGGCTCTCGATGTTGCAGCGAGCCATGAATACTACAGTCGGATACTGACCGGCGCCCGCCAGAAGTATGAAGAGTCAAAGTCCCTCTCCTTCATAGAAGTCGCCCTAAGACGATACCAGCTCGATCTCAGCAAGCGAATCTTCCTCAGCTTCCCTTACTCGGTTGGAATAGTGCTCGCCTTTCTCATCCTCAAAGACAACGAGGCTAGAAATCTCGCCGCAGTCCTCGCGGGAGTAGCAGCTGGATTGCCGACAGATGAACTTCGTTCACTGTTAGCCCTTCAAGATTAGGCAGACAGCGCTCAGATCTCAATCACAATGCTGCTGGAGGTTTCATCCTAACGCAATAGGTGTTAGCGTTCTCCTCGAAGGATTATTACGAGACCCGTAGCGCTGACCGCCCCTCCAAGGAATCCGAGGAGAAATCCGAGAGTGCCTCCGAAGACTACGCTAACGATGGCAACTCCAAACGCTACAACAAGGATTCCCATAACGGTCTCCTTCTCATCCTCTGAAACCTTGTCCGTCAATTCAGAGTTGCTCCCTTCTCTCAAACCCGATGAAACGAAAAGGAGAGTGCTACCAGACCGATTAAGGAGAGGAGACATCTAGTTGGATCCGACGAATTGTCTTCGTGCCTAATGTACTTGAAACGATCCAAACCCGGCGGGCGGGCGATGAGGAAACACTTCTCAGAGTTTCTTTACGAAATAGTAGTAAGTGTATCCGATGCCTCCGATCGCGCTGACGACGAGACCGATTATCGAACCACTGCAAGGGATGAGCGCAGGTGGAGAGATGGATACTCCTATGCATGATGGTTGACCAAGAAGTGGCGAAAGCGCTATGCCTCCTAGAAAGTAGCCGAGGATCAGAAACGCGATCGTGTTTGCGCTGAACCCGACTAGCCGGAACGTCGTCTTCTCGTAGAGCGGACCTGGAGATTTCGCTTCGTCTTTCAACCTTCGAAACTGGCTTCTACTGATCGATTTTGCAATCATCCTCGGTGGAGCTAGCTGGCCAGTTGATGGGATCCGGATTGTCGATCCTTTCAGACATTCAGTTATACTAGAATGGTTGGGATTTGAATCATTGTGGCTTTTGTTGATCTGACAAGCTAGTGTCACAAGTCCAACAGACACGTACTCATCGTCACCGTTGAGAATGGTTTGAAGACGCTGATCGTCCATTTCGGCCATCGCCAAAAAATCTCTTAGCCCGACCTTTTCCACGGCCGCTTTGAAAGCTTCCGCGATTTTCGGCGTTACCTTCGCTTCTAGGTCAGGCTTGCTCAGCTCTATGCACCGCCCGACTAGTCGAGTTCCATTACTCCTTCTCTTTCAAGTGAATTTAGAACCTCGAGGGAGAATATTTCTCCAGGCTAGCGAAGAGTGAGTTCCATGGCGCTTGTGTTTTCTTCTACCTTCCGTTGGCACGGTCTCGATCAGAGATTCGCTTACCTGAAAGTTGCTAGTGGAAGATTATGATTGCAGAGAGAAAGAGAGGGATGAACACGAGAGAGATCGTGTTTAGAAGCTTGATTAGGATATGTAGACTGGGACCGGCAGTATCCTTCCAAGGATCACCGACAGTGTCTCCAACAACCGTAGCCGCGTGTGTTTCAGTATTCTTTCCTCCAAAGTGTCCCATCTCTATGTATTTTTTCGCGTTGTCCATTGCCGCTCCACCCCACATCATCATAATGGCGAGAGGTATGGCCGAGATTGTGGCGCCAACCACAAGGGCGCCGACTGCGGCCCATCCCAAGAATACTCCAACGACTACAGGTGCGACCACCGGAATCGCCCCTGGGACAACCATCAACCGTAGGGCTGTCCTAGTGGAGATGTCCACCGCAGCTGCATAGTTTGGCTTAGCGGTTCCCTCTCTAAGCCCTGGAATCTCTCTCAATTGTCTTCTAACTTCCTCGACCATCCTATAGGCGCCCACGCTAACCGCGTTGATAGCAGTGCCCGAGAAGACGAAAGGCAGCATGGCTCCGATCAACGCCCCTATGATTACATCGGGATGGTTGAGCGCAAGCGAGGCTGCGAGGCTTCGCACATTAGAGGGGTTGAGAAGATTTCCAAGAAGGTTGGCCTGGACTTTGGTGATCGAATTTAGGTCAAATAGCTTGAGTTGGTACCGTGCGACTTCTAAGACAAAGGCTTGAAAGAGCAACAGGGATGCGAGTGCAGCGGAGCCCATGGCGTAGCCCTTTGTGAGAGCCTTGGTCGTATTGCCAAGAGCGTCTAAGGGCTCTATTCGTTCTCGAATCACTTCAGGCGCACCTGACATCTCAGCGATTCCACCCGCATTGTCCACAATCGGGCCCAATCCGTCCATCGTTAGGACTATTCCGGCCGTCGAGAGCATCCCCATGGTTGCCATAGTGGTACCATAAACTCCCCCAAGGAATGGATTGCCGCTCAGATCAGGTATAAGACCCGCGAATTGTTCTCCAAGTCCAAACGAGATCAGAAGAACTATGGCCACTGTGATGACAGGCAACCCGCTGGAGATCATTCCGACTGCGTTACCGGACATGATCGTCAAGGCAGGTCCAGACTTAGACCGCTCGGCAATGGTAATCACCGGCTTAGCGTTGGATCCGGTGTAAAATTCGGTGTAAACTACGATTAACAAGCCGGCCGCGAGCCCGGAGACCATACACCCGTAGAGCGCGTACGCGGCAAGTGCGCTTCCGTTGGGAGTGAGCCCGGAAGGTCCGAAGACATACCAGGTGGCGACGAACATGAGTACCGCAGCAACAACCGAGGCCACAAGGAGTCCGTCTCTAGTAGGCTTGATTGGATTCTTGAACTTCTTCTCCACGACGGCGACCGCGAGACCCACGAAAGTGGCGATTATGCCCAGCGACCTCACTATCAGAGGCATCGTAACGTAATACGGGTTGATGATACCATTGAAAATGATGATGGAAACGATTAAGCCAATAATCATGCCGCCAAGGTTCTCGGCGGTAAGAGACTCAAACAAGTCAGCGCCTCTCCCAGCTTCGTCTCCGACATTGTCTCCCACGTTGTCGGCTATCGCTGCAGGGTTCCTCGGGTCATCCTCTGGGAAGTTCTCTTCCACTTTCCCAACTAGGTCTGCGCCCACATCTGCTGATTTTGTGAAGATTCCGCCCCCCAGTTGCGCGAATAGGGCGGCGAGTGAAGCGCCGAATCCGAATCCGGCCAAGACCCCAGGATCTCGGAAGGCGGCGTAAAGAAGTGACAGCCCCAATAGGCTCATGCTGATGACGACGAGCCCGAGTGCTCCGCCCCCGAGCGTAGCCACCTTCAACGCTTCATAGGTCGACTTTTCCGCCGCTGCGGTAGATCTGACGTTCGCGTTCGTGGCGGAGTAGAGGGCTACGTATGCTGCGAAAAGTGAGAACGCTACTCCGAGTAAGAAGCTGAGGGCGATTTCGCCTCCGTAGGTGAAGTTGACAGTTGCGCCGAAGGCGGCGACGATGACGAGTGAGATGATTATCGCGATTATTGCGATTGTCCGGAATTGTCTTTTCAGGTATGCGTTTGAGCCCTCTTTGATAGCTGTCCAGATCGCGATCATCTTCTCGTTCCCCTTCGGGTATTTTCTGACGGAGAGAACGAGGAAGATTGCGGCGATAACCCCAGCGACTGCGAGTGAAGTCGTCAGAATTAATGGGTCGAAAGCCAAGCTTAAGTTCCTGCTGTCCTCAAGTTATGAAATTTCCATCGAGCCGCCTCGGCGTTTATTATAAACATGTTCACTGTCGTCGACTGTCTACATTTCCAAACCCATAAATCGTGTCAACCCGTCAATTCAAGATCGCAGGCAGTAGGTGATCTGTTCAGTTGTCCGGTCGCAAGTACGATGTCATTGTTGTAGGTGGGGGTCCCGGCGGCCTTTCTGCGGCCGTCCATCTGGCCGAGAAGGGTCTGAGAGTCAAGGTCTTCGAGAAGAAGAAACTTCTCGGGAAACCGGTTCGCTGCGGCGAGTACTTTCCTGTAAAAGAGGAAATGGGCAGACTACTTCCTCGCGTCAAATGTATCGACATCATCGACGCCCCTGAAAATGCGATCGATTCAAAGTGCAAATCGATCAGACTTGTCAGCCCTCGAGGACACGAATTCGAATTTCCCTTCGAAGCATACATTCTCGACAGACATGTCTTCGAAACCCATCTAGGGGACGTAGCTCGAGGCAATGGAGCTGACATAGATGTAGGAGTCCAAGCTCACTACTATCCTGAAGAGGAAGGTGGCTGGGTCGGACCAACCCGTGAAACCGCAGACTACGGAGAAATCATTGTTGCCGCGGATGGCTATCCGAGTGAGACCGCGGAGAGAGCAGGACTTCCCGAACGGGAATACGCTGGCCCATATGCGGTCGCGACCAATATCGAGTACTTGATGACAGATTTGGGAGTCGAGCAGGACGTTGCAGAATTGTACATGGACCCGAGATACTCCCCCGGGGGTTACGGCTGGATCATTCCGAAGGGTCACGGTAGAGCCAATGTCGGCATTGGAATCCGGGAACCATATGTTCGTCGAGAATGGCAGATCAGAGACCTATTGACGGGTTTCATCGAGAAAAACAAAGTTGCAGCGAAGCGATTGAAAGGAGGAAAGACCGCCTCTCTCATCGGAGACAGCCTTCCGGTGGATGGACCCCTTAGGCGGACCTGCGCTGACCGGGTGATGGCAGTGGGCGATGCAGCAGGGATGGTTATGCCCACAAACGGGGGCGGGATACAGACTGCTATGATAACTGGACGTTTGGCCGGAGAGGCGGCAATCAGATATTTCGAGGATAAGACTCCCTTGTCAAGCTACGAAGAAGCCTGGAAAGACCAGATAGGAGTGGAGATGGAGAACTCCAAGAACATGCGACAAGCCTCTGACCGGTTGATGGGTCACGGATTCATATTCGACATGATGCTACGCATCATGGGCACCAAGAGAATCTCGGACGTGATCATGTGCCAGGTCCCAAGCGGTATGGGAACCTTCATTCATCTACTTGCCTAATGCTTTAGAGCTGCGTCGATTATCATCACTGCGAAGAGGAGCGTGAGATATGGGCTTGTCACTTTGAACATCCGCCATGCATTCGTCTCAGTCGGCTTATACAAGACCCAGAGGCTTCCCGCTAGAATTGAAAGCCCGCTGACCAGCGCGACTACGCCATAGATCGGGCCGAAGGGGCCCAGGAAGTAGAGCGCGAGCGAGAAGGGAACCATGATCATGGAGAAGATCGTGATAAGTCGTAGGGCTGCCGTGGACCCTATCACGACAGGCAGCATAGGGACTCCAGCGTTCGAATAGTCTGATCTGTAAGAGACGGCTAAGAACCAGATATGAACAGGAATCCAGACGAAGACCAGCCCAGCCATCAGAAGAGGAACTATCGGCTGCGGTAAACTACCTATGGGTCCCGGGGTTACAGCGGACCATCCGA
>Ga0209237_1003051_pt1 | contig 10137 bp, 9 predicted proteins | sample GraSoi013_1_40cm_2_FD_185820 | JGI IMG/M metagenome (GOLD analysis project Ga0209237, IMG submission 185820) | Grasslands soil microbial communities from the Angelo Coastal Reserve, California, USA - Sample 10_02_2013_1_40cm (SPAdes) (version 2) | ecosystem: Environmental > Terrestrial > Soil >...
CGAGCCGCTTCTGGCCTTCTTCCCCGATAGGCGTGAATCGTATCTGTCTGGAATAACGATCATCGCGGGACAAGGGCCAGCATCTCCCGCTTCACGGTTTTGTAGATTGCGTTCACCAGCGGCTGGGTTTCGATAACCATCCCTTGAGCGACAGCTGTGTTGAATTCCTTCGCATGTTCCGGTGGAAAAAAGAACGGAGCAAAGCCGGCCTGGCCCAAACACATGTTTCCGCAAACCAAAGCAACAGTAAGGTTACCGAATTCAAACGGCCATATATCGGCAATCCGCGTAAGCACAAGGGCCGCTCGTTCGATCGGGTGGATCTCAGAAACACTTTCAGCTGACAGCCAATTGAAAAAATTCTGCAGAGAACGATCGATGAATTGCGGAGCGGGACAGTCTTGACCCCGATAAAGAGGATTAAGCGACCCACGTCGCAAAAGACCCGCGTCCTCCCGGCCGCCGAAGAGGATCGCATGAGCACGCAGCAGGTTAGGTTTTGTCAACCCGGTTAACGATTCCCGAGCACGCCGAGCATCGATTGCCCCTTCAAACTGTTCGATGAACTTGTCCGATTTTTCCCACACTGATGTCGTATCAATCCCCTTCAGCCTCTCTAAATCTTCAAACTGCAGCCTCGTTCGCAGGATGGATTCAGAGTAGATCGGCAAGTCTTCAGGCACGGGTTCACCTATTCCTATTCCCCTCCTCTGCGAGGAGGGGAATTGCTCCTTACACAATAATCCCACACGCCGGCATTATTCCCTCTCCCTCACGGCCTGTTTGGTTTCTTTTTCAATCGTCTTGCGCCGAGAGACTTCACGTTTATCGTGGACTTTCCGTCCCTTAGCCAAAGCAACCTCACATTTGAGTAGCCCGTCTTTCAGGTACATCCGCAGCGGCACCAGCGTCAAACCGCGCTCAGTGGTACGCCCAATGAGACGGCTGATCTCCGAACGTTTCAACAATAGTTTTCGCGTGCGTAAGGGATCGTGGTTGGCGTAATTGCCATGGGAGTACGGACTGATGTGGCAATTCAGTAACCAGACTTCTCCCGATTTTACGAGTCCATAGGCGTCTCTCAGATTTACCCGGCCTTCGCGCGCGGACTTGATTTCGGTACCCGTCAGGACAAGGCCGGCTTCGAATTTTTCAAGGAGCTCGTAGTTGTGGAAGGCTTGACGGTTGACGGCAATTTCCTTCACGGTCTAGGCTGCGTTGCCCCTGGAACGCCAAACACCGTTGGAGCACCGAACATATTCAAATTGTTCTGATTGTTTTGGGGCGCCCCAAACGGGCTAGGCGTCCCGAACGGGTTAGGTGTCCCGAAGGGGGTGGGCGTGGGGGTCCCTCCGACTGTGCCTGGCTGGTTCAGCCGTTGATCGGGAAACAGAGGACTCTGCTGCGCTGGTGCAGGTGCAGGGACAATTTGGGGCACAGGTTGGCCGGCGCGCGGATTTGCGATTGGTCCGAATGGCGTCTGGATAGTGGGTGGCTGCTGTTGTGGTATCGGCGGCTGGCCGGGCTGAGGCACCGGAATCTGCGGAAAATCCGGTGTGAATGGCTGTTCAACGGGCTGTGGTGAAAACGGCTGAGCCTGCGGCGCATTATAAATCGGCGCCGATTCCGCGCCGACTGGGGTCGTCTGTGACGCCGAAGTCACAATCACCCCTCGCCCTTCAACCACGACGTAGTCCAACGGCTGCCCTTGGAATATCTTTCGAACGCCATCCTCGAGACTCAAGCCTGAAAATTTGACACTGATGTTGCGGTTCGCAAGCTCTGCCGGAACCTTTGACTGCATGCCCGTCGCAAGGTCCAACAGGCGTAGCAATCGGCCAAGTGGAATGGTTTCGGCGTTGATGGAGAGCTTGTTATCGACGAGATCGATTTCGGGACCTTTACCGGCGGCGAAAGCACCGGCGCTCATGGCCAGGATTACTAAAAGCGTAGCAAGCGATGATTTCATAGATTCCACCATAGCTTAAGGACAATTTAAATTATAACCCGGTTTAGTGTGTTCTCTCCCTCTGGCAGAGGGAACCGCGACAGCCAGCGGGCTGGCGCGCCGGGTGAGGGTCACAATTTCCGCAAATCTTGAGACCTTCACCCTGCCCTCTCCCAGAGGGAGAGGGCAGGATTCCTACTTCGCCCCTCTACCTAAAAGCACGACCGGTACCGTTTTGAGCAAAATTTTTAAATCCAAGAGAAGGGACCAGTTGTCAATGTAGGTGAGATCGAGCTTCATCCAGTCTTCGAAGCTGACTTCGTTGCGGCCACGGATTTGCCAAAGGCAGGTCATGCCGGGCTTCATGCTCAACCGGCGGCGCTGCCAACGCTCGTAACGCGCCACTTCTTGCGGGAGCGGAGGGCGAGGGCCAACAAGGCTCATGTGGCCTTGTAAGACATTGAAAACTTGGGGAAGTTCGTCGATGCTGCGGCGGCGGATGATTTTGCCGATCGTTGTAACCCGGGGGTCACGCGAAGATTTGAAGACCGGTCCATCCATTTCGTTGAACGTCTCCAACTCGACGCGGTGCTGTTCGGCGTTGTCGATCATCGAGCGGAATTTGTACATCGTGAAAACGCGCCCGTTCAAACCGCAGCGCTTCTGCTTGAACAAGACCGGACCGGGCGAGGTGAGCTTAATAAGAAGGGCAGCCGGTAACATGACCAGCGGACCAAAAATGATGAGGATGAGCGTGGCTAAGAGAATATCGAGAATTCGCCGCACAAACATCAATCCTTCATTTGTGGGCGTCGTACTGAAAGAAAGGAGCGGAAAGCCCTCGAATTCGTCCAACTCCATTCGAGCTATCGAATGAGGAAAGAAATTCATCACCACGCGCGCCGTGACTCCAAGCTCTTCACACAGCAAGAAGATGCCGGTGTACTCATCAAGGCTTTCACGATCGATCGCAATGATCAATTCATCGACTCCTCCCTGTTCCAGGAGTGTCCGGATTTCGTCGCGGCCAAATACGCCGAGAAGTTTCAGTCCCCAAACGTCGTGGCGCTCGATCGTTCGGGCGAACTCATGTGCCGTTTTCTCATTACCCACCACAGCCACATGGCGTATGTCGAGAACACCGTGTTTCCTGACTTTAATCAAAACGACTCGATACGAAACAAGAAGGATGTAATTGATGACCAACGTGGACAAAACGATGATGCGATTCGAGGCGTCCGGGTTCACGAAGGAAATCAAAACCGCCACGACCAGCCATGCGAAACCTATCGCCTTCGAAAGCCGTCCGATTTGATTCAGCGGCGGCAGCGTCGGCTCGGAATAAACGCTAAAGAGGGGCAGCAACAGAGCCCAGGTTGGAAGGATGATTGCAATATGCCAAAAGTAAGTCTGAATGGGCATGACGATGTGTCCACTCAGTTCAAACAAGGAACGAAAGCGGTAAGCCAAAAAGAAACTCGCCGTTGTCAAAGCCAAGTCAGCCAGCCACAGGTTGACGGCAAAAATTCTTTTTCTTTGACCGATCATGCAGGTCCAGGAAGATGAACGCGCACTATAGATTTGAAACCAACAAGACATTATTGGCCCTTATCGCTGTTTTAGCAATCAACGTTGCAGGCTGCGCATCCAGGCAGGCGTACACGCGAGGCAACCGCGCGGAAATTACCAGGGATTTCGACACGGCAATGATCGAGTACAAGGCCGCTTTGGATCGGGATCCGCGGAACTACGAGATCCGCCTAAAGTACGAGCAGGCACGTTTCAACTCGGCCTTCCAGCACTTCGAAGCAGGACGGCGCGCTTTCGATAAACAGGATTACCAAACGGCAAAAATGGAATTCACGCGTGTGCTCGAGATCGACCCGACCCATACGCTCGCGGAACAGCAATTGGCCAAAGTGAACGAAGTCCTGACGAGCCGCAGCCGCAAAGAGCCGGAACCCGAGGTTCAGTTCGAGCAGCTCAAGGAAGAGACGCGCACAAATCCCACGCCGCAATCGCAGCTGGAGCCGAAAACCCGGGGCCCCATCGACGTTCACATGACGCAAGACAGCAAGATCGCGTTCGAAACCTTAGCTGAGTTGGCGGGTTTCAACGTGATTTTTGATCCGGACTTTCGTGGCGCCAGGATTCAGATTGATCTAAACAAAGTCGATATCTTCGAAGCTCTCGACATTTTGGCTCTGCAGACGCGCTCGTTCTGGAAGCCGGTCAACAGGACAACGATTCTTGTTTCTCCCGACAACCAAACGAAGCGCCGCGATTACGACGAGCTCGTGTTGAAAACGATCTACATGACGAACAGCGTCACATCGACAGAACTCACCGAGGCCATCACTACACTTCGCACGCTGCTCAATATGCGGTATCTGATGTCCAGCACTTCCATGAACGCCATTATCGTCCGCGATACGGCAGACCGCGTAGCGATCGCGGAAAAGATTATCGAAGATCTGGATAAAGCCAAACCGGAGGTGCTCGTCGAGGCGACCATAATGGAAGTCGACCGCAGCACGCTGCGTCAACTCGGAATCTTGCCCCCGCAGGGCACTGCCGTCACCACAACCGGGGGGACCGGGGGAACAGGTACATCAACTGGAACTTCTTTTCCCTTGAATAGGCTGCCGCGAAGCAGCGCGTCCTTCTCTCTTACGATTCCGCCAACAACCGCGCAATTCCTGGCAACTAGCACCAATACGCGGCTGCTGCAAAATCCGCGTATAAGGGCGACCGACGGGAAGCTTGCTTCAATCCGCATCGGTTCACAGGTCCCGATCGCTTCGGGGAGTTTTCAACCGGCATTTGTGGGAGCAACGGGAACGCCGGTTGTCAACTTCCAATTTGTCGATGTTGGGGTAAACTTAGATATAACGCCTCGCGTTCTCCTCAATCACGAAGTTTCAATGACCGTCATGGTTCAAGTTCGTGCTGTCGCCGGAGACAGAAACGTTGGCGGCGTCACACAACCGGTGCTCACGAATCGTCAGGTACAACATGAAATTCGCCTGGCCGAGGGTGAAACGAACATTTTGGGTGGAATCATTACAGATACGGAAGCGACATCTCTCAACGGTCTTCCCGGTCTCAAGAATATTCCGATATTGCGATACTTTTTCTCACAAGAACAAAAATCCCGAGATTCGACCGAAATCATCATTATGCTGACACCGCATATTCTCCGCATGCCGAATATATCGGCGGGCAACTTGCGCGGTCTCTACACCGGCTCCGAAACCATCCCGCGGCTTCGGGCAAGTCCGGAGGTGCCGGCCATCGGCGCGCCGTCTCCAACGCCCGGGACTCCTGCGCCAGGTGCGCCCCCGGCTCCCCAACCGCCCGCCGGGCAACCCCCTGCTCCAACGCCTCCGCCCGCCGGAGCGCCGGCAGCGCCGCCTAATGCGCAGCCGCAAGCCCAACGGCAGACCAATTCGACTGTCATGTTCGCGCCGTCACCGCTCACGTTGCCGGCAACGGGAACGGAAACCTTAATTATCATTGGCAACGGAATGGACTTCTTTGGTGTCGATCTGACGCTTTCGTTTGAGCCCGGAGCAGTCAACATCCGGGAGATTCGAGATGGGGGTTTCCTCAGCCGCGACGGACAGATTGTGGCTTTCGTTCAAAGAATGGAAACCGAGAGCGGCACCGTTCGAATTTCAGTTGAGAGGCCCCCGGGAGCTGCGGCAGTGTCGGGAACCGGTAATCTCGTAACGCTGGTGCTCGCGCGCGGCATGCGAGCCGGTGATTCGACGATCCGCATCACCGATTTTCGCATCCGCGATCCACAACAAAACGTCGCAATCGGACAACCGGCGGAGGTGCGCGTCTTAGCTCCATGAAGAGCACGACTGTAGCCGCGGTCCGCGAAGCGCTAGCGCGGCAGCGCGCAGCCTCAAGAAACGACCGCCGACAATCTCCTGATCGCTGCACAGCCGGCGCTCATAGAGAGCCGCTACAGCTCGGCTTCACACTGATCGAGTTGATCGCAACGGTCTTCATTATTTCGATCCTGCTCGGTGTGGCCGTTCCGTTGGCCCGGAACTCGATCCAGCGTCAAAAAGAAGTCGCGCTACATGAGGCCCTGCGGGAGCTACGCACAGCGATCGACAAATATAAGGAGGCGTCGGAACGGGGCATGATTCCGATGAAACTCGACACCGAGGGGTACCCGGAATCGTTGCGGGTGTTGGTCGAAGGCGTGGATATGAACGGTACCGTCGGCAAGAAACTGAAACTTCTGAGACGCATACCGACCGATCCGATGACCAACACGACCGAATGGGGGCTGCGTTCGTACCAGGATGATCCCAAGAACAATTCTTGGGGTGGGCAAAATGTCTTCGATGTGTATACGAAGTCGCAGGGGACTGCGTTAGATGGAACGAAGTATAAAGATTGGTAACGTGTTCAGACATTCCCCTCGCAGAGGAGGGGAGGCGCGACAGCTTAATAGAAGCTGGCGCGCCGGGGTGGTCAGACCGGCGCCACGTCCCGCGGCGCATCCACCGCTCCTCTGCGAGGAGGGGAATAGTTACGGTTTTACTCTTCTCGAGTTGATGATCGTCATCGCCATCCTAGGGATCTTGGCTTCTATTGCGATCCCCATGTACAGGGCCGTGGTGCTCAATGCCAGAGAAACCGTTTTGAAGGACAATCTGCGGGAAATGCGGCGCGTAATCGACCAGTACACAGCTGATAAAAAGAAGGCTCCGGTCAGCCTGCAGGATCTCGTCGACGCCGGTTACTTTCGTGAAATGCCGGTGGATCCCATGACCCATTCTAATTCCAGCTGGCAACCGGTTAACGATACGTCGGTGACGTCACCGGATCAGACCGAGAGCGGCATCGTGAACGTCCACAGCGGGTCAGCTGCGATCTCGTCGGAAGGCACGCCGTACAACACCTGGTGAGTTATTCAAGCCCCAGACTTCTAAGCATCTCCTCGTCATCCCGCCAGTGCTTCTTGACTTTGACGTGCAGCTCGAGGAAAACCTTTCGTCCGAAGAAGGATTCCAGTGCCTTACGCGCCTCCGTTCCAATCTGCTTCAATTTCTGTCCGGCCTTGCCGATCACGATCCCTTTTTGGGAATCGCGCTCAACGAAAATGCTTGCAAAGATGCGCTGAAGTTTGTCGTCCTCTTCAAACCGGTCGATCACCACTGCAGTCGAATATGGCATTTCTTCCTCGGTTAAAACGATTAACTTTTCACGGATCATTTCTGCAGCGATGGCTCGTTCTGGCTGATCGCTGATTTGATCATCCGGATAAAACATCGGCCCTTCGGCAAGATATTTGAGGATTTCACTGAGTAGCGAGTCGACGTTCTCACCCGATAACGCGCAAATCGGAATGATCTCTTCGAAATTACCCGCCTTTGAATAGCGATCGATGATTGGAAGCAAGTTCTTCTTTTCAACGAGATCGATTTTGTTTAACAGGAGAATTTTTTTTCTGGTAAGCGGCTTCAACAACTCGAGCGTGAACTCGTCGCCCCGCCCGAATTCAGCGGAGGCATCGACGATGAGCAGGATTAGATCGGTGTCCGCCATCGCCTCCCGCACGGCTTTCATCATGCTTTGATTCATTCGGTGAATCGGTTTGTGAATACCCGGCGTGTCTAGAAAAATAATTTGCCCATCAGGTCTGGTTACGATTCCCCGGACGATGCGCCGCGTGGTTTGCGGCTTCTTCGTAACAATGGAGACTTTCTCGCCGACAAGGTAGTTGAGCAGTGTGGATTTTCCGGAATTTGGCCGCCCGACGATCGAAACGAATCCGGACTTCATGACACTAGTGTCGCGTTTCATAAATAGCTGCACCATTGCCGATGGGGCTTGCGAGGCGAGGTCGAGGAGCGATGAGGAGGCTGATGCTCATTCATCGCCGACGAATCGCGACGACGAGATCGCCCGCAACACCCATCGGCCCAAAGGGTTGCGGCGGAACGGCCCCGTCTTCGTTGTCGCTCCTCGGTCACAATGAAAGAGCATTGCTTCCTCGTCGCTCCTACAATCCGGGGCCGTTGCGCTCGCAACAATGGTGCAGCTATTTATGAAACACGACACTAGAAATCCGTCCAGAAACCTCCGGTTTCTGGACGGAAAAATCGCGGGTAGCTGAAATCGGTTGACGAGCACGCTGCCATGCCAGGTAAACCAAACACAGTGTGTTGCAACAAAAAATATGAATCTCGAATCCAAGAGGCCCAAAGGACCGCAAGAAAGCCATTTTGTGCGCCGTTTGGGGCGTATGTCGGCGTCAACAGGGCTTGTACGACTGGATCGCTTGTGTTCATGGCGGGCTTCTGCTCGCGATGACAGAAACCCACGACCAAACTCATGTTCGCCACGACTGCGGCCATGATCACTTGAAAGCGGGTTTTGGTTTTCCCGACATATCGGCTTTGACGAATCCCCAACCTCACCAAGCGGGCAATCCCGTGTTCAACGACAACGCGTTCGCGTAAGCTCTTTTTCCCAACCTCGGTTTGGTTATAGCTACGGGCCTGTTGTTGCAATCGTTCTTCGTGTTGAATGTTAATGCTTCGCGGCCCTTGACCACCGACGCATTGGGATCGTAAAGGACATGCCTGACAAGTGGCGTCGGCAAACACGAAATGCCCGGCGCGATTGTGTCCCGACGACTTATACGTCGTGGTGATTTGCCCCGCCGGGCAGCGGACTTCCATCCGATCCAAATCAATCGCAAATGCGGTCTTGGGGAAACAATCGCCGTTGTGACTGGCCGGCACTTTAGCCGTGAGCAACCGCTGTTCGTCGGCAAAAGCTTTGCGCGTCGGACCACCCCCATAGGCACAATCACCAACGGTCTCTTCCACTTGTGCTTCCATCACCCGTTCGGCTTGGTGCACCAATTCCAATGCCTGCTGCTGATCGCCAGCGTTGCCCGCCAGAACTTCAACGCCGCAGATCAGTTGGCTCTCCATATCCACGGCCACCGCGGTCTTATGCCCATTAAACGTTTTGCTGGCGCTCTTGCGCCCGTGCCGCATCTCCGGGTCGTGGACGCTAATGAGACGGTCTTTTTCTGTGCCTTGCTTTATCTGACAACCGCCACCGGGTTTCTCTTCCACATCTTGGCGGATCAGTCGTTCCAACAAAGCCGCGTCGGCTTGGATCGCTTCGTCGTGTTCGGGGTGTTCGTGCCGAGCCTGCTCGGCCAGGCTCAGCAATCGTCGGCCGTCTTTGACGATCTCGGTCAACAATTGATCCCGTTGCGCTTTGTCATCCCAGTCGATGGCCGCCTCCCCTTTCAGGCTGCTGCCAAAATACCGCTGCAATCCTTCCTTCTCCGCCCAACTGGCAATCGCTTCACCGGCTACCTCCGCCAACCGGCATGCCAGTTTTTCGACCCCGTCGGCCAGCAGATTGTAGGTGTCCTTCACCGCGCCTTTGCCCAATGTCGGTGTCGTGTCCAACGCCACTCGAATCTTACGAGTCGTCACATAGCCGGCGCGTCGCGCCTCATCGATGGACTTCTTCAGCAGCGATTCACCCTGTTCGTGCAGTACCAGTCGGGCCTGAAACTCCTGCAGCGCACTCTTCTGTATCGGCACGTCTTCCATCTCCAAGCCCAGAGCCACCTTCCACCGCAGATCGTATTTTGTCCGTTCGATGGCCTCTACAAAACTCACATTGTCGTAGGCGCGCAAAAACAAGATGCTCACCGCCAGGCTCGGCGGCACCGACGGACGTCCATTGTTCCGACAATACAAAATCGCAAAGTCTTCATCGCGGAATAATCGTCCCCGGTGCTGGGCAAGATAGCCGTACAGCGTGTCCCGTCCAACAAAATCCAGATAGATATGGTCGGCCGCAAACAGCTTGTCTTGTGCACACCGTTCACCCATCATGATCGCAGCACCCGGCTCGTTGTCTCCCGATCCACGTCTTCCAATCGTGTGCTCATGCCGGGAGCATAAAAGAGTCGGCTCCCAGAACGGGTCCATAATCAACCCCGTTGGGTTTATTTACAAATCCCACAGGCGCAAAGATAAGCGGTGACTTTCCGGATGAGTTTCTAGAATCGTCTCCAAGATCATGCTCGAGGTGCATGACCCCAAGAACTGCACGAAATTCCTTGCTGAGCCGCCAGAGGCCGGCGGCGGACCCCTCGACTACTCCACGGAAAGGTGCGCTCTAGACCG
>Ga0209237_1003053_pt1 | contig 10133 bp, 7 predicted proteins | sample GraSoi013_1_40cm_2_FD_185820 | JGI IMG/M metagenome (GOLD analysis project Ga0209237, IMG submission 185820) | Grasslands soil microbial communities from the Angelo Coastal Reserve, California, USA - Sample 10_02_2013_1_40cm (SPAdes) (version 2) | ecosystem: Environmental > Terrestrial > Soil >...
CCGTCCTGCTCGGCCTGATTGCCGCCGGCTGCGTGGCGCTCTGGTTCCTGCCACTCCCGATCGATCCGCTGGCGCACAAGGCGCTCGCCGTCGGCGCGTTCATGATCGCCGCCTGGATGACGCAGGTGCTCGATCACGGCATCGCCGGCATCCTCGGCTGCTTTCTTTTCTGGATGCTCGGCATCGTGCGGTTCGACATCGCGTTCTCGGGATTTGCCGACACCTCCGCATGGTTTCTGTTCGGCGCCGTCTGCTTCGGCATGATGGCGGGGCAGTCGGGGCTCGCGCGGCGGCTGGCGTATCTCGTGATGCGCACCGTCGGCCACAGCTATCCGCGGCTGCTGCTCGGTCTGATTCTCTCGGATTTCCTGCTGACCGCGGTCGTCCCGTCGGGCATCGCGCGCGTCGTCATCATGGCGGCGATTGCCATGGGTCTGGTCGACGCGTTCGGCGTCGGCAAAGGCAGCAACATCGCGCGCGGGATGTTCATCATCCTCACGTACACGGCGACGATCTTCGACAAGATGCTCATCGCCGGCGCCTCGTCCATCACGGCGCGCGGCGCGATCGAGCGGTTCGGCGGGGTGAACGTCCTCTGGAGCCAGTGGGCGCTCGCGTATCTGCCGTGCGACATCATCGTCATGATTGTCGCGTGGCGGTTGACGCTCTGGATGTATCCGCCTGAGTCCGCAACGCTGCCCGGCGGCGCGGAGTACCTGCGCAAGGAGCTGCGCGCGATGGGCAGCTGGTCGGTGCGCGAAAAGAAGGCGGCCGCACTGATGGCGCTCGCCGTCGGCCTCTGGGTCACCGACTTCCTGCACAACATTCCGCCGCCGATGATCGGTCTCGGCGTGGGGCTGCTCGCGATCATGCCGCGGATCGGCGTGCTCGACACCGAGGACGTCCGCCGGATCAACTTTCTTCCGATCTTCTTCGTCGCCGCCGCGGTCAGCCTGAGCAACGTGCTCGTGCAAACCAAGGCGCTCGACGTGTTGACGAGCACCTTGTTCCAGTGGCTGCAGCCGCACATCTCGACGACGTGGGCGTCGACGTTCGTTCTCTACTGGGCGGCCTTCGCGTACCACATTTTGATCGGCAACGAGATCGCGATGCTCTCGACGTCGCTTCCCCTGCTGATGAATTTCGCGAAGCAGAACGCGATCGATCCGCTGACGCTCGGCATGATCTGGACGTTCGGCGCCGGCGCGAAGATCTTCATGTACGAGTCGGCGGTGCTCGTCGTTGGCTACTCGTACGGCTACTTCGACAGCAAGGACCTGCTGAAGATCGGAGCGCTCTTGTCGATCGTCGCGTGCGTCATCCTGATGCTGCTCGTGCCGTTGTACTGGCCGCTCATCGGGATCGGCGGCTGATTGAGGGAACGGAGACGACGGAGCGAACGGTTGAACATGGAGAAACGGAGAAACGGAGACAAAACGGAGGAGTGCATTCGACGCGGGCGCCGCTTCGCGGCGCGCCTGCTTTGCAGGCCGTCCGCGTCGAACGCGCTCTCGTCTCCGTTCGTCTCCGTTGCTCCGTTCCTCCATGTGATCCCGTTGCCTCCGTGCCCTCCGTTTCCTTGAGCGCAGGGTAATGTCGCGCGCGCTCGGCCCGGAGCTGCCGCCCGATCTCGTCGAGCGGTTGAGCGGTCGCCATCTCGAAGCGCTCGCGACGAAGGTGGTGCAGATCGTCACCGTCGACGCGGCGGGCTGGCCGCATCCGGCGCTGCTCAGTTACTTCGAGCTCGTCGCGAAGGATCCGGCGCATATTCGCTGCGCGACCTACGCGACGAGCACGACGAGCGGCAACATGCGGCGCTCCGGCAAGGTGACCTTCGTGATCATCGACGAGCGCGTCGCCTACTACGTGAAGGCGCATGCGACCGAGATCGCGCCCGCGATGCAGGCGACGTCGTGGAACTCGGCGTTCGAGTGCCGTGTCGAGCAGGTGCTCGCCGACGAAGTGAACGAGGAGTACGAGCCCGGCGCCTACGTTGCGAGCGGGGTGACCTATCACAACCCGCAGCGCGCCGCCGAGCTCGAACGGGCGCGCGCCGTGATCGCCGAACTTATTGGTGTAGGGCGAAGCCTTTAGGCGAGCCGGAACGATCGGCTGAAGAGGATGTGAAAAAATCCCGTCAACGCAAAGGCCGCTAAGACCGCAAAGGAGAATCTTTCGAAAAGATGCTTTGCGCGCTTTGCGATCTTTGCGTTCAACGTGATTCTTTCACAAGCTCTGAAGCCGTCGCATTACGGGATGAACATGACTCAACCCCGAAGATTGATCGTCGGCATCACCGGCGCCACCGGCATCGTCTTCGGGGTCCGTCTGCTCCAGATGCTGCAGGATACCGGCGTCGAGTCGCACCTCGTGATGAGCCGCTGGGCGGCGCGCACGCTGGTGCACGAGACGTCGTACACCGTCGAGCAGGTAGAAGCGATGGCGACGCGCGTCTATCCGCTCACCGATCAGGGCGCGGCGATTTCGAGCGGGTCCTTCCTCACCATTGGCATGGTGGTCGTGCCGTGCAGCATGCGGACGCTGGCCGCCATCGCGCACGGCCTCGGTGACAATCTGATTCACCGCGCGGCCGACGTCATCCTAAAAGAGCGGCGCAAGCTGGTCCTCGCCGTGCGTGAAGCCCCGCTCAGCGACATCCATTTGGAGAACATGTTGAAGCTGTCGCGCATGGGCGTCGTGATTTGCCCGCCGATGCCCGCCTTCTACAACAAGCCGCAATCGCTCGACGATCTGGTCAACTACTCCGCGGCGCGGCTGCTCGATCAGCTCGACATTCATCTCGACGTCCGCAATCGGTGGACCGGCATGCGCGAGGCGGGTGGCAAGCGATGAAGCGGAGGACTCACGCGCTGGAAGGCGTCACCGTCGTCGAGTTCGGCGGCTACGCTGCCGGTCCGGCGATCGGCAAGTATCTCGCGAACTTCGGCGCGCGGGTCATCCACGTCGAATCGATGTCGCGCCCGGACGGCTTCCGGCTGCAGTACCCGCCTTATAAAGATGATCGCGTCGGCATCGACCGCTCGGGCTGCTTCGCTTTCTTCAACGATTCCAAGCAGGGTGTGTCGCTCGACGTCAAGCATCCGCGCGCGCTCGCGCTCATCTACCGTCTCATGGCGCGCACCGACATCGTCGTCGAGAACATGCGGCCCGGTGTGATGGCGCGGCTCGGCCTCGGGTATCCCGACCTGAAGCAACACAATCCCGCGCTGGTGATGCTCAGCACGAGCAATCTCGGTCAGACCGGTCCGCGCGCGACACATCCCGGATTCGGATCGCAGTTGTCGTCGCTCAGCGGGTTCACCGAGCTGATTGGCGCGGCTGGTGGTCCGCCGTCGTGTCTCTACGGCCCGTACATCGACATGATCGCGGTCGCCTACGGTGGCGCGGCGGTGCTGGCGGCGCTCGATCGGCAGCGGCGAACGGGCGAGGGCGCCTTCATCGACCTCGCGCAGTACGAGGCCGGGCTGCAGTTCATGGCGCCGGCGCTGCTCGCATATGTCACCAACGGCGTGTCGCCGGCGCGTGATGGGAATCGCGATCTGGTCGCCGTACCGCACGGCTGTTACCGCTGCCGCGGCGATGGCTGGGTCGCGATCAGTTGCTGGGATGACGACGAGTGGTCGCGGCTCGCAGAGACGATGGGCGAGGGGTCGCTCGTCTCCGATGCCGCGCTGTCGCGCGCATCCGGCCGTCGCGCACGCGAAGCGGATCTCAATGCGGCCATCGAGACGTGGACGAGCGGGCGCGACGCTGCTGACGTGATTGTGGCGCTGCATCGTGCGAACGTGCACGTCGCGCCCGTGAACACGATGCGCGATCTGTACGACGATCCGCAGCTCGCGGCGCGAGGAGTGTGGCAATCGTTCGATCACGCGGAGCTCGGACCGATACGGTACCGGATGGTGTCGTATCAACTCAGCGACACGCCTGGACGCGTACGCTCGGCCGCTCCGCGTCTGGGCGAGCACACGGAAGCCGTGTTCAAGGATTGGTTTGGTCTTCGCGCGGAGGAGTTCGAGGAGCTCTCCGCGCAAGGCGTCTTTTCATGATTGAGGATTGCGGATTGCGGACTGCGGATTTATCGATCGATTCAATCTTCAATGAATCCGCATTCCGCAATCCTCATTCCGCCATACAAGGAGCCACGTAATGGCAACGATGGTCGACAAGAAAGTGGAAAAAGACATGCGGTCGCTGCGCGCCGCGCTGGCGTGGCTCGAGACGCAGGGCGACCTGCTGACCACCGACGTGCCCGTCGATCCGGACCTCGAAATCACCGGCCTGCAAAAGCACCTCGACGGCGGTCCCGTCGTCATGTTCAACAACGTGAAGGGCAAGCCGCACGCACGCGTCATCACGAATCTGTTCTCCGACATCCACGTCGTCGACAAGATGTTCGGCTTCACGAGCCCGATGGATCGCACACGGAAGATCGCGAGCGCGATGAACAAACCGCTCAAGCCGGTCGAGATTCCGCAGAGCGACGCGCCGTGCCAGGAAGAGGTCATCACCGACGACCTCGACGTGAACAAATACATCACCGCGATTCGCCACACAGCGCTCGAGACCGAGCTCACGGTCGGGAGCGGCATCAGCTGCGTTGTCGGCGAGTACTTCGAGGGCGGCAGCCACATCGGCTACAACCGCATGAACTTCCGCTGGGGCAACATCGGCACGTTCCAGGCCTCGCCCGGATCGCACATGTGGCAGATCGAGACGAAGCACTACAAGGATGAAAAGCCCATTCCGTTGACGATGTGCTTCGGCGTGCCGCCGGCGTGCACGCTCGTGGCCGGATCGGGATTCGATTACGTGATTATGCCGAAGGGCTGCGACGAGATCGGCACGGCGGGCGCCATTCAGGGATCGCCGGTCACGATCGTGAAAGCGCGCACGGTCGACGCGTGGGCGATCGCCGAATCCGAGTACGTGCTCGAAGGGCTGCTGTATCCGCGCGACAAGCGGTACGAAACGGCGGAGGCGGAGAAAAACGACAAGCAGGGCAAGTACTTCTTCCACCCCGAGTGGGCCGGCTACATGGGCAAGGCCTACAAGGCCGCGACGTTCCACGTGACCGCGATCACGATGCGCAAGCGCGAGAGCAAGCCGATCATCTTCGCGCTCGGCGTGCACACCTCCGACGACAGCAACATCGACACGACCGTGCGCGAGGCGGCGATCTACGAGCTGTGCGAGCGGCTGCAGCCGGGCATCGTCACCGACGTGCACATTCCGTACTGCATGACCGACTGGGGCGGCTGCATCATCCAGGTTCGCAAGCGCAACAAGATCGAGGAGGGATGGCAGCGCAATTTCCTCGCGGCGATCCTCTCGTGCAGTCAGGGTATGCGTCTCGCGATCGCGGTGAGCCCCGACGTCGACATCCGCAGCATGGACGACATCATGTGGTGTCTGACGACGCGCGTGAACCCGCACACCGACATCATCAATCCGCTGCCGGGCGGCATCGGCCAGACGTTCCAGCCGCAGGAGCGCATGACGGCCGGCGAAAAGGAATGGACGGCGTCGAACACGCGCTTCGAAGGTGGAATGGGCATCGATGCGACCGTCCCGTTCGGGTACGAGCAGGACTTCCATCGTCCGGTCTATCCAATCGACAAGGTCGATCCGAAGAATTTCTTCTCGGCCGAAGACATCGCGCGCGCGAAGTCGCGGATGAAAGGCTGGGTCGAGGTACTGGCTCGAACGGGGCAATAGAGCTGAGACAGCGTTGAAGAATGACCTTGCCACCACAGGGGACACGGAGGACAGGAGGTTCAAACCTGTCCAAAACACGATTTTCCTCCGCGTCCCGCGTGTCCTCCGTGGTGGAGAGTTTGATTCTGCAATGCGCTCTAAAGGCTGAGGGCTATCTGACGTGTTGCTGTCCCCATATCGCGTCTTAGATCTCACAGGACCGCTCGGGTTCCTGACCGGGCGGATCCTCGCGGATCTGGGCGCCGACGTGATCAAGGTGGAACCGCCGGGCGGAGATCCATCGCGCGCGTGGCCGCCGTTTCATGAGCACGGCGGCGCGCGTCAGAGTCTGTACTGGATGGCGTTCAACGCGAACAAGCGCGGCATCACGCTGGATCTCGAGAGCGCCAACGGCCAGTTCGTCCTGCGAGAGCTCGCGCGATCGGCGGACTTTCTCATCGAAAGTTTTCCGCCCGGCCACCTCACGCGGCATCGTCTCGGCTACGACGATCTCCATCGCGAGAACCCGCGCCTCATCGTCGTCTCGATCACGCCGTACGGGCAGGAAGGCCCGCATCGCGATCATCCGGCGTCGGACATCGAGATCATGGCGGCGAGCGGCGCGATGTCGCTCGCCGGCGAAGCCGACGGCGAGCCGATGCGCGTGTCGCTGCCGCAGGCGGCGCAGTGGGCCGGCTGTGAAGCGGCGATGGGCGCGCTGACGGCGCTCGTCCATCGCACGTGCGGTGGCGAGGGACAGTGGGTCGACGTCTCGGCGCAGGCCGCGGTCGTCGCGGCGCTCGCGCACGCGCCGGTGTTCTGGGATCTGAACGGCATCAACCCGGAGCGCGCGGGCGTGTACATCACCGGCCGCTCGGTGACGGGCGCGCACATGCGCGCGTTCTGGCCCTGCAAGGACGGCTGGATCAACTTCATCGTCTACGGCGGATCGGCAGGGCGTCATACGAATCAGCAGCTCGTCGCGTGGATGGACGAGCGCGGAATGGGATCGGCGACGCTGCGCACGATCGACTGGCCAACGTTCACCGTCCCCGAGCTGACGCAGGACGAGATCGACGCGATCGAAGCGCCGATCGGACGCTTCCTCGCGACGCTCACGAAGCAACAATTTCTGGAAGGCGCGGCGGCGCGGCAAATGCTCGGCTATCCGGTGTCGTCGGCCGACGACATCCACCACGATCCGCAGCTCGCCGCGCGCGGCTTCTGGCAGGAGGTCGGCGCCGGCCGTCCCGGCGGCGCCATCCGCTATCCGGGCGGCTTCGCGCTGGTTGACGGCCACCGGCTGCCGATTCGGCGGCCTGCGCCGGAAATCGGCGAGCACAACGACGACGTCTATGGACACCTGCTCCATGATTCCCCGACTGTCGCCTGACGCGCTGCGCGGCGACGTGGCCGAGATGCTGCGGCTGCGCGTCGAGCGTCTCGGGTATCTCGGAGAATTCTTCAGGTGCGCGGCACATCAACCATCGGCGCTCATCTCGTTCATGGCGTTCACCGACGATCTCAAGCACGCGCTGCCGGATCGGATCACCGAGACCGTGGCGCTGACCGTGTCAAGCGAGGTCGGCAACGCGTACGAGCGTCACCAGCACGAACGCTTGTCGATCAAACTCGGATTCGGGGAGGACTGGATTCGCGCGATCGAAGCGCTGGAGCCGAATCATTCGGCGATTGGAGAAACCGAGCGGCGCGTGCAGACGCTGACGCTCGCGGTGATCCGCCGGCATGGACACGGGACATCAGGTGAGCTCGAGCTGGTCGTCGCATCGATCGGTCACGAGCAAGCGATCGCGGTGCTGATGCTCATCGGCCGCTACGTCACGCACGCGCTGATGGTCAACGCGCTGGAGTTGCAGCCCCCGGTACCCTCGCCTCTCGAGGCAACGAGCTGATTTGTGGCGCTGAAAAAACACAAAGGACACAAAGGACACAAAAAGCTCAAGGGCGGCGGAGCCGGCGCATAGAAAAGGGAAGCGCCTGCGGCCACGCCGAGCGGTCTTCCGCGAGGCGTCAGCGATAGCTCGCGGCGGGCCAGTGCAAGAAGCGCCCGCGGCCACACCGAGCCGCGGACAAGCGAATCCGCGGCGAGGTGTCAGCGATAGCTCGCGCCGGGGGTGGGGCCCCGGCGCAAGTGCAAGAAAAGTTGGCAGGCATGAGGCCCCGCGAGAAACCCATGTCCGACGAACCAATTTGGATTTCAGAGTCCGACGTGACGGCGTTGATTGACATGCCGGCCGCGATCCGGGCGCTCGAGGCTGGTTTGCTCGCCGAGGCTCGCGGCACCGCGTCGAACATGACGAAGACGCACGTCGAGTTCGAGGCGAACGGCGGTCACGCGACGCTGCACGCCATCGGCGCGGCATTCACCGAGGCCGGCATCGCCGGCACCAAAACGTGGGCGCACACGCCGGGCGGCGCGACGCCGCTGCTGATTCTTTTCGATGCGAACACAGGCCGCCTGCTCGCCATCGTCGAAGCGTTCGCGCTCGGACAGTTGCGGACCGGTGCGGCGTCGGGTGTCGCGACGAAGTGGCTCGCGGCAGAGGACGCCCGCGAGCTCGCGCTGATTGGCACCGGGAAGCAATCGATTCCGCAAGTCGCCGCGGTGGCCGCGGTGCGATCGCTGAAACGTGTCCGCGTGTTCGGGCGCGACGCCGAGCGCCGCCGCCGCGTGGCGGCACGGATCTGCGAGGAGCTTGGCATCCAGACCGTCGAAGCGACGAGTGTCGCCGACGCGGTGAACGGCGCGCCGATCGTCACCACCGTCACGCGCGCGCGCGAGCCGTTTCTGACTGGCACGATCGTCGCTCGCGGCGCGCACGTCAACGCGGTCGGCGCCATCACGCCTGGCGGAGCCGAGATCGCGTCCGATCTGCTGGCGCGCTGCACGCGCGTCGTCGTCGACAGTCCGCCGCAGGCGCGGCGGCTCTCGCGCGAGCTCATCGATTTCTACGGGACCGATGACGAGCGGTGGAAGAGCGTGCGTCCGTTGTCGGAGGTGGCGGCGGAGCGGCAGCGGCGAACGCCCGGAGACGATCTCACGCTCTTCAAGTCGCTCGGAATGGGAATCTCGGATCTGTCGCTGGGCATCGAGATCTACAATTCTGCGAAAGCCGCGGGTCTCGGGATGGCGCTGACGCATTCTACTGGTGTGGCACCCAGGCTCAGCGCCAGCGGCCACACCGAGCCGCGGACATGAGAATCCGCGGCGAGGTGTCAGCGTCAGTTCGCAGTGGGGGTGGGCCCCTCGGTGACGTTCTGTTCTGGATACGCGCGAGCACAACGGTGCGAGCGCGTCAGGCGTGGGGGTGGGGCCCCACGCGATAAAAAAAAGGAGACGCCGTGCCATTTGAATTCATCGATCGGACCGGATCTACGGAGCCGTCGCACAAAGCGGGCGCGCCGGTTGTGATTGCCAAGGAAGCGATCGACGCCGAAGTCGCCAGGCTCGCCGCGCTCCCGGCGCCGGCGAATGGCCGGCGGGTGTCGATGATCAGCAATCCCGAGAGCGGTATCGGCAACGCGCTCGCGCCAGGCACGGCCGTGTCGCTGTGCGTGCTGAACCCGGGCGAGCGCACCAAGCCGATTCGTCACAACTCGGCGCAGGTGAACTTCTGCATTCAGGGCGGCGGCACGAGCATTGTTGGCGGCAAGACGATCACGTTCGAGCAGTACGACGTGTGGAACACCCCGTCCTGGACGGTGTACGAGCACATCAACGACACCGATGCGATTCAGGTTCGCCTCACGTACAGCAATTCGGCGCTGCTCGAGAAGATGAACGTCCACGTCGTGGACGAGACCGTCACTACGAACGCCGGTCCGTCGGATCCAGACGAGGGCGACCATCCGCCGCAGAGCAAGAATCCGTTCGGGACGTTTCAGCTCACACCCGACGGCGCGTACCTGATGCCATACGAGACGTTGATCAATCCGGAAGTCGTGCCGCACAAGCCGCTGCACTGGCCGTGGAAGCTCGTGAAGGAGCACCTCGACAAGCTCGCCACGCTCGGCAAGTCGTACGTCGGACGCCGGCTGTATCTGCTGTTCAACCCTGCGACCGGCCGGACCAACGGCACGACGAACAATTTCTTCGCGACCATGACGATTCGTCCGCCCAACATCACCGACAAGCCCCATCGTCACACCGCCGCGGCGATCAACTACTTCTTCAGCGGATCCGGCTACAGCATGGTGGACGGAACGAAGTACACGTGGAAGTCGGGCGACCTGATGCTCACCGCGCCCGGATGGGCGATTCACAACCACTCGTCGAACGACGAGAGCGTGTACGAGCTGACGATCCAGGACAGCCCGCTGAACATCGCGATGGGATCGCTGCTGTGGCAGGAAGATCTCAAGCACCCGATGGAAGCGCTCGGCGCGACCGGCGG
>Ga0209237_1003055_pt1 | contig 10122 bp, 9 predicted proteins | sample GraSoi013_1_40cm_2_FD_185820 | JGI IMG/M metagenome (GOLD analysis project Ga0209237, IMG submission 185820) | Grasslands soil microbial communities from the Angelo Coastal Reserve, California, USA - Sample 10_02_2013_1_40cm (SPAdes) (version 2) | ecosystem: Environmental > Terrestrial > Soil >...
CGGGCTCTTTCAAGAGCTCGCGCTACCCGCCCTCAACGAGCGCGGCGACGAAGTCGACCGCGTCAAGATCCGCGGCCAGGCGCCCCGGCACCTGCAGTCGCGCCAGCGCCTCTGGGTGCGCAGCGCCGACTCGCGGTTCTATCGCGTCGAGCTGCTCAGCCCCGGCACGAACGACATGTACGGCGTGACCATCCTCGAGCTGGACCGCGAGTTCCACCTCGTCGGCCGGCTGGACGCGCGGCGCGCGCACTGGACGCCGGCAGGGTGGGAGTTCAGCGAAGGGGCATACCGGGAGATCAGCGCCGACGGCAAGGTGCAGACGGTGCCCTTTGGCTGGACGGCGCTCGACCTGAAGGAGGAGATGGAGGATTTCATCCGCATCCAGAAGCCCGTGAGCACGATGAGCTTCTGGGAGCTGAAGGACTACATCGGCCAGCTGGAGGCGGCGGGGTTCCAGATCCGGAAGTATCTCGTCGAGCTGTACTCGAAGCTGTCCTTCCCGCTCGTCAACCTGGTCATGGTGCTCGTCGCCATCCCCTTCGCGCTGCAGTCACCACGGGGCGGCCGGCTCTTCGGGATCGGTCTCGCGATCGCCATCATGGCCGGCTACCTGGTGGTCCACTACGTCGCGCTCGCGTTCGCGCGCGCGGACCTTCTCCCGCCGCTGATCGCCGCCTGGACCGCCAACGTGATCTTCATGGGAATCGGCGTCTCGCTCCTTCTACGCGCCCGGACCTAATAGATGGGGGGCCTCCAAGGGCCCCGCAGGCGACCCCTTGTTGACCGGGTGTTCACGGTCGAGTTTAATGGATCCTCAAGGGCGCCAAACCTGGCGACCTCCCCGTGCAGCAGCCCACCAGGTTCGAACTTGTCATCAACCTCAAGACTGCCAAGGCGCTCGGCCTGACGATCCCGCAGACGCTGCTCCAGCGGGCGGACCAGGTGATCGAGTAGCGCGTTGCTGGCACCGCGCCCCGGTGCAGTCCCGGCCGGGGCGTTCTGCTATCCTCAATCGCATGACGTGCCCTAAATGTGGAAGGCTCCTAGAGGGAGCGTCCTCGAACTGTCCGACATGTTCGCCGAGGATAACGGCCGAATCGGGGAGCTACGGGCTCACGGGACACCCCATAGGCACCGTGGTGGAAAGCCCGCCAGATCATCCGGACGGACGACGGGTCGAATACAGACCAGCGTCGGGTGGTCGAGCCGTTTCCGAGACGGATTCCGCTGGCTCTTTTACAGTGGACCTGTCAGGGCCGCTGAGCGGGGCACGCCCAATGAAGGGCACGTGATGAACGTGCTCGTGGCCGCTCTCAATGGCCAGGGCCACCAGGTCAATCGAAAGGGCGGTGCTCGGGACGATCGCGGTGAAGACGGGCTCCAAGTAGTAGATGGCCACCAGATCGAAGTCCAAGTGACGATGCCGACCGACAGTGAAGTCTGGGAGACACTCAACGCTACGGGCGCTTCCTCGCCAGAGGGTGACCTACATGCGCAGGTCAGCTTCATTCGTGGCGCGACGGTGACGGAGGCCAGGGCTCTCGGCCTCGCGATGCCGCTGACCGAGCGGTTGCTCGCAATGATCGAAGATCTGGAATCCGGGCGGCGTCGGATGAGCTGGACCAACCTCGACGAGCTCGTCGCCGCTTTCCGGGCCACGCGCTGACGGGCCCCTGCGGCCAGCCTCTCCCCGCGAGAGCTCGTGAGCCCGGCCGAGGCGCCCAGGCACCTTTCCATGATCCGCGGGTTTCAGCTCGCGGATTTCCTCACGCTGGCGAACGCGGCGTGCGGCGTCCTCGCCATCTTCGCCGTCTTGGCCTACGTCGAGTCCCTCGATCTTCGGCGCCTCCTGGCGGCGGCCGCGCTCATCCCGCTGGCCCTCGTCTTCGACATCCTGGACGGCCGGGTCGCCCGCTCACGACGGAGGCACTCGGCCATGGGGCGCGAGCTCGACTCGCTGGCCGATGTCATCTCGTTCGGCGTGGCGCCCGCGGCGATCGCGTACGCGGCCGGCATGAAGGGCTTGTGGGACGTCGTGATCCTGGTCTACTTCGTCGCCTGCGGCGTGAGCCGGCTGGCCCGATTCAACGTCACGGCCGAGGAGCTGTCCGGGGGCAGTGACAAGGTGAAGTATTTCGAAGGCACGCCCATCCCCTCGAGCCTCCTCCTGGTCGCTGTCGTGGCCGTCTCGGCCTGGCTCCATCGCGTCGGCGACGTGCTCCCGCTCGGCGCGATCCGCCTCGGTCCGGGACAGCTTCATCCGATGACGCTGCTGTGGGCGCTCTCGGGCTCGTTGATGATCAGCAAGACGATCCGGATCCCGAAGCTCTGATGGAGGCACTCGGCTGCCCGGGGGACAGGCACGGCCCTCGACCGTTGACACTCCCGGGAGATCGCCGCATCATGCGGCATCTTCGCGACGACGAGGTGATGGTGTGACGGCTCCCTGGGAGTATCGGGATCCACTGGAGGCGGCCGGTGTGTCGGCCACGAGCTTGATGGAGCACGTGCGGACGATCGGCGCCTGGGAACGCGAGTCGGGGAGCCCGGGCGAGGCGCAGGCCTTCGACTACATCGAGCGCACGCTGAAGTCGTACGGCATCGAGGTCGAGCGCCGCGAGATCGAGGCCTACATCAGCCTGCCGCTCGAGGGACAGGTCCGCCTCGAAGGCGGCACTGTGATCGAGGGGCTGACGCACTCGTTTTCACCTTCGGTGGAGGCGCTCGAGGGCGAGGTCGTGGACGTCGGCGACGGACGGCCCGAAGACCTCAAGCGCGCGGCCGGCAAGATCGCGCTGGTGCGCGGGCTCGCCTCGCCGGGCCGGGCGTGGGCGGCGCAGCAGGCGGGCACGGTGGGGCAGATCTTCGTCCTCATGGACCACCTGCACAACATGATCGTGACCACGATCTGGGGCACGCCGGGGCCCGAGACGGCGTCGCGGATCCCGGTCACCCCGTGTCTGTCGATTCTCGGCGCCGACGGGGAGCGGCTGCGTGCGCGACTCGCGCGTGGGCCGCTGCGGCTCCGGATGACCACGCGCGTGCGCACAGGCTGGATGCCCATCCCCCATCTGATCGGTGAGCTGGCCGGGCGCCACGAGGACCGGTTCCTCCTCTTCTCGGGCCACGTCGACTCCTGGCACTACGGGGCGATGGACAACGGCACCGCCAACGCTACGATGCTCGAAGTGGCCCGCCTGCTGGCGGCGCGGCGCGACGCCCTCCGACGGGGGATCCGCTTCGCGTTTTGGTCGGGCCACTCGCACGGGCGCTACGCCGGCTCCGCGTGGTACGCCGACCATGCCTGGCGCGAGCTCCACCAGCGCTGCATCCTGCACCTCAACGTCGATTCGACCGGCGCGCGCGGCGCCACCGACTACTCGGTGCTGCACGCGACTGAGGACGCGCAGCGCTTCGCGGAGACCGTGGTCGCCGACGTCACCGGTCAGCGCGGCCGCGGGCGGCGCTTCTCGCGCGCAGGCGATCAGTCGTTCTGGGGCGCGGGCGTGCCGTCGGCCTTCATGTCGCTCTCCGGGTTGCCGAAGCAGGAGACCGAGCTGTCGCGGGCCATGGAGCGGCTGGTGGGCAGCGCGGGCTTCCCGTGGTGGTGGCACACGAAGGACGACACGATCGACAAGATCGACGCCGACGTGCTGGCGCTGGATACCAAGGTCTATCTGGCCTCGGCGCTCCGGTGGCTGAACGCCCCGGTGTTGTTGCTCGATCACCGGCCCGCGGCGAAGAGCGTGGTGGCCGAGCTCGAAGCCCTCCAGGCCTCCGCCGGCGCTGGGTTCGATCTCACGCCGGCGCTGGACGCCGCGCGGGCGCTCGGCGAGCGTCTGGATCACGTCGCCGCGATGCTCGCTCGCGTCGACGCGAAAGCGGCGCGGCTGGATGCGATCAACCGTGGGCTGATGCGGCTCTCGCGCGTGCTGGTCCCCCTCGCCTACACGAGCGGCGACCCCTTCACGCACGACCTGGCGCTGCCGCTGCCCCCACTGGCGGGACTGCAGCCGGCTCGGCGCCTCGGTGCCCTCGACCCCGAGAGCGACGCCTTCAAGTTCGCGCGGGCGGCGCTCGTCCGCGAGCGCAACCGCGCCGTCCACGCGCTAGACACGGCGGCCTCGGTCGCCGACGAGCTTTCCTCGCTCGAAGACAGGAGCTAGCCTCATGCGCTCCCCTTCCTCACGATTGGTGCTCGGGCTCGCGGTTCTGGGACTCGTGGGGGCGCTCGTCCCCGCGGCCGACGCCCAGAAGCGCGGCGGCACGCTGACGATCGTGCGGCCCACGGACCCGGTGTCGCTGGATCCGAACCTCGAGACCACCGCGCCCGGCGCCTGGGTCTACTTCAACATGCTCGAAGGGCTCTTGACGCTCGACGAGAAGATGCAGATCAAGCCGCTCCTGGCGGCCTCCTACGAAGTGATGTCGCCCACCAGGGTGCGCTTCAAGCTCCGTCCGGGGGTGAAGTTCCATGACGGCACGCCCTTCAACGCCGCGGCGGTGAAGTTCACGTTCGACCGCGCGCTGCGAGGCACGCCGCCGGCGCGCTGGGCCAGCCTCGCCGGCTCGCTCGACGGCGCCGAGGTCGTGGACGACCTCACGGTGGACGTCGTCACCAGGGAGCCCTACGGCCCGATCCTCCGCACGCTGGCCATGTACTGCATGGGTATGGTGTCGCCGACGGCGGTGCAGAAGATGGGCGCCGACTTCAGCCGGGCGCCGGTCGGAACCGGACCGTTCAGGTTCGTGGAGTGGAAGACCAACACCCACGTGATCATCGAGCGGAACCCCGACTACTGGGGCGACAAGGCGCTGGTCGACCGGGTGATCTTCAAGGTCGTGCCCGAAGAGGGCGCGCGCATGATCGCGCTCCAGACCGGGGACGCGGACATGGTCCTGTTCCCCTCGCCCGCCCAGCTCCCGGCGCTCCGCAAGGATCCGAAGTTCACCGTGCACGAGACGACCGGCATCCGCGTCGTCTTCGTGGGCCTGCACGCGGGGCTGCCGCCGCTGGACGACGTGCGCGTGCGGCAGGCGCTCCTCCACGCCGTCGATCGGAAGGCGATCCTCGAGAACATCATGGAAGGCTCGGCCGGGCCGGCCCGCGGGGTGCTGGCGCCGGGCGTGTTCGGCTACAAGGACATGCAGCTCGACCGCGCGTACCCCTTCGATCGCGCCCGGGCCAGGGCTCTATTGACCCAGGCCGGGTGGACCCCGGGGCCCGATGGGTTCATGCACAAGGGCGGACAGCGACTGACGCTGTCGTGGCTGGCCGCGCGCGGCCGCTATCCCAAGGACGGCGAGATCACCGAGGCCGTGCAGGCGATGTTCAAGGAGGTCGGGGTCGAGGCGAAGGTGCAGATTCTCGAGTGGGCCGCGGTGTTCCAGCAGGTCCGCGGCAACCCGCTCAACCATCACCTGTTCACGCTGGGCTGGGTGACCTCGAACGCCGACGCGGACTACTCGCTCTACGCGCTCTTCCACTCCAAGAACGTGCCCCCGACCGGCTGGAACACGTCGCGCTACGCGAACGCCAAGGTGGACGCTCTGGTCGAGCAGGCGCGCCGGAGCCTGAACCAGACCGAGCGCGAGAAGCTCTACGGCGAGGTGCAGGACATCCTCGCCCGGGAGATGGTGTGGATCCCGGTCTACACGACCAAGGAGATCATCGCCACGCGAGCCGGCGTGAAGGGCTTCAGCATCCACCCCGTCGAGTACAACCTGGCGCTCTGGAAGACCTGGCTAGAGAAGTAAGCGCGCCCCCGGGCGGCGGCGGATGTTGACGTTCGTCGTCCGCCGCCTGCTGCTCGCGGTCCCGGTGCTCCTCGGCGTGGTCTTCGTCGTCATGCTCACGATCGACCTCTTGCCGGGCGACGCCGTCACGCTGATGCTCGGCGAGCACGCCACCAAGGACGCGGTGGCCAAGCTCCGCGATCACCTCGGCCTCGACAAGCCCTTCCTCGTCCGATACCTCGACTACGTCGGCCGCGTTTTTCTGCACGGCGACCTCGGGCGCTCGATCCAGCAGAACCGTCCCGTCGCGGCCGAGCTGGCCGACGCGTGGCCGGCAACGGTGCAGCTGACGGCGGCCGCGCTGGTGCTCGCCGCCGTCCTGGGCATCGCGACCGGCGTGGCCTCGGCCGTGTGGCCGAACTCGCTCTTCGACGCGTTCGCGCGCCTCGGGTCGCTGTTCGGGCTGTCGATGCCGATCTTCTGGACGGGCCTCGTGCTGATCGTGATCTTCTCGCTCTGGCTCCACTGGCTGCCGGTCGGCGGCGCCGGGTCGCTCGCGCACCTGGTGCTGCCGGCGGTCACGCTGGCGCTGCCGTCGGTGGCGATGATCGCGCGCATGACGCGATCGGCGGTGCTCGACGTCCTGTACCAGGATTACGTGCGCACGGCGCGCGCCAAGGGCGTCGGTGAACTCCTGGTGCTCGGCCGGCACGCGCTCCGCAACGCCTTCATCCCGATCCTCACCCTGCTCGGCCTGCAGTCGGGCCAGCTCATGGGCGGCGCCGTGCTCACCGAGACCGTCTTCGCGTGGCCGGGGCTCGGCCGCCTCATGGTCAAAGCGATCTTCGCCCGCGACTACATCCTGCTGCAGGGCGCCGTGCTGGTCTTCGCGCTGGCGTTCGTCGTCATCAACCTGCTGGTCGATCTCTCGTACGGCCTGCTCGACCCGCGCGTCGGGCGTCAGGGCTGACGCAATGAAAGCGCGCCGATCGTGAACCTCCAGTCGCGCTTGCGCTCGGCCCCGGCGAGCTCGGCCGCGACATCGTCAAAGCGATCTTCGCCCGCGACGACATCCTGCTGCAGGGCGCCGTGCTGGTCTTCGCGCTGGCGTTCGTCGTCATCAACCTGCTGGTCGATCTCTCGTACGGCCTGCTCGACCCGCGCGTCGGGCGTCAGGGCTGACGCGGTGAAAGCGCGCCGATCGTGAACGCGTGGTCGCGCTTCCGCCACAACCGGCTGGCGGTGCTCGGCCTGGCGCTGGCGGCCGTCCTGGCCCTGAGCGCCGCGCTGGCGCCGTGGCTGGCGCCCTACGACCCCACGCGTCAGAGCCTCGTCGAGAAGCGCACGCCGCCCGGCGCCAAGTATCTGCTCGGCGCCGACGAGTTCGGCCGCGACATCCTCTCACGTGTGATCTACGGCTCACGCGTCGCGCTCCTGGTGGGCGTGCTGTCGGTGGTCATCGCGGTCGTCGGCGGCCTCCTGCTCGGGACGACCGCCGGCTTCGTGGGCGGGTGGCTGGACGCCCTGATGATGCGCGCGGTCGAGATCCTCCTCGCCTTCCCCTATCTTCTGCTGGCGCTCGCCATCGTGGCCGCGCTCGGCCCCGGCGTGCTGAACACGACCATCGCCGTCGGCATCTGGGGTGTCCCGGCGGTGACGCGCATCGTCCGCGGTTCGGTACTGGCGCTGCGCGAGACGGAATATGTCGGCGCCGCCCGTGCGCTCGGCGCTCCGGCGGCCGCGCTGCTACGACGCCACATCCTGCCCAACGTCCTGCCCGGGCTGATCGTCTACGCGACGCTCTTCATGGCGAATGCGATCCTTCTGGAGGCCGCGCTGTCCTTCCTCGGGCTCGGCGTGCAGCCGCCGATCGCGTCGTGGGGCCTGATGGTCTCGACCGGTCGCGACGTGCTGCTCGTCGCCCCGCACGTCGCGACGGTCCCCGGCGTCGCGATCATGGTCGCCGTGCTGGCGTTCAACCTCGTCGGCGACGGTCTGCGCGACGCGCTCGACCCTCGTTTGCGCGGGAGTGTCTGAGGCGAGCTCACGGCTCGGTGTATCATCCCGCCAGGGAGGTGCCCGTGGGGCAACGGTCATCTTGGACGTACTGCCCGAGGCGTACGAGCTCCTCGAAGAGGAGGCGAGAGACCATGTCGCTCCGCGCTCTGATCCAGCGGCCGATGCCGGTGACCGCGCCGCTCGTGCTGAACCCGCTGATGGCCCGCATGGCGGAGGCGGCGGGTTTCCCAGCCGGGTACCTCGGGGGCGGCTCGACCGGCTACCAGAAGGTCGCGCTGGAGGCGAACCTCAACGTGACCGAGATGTGCCAGGCCGCCGTCGACATCGGCGCCGTCTCGTCGCTGCCGCTCATCCTCGACGGCGCCTGCGGCTATGGCGACCCGATGCACATGCACCGGACGATCGGCATGAGCGAGGCGGCCGGCTTCGCGGCGATCGAGATCGAGGACCAGCTCGTCCCCAAGCGCGCGCACCATCACATTGGCATCGAGCACATGATCCCGATGGAGCTGATGGCGGCCAAGGTGAAGGAGGCGGTGGCGGCGCGCCGCAACCCGGACTTCCTCATCGTGGCGCGCACCAACGCGATGCGGGCGAGCGACATGGATGACGCCCTGCGCCGTGGCGAGGCCTATCGCAAGGCCGGGGCGGACCTGCTGCTGCTCTCGATGACGCACAAGCCGGAGCAGCTGCGCGCCATCGCCGAGCGACTGGGTGGACCGCTGATGTACCTCGCCGGCCGCGGCGGCCTCGCGGGCCTGGGGCTGACCTTGGCGGATCTCGGTGGGCTCGGCTACAAGATCGTCGCCGACCCCTCCACGCCCCTGCTGGCGGCGTTTGCGGCGTGGAAGAAGGTCTACGAAGAGCTCGCCGACGGCTTCGGCGCCAACGTGAAGACGAAGCCTGACTGGAGCCCGGTCGAGAAGGACATGCTGGCGGTCATCCAGCTCGAGAAGCTGCTGGCGATCGAGCGCGCGACCGTCGAGAACGGCAAGCGATGACGCGCAGGCAGTCTGCATCCGCGTAGCGCCGCCGCGAGGAGGACCGGAGGATGCTCTCGCGAGAAGACAACGAGCTCCTGTGTCGGGTGGGGCGCGGCACGCCCATGGGTGACCTGCTGCGCCACTACTGGCTGCCGTTCCTGCCGTCGACGGAGCTGCCGGAGCCCGATGGCCCGCCCAAGAAGGTGCGCCTGCTCGGCGAGGACCTCGTGGCCTTTCGCGACACCGAGGGTTGCGTGGGGTTGCTCGCCGCCAACTGCCCGCATCGCGGCGCCTCCCTCTTCTTCGGCCGGAACGAGGAATGTGGGCTCCGCTGCGTCTATCACGGCTGGAAGTTCGATGTGACGGGTCGGTGCGTCGACATGCCCAACGAGCCGGCGGAGAGCACCTTCACGGACAAGGTCCGCGCTCGCGCCTACCCGTGCCGCGACGTCAACGGCGTGATCTGGACGTACATGGGCCCGCGCGCGGCGGCGCCGCCGTTCCCGGCGTTCGAGATCAACACGCTGCCGCCCGAGCACCCGCCCCTGATGATGCTCGAGGAATGCAACTGGGTGCAGGCGCTGGAGGGCGACATCGACTCCTCGCACATCGACTACGTCCACGCCAAGCTCCGTCCCGACGGCAAACACCGCGGCACGTTCCACCAGGACAAGCGACCGCGGCTCGAGATCCTGCCGACGGACTACGGCGCTTGCTATTCGGCCCGGCGGCGCTGGGACGTCGACGGGCTCTCCTGGCATCGCATCACGCAGTTCATCCTGCCCTGCTTCTCGATGATCGCCGCGAGCGACCCTAACTTCGTCTCGGCGCGCGCGTGGGTCCCGCTGGATGACGGCTACAATCTCCAGATCATGATGCGCGGGCGGCTGGACCGGCCGGTGACCGACCAGGAGCGGCAGCAGACGCGCAACCCGTTCGCCGCCTGGGGCGGCTACCTCGAGGCGACCAGCGACCCGCGCACGCGCTCCTACACGAAGGCGAACATCCACAACGACTACCTGGTCGACCGCCAGCTCGCGAAGAACGAGCTCATGATCGGCATTCCCTTCCTGGTGAACCTGCAAGACCGGGCGATGACCGAGACCATGGGCCTGATCTACGACCGGACGAACGAGCACCTCGGGACCACCGACGCGATGGTCATCTACGTCAGGCGCCGGCTGATCGACGCCGCCCGAGCGCTCCGCGACCAGGGTGTCACGCCGGCCAATGTCGACGACGCCACCATGTGTCGCGTGCGTCCGGCCTCCGTCCTGCTGCCCGAGGGTGACAGCTGGATCGCGGCCACCGAGAAGGCGCGACAGTCGGACGCGGGCGTGCCCATCGCCTGGGTGCCGTTCGCCCAGTGAGCCCGTCAGCGCCC
>Ga0209237_1003061_pt1 | contig 10109 bp, 11 predicted proteins | sample GraSoi013_1_40cm_2_FD_185820 | JGI IMG/M metagenome (GOLD analysis project Ga0209237, IMG submission 185820) | Grasslands soil microbial communities from the Angelo Coastal Reserve, California, USA - Sample 10_02_2013_1_40cm (SPAdes) (version 2) | ecosystem: Environmental > Terrestrial > Soil >...
CACCCTCGCATCGATCCTGCGCGCATCGCCCTCATGGGCTTCTCGCACGGCGGGCGCGTAGCGTTGTGGGCGGCCTTCACCCGCTTCCAGCAAGCGTGGGCCCCTGCCGGGGCGCGCTTTGCCGCTCATTTGGCGTTCTACCCCGCCTCGTGCTGGTTCACGCTTCGGGAAGACGAGCGCTTGACCGCCGTGCCGGTGCGTATCTTTCACGGCGAAGCCGATGCCTGGACCACCATCGGACCGTGCCGTGCGTATGTCCAGCGCGTCCGCCGCGCCGGGGCGGATATCGCCACGATCGAGTACGCGGCGGCCTACCACGGCTTCGACAATCCGCGCCTTCCAGCCTACCTGCGTCGCCCGGACGTGCTCAACCCGAGCGCCTGTCACTTCGTGGAGCAGGAGCCCGGGCAGGTGATCGACGCGGCGACCGGTCAACCCGCGGGAGTCGACGCCCCCTGCTTCACGCGGGGCGCGACCGTCGGGTACAACGCGGAAGCCACTCGGCAAGCGATTCGTGACGTGCAGACGTTCCTGACGGAGGTGCTTCGGCCGTAGCGCACCTTTGTTCCGATCAAAAACTCGATTTCGCTCGACCTGCACGCCGCTTCGACATACCCGGCTGATGCTTATCGGGTTGACTCCGAACGCCACCATGGATAGTGTGGCGAGATGGGCCGGCCTGACTTCCCCAAGTCTTTGAAGGAGTTCCAGGCGCGATTCCGTGACGACGAAGCGTGTCGGACGTACCTGGCCGCCTGCCGGTGGCCCGAGGGCTTTCGCTGTTCGCGGTGCGAGCAGGCGGAAGTCTTCGCGCTGCCTCGACGGCGGCTATGGCAGTGCAAGACATGCGGCCGACAGACCTCCCTGACGGCGGGCACAGTGCTGCATCGGACGCGGCTGCCACTGACGGTGTGGTTCTGGGCGACCTACCTCATGACGACCCATACGCCCGGGCTGTCGGCGGTCCAGCTGCAACGCCAGCTCGGGCTCAGTTACGAGACGGCCTGGGCGCTGCTGCACAAGCTCCGCCGAGCCATGGTGAGACCCAGCCGGGAGGCGCTGAAGGAGAGGGTCGAAGTCGACGAAACCTACGTGGGCGGTCCCGAGGTCGGCCTCAAGGGTGGCCGCCAGCTCCTGGATAAGGCTCTGATCGTCGGAGCGGTCGAGGTGCGCGGGACGGCCGCGGGCCGGGTCCGTCTCCACGTCGTGCCCGACGCCTCGGCTCGCTCGCTGACCGGGTTCGTGAAGCACTATGTTGCGCCGGGCGCCCTCATCCTCACGGATGGCTGGGGCGCCTACGCCCCGCTGGCGACCATGGGCTTCCGTCATCGACCCCGCACCCAGGGGCCGGCGGAGCGGGCCGGGAAGATCCTGCCGCACATCCACCGGGTCTTTGGGAATCTCAAGACGTGGTTGCCGGGCACGCATCATGGCGTCGGTCACGACCACCTCCAGGCGTACCTGGACGAGTTCACGTTCCGCTTCAACCGTCGGCGCACCCCGATGGCGGCCTTCCAGACGTTGCTGGGCCTCGCCTCGGAGGTTCATGGGCCGACGACCTACGAGATGTTGTACGCTTCGGAGTCAACCCGATAGCCAGAATGTCGCTTACGCTCACGGCCCGCACGCAGTAGCAGACGCGGAGGCGGCGCGCCTCGTCCCGGTGGTCGCGACCTTCAGGTCGTACTCTGCCGACCGACGGCCTCGCTCAGCGACCCCGCCCCCCGCTGGCAGCGACACGCTCTCAGAAGCGATCTGGCAGGCCGGGTCAACTGCCGCGGATGCGGACGCCAGCCTCGGGACCAACTCCCCACCGGCCTCAGTCCACGCCCGGTCCAGGACCGCCCGGAACAGCGGGTCGATGAACTGGTCGCTCACGTCCAGCCGGTCGGTCCAGGATCCGCTAACCGGTGGGCCGTAGAAGACCATCCGCGACGGCAGAGCGTCAGCGTCGGAGAGCTTCTTCGCAAGGTGAGGGAAAGATGACGACAAGGAGGGTGCCAGATGGCTAGCAGTGGAACACGTCGGCCAGCAGTTGCAGCACGGCCTCGTCGCGGGTCAATGGTTGGCGGTGGAGACCCGAGTGCGCCGGTGGCTCGCGCGACTGTGCGGGGCCCTCAGCGAAGTCGACGTCTGCGAGGTCTGCGCGGCTCTGGACCACGCGGAGGCTGAGGGAACGCAGCGTGAGACCGGTCGTGTTGCGGGCGAACTGCAGCACGAACGCGGCGCGGCCCGCGCCGCAGCGGCAACCTCGGGATGTCCGTCGACCGAGCACGCGGAGGCCATCCGGAGCGATGGGATGACGCACGCGAATCAGGTAGCCGCGGTCGATGTCCCTGTCGAGCCACGAGAGGTCACACTCGACAGAGCTGCCAGGACGAAGGATGCCTCCGCCCCAGCCGGGGCCAAAGAAGGAGCCCGAAAAGTCGGGATGCGACAGAAAGGTGAGTTCGCTGCGGTCCCGGACATCGCCGCATGCCTCGCAACGGCACGGACCGCGCACGGTCGTCCACGGAGGAGGTGAGAGCCCTGGCGTCGACGTGACGTGTCGCACCAGCGTTTGGTGGAGTCGCTTTGCACGGTCGCCTCGTGCCGCATAGGCCAGTTCAACCAGCTCCCGGACGTATGCGTCGGCGTCTCCAGTCCAGAGCATGTTCTCGCCGTCGGCGAAGTCCACGACGCTCGCGACGTCGGCAGCCAGAGGGTCGAGCAGAGCGACGTCCATCAGAGTCGCGCTGGGCGGCGCACCGACGGCGAGGTCGAAGCGGAGCACGACGGCGGATTTCGCGCCGCAGTCGCAACGGACCAGCTCATCGAGATCGGCGAGCAACGACAGCCGCGTCGGATCGTCAGGTTCCCGCACTCGCCACCACGTGCCGTCCCAGATCCGATCCGCGGAGAGCGTGGCTGGCGGGAAGTCGAGCGGCTGACCGATGTCCGGTGTGAAGTGCCGACTGCAGAGCCCCGAAAAGTCGGGAAGGAAGAACTTGGTCTGGCCGCTGATCCAATGCACGTCCTGACAGTGCGGACAGCGAGCGACTGCCTCGTACGTGTCGAGCGCTCCCATCCCGGACGAGTATATCGGTGTCCGGAGAGCGTCGTATATAGCTAGCACAGCGCGCGGTTCCTGTCGGAACGAGGCGCCATCCTCGTGGCGGCCTCCAACTCGCAGGGAGCGATCCACAACCCGAAGGGCATCTCGGCGGATCTGATCGCGTTGAAGGACGCCGGCAAGACGGTCTCCCTCTACTCGGATGGCCGCAGGCTCGATCGCGATGCGGTACTCGACATCGAATGCGAGATCTGGATTCCCGCCGCCCGCCCGGACGTCGTGCGGGAGGACAACGTGCACCGGTTGAAGACAAAGCTCGTCCTGGAGAGAGCGAACATTCCCGTGACGCCCGGCGCCGAGACGACGCTGCACGAGCGAGGCGTGTGGTGGTCCCCGATTTCATCGCAAACGCGGGCGGCGTGATCTGCGCGGCGATGGAGTATCAGGGCGCCACGCGGACGGTGTCGTTCGCGACCATCGAGGATGAGATCCGGGCCAACACGCGGGCGGTGCTCGAGACCGCCAAGACAACGCGAATTCCACCGCGCCAGGCCGCCGGAGACCTGGCGCCTGATCTCGGCGTTCACGGTGCCGAGCGGCGGACGAGCGACTATGCCCCGGAGATGCTGCATGCCGCCGCCCAGGGACGGCCGTACGCTTGCTTTGTCCGTGAGGACACGCGCATTCCGTTCATGGCCATGCCGGACGCGATTCGGGCCTCCTCACCCTGATGGGGGCTCCAGCCGAGTCGCTGACGACCCTGGTGTACAACGTCTGGGCCTTCAGCCCGACCGCCGGCGAGCTCGCCGACCTGGTCCGGCGAGCCTTCCCGACAGAGCAGATCACGTTCGCGCCGGACGCACGCCGGCAGGCTATCGTCGACTCGTGGCCCGCGGACGTCGACGACGCGCGGGCACGCCGCAATTGGGGTTGGGAGCCCGCATACGATCTGGACCGCGCCTTCAGCGAGTACTTGCTACGTAGGGGGGCGGTGGGGACGGAGCGGCAAGAGCCACCAGTTGCCGCGTCCCGGTAACGCCAAGGAGGGGCGGGGGCTTCCGAGATTTGGGCGTTTATGTCGCTTACGCTCCAATACACTCCGGTATCGCATGGCGAAGTACCAACTCTCTTAGCGGGATGCTGAAAAAGTCCGCCAGCAGCGTTCTCGGTTCATCGAAATCCTCAACGTACCCAGAGGGTACGCCTCCGGTTTCGACTCGCCTGCGGCCTTGCTGGACAGCCTTTTTGAGCATCCTGCGGGAGTGTTCTCCTGTTGTCCCACATATGCCGACCATCGAAGTTCTGCTGTGCCGAAATGGTTTCCCCGCAGCCTGCGAAGATGCTGAAACAAGCTCCCAACTTTCGTTCTCGGCTCAACAGAATCCTCAACGTAGCCATGAGGCTACGCCTCCGGTTCTGTCATCGCCTCCAGCCTCGCTTGGGAGTAAGCGCGTCTCGGCGCGCCAAGGTAGGGCGGGTGAGAAATCTCGCTTGTTTGAGCATCCTCATCTGAACTCTTTATAGTCACAGAGATGGAGCTATGGAAAGAGCAGAGCACTCATGAGGGTCACTGTGCGGAGCCCAGAAACTCACCCCCGCTTCACCTATCGGAAAATGGCAGAAGGGGCGAGATTTGAAAACCCTGATACCCCGGAGACTATAGGGCCTGATCTCGTCTCATCGTTTCAATCTCAATCAGTTACAGAAGAGTCTGAGGCAGGGGAGAACCGATTAAGCCGAATAGAGCACGATAGTTCTGCCACAGTTTAGCCACAGCCGAAGTGTGGGTCAGAAACTGAAGAAGCGATCCCTTGGTACTCTCTCGATTTTAAGGTGGGTGATACGCGTACCCTTCCGACGATTCAAAGACAAACAAAAGAGGGCCCCTTCCCATGTGGCCGGCGGCCCTCTTGGGTTCCCACTGTTCTTTGACGGAATCCGTTGTTAGGCGTTCCTCCACCGCCGCAACGCGGCCAAGCCCCCAAGGCCGAAGCCGAGGAGCAGAAGGCTAGCTGGTTCCGGCACCGCCGCTGTGACGCCATAACCAAACGTGCCCGATCTGCTATTGGTCGGGTCGGTGAGGTCATTATTGTTGAACGTGTCCGTGGTCGTGTTGCCGTCCAGGAAGTGAGCGACGACCTGTCGAGTATCTCCCCCGCCACCCAAGAAGGTAGGAGAAGTTGCAGTACCAACAAGCGTGTCATTGAAACCATCGAATACAAACCCTGACGAGAGGGCAAATGTCGCAAGGCCGGTATCTATTCCTCCTGCGGAGAGTGCCTTCACATTCCATTCTGTCGCATTGGCCATTGATCCGAGGGTAAACGATCCAATGACGGCTCCGTTATCACCGATGTGGGTCCCAGCTGTTACGATCCACGTTCCTGAGAAATCGAACTGTGCTCCATCGAACAGCACCAAGCTGTCGGCGTGAGCACCCTCGACGGCTGTAGTCAGCAACAGTCCAGCAGCTAGGAGAAATGGCGCAATCTTCATCGTTCTGCTCCTTTCCCACTTTCGATGACCGGAAGAACTTGCGCAGGGTACTACGAACAAAGCCGACGGTCAACTCCCTGTCACTCCCTGTGTCGGGAGTACATGATTTGGCCGCTCCCGAGTGCAACGTGAAATGACCGCTCCAAGCGGGCGCCGGGGGAGAACTGGTCACCGAGGAGGTGACCATGGCCTACCCCGTCGGCGCCGTGGAGCGCGCCATGAAGGTCCAGGAGGTCATCTTGCGAGCGCTCAGTGGGCAGCTGACGTGGCTCCAAGCTGCCGACGTCCTCGGCCGGAGCCCGCGGAGTATTCGACGGCTGAGGTGGCGCTACGAGCACTACGGCTATGACGGGCTGGTGGATCGGCGCCGTCAGACGCCGTCGCCCAAGCGCGCGCCGGTTGCCGAAGTCGAGCGGATGCTGCACCTCTATCGGGCGCACTACCAGGGCTTCAACGTCCGGCACTTCCTGCGCAAGGCCCGCCGCGACCACGGCATCCCCTTCTGCTACGCGTTTGTGAAGCAGGCGCTGCAGGGCGCGGGCCTGGTGCCCAAGCATCGGGCCCGGGGCCGCCACCGCCGCCGGCGCGCGCCCCGCCCCTGCTTCGGCGAGTTGCTCCACCTCGATGGCAGTCGGCATCAGTGGCTCGCCCTGGTGCCCGAGCAGTGGCTGACCCTCCTCGCCGTGGTCGACGACGCCACCCCGCAGGTGCTCTACGCCCAGCTCAGTGCGCGGGGCGAGAGTACGGTCACCGTCATGACCGCGTTGCGCACCGTGTTCACCACCTGGGGCCTGCCCGGCGCCCTCTACACCGACCGCGCCCACTGGGCCGCGCACACCCCCGTGGCCGGCGGTGCGGTCGATCGCACGAAGCTCAGCCAGGTCGGCCGCGCCCTTGCCCAGCTCGGCATCGAGCACATCCTCGGCTACTCGCCCCAGGCCCGCGGCCGCAGCGAGCGGATGAACGGCACCCTCCCGGGCCGGCTCGTCAACGAGCTGCGCGTCGCGCGCATCACCACCGTCGCCGCGGCCAATCGCTATCTGCGGGAGCGCTTCCTGCCCGACTTCAATGCCGAGTTCGGCCGCGCCCCCGCGGAGCCCGCCCCGGCCTTCGTCCCGCTCGGCGGCGTCGATCTCGAGCAGATCCTCTGTCATCAGGACGAGCGCGTAGTCGCCCGCGATAACACCGTCGTGCTCGATGGAATCGTCTTGCAGCTGGCCAAACAGCCCGGCCGGCGCTCGTGTGCGGAGCTCCGCGTGCTGGTGCGCCGCCACCTCGACGGCCATCACTCCGTCTGGCATGGCGCCCGGCGCCTCGGCCTCTTCGATGCGCGCGGCCGCGTCGTCACACCGGCGGCCGCGTGAATCTGAAAATCGAGCGTTCTGGGCAAGGGGCAGATAGCGGCCCCCTCCCTCAACGCACTGCTACGGGTCTGCAAATTGGCACGTGGACTAGCGAGCGCGGTCAAATCACGGTGTCAAACAGATGCGGTCATTTCACTTGTCAACGACACTCCCTGTCACTCCCTGTCACTCGCTAGTTCGGTCACGAAGTTCTAATCGGTCGCTCGCCTGCTCGTCGCGTATCTCTCCTGTCACGGCACCGTCGTCACGCGCCTCTCACACCGGAGGCTGACGCCGCGTGGCCGAGGGAGTGTGTCATTTCTGCTCAACTTTTTCCCTACGAAAGGAGCCTGGAACGCATGAAGCCGAAGAAACTGAAGTCGACGCGCTGGCGAGCCCGGCTCCGCAAGCGGCCCATGACCCTCCGCCATGAGGCGCTGCGCGAGGTACTCTGCCGGTTGGTCCTGCTCGGCCTATCGGCGGGGGAGATCGCGAGAAAGCTCCACCGGACCTCGCGGGCGATCCGCTACGCGATCAGCACCCCAGAGTTTGCGGCGCGCTTCGAGGCGTATCGGCACGAACAGTTCAGGACCCTGGATCGGAAGATCCACGCTCTCCTGCCCGCCGCGGTAGACGCGCTCGCCCGGTTGCTGCGACACAAGGACTGGAGGGCACGGGACGCCGCCATCGAGAAAGTGATGAAGGCGCATACTCCGCTCCTCGAACGGATCGCCGGGCAGCGCCCGCTCGATCCTCCTGGTTCGGTGAGCCTGATCCCGGCGGAGGCCATGACCGACGAGATGCGAGCCAAGGCTCGCGAGCTGTACGTAGGGGGGCGGTGGGGACGGAGAGGCAGGAGCCACCGGTTGCCGCATCCCGGTAACGCCCTGGAGGGGCGGGGGCTTCCGAGATTTGGGCGTTTATGTCGCTCACGCTCCGACGGCACTCCCATAGAGCACGACGGAGACCAGGTCTTTGCTGTAGGGCCGTATCACGTCGTCGACGAATCGCTTTAGGACGATCTCCGTTACCTTCGGCATTCCGACCTCTCTCAGGGGAACTCAATCGCTTCATGCGAACTACTATGGGTACTCTCGATGCCACCGGGCCGTGCGCTAGCTCTTCAAATACGCCAGGAGCTTATCGGGGAAGTTCACGGTCATGCCGTCAGCCCCGGCCTGCACGACCTGACGCATCTGGTCTTCGGTTGCCACACCCCATGCTCGGACGACGAACCCCTCGGCATGGAGGCGGTGGACCAGCTCTGGCGTCACCGCGTTCGCTCTCGGACAGAGCTGGCTCAATCCCAGCGCTCGCGCCTGCGCGATCGTCGCATCACTGACCTCGGTCACGAGCCAGCCGCACGGCAATTCGGGTGCATGGGCTCGCGCTTCCTCCAGCCGTGTCCTCTGAAAAGAGGTGATGGTGACCTGGCCGGCCATCCCGCGCCTGCGCACCAGGTCCGCCGTCCGCTGTGACAGATGGGCCGAGTGTCCCTTGATCTCCGTGTGGAGGTGCGCCCGCCCCTGATATCGTTCGAGGACCTCCTCGAACGTGGGGATTCGCTGCCCGGCGAACTTGCCCCCGAACCAGGACCCAGCATCGAGCCCCTGTAGCGCCGCCAGCGCATGGCTCGTCACCGGTCCGGATCCATTCGTCGTCCGGTTCACGGTGTCGTCGTGGATGACCACGACGTGGCCGTCGCGGGTGAAGTGGACGTCGAGCTCGATGTGACTCACCCCCATCTGGATGGCCAGGTCAAACGCCGCCAGCGTGTTCTCGGGCGCGTAGGACGAAGCGCCCCGATGGGCAATGACCATGAACTCTGGACTCGTCATGTGAGGAAGCTCCTGGCTGCGCGCTCGGCATCGGTCCTCCGAACCAGGGTCGGGGAAGCGAGCTGCTCGCGCAGATCCGTGTAGAGCGCGACCGTGGCCACCAGCGCGTTCCGACAGGACTCGCGATCGTGGAGAGCCAGGGTCGATCGGAGCGGAGGAACACGCGCCGGCACGCTCTGTTCGACGCGGCGCACACCGTTGGGCCGTACGCCGGCCTGGAACAGAACGAGAGGACCGAGCACCCGAGCCCGAACGAACCCGAGACCATCGATCGCTTCGAACAGCTCGCCGCGGGTGATCTTGGCGGCGATGTAATGCACCCACACCCAGAATCGATCCTCGATCCACTGGACCCGTGGCTGGGGATACTCCGCCTTCGCCGTGGACAGAGCGGAGCGAAGGGCGCCGTGTCGATCCCAGAGGATCGTCGGATCTTCAACTCGGTGCGAGAGTTCGTCGGTGGAGAGGAACTTCAGATCCACGTGGAGGAGTGGCGGTCCATAGAGACAGATGAGGAGCCGCGCCTCGCCGACGTGGTCTCCCGGGAAGGCGGCCAGCAGCGGCCCGAGCCGTTGCGCGATAGTGGGTCCCTCCCGCAGCACGTCGTGCGACGCCTCGGGGAGCGAGACGACGACGAGGTCGAGATCGGAGTGTTCGTCCAGCTCGCCGGTGATGAACGAGCCCCCGGCCGCTAACCCGGCGAGGCGGGCGTCAGCCCGGAACCTCGGGAGCGCGCGATCGAGGAAGGCGCGGTGCATGGGCGGCAGCTCCGGCCAATGTCCTGGATCGAGAACGTACTCCGCCATCTACATTCACGTGCAGCGAGAAGCCCTCGCGCCGCGCACAGCGCGGTTTGCCCTGGTCAACGCGACTGCGGCCGCCGGCACGAACTTCTGACTCGCTACATTACTAGGGCGTCCTGCCGATGGTGCGGTGGAGCTCGGCGAGGGGCACCAGACGGCCGTGCAGCGGGAGCAGGTCGCCGACGTCAAGTCCCAAGCGCGTGATGTTGTCGGCGAGGGCAACGTTGTACGGACTCGGCGGCGTGGGCGGTGTCACGTTCGGGGCCACCGGCGTGTAGGCGTCGGCCTGGCTCAGGAGCTTCTCCTTCGGCAGGTACACCATCAGCATCCCGTCGTGGTGGAGAATTCCCTGGATGCGATAGATCTCCACGGTCCGCGTGCCGTCGCTGAGCGTGCGCCGGTCGCCCACGCCCTCCACCATCGGTTTGCGTCTCGACTTCGCCTGGAGGTCCGGCCGCATGGTGGCGGGTGCCCCGAGCGCCTGTTCGAGGAACGTGCGGTTGACCTCGTGGGTGATCACGGTCACACCCTCGGCGACGAATGCCCGCAGGCCGCCCGCGTGGTCGAAGTGGTGATG
>Ga0209237_1003062_pt1 | contig 10104 bp, 12 predicted proteins | sample GraSoi013_1_40cm_2_FD_185820 | JGI IMG/M metagenome (GOLD analysis project Ga0209237, IMG submission 185820) | Grasslands soil microbial communities from the Angelo Coastal Reserve, California, USA - Sample 10_02_2013_1_40cm (SPAdes) (version 2) | ecosystem: Environmental > Terrestrial > Soil >...
CGCGTCGCAGCTCGCGCGCTTGGACAAACTTCCGGCCGCGTGGGACACGCCGGAGTGGATCCATAGAGCCCATACTCGCGCCACGAGCTCCCGACCCCGAACCGGAATACCGCGTCACGAAGCATGTTGTTGCAGTACCCGCATGCGCTCCCCGGGAGCTAGCACAGGGCTCCCCCTCTCCCGAAGGGAGAGGGGGTCAGGGGGGTGAGGACTACGCGGGAGAGGGGGACAGGGGGTGAGGACTAGGTTGAGCTTGAAAGCAAACGTTTGACCCTGGCGCAGACGTACCCTTGCCCTCGAATTCCCCCGGGACATATTGCACCGCACCTCGAGAGGCAGGTGGACTGTGGGTCGGAGCATGACGAGCAGGACGCGGCGCGAGTGGTTGCAGATGATGGCTGCGATGGGTGCCGGTGCCCTGGTAGAGGGCCTCTTTCCCCCCGAGCTGGCCCGTGCGGCGACCCGCCGGGCCGCACAACAGCAACAGGATCGCGGGCGCAGATCGGCGCCATTCCGATACAGTCGCAGCCGCTCGCCAAGAACGTCACCCTGCTCGCCGGTCCCGGCGGCAACGTGGTGGTGCTGCAAGGCTCCGACGGGTTGGTCGTGGTGGACACGTTCGTGGCGCCCGCGTGGCCCAAGTTCCAGGAATCGCTCAAGGGACTCGGCGCGCCCGTGAAAACCGTGATCAATACGCACTGGCACTTCGACCACACCGACAACAATGCGCCGCTCCGCGCCGGTGGTGCCATGCTGGTGGCGCACGAAAACACCAAACTGCGGATGACCCAACCGCACCACCTCGCCGTGCTCGAGCTCGACTTCGCGCCGTCACCTGCCGCCGCCCTGCCCCAGCGAGTCTTCAAGGAAGGCTACAAGCTGGAGGCGAACGGCGAGAAGCTGGCGGTGATGCACGTCCCGCCGGCGCACACCGACACCGACGTCGCCGTGCGGTTCGAGAAGGCCAACGTACTGCACACGGGCGACGTGTTTTTCAACGGCTTTTATCCCTATATCGACGGCTCCACCGGGGGCCGCGTCGACGGCGTGATCGAGGCCACGGACCGCCTGCTGAGCCTGGCGGACGCGGACACCAAGATCGTCCCGGGCCACGGCCCGCTCGGCACCAAGTCCGACCTCGCGAAGTATCGCGACATGCTGTCCACGGCCGCGGACCGGGTACGAAAGCTCAAGGCATCCGGGAAATCGCTCGAGGAATGCATGGCCGCCAAGCCCTTCACCGATCTCGATGTCGACTGGGGCAAGGGGAGCCTCAACGGGGAGACCTTCGTGAAGGTCGTGTATCTGACGCTGTAGCGAGCCGAGGTCTCCGCGCGCCGGCCGTCGAGGCGTGCAACCAGCCTGGGAGATGCCCGAAACACCGGAAGTCGAGACCGATAAGCTCCGCGAGGCCGTGCAGGAAGAGCTCGGGCGTGAAGGGGGCTCGTTCCTGCGACGCATCGCGCTCACCACGGCGGTGCTCGCCGCAATCGCGGCCATCGCCGCGCTCCAGGCCGGAAGCACGGCGAACGAGGCGTTGGTCCTGAAAACCGAGGCCGCGCGGCTCCAGGCCGAAGCCTCAGATCAGTGGGCGTATTACCAGGCGAAGGGCATCAAACTCGCCGTAGCGCAAGCCACGGAGGCGCCCTGGCGCGCCCAGGGGAAGCGCCCGCCGGCAGACGTGCTCGAGAAGGAGCAGCGCTACGCCGCCGACCAGGAGGAGATCAAAGCCAAGGCGGAGGGGCTGGAGCGCGAGCGTGACGCGCGGTCGCGCGAAGCTGATCATCTCCTCCACTTGCACCAAGGCTTCGCCAATTCGGTCGCCCTGTTTCAAGTGGCCATCGCGTTGGGGGCGTTGGCAGCCCTGACCCGCAATTATGCCATTTGGGTGGCCTCTCTATCCCTCGGCGCGATCGGGCTCGGCTTTTTCGCACTGCAGGTCTTCTCTTAGAGACGCCTGGTTTGTCAGCCTTTTGTGAACCGTGGCGCGGCTGCAACGATTCGCCCTCGTCCGGCGTCAGCTTACTAGACCGTCTCCACCTTCGCGCCGAGGGTCTCCCGATGCCGTTCCTAGCGGGTTTCCTGCTGTTCGCGGTCGCCCAGACGCGTGATACAGTCTCCTCAACCCTGCCCTACGTCCATTATGCTACGCCGGAAGTTCGAGCCGGACGGGCGTCGGGCGATATGAAGATCGACGGCCGGCTCGACGAGCCTGCCTGGGCGGGCGCGACCCCGGTGACCACGTTCACACAGCTCGATCCTCAGCCGGGGCAAGTGGCGACGGAGCGCACCGAGGTACGCGTGCTCATCGGGTCCGACGCGCTCTACATCGGCGCCCGCCTGTTCGACTCCGCGCCCCGCTCGATCAAGCCGGTGCTCGTCCGGCGCGACGACGCCGTTATCTCCGACTACTTCCAGATCTTCATCGATTCCTACCACGATCATCTCACCGCCGCGCGGTTCCGCATTACGCCGGGCGGCGCGATCCAGGATGCGTTGGTCGACAACCAGAGCGGCTCGGACGACGTCTCCTGGGACCCCGTGTGGGAGTACGCCGCGCGCGTGGACTCACTGGGCTGGACGGTCGAGCTCAGAATTCCGCTCTCCCAGCTGCGGTACAACTCCCAGGCCGATGCCCGCTGGGGCATCCAGTTCGAGCGCTACATCCTTCGCAAAGGTGAGGACGACTTCTTCGCCTTCACGCCCAAGCGCGAGCACGCGGGCGTGAATCGCTACGGCCATCTGACGGGCCTGGGCCGCGTGCCCGCCGCGCGGCGCCTCGAGGTCGTGCCCTACGGCGTCACCCGCGCCGAGTACACCCACCAGCCCCGGGGCGACCCGTTCCGGAGCGGTCACGACTATTTCGGCAACGGCGGGGCCGACTTGAAGTACGGAGTCACGAGCGACCTCACGCTCGACGCGACCGTCAATCCCGACTTCGGCCAGGTCGAGGTCGACTCGGCCGTCGTGAACCTGAGCGCGTTCGAGACGTTCTTCCCAGAGAAGCGGCCTTTCTTCGTCGAAGGCCGCGGGCTGTTCCAGTTCGGCAATGTCCGGGCTCACAACCTGTTCAGCTCCACTCAGTTCTTCTTCTCACGCCGGATCGGCCGCATGCCCGAGCGCACCGTCGCTGGCGACAGCGTCGCGTACACGGACCCGCCGACGCAGACCGCGATCCGCACCGCGGCGAAGCTCACCGGTCACACGCGCGGCGGGTGGTCTGTCGGCGTGCTCGACGCCGTCACCGCGACCGAGGAGACCCGGTGGCAGGACACACTCGGCCGCGACCACCTGACCACCGTCGAGCCGCGCACCAACTATTTCGTGGGTCGAGTACGGAAGGACCTGGACGCGGGAAACTCCACCGTCGGCGCCATCGTGACCGCCGTCAATCGGCGGCTCTCGGACAGCGTGCTCGCCGGCAGGGAGCACGCTCAGGCGTACGTGACGGGCATCGATTTCACCCACGGCTGGTCGAATAGATCCTGGTCGCTCGACGGGGCGGTGGTCGTGAGCCACGTCGCGGGCACGGATTCGAGCATCGCCCTCACCCAGCGCTCGAGCGCGCGGTATTACCAGCGCCCAGACGCGCGCACCCTCACGTACGATCGGTCGCGCACCTCGCTCGACGGCCTCGCCTGGCAGGTGGCCCTGTCGCGCAACTCCGCCGAGCACTGGCTCGGCTCGATTGCGTATCAGGAGACGGGACCGGGGTTCGAGTCGAACGACCTGGGCTTCCAGACCGGGGCCGACCGGCGAGCGCTCTCGACTCTGTTCGGCTACCAGGACAACCACCCTCATGCGGTGGTGCACAACTGGTATCTCATCCCGTTCGAGAACCACGCCTGGAACTTCGACGGGGATTTCGTGTTCGGGGGCTTCGGGCTCCTTAACAACTACAACTTCGCGAACTTCTGGAACGTCCAGCTACGCCACGACTATGCGGTGACGGCGTTGGACGACCGGCTCACGCGCGGTGGGCCGCTCGCTGGGTTTCCGCACTATGAGGACGCTGCGATCTCGTTCACGTCCGATTCGCGGCGCACCACACAGCTGTCGGGCAGCGCGTTTTACCAATGGGACCGGGCAGGGCAATGGAACGCGCAGTACGGCCTCACGCTGGACCTGCGCCCCACCTCCGCGGCCCACATCAACATCGGTCCGAGCTTCAGCAAGAACCATTCGCTGGCCCAGTACGTCACGACGATCGCCGACGATTCCGCCATCGCGACCTACCAACATCGCTATGTGTTCGCGACGCTCGACCAGACCCAGCTCGCGATCCTGGCACGGCTCGACTGGACCTTCACGCCACGGCTCTCGTTTCAGCTGTTCCTGCAGCCGCTCATCGCCGCGGCGCGGTTCAGCGACTTGAAACAACTGGCCCGGCCCCGGACGTTCGACTTTGTCGTGTACGGCCGCGATCGCGGCAGCGTGGTTCCGACCGCGGCGGGTGACACCATCCACCCCGGGGACGGCGGGGCGCCGTTCTTCATCGGGAACGAGGACTTCAATTTCCGCTCGCTCCGCGTGAACGCGGTGCTGCGCTGGGAATGGCGACCAGGGTCGACGCTCTTCGTAGTGTGGCAGCCGGCCCTGGAGGACCAGGGGGGCGTGGGCGACTTCCGGCTGGGCCGGGACCTGTCCGCGCTGCTCCATGCTCAGGCGAACAACGTCCTGGCGGTGAAGGCGACGTATTGGATTGGGTTGTGATCGCTGCGGGCGTGGCGGGCTGACACGGGCTAGCCGTCATGGAAAGGGGGGCTTGCGGCATAATAGTCCTGTATGGTACTATATTAGTACTATAGCGTACTAATATCATGCGCGCGACCCGCGACAATCTGGGGTTCCTGTTGGCCAAGGCTTTACAGCGCTGGAACGAGCTGCTTGCCGCCGGCTTCCGGCGCGGTGGCTTCGCCGAGGTGCGGCCGGCCTACGGCTCCGTCCTGCTCCCCCTGTTCGAGGAGGACGGGCTACGGCTGAGTGAGCTCGCCGCCCGCTCCCGCCTGAGCAAGCAGGCCATGACGACGCTCGTTCGGACCCTCGAGGCCCGGCGGCTGATCGTGCGACGCCCCGATCCGGACGACGGACGGGCCGCGCGCGTATACCTGACACCCCGCGCCCGCCGGTTCCAGGCGACGGCGGAGCACGTCCTCGCGACCCTCGATCGGCGTGTCGAGCAGCGACTCTCGCGCGATCGGCTGGACGCGTTGCGGCACGCGGTCAAAACCCTCATGACGCTGGGCGACGAGCCACCCGGCAGCAAAGGAGATGGGGTATGAGAGCCGACACGCAGACCATTACAATCGACGCGAGCCGGTCCAAGGTCTTTCGGTTCGTGTCGAACCCGGAGAACCTGCCGCACTGGGCAAGGGCCTTCTGCCAGGCCATCCGACCTGATGGGGACGCGTGGCTGGTGAGCTCACCCCAGGGAGAGGTTCGCGTGCGGTACCGGACCGACGAGGCGCTCGGGGTTGTCGATTTTCACCTGAGCCCGGCGCCGGGGCTGGAGGCGCTGGCAGCATCGCGGGTCCTTCCGAACGGCGACGGCGCAGAATACGTCTTCACACAGTTCCAGGCTCCGGGCATGCCGGACGACGTGTTCACGGGCCAAGTTCACGCCCTGCGGGAGGAACTCGTGATTCTGAAAGCGCTCCTTGAAGGACGAACGGTGGAGGCCGCGCCCTCGTGCGCCCCAGTACCGCTCGGCTATAGTGTCCCCTCAGGTCGCCTCAGCTCGTAGTAGAGCGTCGGCAGACAATGCTCGTCCAGGCCGGTGCGCGCGAACTGGAATCCGGCCTTCGCTGCCACACGCATCGATGCGTGATTGCGCGGGTCGAACGAAGCGCCCAACACCTCGAAGCCGAGCTCCTTAAACGCATAGCGGACGAGCTCATGGGCTAGCTCGCTCGCCAAGCCCCGGCCCCACTGGTCCGAGCGGAAGATGTAATCGATTTCCGGGCACGCTCGCTCAGGCAGGATCGTGAAGCCGCCGTAGCCGATGAGCTCGACCGTCGCCTTGCAAATGATCGCGTACTCCCCAAACCCGCGCTGCTCGTAATGAGCCATCGCGTCCGCGATCATCGTGCGCGTTCGTTGGGGCGAGAAGGGCTTCAAGTCACCGACGAAGCGCATCACGTCCGGGTCACCGGTGATAGCGTGCAGGTGCTCACTGTCCCCGGGCTCGAATCGCCGCAGCAGCAGCCGTGCAGTCTGCAATACAGTAGCCATGAGAAGGCGATGAGCGCGTCGGCGGCCCGGTCAGACGCCGGTGTCCGGCAACGCCCGGAGCTTGCCGGGGTTGACGATGATGTAGATGGTCTGAATGCGGTCGCCCAGGATGTCGAACACCATCGCCGCCCTGGGTTTCCCGCCCACGTACGCGACCACGCCTGGCTGGCCGTTGACCTCGGCACGTCGGACGACCTGGTCCGCCGGCACGAACTTCCGGCGCGCGCCGAGTATGAAGCGGGCCACCTGGTCCGCGCCGTGGATCGGCTTGAGGGCGGCGGCCACCTTGCCTCCCCCGTCCGACCAGAGTGTGATGTCCTCGGCGAGCACAGCCAGCAGTCCCTCGATGTCTCCCGCGGTTGCGGCCCGGTTGAATCGGTCGAGCAGCCGCTCCGCCTGCTCCGGCGTCGCCTCGAAGCGGGCCCGCTGCACGCCGATGTGCTTCTTCGCGCGGGCGAGGATCTGGCGACAGTTCGCCTCGCTCTTTTCGACGATGGCCGCGATCTCGGCGTATTCGAACTCGAACGCATCGTGTAGCAAGAACACCGCGCGCTCGATCGGCGACAGGCGTTCGAGCAGTACCAGGAAGGCCATCGAGAGCGATTCCGCGAGCTCGACGCGCCACGAGACGTCGGGGACGTGCTCGGTCACGACCGGCTCCGGCAGCCACGGGCCGACATACGTCTCTCGCTGCACCCGTGCGGAGCGCAGCTGGTTGATGGACAGCCGCGTGACGATCGTGACGAGGTAGGCCCGGTGCGAGCGCACATCGGTATCGGACGCTCCCTGCCACCGAAGGTAGGCCTCTTGAACCACGTCCTCCGCCTCCATCGCGCTGCCGAGCATCCGGTAGGCGATGGAATGGAGCAATGGGCGGAGTGCGATGAAGGCCTCCAACGGACGCGTGGCAATCGCGGTTTCCATGACTCCCCAATTCCGTGACAGCTGAACGAGCCGGCTTGTGACGGCGAGCCTCACCGAGCTTCAGCGCTCCGACGTGTCACACGGCTCCCCTCTCGCTTGTCATCAAAGTACCCTGGACACCGATGGGTTCCCGGATCACATGTCCCTGACACAGGACGGCACTCCATGAGCTTGCAGGCGGCCCAAGCGCTCGCCCAGGCGTCCAGCCTCGCGGTGTTCGCGACGATGGCCATCTGGTACGTCGCACCATGGCTCAAGCGGCGGGGGCGTGCCGCGGCGCTGGCCCCCCTGCTGTGGGTCCATGTCTTCCGCTACGTAGCGCTGCAGACCGTCTCCGCTCAGCAGGCCGGGTTCCCGATCTCTGACGGCGGGAGAGACGAGATCATATACGGCGACGTCGGCGGCGCGATCCTGGCCGTGCTGGCCATCGTCGCGCTGCGCCAGCGCGCGCGCTGGTCGATTCCGCTGGTGTGGCTGCTCGTCGCGGAGACGGCCTTCGATACCGTCACCAACGTGATGGGCGGGGTTCGAGAGCGGCTGTTCGGGGCCGCCAGCGGCGTGACTTGGTTCATCCTGAGCTTCTACGTCCCCGTGATCATCGTGAGTCTTGGCCTGCTCGTGTGGCAGTTGTACACGAGGCACGGGGAAGGAGTTGTCGATTCATGAAATGGCATCGCACGGCAGGCAACGTACTGATCTTTCTGGGCGGGCTCGCGCTCATCGGGAGCGCCGGCGCCAAGTTCGCCCAGGTACCGCAGGTCGTCTCGGAGCTGAACGGGTTCGGCTTCCAGGGAAAGCTGATGTTGATCGCGACCGGAGAGGCGCTGAGCGCGCTGCTCTTTCTGGTCGCGGCGACTCGATCCCTCGGGCTGCTCCTCGTCTCGGGGCTGCTGGGCGGCGCAATCGCCACCCACATGCAGCACGGTCAATCGTATGTCGGCCCGACCGTCCTCCTCGTGCTCATCTGGTTGGGCGCCTCGCTGCGCCATCCCGAGACGCTGTGGAGTCTCACTCACCCCCGCTGAAAGGACGAGAACGTGTCCCGCCTGTGGCGCTTCACGCCGTGGCTCACCCGGCTGATACTGGGCGCGGCGACGCTGATCTTCACGCTGATCGGCGTGAAGTACATCACCGATCCAGTGCGCGCTGCCGCGACCTTCAAGATCTCTCTCGGCTCGGCGGCGGCCATCACGAGCATGCGGGTCGGCTTCGGCGCCTTCCCGCTGGGGTTCGCGATCATCGTCGCGAGCTGCCTGGTATCAACATCTCGCCTCCTCCCGGGACTCTACTTCGTGGCCACGATCATCGGTGTCGCCACGGCGGCACGGGTGCTCGGCATCGTGGTCGACGGCGCGGCGCCGGAGAGTGTGTTCCTGCTGCGGCCGGAAGTCGCGCTCTTGGCGCTGTCCGTGATCGGCGTGTTGCTCGAGGCGGGCAGGCGGCGGCACCAGCGGACGCACACCGCTGCGACCTGAGCCTGGTGCGGGGGGGGGCGCGGTCAAGGCCGGCTCGCCGGCGGCACGACTCCATTCAGGCGCAGGTACACGACCATCTGCCCATAATGGTCGAACGAGTGAATCAGCGCTTCGACCGTGAGCGCGAGCCGTGTCGCGCTGCCCCCTTGCAGGGGAGAGATCGGGGAGGTCCTGACCGCAATGGCGTGGTCCCCGATCGCGGCGATGGCCTTCCCCAGCGCAGCGAACGAGCCCTTGAGATAACTCAGCACCTCATCCTTTGTCCGCACTGCATCCGGCCCCGCCTCGTCACCGGCGTCGACGGGCGGGTCCTGCCCGAGGGCCGCCGCGGCGAGGATGTAGTTCGTAGCCGCGAGATGCTTCACCTGTCGTCCGAACGTCCGCACGCCGCGAAACTCGCCGTCGGTCGGCGCGAAGCCGTACTTATCCGCCGGCATGGCCTGAGCCGCGGAAACGATGCTTTCTTCGACGACCTTCAAGAAGATCTGGAGCGCATGCTGATCCTTGAGCGTCGACGAGTCGAGCATGGCCATGCCGGTCGGGCGCTGCGCAATCGCGACACGCACGGAGAGCAGGACGAAGCATGCCAACAGCCACGGTGCGTGGGTGATCCGGTTCATTGTCGTCTCCAACGATGAAGGTGAGAGGGGCGCGGCGTTGCCGAGCCGTAACGATGACGCTAAATGTTGAAGCGCGGCTTAAGTCAAGGGACGATGTCGAGTGAGGAGCGACTCATGGGTATCGGAGAGCTGGCGCGGCGGGCGGGCGTAGCACCGTCGGCGGTGCGCTACTACGAGCGGGCAGGACTGCTGCCCGCACCGGCACGCACCAACGGGCGCCGGGTCTACACTGCCGATGCGGTGTCGCGCCTCGCCGTGATCCTGCACGCACGCGCCATCGGGTTCAGCATTGCCGAGACGCGACGCCTCGTCGGCACATTCCCACCTGGCGCGCCCTCCGCGCGCTGGAAGGCGCTCGCGGCAGCCAAGCTCGACGCGATGGACGTGCTGATCGCGCGCGCTCGGGCGATGAAGACGATGCTCCAACTCATCAGCAGGTGTCGCTGCGAATGTTGGGAGGAGTGCGGCGAGGGCCTCATCGCCCTTCAACGCCGGCGCGGGCCGGCGGGGCGTCCAGCTCCGTCCCGAGGGCGAGATTGAAGTAGCCGCGAAACACGTTCAGCCCCACGAGCGCGACGATCTCCACGAGCTGCTCGTCGCTGAACCCTGCCTCACGGAGCGTGGCCGCCTCGTCGGTGGGAAGATGGCCGCGCTGCTGTACCATCAGCGCCGCGAAACGCAGCGCCGCGCGGGCGCCGGGATCGCGCGATTCGGCGCGCCGTGCCGCCGCGATCTCCTCGGGCCCGAGGCCGTCGCGGCGGCTGAGCGCCTCTGCCAACGCCAGGAAATAACGAGACCCGGTCGCCTCGGCGACGACGAGGGCGAGCTGATTGCGCAGCGACGCCGACAGCTTC
>Ga0209237_1003063_pt1 | contig 10104 bp, 9 predicted proteins | sample GraSoi013_1_40cm_2_FD_185820 | JGI IMG/M metagenome (GOLD analysis project Ga0209237, IMG submission 185820) | Grasslands soil microbial communities from the Angelo Coastal Reserve, California, USA - Sample 10_02_2013_1_40cm (SPAdes) (version 2) | ecosystem: Environmental > Terrestrial > Soil >...
GTTCTTTCAACCGGCGTCGTACCTGACGATCGACTACGCGACGCAGAAGGTCGAGCTGTGGCGGCTCACGAAGGGCGACGGCCCCCTCGACTCCGCTCGGGGCAGGCCGATGCCGTCGATTGCCGGTGGGGAAGTCGCGGTCGTCAACGAGGAACCGCTCGCCCGTGAACTGGCGGACTTCGCGGACGCCGTTGTCTCGAAGCGCGCGCCGGCGGTCACGGGCGCAGACGGCCGCCGCGCGCTCGCGTTGGCGCAGCAGATAACCGATAGAATGAGCGCCGCAAACCACGAAAGCACGAAACCACGAAAGCACGAAACCACGAAACAAGATGAGGTCTTGTAACCGCAGAGATCGCAGCGATCGCAGAGATTTCTTGCTCTGCGTGCTCTGCGAGCTCCGCGGTTAATCTTTCGTGATGTACTCCGACCTAACCGACTTTCTTTCTGACCTCGAGCGCAAGCGGCTGCTCGCGCGCATCGCCGAACCCGTGAGCCCCGACCTCGAGATCGCAGCCGTCACCGATCGCGCGTGCAAGTCGCCTGGCGGCGGGCCCGCGCTTCTGTTCGACAAACCAACCGGCTACGACATGCCGGTCGCCACCAACGTCTACGGCTCGACCGAGCGGATGTGTCTCGCGCTCGGCGTCAAGGCGCTCGACGATCTGGCCAGGGAGATCGACGAGCTGATGACGCCGCAGATGCCCGAAGGGATCATGGACGCGCTGAGGATGCTGCCGATGGTCGGCCGTTTGCGCGACCTGATGCCGAAGACCGTGAAGGACGCGCCGTGCCACGAGATCGTGCAGCGCGACGGCACACTCGACGCGCTGCCGATCCTGACGTGCTGGCCCGAGGACGGCGGCCGCTACATCACCTTTCCGATCGTCTTCACGAAAGATCCCGAGACCGGCATGCGCAACATCGGTGCGTACCGCATGCAGGTGTTCGACGGCCGGACGACCGGCATGCACTGGCAGCGCCACAAGGGCGCCGCGCAGCATTATCGCGTCGCCGAGCGGATGAAGAAGCGGCTCGACGTCGCCGTCGCCCTCGGCGCCGAACCGGTCCTGCCGTACTGCGCGACCGCGCCGATGCCCGAAGGGCTCGACGAGCTGCTCCTTGCCGGCTTTCTCGCGCGCCGCCGCATCGAGATGGTGAAGTGCGTCACCTCCGATCTCGAAGTGCCGGCGAGCTCACACATCGTGCTCGAGGGCTACGTCGAACCGGGCGAGCGACGGCGCGAAGGCCCGTTCGGCGATCACACCGGTCTCTACTCGCAGCCGGACGACTTTCCAGTGTTCCATCTCACGTGCGTGACGCGGCGCAAGCGCCCGACGTACCTGACGACCGTCGTCGGCGTGCCGCCGATGGAGGACTACTACCTCGGGCTCGCGAGCGAGCGCATCTTCCTGCCCCTGATCAGGAAGACGCTGCCGGAGATCGTCGACATGCACTTTCCGGCCGAAGGCATCTTCCACAACCTGGTGCTCGTCTCGATCGACAAGCGGTATCCGGGCCACGCGCGCAAAATCATGAATGCGTTCTGGGGCCTCGGACAGTTGATGTTCTCGAAGACCATCGTCGTCGTCGACAAAGACGTCGACGTCCAGGATCTCAGTCAGGTGGCGTGGATCGTCGGCACGCACATGGACCCGCTCCGCGACATTCAGATGACGAAAGGTCCGGTCGACGATCTGGACGATGCCGCGGAGCTACCCGCCTACGGCGGCAAGATGGGCATCGACGCGACGAGGAAGTGGGCGTCGGAGGGTTACACGCGCGCGTGGCCCGCCCGCGTCGCCACGACAGAAGCCGCGGGCCGGCGTGCGACAGAAATCTGGTCCAGGATCCGCACGCGCTAATCTTTCAGTTCTTCGACGAGATGGTCACGAAGCGACGTCACAGACGCCATCGATGCCTCCGGCCGGCCTGGTGCACAGAAAGTGCCACGCCCCTTCGCGCCTTGATCCATACTGTGCGCCATGCGGACTCGATTGATGTTGTTGCTGGTGGGGATCGCCGTGTCCGCGCTCGTCTTTTCTCATGGTCACGCGCAGACCCAGCCGTCGCAGGCCGCGCATCGCTTCCAGCCGATCGCGCCCGGCGTCTACAGCGCGATCGCGACCGGGACGCTGAACGTCGGCTCGAATTCCTGCGTCGTCGTCAATCAGGACGACGTCCTGATTGTCGACTCGCATATCTCGCCGGAATCCGCCCGCGTGCTGATCCGAGAGCTGAAGAGCATCACCGACAAACCTGTGCGGTTCCTCGTCAACACGCACTTCCACTTCGACCACGCCAACGGCAACCAGGTCTTCACCGCGCCGGTTGACATCATCGGCCACGAGTTCACACGGCGGAAGCTGCTCGGCGACGTCTTGGCGAAGGGCACCATCTTCGCCGAGTCGCTCGCGGCGCTGCCGAACCAGATCGAACAGCTCAAGCAGCGAGCCGCGGCGGAGCAGGACGCCGCCGCCAAGGCGCGGCTCGACCAGCAGGTTCGCGTGCAGCAGGCGTACGCCGACCAGGTGAAGGAAGTGAAGCCGACGCCGCCGAGCGTCACGCTGAACGATCACATGACGCTCTTCCGCGGCGACCGCGAGATCCGATTGATCCATCTCGGTCGCGCACACACGGCCGGCGACGTCGTCGTCTTTTTACCGAAGGAGCGCGTCGTCTGTACCGGCGACATGCTGGTTGCCGGCATCTCGAACCTGTCGGACGGCTACGTCAACGAGTGGCCCGACACCGTGGAGAAGCTACGCGCGCTCGATTTCACCGACGTCATCCCTGGACATGGTGAGCCGTGGAAAGGGAAGGAGAAGCTCGATCACTGGCAGGCCTACCTGCGCGACATCTGGCAGCAAGCCAGCAAGCTTCACGATCAGAAAGTGCCGGCCGCCGAAGCGGCCAAGCGCATCGACATGACCGCGCACAAGAACCACTACCCGACCATTACCGCACCCGGCGTCGCGCCCATCGGCGTCGTCCGGATGTACGACGTCATGGAGCGCCGCGCCGAGCAGAACTGACGGCGGGACGAGAACTCGCGGAAGAAAAAAGGCAGTGGCGGCGTGGGTCATGCGGTACGCCATATCCTCGTGGACAACCCGCGACGGTTTCTCGCGTTCGTGCCCCTCGTATCAACATCATGAATGCCATGAACGATATGACGACGACGCCGACCAACAGCTTCATCCAGCGCCTCATCGGCGCGGCAGCGCTCGACGTGGCGATTTATGAAGAAGTCGAGGCCGACCGCGGCGCCACGGGACAGGCCATCCTGGTCGTGATCCTGTCGAGCCTCGCCGCCGGCGTCGGCGCGCGCGGCTTCGGCGGCGCCTCGCTCGGCACGATTTTCTTCATGAGCATCGCGGCGTTGATCGGCTGGGCGGCGTGGGCGCTGATCACGCTGCAGATCGGCGGCCGGCTGATGCCCGAGCCGCAGACGCGGGTGGACGTCGGCGAGCTGCTGCGCACGATCGGCTTCGCCAACACGCCCGGACTGCTGCGCGTCTTCGGCGTCATCCCGAGCGTCACGTATCCCGCGTTCGCGATCGCCGCGGTGTGGATGCTGCTTGCGATGATCGTCGCCGTGCGGCAGGCGCTCGATTACACGAGCACCGGCCGCGCCGTCGTCGTCTGCGCGATCGGATGGCTGCTGTCGATCGCGCTCTCGGTCGTGCTCGGATTGTTCTTCGGGCCGGTGGTCTCGTAAAAAGGCAACCGCGGAGCACGCCGAGAACGCAGAGCCTGGTTTTCTCTGCGAGCTTTGCGCACTCTGCGGTTGCTTCTGTATGATCAACTGCTGGGATGACCGTCTCGGACACTGAACTCACCTCGCTCGCGGCTTCGCACGACATCATCAGCCTCGGCATGCTGGCCGACGACGCTCGCCGCCGCCGGCACGGTGCCCGCACGACGTTCGTGCGCGTCGCCAATGTGGCGCTCGCGGGTGATACTGCGCAGACTCCTTCGCCGCTCGCCGGCGAAGTGCGCATCGTCGGCACGCCGGCGAGCCGCGCCGCCGCGGTCGAGCGGGTCGCGCAGGTCGCGGCCGCGATCGCCGGATCGCGCGGCGTGGCGCTGTCTGGATTCTCGCTGGCGGATCTCGAAGAGCTGTCGGCGCGCGAAGGCGTCACGCTGCGCGCGCTGCTCGAAGCGTTACGCGCGGCTGGATTGGAGCTCGTCGCCGAGGCGCCGTTCGATCGGCTGCACGACGCGCGGCGCTCGATCGAGGAAGTCAACATCGCGGGGCTGGCGCTCGCGCGGTTGACGATTCATCAGTTGCCCTCCCCCGATCCGTTGCCGCTCTTGAAAGCCGTCGCCGATTTGCAGCGCGCCGTCGCCGTCATCCGCGCGTTCGCGCCGCTGCCGCGCACGGTCAATCCCGCCGTGCCGACCACGGGCTACGAGGACGTGACGCGCGTGGCGCTCGCGCGCGTCATCGTCGACAACGTCGCGTCGATTCAGGTGGATTGGTCGCTGTATGGCCCCAAGCTCGCGCAGGTCGCGCTGACGGTCGGCGCCGACGATGTGGACGGCGTGTCGGCGGAAGACGACATGACGGAAGGGCGCCGTCGCGCGCCGCTCGAAGAGATTCGCCGTAACATTCGCGCGGCGAACCAGGAGCCTGTCGAGCGCAACGGCCGGTTCGACGTCGTGGTCCGATGACCGGTACTTCTTCTGACAGCTCGCGGGGCCCCGCCCCCGCTCGCTCGAATCGTGTGCGGCTGGGTGCCGTCGGCTACCTGAACGCGCGCCCGCTGGTTTACGGCCTCGATCGGTCCCCGCGATTCGATGTTCGCTACGACGTCCCGTCCGAGTGCGCGCGCCTGCTGCATGCGCACGAGATTGACGTCGGCCTCATCCCCTCGATTGAGTATCTCCGCGGGCCGGGGCCATACGGGATCGTTCCAGGGCCGGCCGTCGTTTCCCGTGGACCCGTTCGGTCGGTTGCGATCTACACGACCAGGTGGATTGGCGACGTCCGGTCAATCGCGCTGGACACGAGCTCTCGCACATCGGTCGCGCTGGTCAGCGTGCTCTGCGCTCGTCTCTTCAAGATTCAGCCGCGCCTCGAGCCGCGCGGCCCGGATCTCGACGACATGCTCGTGCACTGTGACGCAGCGCTGATCATCGGGGACAACGCGCTGTTTCTGGAGTCGACAGTCGAGAAGATCGACCTTGGTGAAGCGTGGACGACGATGACCGGATTGCCCTTCGTGTACGCGTTCTGGGCCGGTTGGCCTGACGCCATCACGCCGGCCGACGCCGAAGCGCTCCAGTGCGCTCGAGACGAGGGCGTCGCGCACGTCGACGCTGTCGCCCGTGCGCACCTTCCGGACAGTCCCGAGCGTCAGGCTGCGGCCAGCAGGTACCTGCGACATAATATTCGGTACTTTCTCGGCGGGGAGGAGCTCGAGGGGCTCCGGACTTTCTACGTGTACGCGAATGAGCTCGGGCTGGTCTCGTACGAAGGCGCGATGAATTTCTACCATGCCGAACATCACAGGGCTGTCTGAGAGAGTCCGGGCGGGCGAGCGTCTCAGCGGAGACGAGGCGCTCGAGCTGTATCGGCAGGCGCCGACGGCGCTGCTCGGCCGGTTGGCTGACGCTGTCCGCGCGCGCAAGCATCCCGGCGGCATCGTCACCTACATCATCGACCGCAACGTCAACTACACGAACGTCTGCGTCGCGAAGTGCAACTTCTGCGCGTTCTATCGGCCGGTCGGCTCGCCCGAGGGCTACGTGCTCGGCTTCGACGAGCTGTTCCGCAAGATCGACGAGACGATCGCGGTCGGCGGCGTTCAACTGCTGCTGCAGGGCGGTCATAATCCCGATCTCCCGCTGACGTGGTACGAGGATCTCTTTCGCGCGATCAAGGCGCGCTATCCGGCGTTCAAGCTCCACGCGCTGTCGCCGCCGGAGGTGATCCACCTGTCACGGCTGTCGCAGCTGGCCGTGCCCGCAGTCATCGATCGTTTGATCGCCGCCGGCCTCGACAGCATTCCTGGCGGCGGCGCGGAAATCCTCGTCGATCGCGTGCGCAAGCTGCTGCATTGCTACGGCAAGGCGACCGCCGACGAGTGGCTCGACGTCATGCGCCACGCGCATCGCGCCGGGCTTCGCACCACCGCGACGATGATGTACGGAACGGTGGAGACCGATGCGGAGCGCCTGGAACATCTGCTGCGCCTTCGCGATCTCCAGGACGAGCGCGGCGGCTTCACGGCGTTCATCACCTGGAGCTACCAGCCTGCCAACACCGAGCTGGGCGGCAGCGAAGCGACCGGGGTCGACTACCTGCGGACGCTCGCTCTCGCGCGCATCGTGCTCGACAACTTCGACAACCTGCAGGCGTCGTGGGTGACGCAAGGCGGCAAGGTCGGACAGTTGAGCCTCGCGTACGGCGCGAACGACATGGGCAGCGTCATGATCGAAGAAAACGTCGTCCGCGCCGCCGGTGCCGCATACTGCATGGACGAAGTCGAGATCGTGCGCAACATCGAGGACGCCGGCTTCGCCCCGAAGCGCCGCAACATGCACTACGAGATTCTGGGCGATCCGATCTTCCGCGAGCGCGACGTGCCGCGCATGCTCGAGCTCGCGACCGCGCGCGCCGACGGCGACACCAGCGTACCCGACGAGCTGATGAACTATCCGGCTCGGAGCCGCGCAGCCAAACAACTTCGCATCATCCCGAATTGATCCATTACCACGCGCGCTGGATAGTGTCCGTGAGCGATCCGCCGATGCGCGACGGCTGGATTACCGTCGATGGCGGCCGCGTCGCCGCCGTGACCAGGCGCGCGCCGGCCAACGGCGGGCAACAGATCGATCTCGGCGAGGTCGCGGTCATGCCGGGCCTCGTCAACGCGCACACGCATCTCGAGCTGTCGTACCTGCGCGACGAGGTGGCGCCTGCCTCGGAGTTCGTGACGTGGATTCGCGACGTCATGGCGGCGCGCCGCCGGCGTCCGGATCCGCAGTCGCCCGAGATTCTCGACTCGATCGATCGCGCGCTGGCCGAAGCGTCCGCGTGCGGCACGGCGATCGTCGGCGACATCAGCAACACCCTCGTCTCGTTCGCGCCCCTCACGCGCAGCTCGCTGGCCGCCGTCGTGTTCTACGAGCTGATTCGGTTCCACGTCGACGACCCGCAGACCTTCGTCGACACCGCGTGGGAGGAGCTCAATCGGCTCGTGCCGACCGACCGCGTGCGCGCGACCCTCGCCGCGCACGCACCCTACTCGGTGGCGCCGCTCGTGTTCCGCGCGATTCGGCAGGCGATCAATCGCGACCCGTTCGCGCCGAGCAGCGTCCATCTGGCCGAATCGATTGAGGAAGTCGAGTTCATTCGCAGCGGCGGCGGACCGTGGCGCCGGCTGCTCGAGGACTTGGGCGTCTGGGATCCGTCGTGGGTCCCGCCCGGCGGATCGCCGGTGAAGTTTCTCGACGACAGCGGATTTCTCGACGCGCGCATACTCGCCGTCCACGGCGTGCAGATGACCGCGGGCGATCTCGGGCGGCTGGCCGCGCGTGGCACGACGCTCGTCACCTGTCCGCGGAGCAACGGTCACACCGGCGCGGGCGCGCCGCCCATCGCCGACTTCTACAAGTCCGGCGTCCGCGTCGCCGTCGGCACCGACAGCCTCGCGAGCTCGCCGGATCTGAACGTCTTCGCCGAGCTCGCCACGATGCGCGCGCTGGCGCCGGAGGTCCCGGCCGCCACGCTGATCGACAGCGCGACCCGTGAGGGCGCACGCGCGCTTGGCTTCGATGGCGACTACGGCACCATCGAGCCGGGGAAGCGGGCGCGGCTGCTGGCCGTCGGGATTCCCTCGCTCACGATCGATGTCGAAGAATATCTGGTCGCCGCCGGCATTCAGCCACAGCAGCTTCGGTGGGTGGAACCGTGACATTGCGGATTGCGGATTGCGGATTGCGGATTTATTTTGGATTGGAGATGTAATCGCATTGCGGATTCATTCGGAATGCAGATTTATTTCGGATTTACTCGCGGAGTTCCCGCCGCGGCGTACCTCACGAGCACCTCGCGGATCAACCCGCATGCAATCAACAATCAACAATCAACAATCAACAATAAATCCGCAATCCGCAATCCTCAATCCGCAATGTTAAAGCGCCTCGCCGTCTACGCGTCCTTCGTCCGCTTCAGCCATTCGGTGTTCGCGCTGCCGTTCGCGCTGGCCGGTGCGCTGCTGGCGTCGCGGCACGTGGCAGTGACGTGGACGAAGGTCGGCTGGATTCTCGTCGCGATGGTGTCCGCGCGAAGTGCGGCGATGGGCTTCAACCGGCTCGCCGACGCGCGGCTCGACGCGCTGAACCCGCGGACCGCCGCGCGGGAGCTGCCGCGCGGCGCCATGAGCCGGCGCGAGGCGACCGCGTTTGTGGTCATGGCGTCTGCGGTGTTCGTCTACGCGGCATACCGGTTGAACCCGTTGTGCTTTGCGCTGTCGCCGGTCGCGCTTGCGATTGTGTTCTGGTACTCGCTCGCCAAGCGCTACACGACGTGGACGCAACTCTTCCTCGGCCTTGCGATGGCGGTGGCGCCGGTCGGCGGCTGGCTCGCGGTGGGCGGGCGCGGCGGATGGGAACCGTGGCTGCTCGCGCTTGCGATTGGGACGTGGGTCGGCGGCTTCGACGTGCTGTACGCCTGCCAGGATCTCGACTTCGATCGCGCGCACGGCCTGCGATCGATTCCGGTCCGCTTCGGCGTGCCCGCGTCGCTCGCCATCTCGCGGCTCATGCACGTCATCGCGGTCACCTGCTTCGTCGGGCTCGCCTTCGCGGCGCCGCTCGGGGCCGTCTATCTCGTGGGCGTCGCGATCGTCGCCGCCCTGCTGGTCTACGAGCAGTCGCTCGTCCGCGCCGACGATCTCTCGCAGCTGAAGCGCGCGTTCGATCTCAACGGGTACGTCGGCATCCTCTATTTGCTCGTGCTGGTCGCATCGCTGTACGGACCGTGGCAGCGCTGAGCGTCGCCGCGGCACGTTGCGAAATTACGTAGGGCGGCCCTTTCTTTAGCCGAGCGTCTGTAGCTCGGTTCTGAATCTCGCAAGACACTCCACTAGGCAATCGAGGGGCGCTCTTTTGTCAAGGGGAGACGCCTTCGGAGTACGCTTGACCGCGGTGGCCCCGGTGTTCGACGACTCGATTTCGAAAGCGCCCGAGCGCATCGCGGGCATGTTCGACGCGATTGCGCCCCGCTACGACCTGCTCAATCATCTGCTCAGCGGCGGGATCGACCGGACGTGGCGGACGCGCGCGATTCGGTCGCTGGCGCTGACTGGACGCGAGCGCGTGCTCGATCTCTGCACGGGCACCGCCGACCTCGCGATTGCCGCGTCTGCCGCGCGGCCGGGCGCGGCGCGCGTGGTCGGCGTCGACTTCGCGGGCGCGATGCTGCGCGTGGCCGACGAAAAACTCCGTCGCGATCGCCTGCGCGATCGCATCGCCCTCGTGCAAGGCGACGCCACGCGGATTCCGATGGCTGCCGCGTCGGTCGACGCCGTGACGATCGCGTTCGGGATCCGCAACGTCGAGAACGTTGCGGCCGCGTGCGCGGAGATCCACCGTGTCGTCAAACCCGGCGGCCGGCTGGCGATTCTGGAATTCGCCGTGCCGACGATGCCTGGATGGCGATCGGTGTACGGCTGGTACCTGAAGCACATCTTGCCGCGCATCGGCCGCGCCGTGTCGCGGCACGACGGCGCGTACGCGTACCTGCCCGCGTCGATCGACGCCTTTGCGACGCCGGACGAGCTCGTGAAAATCCTGCGACAATCGGGCTTCGTGACGGTTGCCGCCGTCCCGCTGACCCTTGGCAGCGTCTGTCTCTACACGGCCCGACGTGGCTCGTAGCTCGTCGCTCGTGGCTCGGACGACCACGATGTTTTTACGAGCAACGGGCCACGAGTCACGAGCCGCGGCTTGGTATACTCGATAAGTCACTGATGTATTTCGATTTCGAGGATTATCGACCCGACTTCTCGCCAGTCGGCCGAGCGCTCACCCGACTCGAAGTCGTGCTGCTCTCGATCATCTTTCACCTCGTGATGGTGATCCTCATCCTCCTGA
>Ga0209237_1003067_pt1 | contig 10099 bp, 8 predicted proteins | sample GraSoi013_1_40cm_2_FD_185820 | JGI IMG/M metagenome (GOLD analysis project Ga0209237, IMG submission 185820) | Grasslands soil microbial communities from the Angelo Coastal Reserve, California, USA - Sample 10_02_2013_1_40cm (SPAdes) (version 2) | ecosystem: Environmental > Terrestrial > Soil >...
CCTGGCCGACGTCGGCTTCGACCTGGGAAAAGTCGGGGTGGGCCGTGGCGCTGAGACCGAGGTTCTGGGTGATCCCCCACCGCAGGTTGCCGCCGAGCTCGGGCGTGCCGCGGTAGTCGTAGCCAGCGGCCGCGGGCGTCCCGTCCACCTTCGAGGTGAATTCCGGGGTGAGATCGAGCACGAGGCCGCGCTTCAGCCCGGTGAGCCCCGTGAGCCGCCCCGACTGGATCAGGAAGCTCGCATTGGCGCGTAACACCGGCGTCCAGGTGTTCTCGTAACCCGAGTGTTGCACGACCCGCACGACCTGGAGGCCCCACGTCTGCGGGTCAGTGCTCTGGTAGCGCAGGCTCTTGAACGGAATGCGGACTTCGACTTCGTAGCCCCAGTCGGTGACGTGGCCGCGCGACTGGTACACGAAGTCGGGGCTCAGGTCGATGACGCCGTCGAACCGTCCGATGGCGGAAGCGCCGCCACCGGCGGCGCCGGCGTCCTGTCCCTCGCTGCGCACCCCGTCCTCCTGTACCCCGAGCGGGTTCACCGCGAACAGCAACGCCCGCCGGTGGTCGGCGTAGGTGTCGAGCAGGATTTGGATGTTGTCGTCGGCGTCGATGTTGTCGCGGTCCGCGAGCGTGGCGCGGACGACGTGGCCGTGCTGCTCGTAGGCCCGCACCCCGAACCAGACGGCGTCGGGCGCATACCACACCAGCACTTCGGTCGAGTCCTCCGCCGGCCGTCCGTCGACCGGCCGGTACTGCGAGAATCCGATCAGGTGCGCCGCGCGCCGCCACACCGGCTCATCGAGCACGCCATCGACGCGGGCATCCGCCTCCACCCGAGGGGGCGCGACGTCGAGTTGTCTTTTCGAGCCGTCGTAGGCGGGCGGGTCGGGAACGCCCGACTGGAGGGCGAGCAGTAGGGCGAGCATGACGCAAAGATAAATTGCGGATTGCGGATTGTGGAATGCGGATTGGCCAACCGAGCTGACGATTCGTAGGTGACGATACGATGCTGGTCGATCAATTCCGCAATCCGAAATCCGCAATCCGCAATATCTTACTCGTATCTCAGCGCCACGATCGGATCGAGGGCGGCGGCCCGGCGGGCGGGCCAGATCCCGAAGAACAGTCCCACGGCGGCGCTGAACACAAATGCCAGCAGGATGGCGAGCGGCGAGATCAGCGTGTTCCAGTGCGCGAGCTGCGACAACACGATGGCGCCGAGCGAGCCGAGCAGCACGCCGATCAGTCCTCCTGCGAGGCACAGCACCAGCGCTTCGACGAGGAACTGAAACATGATGTTGAACCGCGTGGCCCCGAGCGCCTTGCGCACGCCGATCTCGCGGGTGCGCTCGGTGACGGACACGAGCATGATGTTCATGATGCCGATGCCGCCCACCAACAGGCTCACGGCGGCGATGCCGGCGAGCAGATACTTGAACGTCTCGGTGGTCTGCTGGAACGTCGCGAGAATGTCCGTCTGGTTGCGGATCTGGAAGTCATTGTCCTGGCCGGGGCGGATCTTGTGCTGGCGCCGCAGCACCCGCTCGATCTCGATCATCGCCAGGTTCATGGCGTTCAAATCCGCGGCCTGCGCCGTGATGCTGCGTAACCGGTCGGTGCCGATGAGGCGATAGCGAGCGGTCTGGAGCGGAACCAGGATCTGCTCGTCCGGGTTGAAGAACGATCCCTGCGAGCCCTTCTCCGAGAGCACGCCGATGATCTCGAACGAGATGCCACGGATCAGGACCTCCTGGCCGATCATCGCGTCGCGGTTCGAATTGAGCATCTGCGGGATCGCGGATCCGACGACTGCGACGCGGCGGCGTGCCGCGTCATCTCCCGCCGTGAACATGCGTCCGGCCGTGATCGTGTAGGCGTGCATCGGCACGTAGGCAGGCGTCGTGCCCACGATGTTCACGTTCACGTTCTGATTGCCCTGCTGGACCTGGAGGTTGGCGCTCAGCTCTGGCACGACGGCGCTGATGTACCGGGCGTTGTTCGCGAGCGCCGTATCGTCGTCCAGGGTGAGGCTGACGCGCGCGCCGCTGGCGACGCCGCGCATGAAGCTCTGGCCCGGGTAGACGCTGAGCAGCGTGGGACCGAGCGCCTGGATCCGGTCCTGCACCGATTTCTGCGCTCCCGACCCCAGCGCGACCATCGTGATCACCGCGCCCACGCCGATGATGATGCCCAACATGGTCAGCAACGAGCGCAGCTTGTTCGCCCGCAGCGCCTCCAGCGCGACCACGATGATCTCGCCCAGGAGCATCGTTACCGCGCCGCGCTGCCGGACAGCACGACTACCGAGTCCTGCTCGGTCAGACCGCTCGTGACCTCGATGTAGTCGAGGTCGGTGAGGCCCGTCTGGATGGAGGCCGGCACGATCTGGCCCGCCCGCCGCACGAACACGATGTAGCTACCGCCGGCACCGCTGGTGGTCGACCCACCGGCCGATTGCTGCTGGGACTGACCGCGCAGCCGCGCGAGCAGCGCCTGCTCCGCGGGCGTGAGCGCTCCGCCGCCGCGCATCTTGCCGAACACGGCCCGCACCTGCTCGGGCGTGACGCCCGGCGGGAGGGTGATCGTCCGGCCGTCGCGCGTTGTGAACGACGCGCCCCCCTTCGGCGGCTCGGCCGCATGCAGCTTGCCACCATCCCTCAAGGCGGTGTCCGCGCCAGTTCTTGGCCCGGGGGTCGCAGGGGCGGCGGCGAGCTCGCGCTGGACGATGGTGGAATCGAGGCCGAGCACCCTCGCCGCCGAGGCGACGTCCCGCAGGGTCCGCAGCGCGGCGTTCGGCACGGCGAGCGCGCCTTGGCGCTGCCCGATGTGGATTTCCACCTCGGTGTTCATCCCCGGCTTGAGCAGGTGGTCGGGATTCAGGATGTCCACATCGACCGGAAACATGGTGACGTTCTGGTTGACCTGTGCCTGCGGCTCGATCTTCAGGACGCGGCCGTCGAACCGCCGGGTCGGGTAGGCGTCGACCGTGATCGTCACCGGCATGCCGGCCCGCACCTTGCCGACGTCGGTCTCATCCACGAGCGCGGAGACCTGCACCGTGTCGAGGTTCGCCATCTTCAAGATGACGGTGCCGCCGCCGACATCGTTGGTCGGGCTTGAGATCACCGTACCGAGCACGGCGTCGAGCTCGAGAACCGTGCCGGTGATCGGCGCCCGGACATGGGTGTCTTCCATCGCATCCTTGGCGGTCTGCAGGTTCGCCTGGGCGGTGGCGACGGCCGCCTTGGCCGTCGCATAGGAGAGCTTGGCGGCCTCGTAGTCGCTCTCGGTGATGGACTTGCTCTGGTAGAGCGCGTCGCTGCGCTTGAGCTGTGCGGTCGCATTCTCGAGCTGCGCCTCGGCCACATTGAGGTTCGCCTGGGCCTGGGTCAGGTTGTTTTGCGGAATGCGCGGGTCGATCTTCGCGAGGAGCGTACCCTTCCTGACTTCGTCCCCCGTCTGGACCGGCATCTCGAGGATCTCTCCCGAAGCCTTCGATTTCACGCTCAGCGTCAGGATGGGCTGGATCACGCCGGACGCGGTAGCAGTGACGACGATGTCGCGGCGCGCCACGGGGATCAGGGAGTACGGTGGCGCGGACTCCACCTTGTGGCAGGCGGCGCCGCCCGCGATCACGGCGGCGATCGCCACAGGGAGGTGTCGCGTCACGGCGGGCCCCGTCTTCCGGTGGTTGCAGGAGCGTTCTGCGACTGTTGCTGTCGCAGGCCGGGCAGTCCGCCGCCGGTGACGTTCTGGAAGCGCTGTCGGAACTGCTGCTGCGCCTGCACGAGCGATGCGCTCGGCAGCACGAGAACGGTGTCCTGTTCCGTCAAGCCGCTCGTCACCTCGATGTAGTCCTGATCGGTGAGCCCGGTCCTGATCGCGACCGGCACGGGCTGGCCATGCCGCAGCGCAAACACGATAAAGTTGTTACCGAGCTCGCCCCGGGCTCCCCGGCCGCCCCGTCCCGTGCCCCCCTGGCCCCCCCCGCCCCCTCCGCCCCCTCCGCCACCCTCTCCGCCGCCGGCCCGCTGAAACTGGCTGCGCAGCTGTTGGAGCACGGCCTGCTCCGCCGGAGTCAGGGTCTGACCGCTCATGCGCTTTTGGAAGGCCGCCCGCACCTGTTCAGCCGTCACGCCGGGCGGGAGCGTGATCGCGCGACCGCTCGGTGTCGTAAACGTCGCTCCCCCATTGCCACTCCCCGCGGCTTGCTGTTGAGCGCTGTCGCCGTGCGCCGCACTATCTCCGGAAGCCCGTGGCGCCGTCGTGCCGGCGGCGAGTTGTTGCAGCACCAGATCCGGGTCGAGGCCGAGCACGCTCGCCGCCGATGCGACGTCCCGTTGCGTGCGGAGTGCGGCGTTCGGCACTGCCAGCACGCCCTGGCGCTGCCCCGTGTGGATCTTGACCTGGGTGTTCATCCCCCGCTTGAGCAGGTGGCCGGGGTTGGGAATGTCGAGGAGCACCGGGAACATCGTGGCGTTCTGGACCACCTGTGCCTGCGGCTTGATCTTCACGACCGCGCCGGCGAATTGCCGGTTCGGAAACGCGTCGACCGTGATCGTCGCCGCCATCCCGGTCTGGATCTTCCCGACATCCGTCTCATTCACCAAGGCCGAGTCCTGGACGGTATCGAGGTTGGCAATCTTCAAGATGACCGTCCCGCCGCCGAGCGTGGGGCTCGAGATCACGGTGCCGAGCACAGCGTCGATCTCGAGGACGGTACCGGTGATCGGCGCCCGCACTTGGGTGTCCTCCATCGCGTCCTTGGCGGTCTGGAGGTTCGCTTCGGCGGTGACGACGGCCGCCTGCGCCGTCGCGTAGGCGAGTTTAGCCGCCTCGTAGTCGGTTTCCGGGATCGCGTTGCTGTGGTACAGGGCCTCGCTGCGCTGGAGCTGCGCGGTGGCGTTCTCCAGCAGCGCGTGGGCCTTGTCGAGGTTGGCCTGAGCCTGGGTCAGGTTGTCGCGCGGAATACGGGGGTCGATCTTCGCCAAGAGCTGCCCCTTCCGCACCTCGTCCGCCGTCTGGACCGGCATATCGATGATCTCGCCCCACGCCTTCGACTTCACGATGAAGGTGAGCGACGGCTGGATCACGCCATCGGCGACCGCCGCGACGACGATATCGCGCCGCTCGACCGGGACCTTTTCATACAGGGGTGCGGACTCGGCCTTCTTGCAGGCGGCGAAGCCGAGCGCCAGCGCCGCCGCAGTGGCGACGCGCGGGTATCGCCTCACGCCGGCCGCTCCGTTCTCTCGTCGCGCTCGATCACGCCGTCGCGCAGGTGGATCCGGCGACGCGCGTGCGCCGCGATGTCTTGCTCGTGGGTGACGAGGACGATGGTCTGGCCGCCATCGTGCAACTCCTCGAACAGCCGCATGATCTCTTCGCCCGTCGCCGAATCAAGGTTGCCGGTGGGCTCGTCGGCGAGGAGAATCGAGGGCTCGTTCACGAGGGCGCGCGCGATCGCGACGCGCTGGCGCTGGCCGCCGGACAGCTCGTTCGGCTTGTGATCCATGCGGTCGGCGAGCCCCACGCGCTCCAGGGCGCGCGCCGCCTGCTTGCGGCGCGCCTGCGCTCCCATGCCGGCGTAGATGAGCGGCAGCTCGACGTTGTGGAGCGCGTTGGCGCGCGGCAGCAGATTGAACGTCTGGAAGACGAACCCGATCTCCTTGTTCCGGATGCGCGCCAGGTCGTCGTCCGACAAATCGCTCACCTTTTGGCCGTTCAACCAGTACTCGCCCGCTGTGGGCGTGTCGAGACAGCCGATCAGGTTCATCAAGGTCGACTTGCCGGACCCCGAAGGGCCCATGATGGCCACGAACTCGTTGCGCCGGATCTGGATGTCCACGCCCCGCAGCGCGTGCACCACCTCGCCGCCCATGTCGTAGTCCCGGGCGAGCTTGTGCGTCAGGATCACGATGTCCGGCTGTGGTATGTCGCCGGTGCGGAACGTCATCGCCTGGGTGCTGGTCACAGGGCGTGCCCCACCAGCGCCTCGAGCTGGGCGCGGGCAATGCGATAGTTGTAGCGCGCCTGGACCTGGGTGACCTCGGCCTGGGTCAGATTCGCCTCGGCCGTGACCGCATCGAGCTGCGTCGCCGCGCCCACCCGATAGCGTTCTTGCTGCACGCGCAGCGCTTCGGTCGCCGCGGCCACGGTGGCGCCGGCGATCCCGATCTGCGCGTCCGCAGTGGCGAGCGCGGCGAGCTGCTGGGTGAGCTGGGCGTTCACCTGGCGGCGCGCGTCGGCCGCCTGGGCGGCCGCGATGTCGCGCGCGACGCTCGCCGACACCTGGGACTGCTCGCGTTGGAACCCGTTGAAGAGCGTCCAGGAGAGGCCGAATCGCCATGAGAACGTCTCGGGGTAGTTGCCGAACAGCGGCAGCTCCGGGGATCCGATACCGGTTCGGTTCGTGCTGTAGGAGAGCGTGACGGACGGCCAGTACTGCGAGCGCGCGCTCCAGACCTGCGCGCTTGCCGCGCGCCCCGCTGCCTCGGCCTGACTCACGAGCGGCGCGGTCGCGAGCGCCGAGGCGCGCAACGCGGTCGTGTCGGGGAGCGGCGGCACCGTGGTGTCGGGCAGCGCCCGGACCAGCTGGTCCACCCCGATCTGCCGGCCGAGCGTGGCCTGGGCCGTGGCCAGGTTCGCCTGCGCCTGGAGCAAGGTGAGCTGGGCGCTGCCCAGGTCCACTGTGGACGTGAGCGTGTCGGAGCGGGTAGCGGCTCCGGCCTTGAACTTGTTCACCGAGATCTGGAGCTGTTGGCGGGCCCGCTCCACCTGCGCCTGCCCGACGCGCACCAGCTCCTCGTCCGCCAGCGCTGTGAAAAACGCCTGCTGGGTCGCGAGCATCGTCTGGTAGCGCTGGTTCACGAGCCCCGCGGCCGCGACATCCTGGGTCGCCGACGACGCGCGGAGGTTGGCGAACCGGCTGAAACCGTCAAACAAGACGAGGTTCGCGGATAGGCTGCCGCCGTAGGTGTAGACGGGTGGCAGGCGCAGCGTGCTGTTCGGATCGAACCGCTCCTGGTTGCTGCGGGAGGCCGAGGCGCTGGTGCTCACGGTCGGCAGAAAGGCCCCCCACGCGGAGCGCTCGCCGGCGCCCGCGTTGCGCGTCGCACCGCGCGCCTGGACCATGGCGGGCTGCACGTCGAGCGATCGCCGGATCGCCTCGGCGAGCGTCACCTCCAGCGGCTGCTGCCCCTGGGCCGCCAGCGCGCCGGGCACGCTCAACGAGACGACGACCGCCGCGGCGGCCACCACGTGTTGCCGCACTTCGCTCATCGCTTCGTTCCGCCCGAGTCGACCTTCTCTCTTTGATGCCGATGCCGGGCCATATGGTCGCGGTACTTCGCCTGCTGGTCCGGCGAGAGCTGCGCCGCGACCTCGGCATCGAGCTCCGCCCGCATCGAATCGAAGCGCGGCCGGATCGTGTCCCACACGGCATTCATCCGTGTCCAGTGGCGCTGCAGGATGGCGTGGACGGAGTCGCGCTGCCGCGGCGTCAACGCCAGCTCGTCGTTCAACTCGGCCATGAGGCGGTCGACACCCCGGCTGCGGTCGGGCGCGCCGCCGTAGGCGGAGCGGACCCACAGGGCCCGACCGCCGACCCCCACGACTATTCCTGCGACAAACGTCGCCACGAGCAGCAGCAGGGCCCACGCCTTCGAACGGTTCAGCATGGCGGCGCGTCCTTTCTAGTTGCCCAGCACGGAGGCCAGGACGACCTCTACCACGGGCGCCTGGGTGCGCGGGGCGAGCAGCGCCTCCGCGACTGTCTGCCGCGTCGATGCCGCCGTGGCCCGCCCCACGAAATACCCCGCCGCCAGGGCAACGACGGCGGCGGCGACCACCCCCAACCGGGCCCAGCGGGCCAGCACAGCGTCCCACGTGGCGGCGAGGCGCACCTCGTCCACCCGCGCCAGCAGGCGCGCGAGGAACGCGGCCTCGCCCTCCGGCTCGAGCGCGCGCCGCAAGGCGGCGCCCAGCACCGGATCGGGCCGATGATCGAACGGCAGTGGTCCCTGCGTCATCCGTCCTCCTTCCAATCTCCCAGCAATACGCGCAAGCGGCGTCGCGCGTGGAACACCTCCGACCGGACGGTCCCCTCGGCGATCCCGAGGATCCCGGCGATCTCGGCGTGGGAGTAGCCTTCCACGTCGAACAGCACGACGGCCATGCGACGCCGCGCCGGCAGCTCGGCGAGCGCACTGCGCAGCCGCTCGGCGAGCGCGCGCCGCTCCGCGACGACATCGGGGCGGGAGCCGCCCGCCACCAGCGCGGGATCGAGCGGCTCGACCCGCCGCACCGTGCGGCGCCGCCGTCGGTCCGTCGCCGCGTTCGCCACGATGCGCAGCAGCCACGGGCCGAACGGCCGCCGGGGGTCGTACTGGTCGAGCTTGACGAGCGCCGAGAGCAGCGCGTCCTGCGCCGCGTCGTCCGCGTCGTCGGGGTCCGACAGCACGGCGCGCGCGACCCGTCGTGCCACGCCCGCGTAGCGTTGCGCCAGCGCCCCGAAGGCCGCCCGGTCACCGGCTAGCACGCGCGCGACCAGGGCGGGCTCGTCCTGCCGAGGTATACGCGCGGCGGGGTCCGGGGGTTGGGAATCAGGCTTCATCGAGGCTTTCCTGTGATCGGCGCCGCTGCGCCGCGTACAGGCCGAACCCCAAGGCGATCAGGAACGCGCCGGCCGCGAAGACGATGCCCATCGCCTTGGGGAACAGCACCAGCACAGTGCCGAGTCCCGCGAAGGCGAGCGCAGCGGTGCCGGCGATCGCGCGCCGCAGCCCGCCGGCCACCCGTCGCAGCGCCACGACGGCGAACGCTCCCAACTCGTACCCCGAACGCTTGTGCGCCGCGTCCGGCTCCGATTCGGCGGCCGTCGTGGCGGGGGTGCCCACGAGGCGGGGCGGGAGCCGCAAGCGACGCGGCTCGAGCACGATCTCTCGGCTCGAGGCGAGGTCGTGGCGGAACTGAGCCGCCAGCTCTTCGGCGAGCCCCTCGCATTCGGCCACCACGTCGAGCTCGTAGTTCGTCAGCAGGCTCGAGACGTTGAGGTTGGTAGAGCCGACCCGGGCCCAGCGCCGGTCCACGAGGATCGTCTTGGCGTGGACCATCGGGCCCTGATACTCGAAGATCCGCACGCCCGCGTTGAGCAGCTCGCGGTACCCCATGCGCGTAAAGTTGCGGAGGACCGGGAGGTCGCTGGTTCCGGGGACGAGGATACGGACGTCGACGCCGCCCTTGGCGGCGTCGAGCAGGCCGGCATAGAGCGGCGCGGGCGCGACGAGGTACGCATCCGTGATCCAGAGACGCTCGGCGGCGCTCGCGGCGAGGAGCTCCACCGTGCGGTACACGCGCGCGCGTCGCGGCACCCCTTCCACTACGCGGACGGTGGAGGTGCCACACGGCTCGGGGGCCGGCGCCAGCTCGTCCGGCACGAGCGGCGGACCGACGCGGCCCCAGATCCGACCGAACGCTCGGTCCAGCCCCGTGGCCGCGGGGCCGCACACTAGGACCATCGTGTCGCGCCAGGGACGGCGGCGGCGCTCAGGATCCCCCGCCCACTCGTCGCCGATGCACAATCCGCCGACCATGGCCTGCGTGCCGTCGGTGACGAGCAGCTTACGGTGATCGCGCTGGAGGATCTGGAACGGGTGCCACGAGAGAATCCGGTGGAAGGCGCGCACCTCCGCCCCGGCTTGCACGAGCCGCCGCCAGTAGCGACGGGCCGTGCCGATCGAGCCGAGGGCGTCGTACAACACGCGGACCGACACCCCAGCCCGCGCGCGCTCGGTGAGGGCGTCGGCGAAGCGGCGACCGGTGCGATCGTCCCGGATGATGTAGTTCTCGAAATGGACCCAGCGCCGGGCTTGGGCGATGAGGCCGAGCATGACCTCGAGCGCCCGGGGGCTGTCGGGATGATGCTCCAGTCGGTTACCGGCGATCGGCCGCGCGCCCGACGCCCGGTCGATCGCGAGGCCGAGCTCGTCGCGTACCGGCGCCGCGGCGACAGCGGAGCCGCGCCCCGCGACCCGAGAACGAACGCTCACCCCACCGGCGCCCCCGGCGGCGCCCCTGCTCCGGCCCCCGCCCCGGCCCCC
>Ga0209237_1003068_pt1 | contig 10097 bp, 9 predicted proteins | sample GraSoi013_1_40cm_2_FD_185820 | JGI IMG/M metagenome (GOLD analysis project Ga0209237, IMG submission 185820) | Grasslands soil microbial communities from the Angelo Coastal Reserve, California, USA - Sample 10_02_2013_1_40cm (SPAdes) (version 2) | ecosystem: Environmental > Terrestrial > Soil >...
TCACATGGCGCTGCCCACGGTGGCGCTGTCGCTCATCCCGCTCGGCGTGATCACGCGCGTCGTGCGCTCGGCCGCGCTCGACATCCTGAACCAGGAGTTCGTCCTCGCCCTGCGGGCCAAGGGCCTGGCTGCGCGCCGCGTGTTCACGCACGTCGTCAAGAATGCCGCGCCGCAGATCCTGACCGTGCTGGGGCTGCAGTTCGGCTTCCAGCTCGGCGGCTCCGTGCTGGTGGAAGCGGTGTTCTCGTGGCCCGGCACCGGCTACCTGCTGAACCTCGCCATCTTCCAGCGCGACATGCCGGTGCTGCAGGGCGTGATCCTGGTTCTCGCGACGTTCTTCGTGCTGCTGAACCTCGCGGTGGACTTGCTGCAAACGCTCGTCGATCCGCGCATCGCGCGCTCCTGATGACGCAGATCGAAGCCGTGGGGGGCGTAGCCACCTTCGGTCCGGGCCCTGGCTCGCTCCCCCCGACGTTGAATGTTGCCCCCATGTCGTACTGGCGCACGGTCGCGTGGCGGCTCGCGCGCGACCCGGCGACGCTGGTCGCCGGCAGCGTGCTCGTCCTCATCGTGCTCTCCGCCGTGCTCGCCCCGTGGCTGGCGCCCTACGATCCGAGCGCCGGCTCGATCCGGCTGCGGCTGGCGCCGGTGGGGGCGAGCGCGCACCTCCTGGGGACGGACGAGCAGGGGCGCGACATGCTGAGCCGCCTGCTGTGGGGCGGGCGCATGACCCTGGTGGCCGGCCTCACGCCCGTCCTGATCGCGTTCGTGCTGGGCACCGGGCTCGGCGTGCTCGCCGGCTACGTGGGCGGGCTCACGAACACGCTCGTGATGCGGACGATGGACATCTTCTACGCGTTCCCGGCCGTCCTGCTCGCCATCGCGATCTCGGGCGCGCTCGGCCCCGGCCTGCCGAACACGCTGATCTCGCTCTCGATCGTGTTCGTGCCGCGCGTCGTGCGCGTGGCGGAATCCGCCACCGTGCAGGTCAAGGGCCTCGAGTACATCGCGGCCGCGCGCGCGAGCGGCGCCGGCGTGCGCGCGATCGTGCGGCACCATCTCCTCGCGAACGTGCTCGGCCCGATCCTCGTGTTCGCGAGCACCCAGGTGTCGCTCGCCATCATCCTCGCCGCCGGCCTCTCCTTCCTGGGGCTCGGCGTCACCCCGCCCGCCGCCGAGTGGGGCCTGATGCTCAACACGCTGCGCCAGTCGATCTACGTCAACGCGCTGGTGCCGGCCCTGCCCGGGATCGCCATCTTCGTCACGTCGATGGCGTTCAACCTGCTCTCCGACGGCCTGCGCGACGCCATGGAGATCCGCGCGTGAGTCCGGGCATCGGGAGCCCGCCGCTCCTCCAGGCGCGCGGGCTGCGCAAGCACTTCCCCCTGCGCGGCGGCGTGCTGCAGCGCACCTACGCCTGGGTGCGCGCGGTGGACGGCGTCTCGTTCGACGTCCATCCGACGGAGACGCTCGGGATCGTCGGCGAGTCCGGCTGCGGGAAATCGACGCTGGCGCGGCTGATCTTGAGGCTGATCGAGCCCGACGCCGGCCGCATCACGTTCGGCGGCGAGGACGTGCGAAGCGCGTCGCCGCCGCGCATGAAGCGGTTGCGCCGCGACATGCAGCTCGTCTTCCAGGACCCGTACGCCTCGCTGAACCCGCGCCTCACCATCGAGGACGCCGTCGCCTTCAGCCTGCTCGTGCACGGCACCCCGCGCGGGGAGGCGCGCGCCCGGGCGCGCGCGCTGCTGGACCGCGTCGGCCTCGACCCGCGGCTCTACGGCCGGCGGTACGCGCACGAGCTGAGCGGCGGCCAGCGCCAGCGCGTGAACATCGCGCGCGCCCTCGTGCTGGATCCCAAGCTGCTCGTGCTCGACGAGCCCGTGTCCGCGCTCGACAAGTCGGTGCAGGCGCAGGTGCTCAACCTGCTCGCCGAGCTGAAGCGCGAGCGCGCGCTGACCTACGTCTTCATCTCGCACGACCTCAACGTGATCGAGCACGTGAGCGATCGCGTGCTCGTCATGTACCTGGGCGAGGTGGTGGAGACGGGAACGGCCGACGCGCTCGCGCAGTCGCCCAGGCATCCCTACACCCAGGCCCTCTTCGCATCGGCGCCCAGCATGGACCCCGACCGCCGCATGGACCGCCCGCCGCTCGCCGGCGATCCGCCGAACGCGATCGATCCGCCGTCCGGCTGCCGCTTTCGCACGCGCTGCGCGTTCGCGATGCCGCGCTGCGCGGAGGCGCCGCCGGCGCTGCGATCGGTGGACGCCGCGCACGACGTCGCCTGCTACCTGTACGAGGCCGAGGCGACGGTCGGCGCCGCGCCGCGGTAGCCGCGACTCGCTGTATCGGCGGGCGGACGTTGATCGTCTCATCACGCACGGATAGAGTGAGGGCATGACCCAGGCCCCGCTCACGCTCCGTCGCTGGAAGCGGACCGAATACGAGCGGCTCGTGGGGCTAGGGGTGTTCGAGGGCGAGCTCATCGAGCTCATCGGTGGCCAGCTCGTGGTCGCCGAGCCGCAATACCCGTATCACGCCTCGTCGATCAGCGCCGTGGACTATGCCGTCCGGGCCATCCTCCCGGCGGGCTGGATCGTGCGAACCCAGTCGCCCGTGTCGCTCGACGACAGCCTCTACGCGCGCGCCGGCATTCAGGACTACTGGATCGTGAATCTCGTCGACCGCGTGCTCGAGGTATACCGTGATCCGGGTCCGGAGCCGTCGGCGGCCTACGGATGGCGGTATCGCTCTCTCACATCGATGAGCGCGCCTGCCGTCGTGAGTCCTCTCGCGTTCGCATCCGCACGAATCGCTGTGGCCGATCTGCTGCCGTAGCCGCGGCGCGTTAGGCCCGGTCCAGAAAAAACTCTAGTTGGCAGCCACTTCCTGCTATCTGTGGGGTGCAAACGAGGCGCGGCAAACTCCAACACCGATTTCGGGGGAGGCAACGATGGGGATGGTAAGAGCGATGTTCGTGAGCCTGGCTCTCAGCATCGCGGTCGCGCCGCTCGCTGCTCACGCACAACAGCCAGCCGGGCCGCCGCCACAGATCCAGACGGCGCAGACCTTCCTGATGACGTGGGCCAATCAGAAGTGGGACGACCTGAAAGCCGTCACCGCGGACAAGGTCACGGTGAAAGTCGGGCCCAAGGTCTACACGCTGGAGCCGGCCGCGCAGAAGTCCGACGTGCAGCTGAGCCTGCCGTTCCGCGGACTGTCCACCATTCGCGCCGACGGCAAGATCACGGGCGTCAAGGTCGAGGAGATGGCGTTCAAGCTGGGCGACAAGGAAATGCGCGGACCGGCGACGGTCGATCTGAAGGAAGACAACGGCGCGTTCCGCGTCACCGGCGTCAGCGCCGCCGGCACGCAGCAGTAGCCGCCCACGAGAAGGCGGGCGCCTCGCCCGCCTTCTCTCTTCACGGCCTTTCGGGCCGAGTGTCCTCCCAGGAGCGCCCGGTGGGATAGGATATGCGCCGCGCGATACGCGCCGGAGGCCCGTGATGCCGAGACGTGTCCGGTGGTCCGCGGTCGCAACGCTCGTGGCCGTGACCGTGCTCGCTCACGCATCGCGCGCCGCCGGGCAGGGCAGCCTGAACGTGTACTGCAGCGTGCAGCTCGAGTGGTGCCAGTCGATCGCCAACGAGTTCACGCGGCAGAGCGGGATCAAGGTCTCGGTGACGCAGAAAGGCTCGGGCGAGGTCTTCGCGCAGATCAAGGCGGAGGCCGCGAACCCGAAGGCCGACATCTGGTTCGGCGGCACCGGCGACCCGCATCTGCAAGCGGCCGAGGAAGGACTGACGGCCGTCTACAAGTCACCCAACCTCGCCCAGCTCCACCCGTGGGCGGTGCGACAGGCCGAGCAGTCCGGTCATCGCACCGTCGGCATCTATGCCGGCGCCCTGGGCTTCAGCTTCAACACGGAGCTGCTCAAGAAGAAGAACGTCGCGGCGCCGCGCTGCTGGGCCGACCTCCTCAAGCCCGCCTTCAAAGGTGAGATCCAGATGGCGAATCCGGCCTCCTCCGGCACGGCCTACACCGCCGTCGCCACCGTCGTGCAGGTGATGGGCGAGGCGAAGGCCTTCGACTACCTCAAGCAATTGCACGCGAGCATCAACCAGTACACCAAGTCGGGCGTGGGGCCCGTCAAGGCCGCGGCGCGCGGCGAGACCACGGTGGGCATCAGCTTCGTCCACGACGTGGTCACCGAGACCATGGCGGGGTTTCCGGTGGCCAGCGCCACGCCGTGCGAGGGCACGGGCTACGAGATCGGCTCGCTCAGCATCGTGAGCGGCGCCCGCAACCTCGAGGGCGCCAAGAAGTTCGTGGACTGGGCGCTCACCGCGCCCGCGCAGGCGCTCGGCGCCAAGAGCAAGCAGTTCCAGGTGCCGTCCAACCGGAGCGCCGAGATCCCGAAGGAGGCGCCGAAGCTCAGCGAGATGAAGCTGATCGACTACGACTTCAAGAAGTACGGCTCGTCGGCGGAGCGCCGGCGGCTGCTCGACCGCTGGGAGAGGGAAGTCAACAGCCTGCCGCGGTGATGCGGCCGGTCCCCACGCTCGCCGGTGCCGCCCTCGTCACGCTCGGCGCGGGGCTGCTGCTGCTGCCCTGGTACGCGCGGCCGGCGCGCGCGCCCGCCATCGTCCAGCTCTCGCTCCACGGCCGCTACGGGCTGCTGCTGCCGCTGGTCGCGGCGTGCGCGGCTGCGCTCACGCTCGGGCTCGCGCGCGCGCGCCGGACGAGGGGCTTGCTGCTGCTCGGGGTGGGACTGGCCGGGGTGGCCGCGACGCTGCTCCAGGGCTTCGCCCTTCGCCAGCCCGCGCTCGGTCTCGGCGCGTTCCTGACCCTCGCGGCCTTCGTGCTCCTCGCGGGCGAGGGCCTGGCCGGCGCCGGGCATCTCCGTGGCGACCGCTTCGCCGCCGTGTGCCTGCTCGCCATCGCCGTGCTCGTCGCCGTGTTCGTCTTTCTGCCGCTCGGGCGCGTGCTCGCGGCCGCCGTCCAAGGGCCCGGCGGCGCTTTGAGCCCGGGCGCCCTCGTGAGCCGGCTGACCGCGGAGAAGATCTGGACGCTCGCGTGCCTGACCTCCGCGCGCAACTGCGGCGTGGCCTGGAACACGATCGTGCTCGCGCTCTCGTGCGCGCTCGGCACCACCGTCCTCGGCCTCGCGCTCGCCCTGCTCGTGACGCGCTCGTCGTTTCCGCTCCGGCGCCTCACCCGGCTCGTCGTCGTGCTGCCGGTGATCACGCCGCCGTTCGTGATCGGGCTCGGCATCATCCTGATCTGCGGGCGCTCGGGCATCATCAACGCCCTCCTCGAATCGGCGTTCGGCGTGCCTCCGGCGCGCTGGATCTACGGCTTCCCCGGCGTGCTGCTCGCCCAGCTCTTCGCGTTCACTCCGGTGGCGTTTCTCGTGCTCGTCGGCGTCGTGGAGGGCGTGAGCCCGACGCTGGAGGAGGCCGGGCAGACCCTCGGCGCCCGGGCGGGGCAGGTGTTTCGGACGGTTTCACTGCCGCTGATGCTGCCCGGGCTCGCGAACGCCTTCCTGGTCGGATTCATCGAGAGCATCGCGGACTTCGGAAACCCGCTGGTCCTGGGCGGCAGCTTCAACGTGCTCGCCACGGAGGTCTACTTCGCGCTCGTCGGCGCGCAGTACGACCAGGGGCGGGCGGCGGCGCTGGCGATGATCTTGCTGGCGCTGGCCCTCGGCGCGTTTTTCGTCCAGCGGTGGCTGCTGCACGGCCGCGCCTACACGGCCGTCACGGGCAAAGGTGACGCCGGCATCCCCATCGCGCTTCCGCGGCCGTTCGTGCGCGGCATCGCGCTGGCGGCCGTGCCGTGGCTCGCCTTCACGCTCGTCATCTACGGCATGGCGCTGGTGGGTGGCTTCGTCGCGGTCTGGGGACGCGACCACACCTTCACGCTGCGCCACTTCGCCAAGGCCTTCGGCGTCGAGTGGGGTCCGGCCGGCATCCTCTGGACGGGCGGCGCCTGGACCTCGCTGTGGAACACGCTCACGTTCTCGGCCGTCGCCGCGCCGCTCTCCGCCGTCGTGGGTCTGCTGACCGCCTGGCTGCTCGGGCGCACGCGGTTCGCCGGGCAGCGCGCGTTCGAGCTGGGCACGCTGCTGAGCTTCGCCGTGCCGGGCACCGTCATCGGCGTCGCCTACGTGCTCGCCTTCAACGTCCCGCCGCTCGAGCTGACGGGCACCGGGCTCATCATCGTGCTGTGCCTCGTCTTCCGGAACATGCCCGTCGGCGTGCGCGGCGGGCTCGCGACCCTCGAGCAGATCGACCGTTCGCTGGACGAGGCCTCGAGCACGCTGGGCGCGGCCGGGGCCACCACGGTCCGGCGCGTGCTGCTGCCGCTGGTGAAACCGGCGGTGGTGGCGGCGCTCGTCTATGGCTTCGTGCGCTCCGTCACCACCGTCAGCGCGGTGATCTTCCTGGTGTCGGGTGACACCGACATGGCGACCACGTACATCATCGGGCGTGTCGTCAACGGCGACTACGGCGTGGCCATCGCCTACTCGGCTGTGCTCATCGCCCTGATGGTGGCGGCGATCCTGGCCATCCAGTGGCTGGTCGGCGTGCGCGTGATCGGCGCGCGTGCGGCCGAGGGCGCATCCTGAGCGCGGCGCCCTCGGCGGGCACGATCGAGCTGCGCGCGGTGACCAAGCGCTACGGCGCCGCCGCCGTCGTGGACGACGTCTCGTTCACCATCGAGGCGGGCTCGCTCGTCACGCTGCTCGGGCCGTCGGGCTGCGGCAAGACGACGACGCTGCGCATGATCGCCGGGCTGGAGACGCCGAGCGAAGGGCAGGTGCTGATCGGCGGCCGCGACGTGACGGCGTGGGCGCCGGCGGAGCGGAACGTGAGCCTCGTCTTTCAATCCTACGCGCTCTTTCCGCACCTCAGCGTGCTCGACAACGTGGCCTATGGGCCGCGGGTGCGCGGCGTGCGCCCCAACGCGGCGCGCGCGCAGGCGCGCGAGACCCTGGCGCTGCTCGGCCTCACCGGTCTCGAGGCGCGCCTGCCCGCGCAGCTCTCGGGCGGCCAGCAGCAGCGCGTGGCGCTTGCGCGCGCGCTCGTGCTGGAGCCGGCGGCGCTGCTGTTCGACGAGCCGCTGTCCAACCTCGACGCGCGGCTGCGCCGCCGCGTGCGCGACGAGATCCGCGCCCTCCAGCGCCGCCTGGGGTTGTCCGCCGTGTACGTCACCCACGATCGCGAGGAGGCCCTGGCCGTGTCCGATCGCATCATCGTCATGGACCGGGGCCGGATCGTCGAGCAGGGCCTGCCCGCCGAGCTGTTCGAGTCGCCGCGCACGCGCTTCGTCGCCGATTTCCTCGCCGAGGCCAACATCGTACCGGGCCGGCTCGTCGCCGTGGCCGGCGCGTCGGGTGACGTCGAGATCGCGGGTCAGGTCGTGCGCGTGCCCCACCGCGGCCACGCCGTCGGCGAGGTGACCGTGGCCATCCGGCCGGACGCCGTCCGGCTGCACGCGGCAGACGGCCCCGGCACGATCGCCGGACGCGTCCTCCGCGCCGCCTTCGTCGGCCGCGCCGTCGAGTACGCGATCGAGACGGCGGCCGGCGAGTTGCTCGTGATCGTGGCCGACGCGGACGCGGCGCTCCCGGCCGGACAGCGCGTGAGCCTGTCGCTCGGCGGCCGGGGCGTCGCCCTCGTCGAGTGAGTCGCCCACGGAGGGTATGTCTATAATCAGCAGAGAGCCCGAGGAGAGGGGGTGAGCTCATGGCCAAAGGCACCGGCATGCGGAAGGAAAAGAAAAAGCCGAAGAAGAAGAAGTAGAAGTCACACCGCGCCCTCCTCCGCGACGTGCGCGGCCGCACGCTCGGTGGCCGCCGCCGTCGCCGGAGTCATGGGCTCCAGCCGGATGCGCCGCATGAACGGCAGGACGAGGGGCACCGCCACGAACATCATCGCGAGCAGCCAGAAGTCGTCCGCGTACGCCAGCAGCTGGGCCTGCGAGACCGTCTCGCGGTAGAGCATGGCCACCGCCTGGCGGTCGGCGGTGAAGGTGTCGCTGCCCTGGGTCACGAAGTGGCGCGCCCACCGCGTGAGGCGCACGCGCGTCTCCCAGTCCCACGCCGTGATGTGGCTCACGAGGGTGGACTGGTGGAACTGGCTGCGCTGGGCGAGCAGGGTGGTGACCACGGCGATGCCCACGCTGCCGCCGACGTTGCGCATCATGCCGTACACGGCGGTGGCGTTGACGAGCTTCTCGCGCCGCACGGTGGCCAGCGTGAGCGTGGAGAGCGGCACGAAGATGAAGCCCACCGCGAAGCCCTGGATGAAGCGCGGCAGGGCCAGCGCCCAGTAGTCCATCCCGAGGGTGAGCGAGGTCATCATGTAGAGGCTCACGGCGTTGAGCAGACAGCCGAAGCCCAGCATCCAACGCTGATCGACGCGGGTGACGATCCCCGAGGCGAACAGCGAGCAGATGTTGCCGAGGCCGCCGGGCGCCAGCACCAGGCCCGAGGTCCACGCGTCGTAGCCGAGGAGCTGCTGCGTGAAGACGGCGACGAGCAGCATGCCCGAGAACATGCCGAAGCCGACCACCGAGATCAGCGTGACGCCGGTGGCGAAGTTGCGGTCGGAGAACGCGGTGAGGTCCACGATGGGATCGCTGGTCGTCAGCTCGCGGATCAGGAAGCCGGCGAGCGCGCAGACGGCGACGATGGTCATGGTCACGATCACCGGCGAGTCGAACCACTCCTCGCGCTGGCCGCGGTCCAGGACGAGCTGCAGGCATGCGAAGCCCACGACCATCAGGCCCAGGCCCCACCAGTCGATGCGCGCGGCGCGGCGCAGATACGGCGGATCGAACAGGAAGGCGCTGGCCATCAGGAAGCCCACGATGCCGACGGGCAGGTTGATGTAGAAGATCCAGCGCCACGACCACTCGTCGGCGAGGTAGCCGCCGACGGTGGGCCCGAGGATGGGGCCGAGGATGAAGCCGACGCCCCAGATGGCCATGGCGAGGCCGCGCTGGTGGAAGGGGAAGATCTCCCAGAGGATCGCCTGCGAGAGCGGGATGATCGGCCCGCCGCCGAGGCCCTGGAAGATGCGGGCGATGATCAGCGTGGTCAGGTTGGGGGCGGCGCCGGAGAGGAAGGAGCTGACCACGAACAGCGTCGAGCAGATGAGGAAGAACCGCTTGCGCCCGAACAGGCCGGCCAGCCAGCCGGTGGCCGGAATGACCACGGCGTTGGCGGCGAGGTAGGACGTGATCACCCACGACACCTCGTCCAGTCCCGCCGACATCGAGCCCTGAAGATGCGGGAGAATGACGTTGGTGACGCTGGTGTCGAGGATCTGCATGAAGGCCACCACCATCACCGTGAGGGTGATGGCCCACTTCTGGGCGGGCGGGACTTGAGGAGCTTCGGGCGCCGGGGTCGTCATTGACCTCAACCGTTGCGATAGGATAGGGGAGAAACCGATGACCGTCGACGAGTTCCTGGCCCGCTTCCCCGAGGTGCCGCGCGATCTGCGCGACGAGCCCGTGCTCGCGCGCTACGTCGACGCCTTCGGCGATCTCCTGCGCCGCGCGGAGAAGCCCACGCCGTGCGTCGGCACCAACGGCGACGCCGAGCACCACTTCTACACGCGGCTGGTCAACGACCTCGCGATCTACGGCGTCGGGCTGGCGCGGCGCGAGCGGACGCTGGCCCGCCTGCAGGCGACGCTCGACGCGTTCGCGAAACAGCGCGCGACGTTCGGCTGCTCACTGGTGCCGCGCCGGGCGCCGGACGCGCCGCCCGCGGGCTGCCGTCCCTGAGGATCAGCTCACACGGGCAGTGACGTAGGGCGGAGTCCGAGCGGCAGCGCGATCTTGTAGTAGGAGTCCAGGAAGCCCTGCCACCACTCCTGCCGCTGTCCGCCCCGGGCGACCTCCACGAAGAGCTGCAGGCTCTCGTCCTGCCAGCGCTGGATCACCTCGAGGTTGGCCGGGTCGTCGTCGATGAGCGCCTTGACGAGCACGCGCGCGAAGCTGATGTGGCGCGTCTCGTCGCGGACGCGCGCGCGGTGGTTGACGGCCGAGAACACGTCACCGCGGGCTTCGGCGCCGTC
>Ga0209237_1003070_pt1 | contig 10093 bp, 9 predicted proteins | sample GraSoi013_1_40cm_2_FD_185820 | JGI IMG/M metagenome (GOLD analysis project Ga0209237, IMG submission 185820) | Grasslands soil microbial communities from the Angelo Coastal Reserve, California, USA - Sample 10_02_2013_1_40cm (SPAdes) (version 2) | ecosystem: Environmental > Terrestrial > Soil >...
TGGTTCTCGCCAATCTTGCAATAGCGGGCACACGCCGTGCACATGATCTTGTTCGTGCCCTCGACCGGCTTCCAGAGCTCGGCGACCTTCCCCATCGCCTTGCCCGGCGGCTCCCGGACATCGAGGATTTCCGGTTCCGAAATCATCGTCTATCGGTACACTGGTCCTATCGGGTTAAAACACTTTGTGGGTCAGAATCGTCGGATGCTTCCAAGTACTTTCGCTCCACCCACCGAATGCCCCTTATTTCTCGTCATCCCAGGAACCGTGAATGCGGTTGTATTGGAAGCTCGTCTTCGAGATTCCTTGGACTGAACCCAAACTCGATTGGCTTCTCAAAGAGTTCCGTCTCATTGTGAACAAGTCAATCCGTGTCGCGCTTGAGCAACGTCTCCATTCGCGAATGCGACTCGCCCGCGTTGCATACGCAGGCTTCGGCCGAGAACACAATATTTACAAACAGTACATTCCAAGCGCATTCGATTTCGCTCTGCGAATCCTCAAGACTTATCGTCGCCGGCTCAAGCAGGGTAAGACGGCCTCAGTGCCCTATGTTCGAAAGCCCGTGCTAGTGGCAGAAAACCAATCGTATCGGCTCGATCGGACTACAGGCCGGTTGCGTATCCCAATTCGAGGCACGGAGGGGGTGCAGCTGGTCCTTCCATTGTCGGAGTGGCATCGGTCGATTTTGGAAGACCCGGCTTGGGCTCTTGGATCTTTGACTGTGGTACCTGGGAGAGTGGTCCTTGCCGTCCGCAGGACTTCTCCGAGCGCCTATGAACCAGTGTCGGCAATTGCTCTGGATACGAACGAGGATTCATTGGATGGTGTCGCCGTCGGTAGCGCTAGGGCACGTTTGACTTCCCTCTCATTTCTCGGTGTGCGCGAAATCCAAGCGAGGCACTTTCGAAGACGGCGTCGTTTAGCGCGCGCTAAAGCCCAGGATCGAAGAGTTCAACGAAGACTTCTTGCGCGGGAGAGTGCACGAGAACGGCGCAGGGTCAAACAGCGACTCCATCTCGTCAGCAAACGTCTTGTTCAATTCGCCTTGGCTTCGAAGTCCGCAATCGTTCTCGAGAACCTCAAATTGCCCAGCTTGCACGGCAGATCTCGTCGGATGAACCGTCGCCTTTCGTCTTGGCCCAACAGGGAGATTCATCGCCAGATCGAATACAAGGCCGCCCTTCGGGGCGTGCCCGTCATCAAGGTCAATCCTGCATGGACCAGTAAGACCTGCCCAGTGTGTGGCGCCCGGCGCCGAGATAGGGTGGGCAAGGATTTCGTGTGCCTCATATGTGACTGGGAAATGGATCGACAACACAACGCGGCACTGAACATCCTGAAGACCGCCTTGGCCTCGAACGAGGCCTTGGCAAGGGCTGTACGGTTCCAGCCCGGTGCCCTCCGCGATGATGTGGTGAGTCCCCTCTACGACCTCCTCCGAGAAGGAGGAGGCGCACGGGAGGAGCCGAGCGGAGTGGAGTTGGACGCCATCCCGCCTTTCGAGATCTCGGGGGACTCATGAGTTGTCCAACAGAACCTTGCGCAAGCTACCGAATGCCGGCGGAACGGAAGTGTTCCCAGCCCTTCGCCAGGAGCGGTTCCTTCCCGGTTTTCGTCACGAGGACGTTCCCGCCAGACGGGGCGACCTTGCCGATGACCGTGAGTCGTCGACGGTCTCGCACGGACGAGTCCGAGTACCTCGAAAGGACCGTCTGGATCGCATCCGGCCGAACCGTCGCGAGGAGTTCGTAGTCGCCTCCGTAATAGAGAACGAGCTCCTTTGCGATGGCTGGCGGGAGTGAAGCGAGGCCCTGGTATCGAGGGAGTGCAGCCTCGTCAATCTGGTAGGACAGCTTCGTCATCGCGGCCATTTGGGACAGGCTGACCCCGAGGCCATCCGAGAGGTCCATGCAGCTTGTGACTGCGCCGGATTCGGAGAAGAACATGCCGTCCGCGATCCGCGGATACGGCCGCAGGAGTTGGTTCAGGGCCTCGGTCCGCATGCCGGACGACTGCTCGAGCATCTTCGCGGCATGGCCGGCGCGCCCGAGGTCTCCCGTGACGACGATCGCATCGCCGGGTCGCGCCCCCGTCCGCAACAGGATCCGATCCTTCCGCACCCGGCCGAACGCCGTGCCGGCGATCGAGAGGATGTCCGCCTCCTTCGTGTCCCCGCCGAGCACCGCGATCCCGAATTCGCGGACGCATTCCTCCATCCCGGTCGCGAGGCCGCGGAGGAACTCCACCTCGGTATCCGCCGGCATCGAGAAGGCTGCGACGAAGCCGAGGGGTCTCGCGCCCGCCGCCGCGATGTCGCTCAGGTTCACGGCGGTCGCATACCAGCCGATTTGTTGAGCCGTCGCCCCGGCCGGGATGTGGGTCTTCCGGTTCACGACGTCCGTCGTCACGACGAGATAGTCGTCTCCCCACTCGACGACGCCGCAGTCGTGCCCGAGGCCGATTGGTTGCCCCCGGTCATAGATGCGCGCGAGGATGTCGATCGCGCCGCGCTCCCCGATGTCCGAGAGCTTCGCCACGAATCCGCCGGATGGGGGCGAGAGTAAAGAAGGCTATGGGCGCGGTCGATTCCGCGCCCGGTTCATCTACTGCGGCGGAGGCGGGGGCGTCCCTGGCTTGCCCATTCGGCGCCAGAAGAACGCGGCGAATGCGATCACCGCGACGATGATCACGATGACGCCCGCGACGATCAGGACGGTGTTCTCACCGCCCGGCAGCAACGGGTTCGACGGCGGGGTCGCGGAGATCGTGATGTTGCCCCACACCGTCGGCTCGAACCGCGAGCGATAGACGAAGGTGCCGACCTTGTATGCCGTGAAATTCCACTTCAGCTCCACAGGATTCCGGAAGGTGGGCGAACTCACGTTCGTCTCGTTCGCATTTACGGCGGAGTTGTTGTTGAAGTCGATGAACCAGTTGTGATTCCGATTGTCGGTGCCGTTCAGGTATAAGGTGACGTTGTCCCCGAGGGTGACCGCGAGATTCGGTCCGGGGTTCTGGAGGGACGTGTTCGTGATCCCCCAACCTCCCGCCCGGCTCATCCATAGGTGAATGCTCGGGCTCCCTGCGGCGGCCGCCGGCGGCGCGGCGAAGCCAATCGCCAACAGGCCGAAGGCCATGCACACGACCAACGCGAAAGTCTTTCGAAGTCCCATCATCGGAAATCCCATCCTTACGGCGGCCGCACCCGGTATTCAGGAATAAAGGCATCGGTGCGAAAATCAACAAGCGAGTCCAGAAAGGCACATTGGACCCCAATTGGGGTGCGGGAGAGGTACAGAGCGTCGCGATCATGGGCCCTGAATGCTCGGATTTGGCCTCCTCAGTGGCTCCTCGCCGCAGGATCCGAGCCGCCCGCGGGATCGACCTTCGGAGTGCGGTGCGCGGGATTTGAACCCGCCTTATAGCCTTGGCAAGGCTATGTCCTAACCAGACTAGACTAGCACCGCGCGAAAGGGGACGAACGCGAGGGGGTTTGAAAAGATTGCGGGGCGCGGAGGGAACGCACGACGTGAGGAAGGCGACCGGACGCCGCGCGTCTACGCGCCGATCCCGCCGCTAACGAGGAACGCGATGCCGAACCCCGCGATCGCGGACGCGAGACCGATGATGGCCATCTGAACGCCGCTTCGCGTCGGTCGACCGACGGTCGTCCTTGCTTTCCACCAGCCGATGAGGAACAACGTGATCGCGCTGACGACGAGCGACACGGCGATGCCCAGGAGGATGTCCCGGCCGATGACGATGAACGGGATCAGGGGGACGAGCGATCCGAGGATCGCGGCGAGGCCGACCAGGATCGCGCTCTTGCGGGCCTGGGTCTTCCCGACCGGCGCGAGGTTCAACTCGTGGGCCATCATGAGCTCCAGCCACGCCTTCGGCTTCGAGGTGATCTTGGCCACCATGTCCTCGAGCTCCTCCCCGTGGAAGTCCCACCGCTCGAGGATTTCCCGCACCTCGTTCCGCTCGAGGTCCGGCAGGTCTTGCATCTCTTGCCGCTCCCGTTCGACCTCCGCGGCGTAGTGGTCCCGGCGGGCGACCGTCGACGTGTACGCGACGGCTCCCATGGAGATCGACTCGGCGAACGCGGCTGCGAGGCCGCCCGCCAGGATAATCGCAATCGGGTTCGGGTACCGGTAGGACGCGATCGCGACCCCGAGGATGACGCCGAGGACGTTGACGAGGCCGTCCTGGCTCCCGAGGATGAAGTCGGAGAGGAGGCCGGGCTGCGCGTGCTTCTCCGCGAGGGAATCCTCCTCGATCTTTCGCCAGAACGCGAAGCGCGTCGCCATGAGCCCGCCACCCTAAGAGTCAGTCGGATTTGACCGTTGCGCAGGGCTCCGAATCATCCGTCAAGTCTCTCCCGCCCTTCAGGGACGAAGGTTTTTCTAAGCACCTCGTGATGGGCGCGCCCGATGGCGGTCGCGGCCCTTCCGTCGCTCCTGACGGAGGTCGAGACCGCGGTCGGTGCCTCCCGGCCCGACGCGGTCGACGCGGCCATCAAGGCCTTCCGCGCGAAGGCGCCGCCGCTCGAACTCGCCCGCGCCGCGGCCCGCGGCGTCGCCTTGCATTACGACCGCGCGTCGGGGGTGGCGCCGCGAAGCCTCGCGATCCTCGGTGCGGCGTCGAACCTCACCTCCGTGATGGAGCCGCGGTTCCAGGTCCTCCCGGTCCTCCAGTCGATCGCCTATGCCGCATCCGAGAAGAAGCCGGCGGCCCCGGCGAAACCGCCCCTCATCGTATCGGGGGAGGTCACACATCTCGGGCGGTCGTTCCTTTTCGCGGTCCGGGCGGGAGACGTCGCCGAGGCGGAGTCGATCTTCCTCGGGATGGTCGACGAGGGCTGGGAGCGCAAGATGGCGGGAGACATGCTCTTCCGCGCGGCGCTCGAGGACATGGGCGAGGGCGGGCGCAAGCTCTTCCTCGCGGTGAAGTCGTGGCAGCTCGCGCGGTCTCTCGGCTTCAAAGGTGCCCGTGTCATCTTACGACCCGCCGTCGACTATCTCGCGAAAGGCCCGCGGGATCGCACCGCCTACGAGACGATCCTCGCGATCCTCGGGAAGGAGTGGGTCGACCTCGAGGCGCTTGCGTCCGGTGGGCGGCCGTTGGACGAGCCCGGGCGCATACGGATGCAGCGGATTGGATCGGCCCCGACCGATGCCGCGTGCGTCGATGCGACCCTTTCGTTGCTCCGGGATGGATACGCGGCATCTGGCGTTGCGGAAGCGCTGGTCGTCGAAGCAGCCCGAAGGCTCCTGACCGTCAAAGGTTACGACACGGAAGCCGCCCGCCGGCTCTTGTTCGCCCACGCGTCGCGGTTCGTCCTGAATTTCAGCCGGACGGGCGAGCGGCTCTACGCCCTCTTCCAGGCGGCCCTCCGCGTTCGCTCCCCCGAACCGGCGCTCAAAGCGGACGTCGACCCGGGGACCGCAATGGGCAAGCTCGATGTCATCGCAAACCTCGCGTGCCGCGACTCCCCAACGGCCAACGAGGGCTACAATCTGCTCCTTGCGGACGCGTGCATCACCGAATACGAGGCGACGAAGGCAGCCGCAATCGTCCTCGCGCTCGCGCGGATGATCGAGTCGTCCCCGAAGGATCAAGCGGCGTACAAGTCGTGGGCCCCCCTGTTCGGGCCGTGATCACTTCTTGCTCAGGTCCTGGCCGATCAGCGCGAAGTGGGCGAGGAGCGACTCGATTTGGATTCGCTCGCTGCTCCCCTCCGTGAGGCGGAAGTCCGTCTCGCCGATGCGGTCGAGCAGACGCACCTTCGACTCGTCCGGGATGTTCAGGTCGAAGACGGTCCGGTGGAGCTGACGGACGATGTCCTCGCCGGACAGCCCGTACTCGATCAGGAGTCGATCGAGGACCTCGCGGGCTCGGAGGAACTCACCCTCCAATGCCTTTTCGATGAGGCCCTTGACCTCCTCGGGTCGGACCGTGCTCGAGACCTTGTAGAGCACCTCGGCGTCGACCGTCGAGCCGAGGGAAGCGGCGACCTGCAGCGCGTTCACGGCCCGCCGCATGTCCCCTTCGGCGACGTAGACGAGGGCCTCCATCCCGTCGTCCGTGATCTTGAGTTTCTCGGATTTCGCGATTCGACCGATGTATTCGGCGATCGCGTCAGGCTTGAGCGGGCGGAATCGGAACACGGCCGTGCGCGATTGGATCGGCTCGATGAGCCGCGACGAATAGTTCGCGGACAGGATGAAGCGGGACGTCTTCGAATACGTCTCCATCGTGCGGCGCAAGGCCGCCTGGGCGTCCGCGGTGAGGTTGTCGGCCTCGTCGAGGAAGATGATCTTGAAGTTCGTCCCGCCGAACGGCGCGATGCGAGCGATCTCCTTGACCTTCGTCCGCACGGTCTCGATGCCGCGCTCGTCGCTGCTGTTCAGTTCGTAGTAGTTCTGGCGCCAGTTCTCGCCGAACATGTCGCGGGCCAGGGCGATCGCGGACGTCGTCTTGCCGGTCCCCGCCGGGCCCGCGAACAGGAGATGCGGCAGGTTCCCCGTCTTCGCATAGGCCTTGAGGCGCTCGACGATCTCCTCCTGGCCGACCATCTCGTCCAGGCTCTTCGGTCGATACTTCTCGACCCAGAGTTCCTTCATCGCCGCCCCAACACGCGGCACATCCGGCGGATGTGTAATAAGCCTTTGGCGGGGGGCGAGCGGAAGCTACTCGATGACGACGTTCAGGGCGTTTGCGACCGCGGCGATCGGGTTGATCAGCGTCGTCGTCGCGCCTCCGGCGAACAGGAGGCCAACCGCATGCCGGGCGTCGTCGACGACGAGCGATCCGCTGTCGCCACCCTTCGAAAGGAGATCGCTCACGATCTGCTCCCGGAAGATCGCCGTAGGTCCGCCGTAGTCCACCTCGACGACCGCATCGATCGCGGTGATGCGTCCTTGCGTGACCCCGGTCGTGCGACCGCTCTTTCGGACTTGCAAGCCGATGACCGGTTCCTTCGTCCCGCGGACGCGGCCGATTCCTAGGATCTCGGGCGTCACGAGTCGTGGTTCGATCGGCTCGGCGACCGCAGCGTCGACGAGGTTCGACCCGCCGCTCGGGAGACGTTTCAGGCCCCAGCCCGCGGCGCGGAGGAGGGGCGCGAAGAGCCGAGCCAGGAATCGCGCGACCGGCCCGGGCTCTTTGTCCTTGAATTGAATCGGCACGAAATCGGCGAGGCGTGCGATCGTGTCCTGCAGGCGCCCGCCGTCGACGGGCCCGGGTTGCAGGATCGGGTCACTGACCCGGCCCGCGTTCTGGTTCGCGAGGACGTGGTTGTTCGACAGGATCACGGGCCGTCCGTTCCTCCGGGCGAGGACGCCCAGGGTCCCCGCGGTGATCTGGACGTGACCGATGCTCACGCCGCCCGGCGCCGGTCGGATCCGCTTCGTTCGGCCCACGTCCACCGCCTGGGCCATTTCGAGCGCGTGGAAGCGGCCCGTCTCGACGATGTCCGTCCGGACCCCGCCGAACGCTTTCGGGACGACGTCCCAGCGCCGGAGCTCGGCCTCGGGGCGCTTCGCCTCGACGAAGACGACGATGCATCGTTCGTCCGTCTCGCGCCCGCGGATCGACTTGTTGCCGATCGCGACCCCGACCACGTTGGCCCGGGCGAAGATGGCGGCCTCGTTCGCGGCCTTCGCGGCGCGGACGTCGTCCGCTGGCATGGCTCACTCCTTCCGCTCGAACGCGCTGATCTCGAGGAGGCCTTCGCCGAACTTCCCGCCCGCGGTCGTGCCCGCGACCCGGACGATCATGTTCGACACGAAGCCGATGAAGATCCCGATCCCATAATACGCGAGGAGGTCCCGCGCGTACAGGAAGGACATCATGCTCACCCCGAAGACGATCGCCATGAACGCGGCGAAGGCGCCCCATTGGACCTTGTACCGGCGCACCGCGAACAGGAGGAACCATCCGAGGACCGTCCCCATGAGGACGAGCCCCAGCTGGTTGATGTCCATGGCGTTCCTCGGAGAATGGGCGAAATTCCGGCGATTCCGGATAAAGGAACCGGCGCGGTTCTCACTCGAAATAACGTGGCCACCTGTGGGCCAACCGCCACAAGGCTCAACTAGTTCGCGGCGAGATGCCCGGCGGGGGTAGCGCTTGTCCGCTTCGATTGCGTGTCCCGCCTGCGGGACCGTGAACGCCGCGACGAACACGTTCTGCGTGAACTGTGGCACCCGCCTCGGCTCCTTCGTCCCCGCGGCTCCCATCGTCCCGCCGTCCGGCCCTCCGCCCGCCGCGCCGCCGCCGTATGTGCCCTATCCGACGCCGTACCCGTATTATGCGCCCTTCCCACGCAGGGCGACGTTCTCGGACATGCTCTCCGGCCTCTTCGACGTGTGGACGAAGAACTTCCTGCCCTTCTTCGCCGTCTATCTCGCCCTGGGCGCCGCGACCGGCGCACTCGGGGCGATCGTCTCGTACGCCATCTTCGGGACGGTCATCCTCGGCGGGGGTTTCGCCGGCCTCCCCGCGACGTCCGTCCCGGCCGTGGACCTCGGACTCATCCTCTTGTCCGCGATCGCCACGTTCGCCATCACTGCGATCCTTACGAGCTTCGTCGTGGGCGCCATGACGGAGTACGCGATCCGCCGGTACCGCGGCGAGCCGATGACGCTGGAACATGCCCTCCGACGGGGACTGCAGCGGTTCCTCAGTATCCTCGGGGCCAACGTGCTGCTGAACCTCATCATCTTCGGACTCGTGATACTCCCGGCCCTCTTGATTCTCGTGGCCCTCTTTGCGGGATTGAGCGGCGCGAGTGCGCTCGCCATCGTCTGCGGTGGGCTCGTCGCTTTCGTCGTGGTCGGCGTACTGGCAATCTTCCTCTACGTGTCGCTCGCCCTCTACGCCCCGGCGATCATGATGGAGAATGCGAGCGCGGTCGGTGGGCTGTCGAGGAGCTGGCAGATGACCCGGGGCCACCGGTGGTCGCTGTTCGGCGCGATCCTGGTCACGGGCATTCTCGTCTTTGTCATCACGCTCGCAATCTCGATCCCCCTCGGTCTCATCGGGTCCGCGGGTGGACCGATCGTCGCAGCGTTCGTCTCGGTGCTGTCCTCTGCGTTGATCAGCGCGTTCGTCGGTTCATGGACCGTCATCCTCGTCGCGGTCGCGTACGACTTGTTGGTCCGCCACCCGACTCCGTACTTCGGTGCCGCCCCGCCGTACATGCCCGGCCCTGCGGTGGCTCCTCCGCTCGGAGCCGCGCAGGCCGGTCCACCGCCTCCGTCCGCGGCTCCTCCGCCGGGATCGCCTCCCGGCCCATGAGGTCTTAAGCCCCCGCGCCGTTTCGATCGGTCGTGGCGTGCGATCGGTGCGGAAAGCCGGCGGTGGAATGGATCCGCTACAGCGGGGACCACCTGTGCCGCGATCACTTTCTCGAGTTCGTGGAGCGGCGCGTGAAGCGCGAGCTCCGATCCCAGGTCGACCTTCGCGGCGGAGAGCGAGTCGCCGTCGGCATGAGCGGCGGGAAGGACTCGAGCACGACCGCGGCACTCCTGGCGAAGTTCCTCGGGGACCGACGCGACATCGAATTGATCGGGATCACGATCGATGAGGGGATCGCGTCGTACCGTCCTGCCGGGATCGACTACGCGCGACGGCTTTGCACGCGACTCGGGATTGAGCATCGTGTCCTTGCGTACACTGAAACCGCCGGGCACTCGATGGACGACGTCGTCTTGGCGGATACCGAAGCAATCCCCTGCAGCTACTGCGGCCCGTTCCGCCGGGAGGCCCTCAACCGCGCGGCCCGCGAGGTCGACGCGACCTACGTCGCCACGGGCCTCAACCTCGACGACACCGCGCAATCGATCCTCATGAACGTTGCCCGCGGGGACATCGAGAAGCTCGCCCGGATGGGACCGCACGAAACGCGCCAGCCGGGACTCGTCCCACGGATCCAGCCGCTCCGCATGATCCCGGAGAAGGAGGTCTATTTGTACGCCCTCCTGAGCGGCATCGAGTTCCACGATGCGACGTGTCCGTACGCGGAGCGGGCTCAGCGCGGCCGATTCCGGGACATCGTGCATCGCCTCGAGGAGGAAAGCCCCGG
>Ga0209237_1003073_pt1 | contig 10089 bp, 7 predicted proteins | sample GraSoi013_1_40cm_2_FD_185820 | JGI IMG/M metagenome (GOLD analysis project Ga0209237, IMG submission 185820) | Grasslands soil microbial communities from the Angelo Coastal Reserve, California, USA - Sample 10_02_2013_1_40cm (SPAdes) (version 2) | ecosystem: Environmental > Terrestrial > Soil >...
ACGCCGTCAGCCACCACAGGCCGACGTAAGCGACGGCGATTCCCAGCGGCGCACTGGCAACGGCGAGCAGGAGGCTCTCGGTCAGCAGTTGACGCACGATGCGGCCCCGGCCGGCGCCGAGCGCGGCGCGCACCGCGATCTCGCGGTGCCGGACCGTCGCGCGCGCGAGCAGCAGGTTCGCCACGTTCGCGCACGCGATGAACAGCACCAGACTCACCGCCCCCATCATCGTCATCACGACCAACCGGATGTCGGACGGGATCATGTCGTCGCGGAGCGTCAGCGCGGTCGCGCCCCAGCCCTGATCGTCCCGCTGCTCCGTCGCGAGCTGCCCGGCGACGGTCGCGATGTCGCGTCGCGCTTCGGCAAGCGAGACGCCGGGCTTCATGCGCGCGAACGCGGCCAGGCTCCGCGCCGACCGTGGCGTGGCAAATTCGATCGGCGTCTGCGGGATCCAGAGCTGCGCGCTTTCCGGAAACAGAAACTTCGGCGGCATGACACCGACGACGGTGTGCGGATTGCCGTTCACGGTGATCGTGCGACCGACGATGTTCGGGTCGCCGCCGTAGCGGCGCTGCCAGACACCGTGACTCAGCAGCACGACGCGGGGACCGCCCGGCGTGTCTTCTTCCAAACGGAACTGGCGACCGAGAACGGGCTGCACGCCGATCATCGGAAACATGTTCCAGGTGACGGTCGCACCCGACAGCCGCTCCGGTTCGTCGCCGTCCGAGAGCGTCAGACTTCGTCCGGTGACGGTCGCAATCTCGACGAACGCGTGCGTCCGTTCCCGCCAGTCGCGGGCGTCGAGAAACGAGACGCCGCCCGACTCGATACCGTTGGCCTGATGTGTCGTGTGCAGCGCGACGAGCTCCTGAGGATCGTGAAACGGCAGCGGCCGGATCGCCACGGTGTCGACGACGCTGAAGATCGTGCTGTTGACGCCGACGCCGAGCGCCAGGCACATGATCGTCAGCGCGGCGAACCCCGGATTCTTGACGAGCGTGCGGCACGCGTAGCGGAGATCCTGGAGGAGCGCGTCCATAGGGAGGTTAGACGATGGACCCCGGTTGAAGTTTCGATAGAATTCGCCCCATGAAACATTTTCTTATCTCTCGCGGGGCCCCACCCCCGCTCGCTGACACGCTCGCACCGTTGTGCTCGCGTGTATTCAAAACAGAACGTCGCAGACAGATCTGCGGCCTGCTGCTGCTCCTCTGCAATTTGATCGCGTTGACGATCGTTCGCGCCGCCGACGACTCTGCGCCAGCCGAGATGCTGGCACGTGTCGAAAACGCCCAATCGCCGAATCGACAGGGACTCGATGGCTACACGCTGCGGCAGGTGATGGACCGGTTCCACGTACCGGGCGTCAGCGTCGCCGTCATCAAGGACTTCGAGATTCACTGGGCGAAGGGCTACGGCGTGGCGGACGTCGAATCGGGCGCCGCGGTCGAGACCAACACGCTCTTTCAGGCCGCGTCGATCAGCAAGCCGGTGGCCGCGATGGCTGTCGTCCGCGCAGTCCAGGACGGACGCTTCTCGCTGGATGACGACATCAACACGATTCTCACGTCGTGGAAGCTGCCCGACAGCGAGCTCACGCGCGGCCATCCGGTCACGCCGCGCGCGCTCCTCAGTCACACCTCGGGGCTCGGCGACGGCTTCGGATTTCCCGGATATCACCCGTCAGCGCCGCGGCCGACTGTCGTCGAGATTCTGAACGGCAGCAAGCCGTCCAACGTCGGGCCCGTGTTGATGGAGCGGCCGCCGTTCACCGCCTACAAGTACTCAGGCGGCGGCGTGACGGTGATGCAGCTCGCGATGACGGATACGTTTCGCAAGCCCTATCCCGAGATCGTGCAGAGCCTCGTGCTCGGACCGATCGGCATGAGCGACAGCGCATACGACCAGCCGCTCTCGAGCGAGCGAGACCGGCATGCGGCGCGCGCACACAACGGCGCTGGACGCGCGATGGACGCGAAGTGGCACGCGTATCCCGAGCTGGCAGCAGCAGGCCTGTGGACGACACCGACCGACCTCGCGGAGTTCGCGATCGAGATCCAGAAGACGGCGCTCGGACGATCGTCCAAGGTGCTGACGCAAGCGAGCGCGCGCGAGATGTTGACGCCAGTTGGCGTCGGCGACTACGCAGTCGGTCTGGGACTCTCGAAGCTGGGGCAGGGTTGGTACTTCGGCCACGGCGGCTCGAACTGGGGCTTTCAGTGCGATTTCATCGCGCATCGCCTCAAAGGGTACGGGGTGACGATCATGACCAACGGCGACGCCGGCCGCCCGGTGATCGACGAAATCCGCGCGCGCGTTGCCGCCGCGTACGGGTGGGATTCGCTCGATAAGCCGGTTCTTCGCTGAAGGCACGGTCTGAAGACCGTGCCCTATCGGCACTTCCAGTACGGATCATCACGAAACGCGAAACCACGAAACCACGAAAACGCGAAAACGCGAAAACGCGAAAACGCGAAAGATAGGTTTCGTGGTTTCGTGCTTTCGTGGCCGAGTAGAGAACGCGCGGGAACCTCGAATCGGCGCCCGTCGCCTATGACTTGGCCGACGATCGTCCCGGTGCAACACCGGTCGTCGTGATCAGCGAGTCGCTCCGGCAGCGACGGTTCGGACCAGATTCGGATGTCGTCGGCCGTCAGGTGCTGCTGACCGGCATGCCCTACGCGATTGTCGGCGTCGTCGATCGATCGTTCATTGGCAGCTTCATCGCGGCACCGATTGATCTCTGGATGCCGATCGAAATATCGGGGAAGGCGCTCAGTCCGAATTGGAAGACCGATCGAGCGGACAAATCGCTTTCGATCATCGGACGGCTGAAGCCGGGCGTCACCGCGGACCAGGCGCGCGGCGAGTTGCAGGCGATTGCCGGCGTGCTGACGCGCGAGCTCGCGTCGGCACAGCGGTTGATGAGCATCGACGTACTGCCCGGCACATTGGCGGCCGGCGAGCAACGACGTCTCGCGCGCGTGTTCCTGTCGCTGCTGCTCGGACTCGTTGCGCTGGTGCTGCTCGTGGCGTGCGCCAACGTCGGCAACCTGATGCTCGCGCGCGTGCTCGGCCGGCGCCGCGAGCTCGCCGTTCGCGTCGCCCTCGGCGCGAGCCGCGCGCGGCTGGCATGGATGTTACTGACGGAGAGCGCGCTCGTCGCCGTCGCGGGCGGAGTGGTCGCGCTCGTGTTGTCGCTGTGGACCAGCCGCGTGTTCGCGTCGATCACGCCGCTGCCGAATCTCACGCTGCGGCTCGATCTTCGCCCCGACGTCCGCGTCATCGGATTCGCCGTGCTCGCGACGCTCGCGGCCGCGGCCGTCCTCGCGATCGTCGGCGCGTTCCAGGCGATGCGCGCCGAGACGGCGCCGGCGCTCAAGGAAGACGCGGCGTCGTCGATCGGCGGTCGATCGCCGGCGCGCCTGCGTGCGGCGCTCGCCGCTGTTCAGATCACGGTGTCGCTGGTGCTGCTGATTGGCGCCGCCCTCTTCCTGCGCAGCGCGCGCAACGCCGAAGCGATCGAGCTCGGATTCGAGGCGCGCGGCGTCCTCGCCACGGATCTCGACGGCGCGGGCCGCAGCACGCCGGCGGCGAACCGCCGCCTCTTCGACGAGATCGTGCTGCGGGTGTCGGCGCTGCAGAGCGTCGAAGCCGTCGCGCTCTCGACGCGCGCACCGCTCGACCGCTCGACGCCGGTCGTGCGCGTGAACGCGCGCCAGCCGATCACGCCGGCAACCGAATCGACCGCGACGACGGCGAGCATGCTCGTCGTCAGCCCGAAGTATTTCGACGTCGTGAAAACGCCGGTGGTCGCCGGCCGCGTGTTCAGCGATCGAGACGATCCGGAACGCGCGCCCGTCGTCATCGTCAACGAGACGCTCGCCGCGCGGCTGTGGCCGGATGGAGATGCGATCGGACGCCGGCTGTGGCTCGATCCGTCGGTGTCAGAGGTGTCAGACACCTCGGCGCAGGTGATCGGCGTCGCGCGAAACAGCAAGTACCTGACGCTCGGTGAAGAGAAGCAGGGTCACATCTATCTGCCGTTCGCGCAGCATCCGCGTCCGGGGATGGCGCTGCTCATCAGGTCTTCGGACCTCACCGATCGCCTGACGAACGCGGTGCAAGGCGCGCTGCGTTCAGTCGATCCGAATGTCCAGGGATTCTTCACGCGGACGCTGACCGAGCATGTCGGCGTCTCGATGCTCCCGGTCCGGCTCGCCGCCAGCCTCGCGACCATCGTCGCAGCTCTGGCGCTCGCATTGGCGGTGGTTGGCCTCTACTCGCTCGTGTCCTACCTGGTGGCCGAACGCACGCACGAGATCGGATTGCGCATGGCGCTCGGCGCCAATGCGGCCGACGTGGGACGGCTCGTTCTTGGCTACGGTTTCAAGCTCGCGTTGGCTGGGCTCTCGATTGGTGTACCGCTGGCGCTGGTCTCGTCGCGTCTGCTCGGCAGTTTGCTCTACGTCGTGAGCCCAACCGATCCGCTCGTCTTCGCGGTGATGTCGGCGGCGATCCTGATTGTCGCCGTGCTCGCCTGTTATTTGCCCGCGCGCTGGGCGATGCGTCTCGATCCGTTGACGGCGCTCAGGCGTTCATGACAGCATGTGCCGCACGTTAGAGTCACGTCGCGGTCCGGATTTTGCTTTCGCGACGCGTATGGCCCAATTAGTTCACGAACACGAGACGCACGTCCGTACGCCGCACGGCGACACGTACGTCGCTCGAACGTATGCCGAAGAGGAGCGCGGCGGCACGTGGGTCGGATGGATCGAATTCGTTCCGTTGAGCGGCCGCGGGCCGACGCTCCGAACTGCACGTGAGACGACGCAGCCCTCGTTGGACGCGGTTGCCTACTGGGCGTCAGGGCTCGAGCCGGTCTACCTCGAGGGCGCGTTCGAGCGCGCGCGGAGCGAGAGACGTACGCTCCGACGCCCGCGTCCGATTGTCAAAGTGCGATGACGGCTCTTTCACGAGCCAGAAGATCACGGCCGCACCGAGCAGCAGCTTGATCATCTCGAGGGTCGTGTAGGCGGCGTGAAGGATCCAGAAGCGCCCCATCCCGGGCGGCGCGGGATCGCGGGGCACGAAGTCGAGGCTGCGGCCGAGCGAGACGATCGCGGGCGTCAGGTAGACGAGCATCAACACGACGATCGCGAGCATCGAGATCACGCCCAGCGCCACACGTTTGAACGCAAAGGCCGCGAAGGCCGCAGAGAAATCTTGGCTTTGCGTTCTTTGCGGACTTTGCGTTCTCGCTCGGGCGACGAGCCACAAGGCAAGCCCGCCGAGCGCGAGCTGGGTGATGTTCCATATCTGGAAGTACAGACGATTCAGCTCAGACGAAAGATATCGAAGCAGATCGCGGCCGGTCGGCGAGCCGAGGCGATCGACGGCCGATGCGAACGCCGGATTTGCGCGATCGGCGAGCAGCCGATCGATCGTGTAGAAGTTCTCGGTGGCGACGATCGACATGCAGATCGTCCCCATCAACCAGGCCCCCATCACGACCAGCGCCCAACGTTGTTTCATCGTGCTCCAGGGCAGCCTTAACTTAAGAGCGCGTTGCAGAATTAAGCTCTCCACCACGGAGGACGCGGAGGAAAAATCTCGTTTTGAACAGGTTTGAACCTCCTATCCTCCGTGTCCCCCGTGGTGGCGAGGTAATTTTGGCACGCACCCTAGGCCCGCTAGTACGCCACTAGTAACCTCGCCGCACGCTCGATTTGCTCCTCGCTAGGCAGATAGACCTCCTCGAGCGGCGGCGAGTACGGGACCGGCGTGTCGAGCGCGCCGACGATGCGGACCGGCGCGTCGAGCGATTCGAACGCTTCCTCCTGAATGATGGCCGCGAGGCTCTCGCCGATGCCGCCGGTGCGTGAATCCTCGTGGATGATCAGGACTCGATGACAACGGCGCGCGAGCGCGAGCACGGCCGCGCGATCGAGCGGGACCAGACTGCGCAAGTCGAGGACACTCGCGTTGATGCTTGCTTTGGGGCCGTCCTTCGCGAGCCGCTCGGCGATGCGCAGGCCGACGTGAACGAAGGCGCCATACGAAATGATGGCCAGGTCGTCGCCGCTGCGGCGCAGCGCAGCCCGGCCGAGCGGAATCGGCGCGGGCGCTTCGTCCGTCAGGATCTGCTTGATTCGCGGATCGCGATACAGCGCGATGTGCTCGTAGTAGAGCACCGGATCCGGATCGGCGACCGCTGACGCCATCAGCGCGCGCGCATCGTGCGGTGTGGACGGGACGACGATCTTCAGGCCGGCCGTGCGATAGAACCACGGCTCCGTGTTCTGCGAGTGGTACGGACCCGCGTGACGCAAGCCGCCGAACGGCATGCGCACGACCATCGGGACACCAGTGCCAGGACCGCCCCACCGATAGCGAATCTTCGCCGCGTTGTTCACGAGCTGGTTGAAGCCAGTGGCGACGAAGTCGTTGAACTGGATCTCGCCAATCGGCCGCTGCCCGGCGAGCGCCGCGCCGACGCACACGCCGAGCACGGCGCCTTCGGCGAGGGGCGAATTGATGATCCGATCGCCGAACTCTTTCAGCAGCGGCCGCAGCAGCAGGAACGCGTTGCCGTACGCGCCGCCGACGTCCTGGCCGTACACGAAGACGCGCGGATCCGCGCGCATCGCATCGCCGATCCCGAGCATCACGGCGTCGAGAAGCGTGCGGCCCTTCGGATCGAATGGCGGCGCCGATTCCACCGTCAGCGACCTGTCGCGACGATCCACCGCGGAGCTCGAAGAAATCGCAAAGCTGGTATTCTCTGCGTGCTCAGCGTCCTCTGCGGTTAAACGTACGTTGGGATCCAGAACCTCGACGTGTTTGCGCGGCGGCTCGTTCGCGAACACGCCGACGCCCGCTTGCGCGCCATCGGGCCATGGCGCGTCGACGACCGCGCGCGCCTGCTCTTCGACGGCCGCCTCAGCCTCACGCTTGAAGCTCTCGACATCGCCAGGCGTGATAATGCCGGCGGCTTCGAGACGCGACGTATATAAAAGGATAGGATCGCGGGCCGCCCAATAGTCGTACAGCTCGCGATTTGCGTAGCCTTGTTCGGTCAGCGCCGCGTAGTCCCACGACGCCTGCGGATCCTTTCCGAGATACAGCATGTCGTCGTGGTGCGCGTGGCCACACATCCGCATCGACACCGTTTCAATCAGCGTCGGACCTTGTCCCGCTCGCGCGCGCTCCGCGGCCCACGTGAACGCGGCAAAGATCTGATCCGGATCGGTGCCGTCGACGGTGACGCCCGGAATGCCGTACCCGATCGCTTTGTCCGCGAACACGCGAACGGCCGACTGATCGGCGAGCGGCGTCGACAGCGCCGTCTGATTGTTCTCGACGCAGAAGATCGCCGGCAGCTTCCGCGCCGCACAGAGGTTGATCGCTTCGTGCCATTCGCCGAGCGACGATCCGCCTTCGCCGATGAACGACACCGCCACCCGGCCGGAGCCGTCGCGCCCGAACGCCATCGCCATCCCCGCAATCGTCAGCGTCGCCGTCGTCAGCGGCGCAGCCGGCGGAAGGATGCCCCACTCGAAATCGCCGATGTGCAGGTCCTTGCCCTCGAGGGGCGCGCCGACTTTTCCCATCTGCGCGTTGAGGACCATGCGCACCGTGTCGGGCTCGGGCCGCATCGCCAGCGTGATGCCGAGATCGCGAATCACCGGACCGATGACGTCGCCGGTCCAGCGGCCGTCCGATCCGCGGTACTTCTTGCCGCGACGCAGACGGATGCCCGCCGCGTAGATCGCTTCCTGACCGAGCGAGCGGAAGCCTTTGCCCTGGAACGCGGCATTGCGGTAGCGAATTTCGCCGCTCGTGAAGAACGTTTTCAGACGATTGTCGGTCGCCCGCGTCAGGAGCATGCCGCGCAGGATCTCGATCCGCTCATCGCGCGTGAGTGACGCTTCGAGGGCGGCGCGGCGCAGGAATCCGTCGCAGTCGTCGAGCAACTGCGCGTACGCCTGGCCGAGGCGCATCTCGGGAGACGTGCGTGGCGTCGTGTCGTTGAGACCCTGCGGGACGGCGCGAAGCTGTAACCGCCGCGTCAGCTCGCGATGAAAGGCGGGCCGCAGCGCGGCTTCGTCTCCAGGCTCGCATCCGCTCGCCGCCGCCTCGAGCGCATCGAGCGCGTCCGCCAGCGCGAACGGATGCCGCTCGGCGACAAACGCGCCGAAGCGGCTCGCGATTCCGGTCAGCTTCTCGAGCTCCGCGGGTTTCGCCATCTGCGCCTAGTCTTAGCCTAACTAAACGCAACCACGAAGGCACGAAGGCACGAACAGAGTGTTTTCTTGTACATCACCTCTCTCGGATGAGGCCGGAACGCTCGACGATGAGTCGACGACCCGACTGCAACGACGCGAATGCGTCGGGCTCGAGCGCGATCACGGGAAACGATTTACCGTACATCACGTCCGCGACAATCGAGGCGAGCGCGAAGAACGAGTCGGCCCCCGTCGTGAGAATCGCGGCGGGCGCCGTGCCGGCACGCACGGCCTCGAGGAGGACCGCGGTGGTCGTCGACGATCCTTTGCTGAACGGCACGGCGAGAATCCGTCCCGCCGCGCGGACGCCGACAAGCGGGTGATGCTTGTCGATGATCTCGCCGGTTTGAAAATCGTAGCCGCCCCAGAACGACAGCGCCTCGTGCGTCACGAGCGCCTCGCCTTCGGCTTCGCCCTCGACAACCGGACGGCCGGCAATCACGCGGTCTGCCACAGTGAATCGTCCCGGACGACGCGGCCTTCGATCGCAGAGCGGACGCAGTCGGCGAGGCTGCCGAAGGTGACCCGCGTGTTCAGCAGGCTCGGCGCGTAGTACGCGTACTTCGCCGAGTTGGTCATCAGCGTCTTGATCTCCGGTGGCAGCATCGGCGATGCGAGGATGCAGGTGTCGAGCGTGATCTGCGCGCCGAACTCCACGATGGGCGCGAGGACGCCGGCTTCGGCGGCCATCTCTTTCATCAGCCGGCTCGACGTGATGAGAAACCTCACGCGCGGGTCGGTGTGTTGGCCGGCGACGAGCGGCGCGAGATTTCTGAACTCCGCGAGCGAGAAATGCGGGCTGCCGAGAATCACCATATCGAGCTCACGGCCGTCGGCGGTCGTCAGCTCGCTTCGCGCGCCGCGGAGATCCGTCGCGGTGATGTCGAGCGTTTGTTGGGGGGCGCGGCGCTGAAACGCGGCGTCGAGCGTCGGCGCCTCCGGCGTGACGCCGACGATGTGGAACAGGGCGACGCGGCCGGAGGACGCGACGGCGGCGGCGAAGGCCTTCAAGTGATCTTCAGCCGGCTGCACGGCGACGCCGTCGATGACCGGAATGAGATCCCCGGCGAGCTTGCCGACGAGATGACCGAGGACGGCGAAGAACTGATCGTCCTGCTGCAGCGCGAGCGGGACATCGATGAGACGCAGCAGCATCTGCCCCGCGCGATTCTCGGTCACGTGCAGGCCAACGGCAGGCACACGGGCGGTAATCGCGCAGCAGATGTCGAGCAGATCGGGATACCGTTCGGTCCGTGCGCCGATCACCGAGTTGGCGAATGCGATCGCGTTCGATTCACCCCACGCAATCTGCTGGCCGAACGACGGCCGCATCTGCGTCTGGTACGGCGCGCACGTCCACGTCGGCACCGCGCCCATCTTTTCGTACGCGAGCATCTGCCGCGCCGCCTTCGCCGCCCACTCCGGCGACACGGCCCAGTCCTTCCAGCCGCACTCGTCGACGCCGCTGACGTTCAGGCTCGTCGGCACCGCGACGCGCGCGCCCAGCGACGCAAGCCGCTCGGCGAATTCGAGCGTCGCGTCGCCGAGATACATCGTGCTGTCGATGTGCGCCTGCGAGATGTCCATCAGCTCGCCGGCGCCGTACACGTCGGCCATCCGCACGAGAATCGACATCGCGAGCTGTGGCGCGGGCCCGTGGTCGCCGTTCAGCATGGCGCGATCGCGATCGGAGAGTTGCAACATCCTTGACAGTTTACTCGCCAACTTTTCTCATTGGCGGCGGGGCCCCACGGCACCCCAACGCGGCCGCCGCGTTGGGGACCCCGCCACCCCC
>Ga0209237_1003075_pt1 | contig 10087 bp, 8 predicted proteins | sample GraSoi013_1_40cm_2_FD_185820 | JGI IMG/M metagenome (GOLD analysis project Ga0209237, IMG submission 185820) | Grasslands soil microbial communities from the Angelo Coastal Reserve, California, USA - Sample 10_02_2013_1_40cm (SPAdes) (version 2) | ecosystem: Environmental > Terrestrial > Soil >...
CCAGGTCGCCCGGCTCGAGGCTGTCGCGGGAGACCGGCGTGCCGAGCCCGTACTGCTTCGCGGCGTTGTGCGGAAGCGAGACTCCGACTTGCGCATACACATACCGAACGAACCCCGAACAGTCGAAGCCCGAGGGACTCGTCCCGCCCCATCGATAGGGGGCGCCGACGTGCTTCCGCGCGATGTCGACGACGCTCTGGCCGCGATGCCCATCGGTCGAGCGGTCACTCACCGGAGCCCGCCCGGAAACACTCGAGCACGCGGCGAGAACGGTGGCGATACCGAGGAGAACCACCAGGTGCCTCGCGCTTCCAATCACAATTCGCGTCCACAGGCGAGGTGTGCCGAGCCAGTCTCGGCGCCGGCCTCGAGCAGAGGCCGGAGGGGCCATGAATCAGAGCGCCATCGAGCAGTTGACGCTGACCGGCACCGGTGGCGTCCGGCGTAGGTCGGGGACCAGCTCGTCGTAAAGATCGATCAGCGCCCGCGCCACCGACGGCCAGGCGAAGCTCTGCGCCCATCGGGCGGCGAGACGGCCGAGCGTGCGCCGCCGCGACGCGTCGGCGAGCAGCGATGCAATCGCCGAGGCGAGCGCGGCCTCGTCGCGCGGAGGGACGAGGACGCCGGTGACGCCGTCCTGAATCGTCGTGGCCAGCCCGCCCACACGGGACGCGACGACGGCGGCGCCGCACGCCATGGCTTCGAGCGCGGCCATCCCGAACGACTCGTGATGCGACGGGACGAGGCAGAGATCGGCGGCGCGGTAGTACTCCGGAAGCGTGGGCTGAGGTTCCGGCCCCCTGAACTCGACCCAGGCGCCAACGCCCAGCGCGTCGGCCAGCGCGCGGAATCGTGCGCGCTCGTCATCGCGTCCCACGTCCGGGTCTCCGCCGACGATCACCAGGCGCAGATCGGCCCGACCGAACCCGTCCGCCTTCAGACGTGCCAGGGCCTGCAAGAGCACCTCGAGGCCCTTGATGGGCGCCGGACGGCCGACGAAGAGCAGAACCCATTGGGCGTCGAGTCCCAGCCACGCCCGCGCCGCGGCCGCGCTGCCCGGGCTGAACAGACCGACGTCGACCCCGCAGGGAATGGTACGCACGCGGTCGACGTCTGCGCCGCAGTACCAGGCGAGCTCCGCACGCTCGAGCGGCGTCGCGGCCACGATGCGGTCGGCTAGCGCCGCAACCCTCGCCTCGGCGTCGAGACGCACCTGAGGGACCCAGTCACTCGGGCTGTCGGCCAGCGCATTCTTCACGACGCCCAGCGTGTGGAACATCTGGACGACGGGTACGCCGTGAAAGCGGCTGGCGAGCTCGACAGCCACCAGGCCCGACAGCCAGTAATGACCGTGGAAGAGCGCGTACTCGGCGCCGGTGCGACGCTGAAACGCCACGACGCCGTCGGTGAACTGGTCCAGGTCGGCCACGACCTCGGCCGGCGGCACCGGGCGGCGCGGACCGGCCTCGATGTGAATCACGCGCGCGCCGGGGCCGAGCGCGACGACCGTCGGAACGTCGGGGGTCTGGCTGCGCGTGAAGACGTCGACCTCGAGCCCGAGCTGGCCCAGGTGACGCGCGACCTCCCGGACGTACACGTTCATGCCCCCGGTCTCCTTGCCGCCGAGCGCGGCGAGGGGACATGTGTGGACGGAGATGACCCCGATCCGCTTCATGAGATGGGGGCGAGCGCAGCCGCCTCGCGGAGACGCTCGAGGACCGTGAGGAGCATGACCGACGTCGCGCCCGATCGGCGCGGCGCGGTCTCGCCGCGCACGACCGCCTGGAAGTGCTCGATCATCGCCCGGTAGGGATCCGCGCCACCCGTGACGATCTCCTCGACACGACCGTCGCGGTGCCGAAGGCTGAACGCCACGTCATCGGGTCCGGGGGTGTGCGCGCGATCGACGAGCACCGCGCCTTCGGTCCCGACGATCTCGAGGAGCTGCCGCTCCGGGGCGTCGAAGGAACATTCGATCGCCGCCGTGAGCCCGTCGCCCCAGTCCAGCCAGCCGGAGAAGGAGGCGTCGACACCCGATTCCGCCAGCCACGCCGCTGCCTCGACGCGCGCGGGCGGGGCGCCCGCCGCCACGAGAAGCGGCGCGATACAGTAGATACCGACATCCAGCAGCGCCCCGCCGCCCATCTCGGGCCGCCAGCGATGGTCGTCGGGGCGATCGAGCGTGCCGGTGAAGACAGCCCGGGCGAACCGCAAGGCACCCAGGCGTCCGGACGCGACGAGCGCCTCGACGACCTTCGCCCGGGGATGGAACGGCGTCATGTAGGCCTCGAGAAGCGTCACGCCGGCGATCGCGCACGCCGCCACCATCGCCTCCGCGTCGGCGGCCGTAGGCGCCAGCGGCTTTTCGCAGAGCACGTGCTTGCCGGCGGCGGCGGCGCGCTCCACCCACTCCCGGTGCAGGCTGTTCGGCAGCGGAATGTAGACCGCCTCGACCTCGGGATCATCGAGCAGGGCGGCGTAGCCGCGGTAGGCGCGCGCGGCGCCGAAACGGAGCGCGGAGCCGGCGGCCGCACGCTCGCTTGCCACCGCGACGAGCCGCGCTCCGCGGGTCGCGGCGATCGCCGGCAGCACCGCCTTCTGCGCGACCTGCGAGGTGGCGCCGATGACACCCCAACCGAGGGACGGCGCCAGCCCCACGATCAGCTCGCCTCGCCCTCGATCACCACGGGTGCGCCACCGCGCGTGCTCGACCGCTGCGCGGCCTCGAGCACGCCGATGACGCGTCGGACCGACGCCGGCGTGACGGCCAGCGGCTCGCCGAGGTGCAGGTGGTCGGCGAGGTTCCGATGGAAGGCAAAGGGCTGCTCGAGCGCCGGCGGCAGACGCGTCTCGCTGATCCCGTAGCCGCTCTCGTACCGCGCGAGCAAGAGCTCGGCGGGCGCCTCCGCATGGTGGGCCTGCGTGGCCACGTAGCCGCGGCCCGGCTCGATCGCCTCGAGGGTGATCGTGCGGTAGGAGCCGACGAGGGTGCCGGCCGTCCCCTGCACATAGAACTTGGGACGGCGGACGGCGGCGATGTCGCTCTGCAGGAACTCGGCTTCGCGGCCGTCGGGCCAGGTCATGCGAACGCGGATCTGGTCGAGATTGGTGACGTCGTGCCAGACGCGCTTGTGCCCGTGCGCCTGCACGACCCGCGGCACGCCCGCGAGGAGCTGGAGCACCCAGTCGACGTGGTGCGAGCCCCAGTCGTAGCCGGCGCCACCGGAGACCGCGGTGTCCGAGTGCCACGTCCGGCAGGGATGCGCGTAGCCGCCCACGAAGGTCTCGACGTTGAAGATCTCGCCGAGGAGCCCGGCGGCGACGGCGCGCCGCAGGGCCACGAAGTCGGGATCCCATCTGCGATTCTGGTGGACGGTCAGCATCCGCCGGCTCGCCGTCGCCGTCCCGATGATCTGGTCGGCCTCGGCGACGGTCAGGCAGAGCGGCTTCTCGCAGGCCACGTGCTTTCCCGCGCGCAAGAGCGTCAAGGTCAGCGCCACGTGATGGGCGGGCGGCGTCGCCACCAGCGCCACCTCGACGTCGTCGTCACTGACCAGCTCGCTCACCGACGCGTACGTCCGCACGCCCGGAAAGTCCGTCTCCGCCGCCTTCCGGCGCTCGACGTTCGGATCGACGACGGCGACCAGCTCGAGCCCGTCGGTCCCCGTCACACCCAGGCCGTGGTGATAGCCCATGCCGCCGAGCGGCCCGTATCCCACGATCGCCACGCCGATGTTCCGGCCGCAGCAGTGCAGATCCGGGCGCAGCGCCCGCGCGAGGAGCTGGGCGATCTCGGGCGTGCGGAGCGCCGCGTCCGTGTTCCCGAGCCCGCACGCGACCACGCGGCCGGCGCCGCGCGACGTCTCCACGACCGCGGCGAAGTCGCGGAGCGCGACGCTCACGTCGACGATGACCTTGCCGTCCGCGAGCGGAATGAGGGGCACGAACCCATCGACCACGGCGAACTCGCGCGTGACGCGCGCGGAGATGTGAGAGTGCGCCTCGGTGACCCGCGCGTAGTACTCCCCGGGAGGCGGCTCCGGGCCGGCCACGGCGCCCAGCAGATCGGCCCAGAACCCGTCGCGCTCGGCCGGGGCGCCCCCGATCGCCACCAGCGCCGCACCTCGCTCGACGGCCGCCCGGATCGCCCCGAGGAACTGCCGAGGCTGGGCCGGCTGCGGACCGTCCACGACGATCGCCTCGCACTCGGCGACGTCCGGGGGCGGCTCGCCCGGGACGACGAACCGGGGCTCGCCGAGCTCCCCCGTCAGGGCGCGGAATGCGGCGCGACGACTCTCTGTGAGGCGCGGTGACAGGACGAGAATGTGCATGACGCCCTAGAAATGCATCACCTCAGCCGCGTGATCGTAGACGTCCTGGATGCGGCCGTGCGAGATCGCGCCGTGGTGACCAGGGGGCAGATCCGAGGAGCGCACGACCGCCAGCGCCGAGGCCAGGAGCATATCCTTCACGGGCGTGCCGGCGGCGAGCTTGTCGTGAGTCGCGGCCACAATGCGTTCCGGAGCCGTCTCCTCCACGAACTGCACGAGCGGCTCGATGTGGTCTGGGTAGCGGACGCGCTGGGCCATGACACGATCCTCCCGTTACCTAGCCGTTGCGCCGGTGGGCGAGGTCGCTGCCGACAGGGCCTCGCGCACGAAGGCGGGTTCGAAGATCCGATCAGCCATCACCTGACAGCGCTTCATCAGCCGGTGCTCGTCCGGCCGGTAGTCCGCGATCGCGTTGTGGAGCGTCCCGATGTGGTCCCACACCAGCACGTCCCCTTCGGTCCAGTGATGCGTGTACTGGTACCTCGGCTGGAGCTGGTGCGCGAACAGGTCGGCCAGCACGCGATCGCTCTCGGCCGCGTCGAGCTCGTTGATGCGGATCGCGTAGCCCGGGTTGCAGTAGAGCACCCTCCGGCCGGTGATCGGGTGCGTGAGGAAGACCGGGTGGACGGAAGGCGGCCGTCTCCGGCGCTGCTCCTCTGACAGGGGCGCTCGCAAGCTGCCGGGCCGGCGCCGCATGTTTTCCCAGAATTTGTTGAAGTCGTGGGTCGCCGTCGCGTGCTCGAGGCGCGCCTTCACCTCGGGTGCAAGATCCTCGTAGGCCGCCTGGGTGTTGACGAAGGCGGTGGCGCCGAGCACCCGGCCGTCGCGACGCGGCACCTTGACGGCATAGAGCACGTTCAGGTTGTAGGACATGTCCGTGTGCCAGTCCTGCCCCGCGTCGGTGATGCCGATCGGCTCGCCGTTCTCGATGATGTTCGAGAGGTACCCGACCTCCGGCATTCCGGGCTCGTGGTGCCGGCCGGTCAGCGTGGCCTGGATCCGCCCGAAGCGCCGCGAGAAGTCTCGGAGCTCGACCGCCTCGAGCCGCTGACCTGGAAAGCGCAACACTCCGTGGGTCCCGAGAGCCAGGAGGATCGCCGCGAAGTCAGCGTCGCTCAAGGGCTTGGAGAGATCCATGCCCCTGACGGTCGCCCCCAGGATCTGTCCGGTCGGCTCGACTGCCGTCACTGCTCCTCCTCCCCTCATGCCCCTCCTCCCCTCACGCCCCCCTCCTCATGGCTTGGCGGGATTATACTGCGCGGAGTTCGCTTGTCATGAGGAGGCCCGCATGGAGATCAAGGCGGCGGTCTTTCGGAAAGCGCACGACCCACTGACGATCGAGTCGGTCGAGATCGACAAGCCGTGGGGCCGCGAGGTCCTCGTTCGCACCGCGGCGACCGGCGTTTGCCACAGCGATCTGCACGTCGTCGACGGCATCGGGCGCTTCCCGGTCGACCGCCCGATCGTCCTGGGACACGAGGGCTCCGGCGTCGTCGAGGCGGTGGGTGCCGACGTGACGACCGTGCGACCGGGCGACCACGTGGTCGCCTGCCTCTCCGGCTTCTGCGGGAGCTGCGAGCAATGCCTGGGCGGGCACCCGAATCTCTGCGTGGGCGGTGTCGTCACCCGGGCAGAGTCCGCCCCGCCGCGGCTCTCGCAGAAGGGCCAGGCGTTCCGCCAGTTCATCGGCATCTCGAGCTATGCCGAGCGCATGCTGCTCCACGAAAACTCGATCGTGAAGATCGACCCCGAGCTGCCGCTCGACCGGGCCGCCCTCGTCGGCTGTGGCGTCCTCACCGGAGTCGGGGCCGCGCTGCGGTCCTCGGGGCTCGAGGCCGGGCAGACCGTCGCCGTGTTCGGCTGCGGTGGCGTGGGGCTGTCGATCGTTCAGGGCGCGCGCATCGGCGGCGCCCGTCAGATCATCGGGGTCGACGTCTTCGACGGGAAGCTGGAGCTGGCCAGGCGCGTGGGCGCGACGCACGTCGTGAACAGTGGCAAGGACGACCCCGTCAAGGCCGTCCGCGCGCTCACGGGCGGTGCCGGCGTGGATCACGCGTTCGAGGCGGTCGGCAACACGACCCTGGTGCGCCAGGCGATCGAGAGCCTCGCCATCCGTGGCACCGCCACCATCGTCGGCGTGCTGCCGCCGGACGCGAAGATCGAGTTCCCGTGGATGGCCATCCGTCCGGAGTGTCGGGTGCAGACCTCACGGATGGGCTCGAATCGCTTTCGCGTCGACATTCCCCGCTATCTCGAGTTTTACCGGCAGGGACGACTCCTGCTCGACGAGATGGTCACCCGCCGGGGGCGGCTCGACGACATCAACGACGCGTTCCGGGCGATGAAGGCGGGCGAAGTCGCCCGAACTGTTCTGATGTTTTGACTGTCCGGGGCGCGGGCGGATAGGAGCTGGCGAACATGATCGTCGACATGCATGCGCACATCATTCCGGAGAACTTCCCGCCCGCGGGCGCGCGCGCCAGCGCGTGGACCTGGCCGTCCATGGACCACTTCGAGCCGGGGCGGGCGCGCGTCATGATCGCCGGCGAAAACTACCGCACCGTCCACGACGGCAACTGGAACGTCGAGCGCCGGCTGCGAGACATGAAGGGGCACGGCGTCGACGTCGAGGTGATCTCGCCCATGCCGGAGCTGTGCGCCTACTGGTTCACGCCCGCGGATGCTCTCGACTTTTGCCGCTCCACCAACGAGGTCGTTCTCCGCATGTGCGAGGCGGCACCCGGCCGCTTCGTCGGCCTCGGGATCGTCCCGCTCCAAGATCCTGATCTGGCGGCCAGGGAGCTCGCGCAGATCAAGACCATGGGATTCCCCGGCGTCGAGCTGGGATCGAACGTGAACGGCCGATCGCTGGGCATGCCCGAGTTCCAGAGCTTCTTCCAGGAAGCGGAGCGGCTGGGCGTCGCGATCTTCGTTCACGCGCTCCGGCCGACGGTGATGGACCGCTTCCCCACGAAGTCACTCTTCAATCCCATCGGCTACCCCACGGACACCTGCTTGACCATCGCGTCGATGATCGACGGTGGCACGGCAGAGAAGTGCCCGGGCTTGAGGATCGCCTTCAGCCACGGCGGCGGCACCTTCCCCTTCCTCCTCCCGCGCTACAACCATCAGTGGAGCGGGACGTGGAACGAGGAGGCGCCGGGGCAGGGCCGCGGCGCCGCCGCGCCCGGTGCGCTGCGGCGCTCGCCCGCCGAGTACGCGCGCCGCTTCTACTACGACACGCTGCTCTTCGACCGGCGGGCGCTTCGCTATCTGATCGATATGATCGGGGTCCGGCAGATCCTCGTCGGCACGGACTACCCGTACATGGCGCCCGAGCAGCCCGTCGACAAGACGCTCCGCACCCTGGGGCTGCCTCCGGAGGTGCACGAGGACATCACCTGGAACAACTGCTTCCGCTTCCTCGGGATGAAACCACCGGTCTCGTCATAGGAAGGACGGGTCGTCATGAAACGCGGACTCGTCTCGCTCCTGCTCGTCGCGGTCATCGTCGCGCGTGTCCCCGCGCCCGCCGCCGCACTCGAAGCGCCCGCAGGACAACTCACGTTCGCCGTCGCCATCGCGCTCGCGCCGGCGTGGTTCGATCCGGCCGAGGCGACCGGGCTCCTCACGCCGTTCATGATCCTCTACGCGCTCCACGACGCGCTCGTGAAGCCGATGCCCGGTAAGTCGATGGCGCCGAGCCTGGCCGAGAGCTGGAGCGTGTCGCCGGATGGGCTGACGTACGAGTTCGTGCTGCGCCAGGGCGTGCGCTTCCACAACGGAGACCGGCTGACGGCCGACGACGTGAAGTTCTCGTTCGAGCGCTACCGCGGCGTGTCGGCCAAGCTCCTGAAGGAAAAGGTGCGGCAGGTGCAGGTCGTCGACCCCCATCGCGTGCGTTTCCAGCTCAAGGAGCCGTGGCCGGACTTCCTCGTCTTCTACGCGACACCGGCGACGGGTGCGGCGTGGATCGTCCCGTCGAAGTACGTCGAGAAAGTCGGCGACGAGGGCTTCAAGAAGGCCCCGGTGGGCGCCGGCCCCTACCGGTTCGTGTCCTTCACGCCGGGCGTCGAGCTGGTCCTCGAGGCTCACGAACAGTACTGGCGGAAGACGCCGAGCGTCAAGCGGGTCGTGCTCAAGGCGGTGCCCGACGAGGTGACGCGGTTGGCCATGCTCAAGCGCGGGGAAGCCGACATCGCCTACGCCTTCCGCGGCCCGCTCGCCGAGGAAGTCCGGCGGACGCCGGGATACGGCCTCAAACCCGCCCACAGCTTCGGGGGCCACTGGGTGCTCTTCACCGAGCAATGGGACGCGAAGTCACTGTGGGCCGATCGGCGCGTCCGTCTGGCGGTGAATCACGCGATCGATCGCCAGGCCATCAACCAGTCGATCACGCTCGGCTTCTCGCGGATGACGGGCAGCATCATCCCGATGGACTTCGAGTTCTACTGGCCGGCGCCGGTGTACCCGTACGATCCGAAGAAGGCCAGGCAGCTCCTGACGGAGGCCGGGTACCCGAACGGCTTCGACGCCGGCGAGCTCTCGACCGACGCCAACTTCGCCGACTACACCGAGGCCGTCGCCAACTATCTGGTGGCCCTCGGCATCCGGACGCGAGTCCGTCCCCTCGAGCGGGCTGCGTACTTCACCCAGGTTCGCGAGAAGAAGCTCCGCCCGCTCGTCTATCTCGCGAGCGGAGCGTACGGCAACGCGGCGACCCGGCTCGATTCGTTCGTCGCCGCCGGTGGCCTCTACGCGTACGGGAGCGACGTCGACATCGAGGGGCTCATCCAGGAACAGGCCGCCGAACGCGACCGTAAGCGCCGCGAGACCACGCTGCACCGCATCCAGCAGCTCATGCACGAGCGCGTTATGTTCGCGCCCATCTGGGAGATCGCCGTCCTGAATGCGTACGGGCCGCGCGTGGCTGAGCCGGCGCTGAGCCTGATTCCCGGTCATCTCTTCACGGCCCCGTACGAGGAGCTCAGGCTCAAGCCGCGCTAGCGTCGTGATCCTCCTCGATCCGTCGGGGAGCGCCGTTCATGCGCTCGAGCGTCGTCCCACCGCAAAGGAGGAGTGAATGCTGAGAGTCACGCGCGACCTGATGCTGCCGACCGCCATCACCGGCTCCTATCCCCGACCGCTCTGGTTCACCGAGAGCCTGCGCGGGCGGTCGTTCAAATCGGCGCTCGGCGACTCGATCTTCCGCGAGCAATACCTGGATGCGGTCGCGTGCGTCATCAACGCCCAGGAGGCCGCGGGGCTCGATATCGTCACCGACGGTGACAGCCGCTTCGATCTGGCCGTGGGCGGCAAGTCGTGGTTCTTCTACCCGATCGAACGGCTCGGGGGCGTCGAAGGCCACCGCGACACCTCTCGCGGCTGGATGCAACGGCACGGCTTGCGGCCGGGCCGCATCCTCTGGGAGGTGCAGGAGGCGTATCAGCCCGGCGTGGTCAGGGACACGTTGACCCGCGGCCCGCTCGAATACACGGCGCTCTGGAAGGTGGCCCAGCGTCTGACGGACAAGCCCCTCAAGTTCGGCGCGATCTGCGCGCCCGCGCTCGCGAGCATGCTCTGGGACGAGCACTACCGCGACGACAAGGCGCTCATCAACGAGCTCTGCAACATCATGAACGCCGAGTTCCGCGAGCTGGCCGCGGCCGGCTGTCCCCTCATCCAGGTCGAGGAGCCGCCGCACCACGGACGCACCACGCGGCCCGACTGCACCGACGCCGACCTCGAGTTCTTGA
>Ga0209237_1003077_pt1 | contig 10085 bp, 5 predicted proteins | sample GraSoi013_1_40cm_2_FD_185820 | JGI IMG/M metagenome (GOLD analysis project Ga0209237, IMG submission 185820) | Grasslands soil microbial communities from the Angelo Coastal Reserve, California, USA - Sample 10_02_2013_1_40cm (SPAdes) (version 2) | ecosystem: Environmental > Terrestrial > Soil >...
AGGAGATCGAGAAGCGCGAGGAGCTCCTGCGGGACAAAGCGCGTCTCCTGGACGAACGCCACCACGCGGTGAGCGAGGCGGAGTTGGAGATCCAGCGGCGACGGTGGGAACTCGAACAGAAGGGGTCTGCGGGACGCGACGCGTCGAAGAGAGAGCCGACGACTGTCACGATCCAGTCGAATCAGGAGCTCGCCGAGATGAAGAGCCGCCTCGTCCAGCTCGAAGAGCAGATGGAGCGGCTGATGGAGGAACGGAACGCGCTCATGCAGCAGCAGAAGGAGCTGCTCGGACTGAAGGACGAACTGAAGGTCGTGATGAAAGACATCGACGAGCTGCTCGGCGAGCTGCCCCCGGACAAGATCAAGAAGTTTGCGAAGTCCGAGAAGTACGCCCGCTACGAAGAGATCCTCGAACGACTCCAGCTGTGATGCCGAATGGGGTTGCGCGAAAAAGCCCGGAAATCTCTGCAGCCTGACGCGACGGCCGACCGGGTCGAACAGCGCGCGCCGATGCTCCTCGAACTGGAGGCCTCCGAGCGCGAAGCCGAGGCGAAAGCCCGCGAGGCGCAGCTTCGGAAGGAACTCGCGGACGCCCGCAGGCTCTCGGAAGCGAAAGACGCGGAGATCGCCCGTCAGACTGCGAAGCGCGGCAATCTCGAGGCCCGGGTAAAGGAACTGGAAACCGCGAACGCTGCCGAAGAACGGGAAGCATCGCAGCGCCTCAAAGCGGCCGAAGCGGAGCGGGACGACGCCCGCAAGGAAATCACGGCTCTCCAGAAATTCAAGTCAACCGCGAAGGAAGCCGAGTCGACATCGCAGCAGTTGCGCAAGCGGGGCGCCGCCGTCGATGCGAAAGAGGGCTTCATGCGGAAGCGCGAGGCGGAGGTCGAATCCCTCGCAGCCTCGATCGACCGCCGGGAGAAAGAGCTCACGCAACGCGAACGGAGTCTCTCGATGGCTCGCGACAAGCTCGATGCGGAGACTCGCGTGATCCGGGAAGCGAATCGAGAAGTGGAAGCAGCCCGCGCGAAACTGGACGCGCGCGAAGCGGAAGCCGCGGGAAGCCGCAAGAAGCTCCAGGACGAGGCGCATACCCGCGTCTCCAGGTTGGAGAGAGAGCTCGACGCGGGGAAGAAAGACCTCGCGAGGATGCAAACGAGCCTAGATGCCGCGAGGGGCGAGGCCGCCGCAGCCCGCAAGGAATTCCAAGAGAAGGAAATCGTCCTCACGACGGAAATGACGAAGGCGCTCGGCGCGGCCGAGCAGGAAAAGGAGAAGGCGTCACGGCTCAAGGACCAGGTCGAAGAGCTGCGCAAACGAGCCGCTACGACGGAGGAGCTTAGCAAGGAGGACGCAGACCTCAAGAAACGCTTCCTGAAGCTCGACGCGGAGATGAAGGAACTCGCGGCGAATCAAGCCGCCTTGGGCAAGGAACGGGCTCAGCTCTCGGCTCGCGAAGCCGAGTCCGAGAAGGCGTCCCGGCTCGCCGCTCGACAAACGCTCGACGCACAGAGAGCCCTCAAGGCCAACCAGGAGCGCGAGCGCTCCGCGCGGATCGCCGAACGGAAAGCGCTCGCGAGCGAACAGCGCCTGGCCGAGGCCAAGAAAGCGAAGGACGAACTCGGAACAAGGGAACTCGAAGAGGCGAGGAAGCTCCTGCAGGTCCGCGACCGCAAAATTGCGGACCAAGAAAAGGAAGTCCAACGCCTGCAAGCGTCTCTGCGGTCCGCGAGCGAGGCGCTCCGTCGCCGCCAAATTGAACTCACGACCGAAGTCGCGCGGGCGAAGGCGCAGACCGAGGCGCAGGTCAAGAAGACGAATGCCCTTCAAATCGAGCTCGGGACCGCGCGCACGTCATCCGCGAAAGCGACGGATCTGGCTGCCCGTGAATCGCAGTTCCGCAAGGCGAAGGCGGAGCTCGAATCACGGGAGAAGCAACTGCTCCAAGGCCAAACCGATCTTGACTCAAAGATGAAGCTCTTCCAGCGAGCGAACGACGAATTCATCCGGCGCGAGGCGGAACTCGCGAAGCAGCGGGCCGCGAGCGAAGAGGCTGACAAGGCCCTTCGCCAACGGGACCGGGAACTCACCCTGCGGGACAAGCGGGTGGTCAACCGGTCGAACGCCGTCGATGCGAAGCTTGCGCAGCGCGATCAAGAGCTCCGAGAGCGCGCTGACTCCCTAACGAAGCTGAAGGCCGAGCTCAACTCCCAATCGAAGGACTTGCAAACGCAAGACCGGAGTTTGGCGGAGGCGCGAGACGAGCTGGAACGGCAGCGCGGCGAAATGGAACGCCGCGAAACGCAACTCAAGAAAGCTGCGGAGGAGGGCGCCGCGAAGTCCAGGGAGCTCGAGTCCCAGAAGGAAGCCTCCACCAAGCGAGAAGCCCACGCGACGACGATCGAGGAGAGCCTCCACGCCCGCGAACGGGAGCTGGACAAGATCGCAGCGAAGGCAGTGGATCAAAAGGCGGCCCTCGCCAAGGAGCGACAGGAGCTCGCCGCGCGGCTTGCAGACCTTCAGCGCGCTGAAAAAGGGCTCAAGGCTACCCTCGAAAAGGCTGAGGGACGGGAGGAACTTCTCCGGAAACAGGAGGAAGAATTCGCCGAGAGCTCGAAAACGCTCGAGACCACTCGCGCAGACCTCTCGATCCAGAACGAGGTCGCCCGCAAGGCAGAACGAGATCTGAAGGTGCGCGCGGCCGACGCGGTGAAAAGTGAAGGAAAACTCGCGGAGGACCGCCGATTGCTCGCGGATGCTGAGAAAGCGCTCGCGTCGCAACGGCGCGGAGTTGAGCGACAGATGAGCCAGCTCGCGCAAGCCCGCGAGCAACTCTCGGATCGACGTGAAGAGCTCGGTCGGTCGGAAAAGCGAATCAAGCTCACGACCACGGACGTGGAACGGCGACAGGCGATGTTGTCGACTCGCGAGACGGCCTTGGAGGAACGCGAGCGAGACCTCGATTCGACTCGGCGCGAGCTCGCCTCACAGGCTGAGGCGATGGAGCGAACGGAGAAGGGCCTCCGAGCGCGAGAGGCTGCGGTCGCGAAAGCCGAACAGGCGCGAGCCGAGGCCGACAAGGGCCTTGCGGAAAAGGAGAAGGCAGTCAAGGCCGAACGGTCCGCGATCGCTCGGGAGACCGATGCACAAGCGCGACGGAAGGGCCAACTGGACGCTCGAACGAAGTCGCTCGACCAGCGGGAGAGAGATCTTCACTTCGAGGCCGATGCGGGGAAGGCCAGCTCCGCGAAGCTCGCGGCGCAAGCCGCACAACTCACGCGACAAGAGGAGAGCCTCGTCGCGCACCAATCCGAACTGGACCGGTTCGAAACCGCGATCGCGAAACAACGGTCCGAACTCAAAGATGGGAACTCGGAACTCGAACGCGCCCGGAAACAGCTCGATGGGGAGAGGAAAGCGCTCGATGCGTCACGCGCTGAAACCGCGGCCCAAACGGAAGCCGCTCGGAAGGCCGAGCGAGCGCTGAAAGGTCACGAAGAGGTAGTCGAAAAGCAGCAAGCCGAAATGGAGGAAGCCCGGGTGGCGTTGGCGGCCGTCGAGAAGACGCTGAAGGCCGACCGCGCGACCCTTCATCGCCGCGAAGGGGAACTCGCGAAACAACACCAAGAGCTCGTCGATCGGGCGAGCGTCCTCGACGGACGCGACAAAGAACTTCGTACGGCGGGCGAGGTCCACCGAGTCGCGGTCACCAAGCTTCAAGCGCGCGTGGCCGAAATCGAACGCCGGGATGCCAATTTGGCATCGGCCCAAGCCGATCTCAAAAGCCAGAATTCCGTGATCGCACAAGCACGCCGCGAAACCCGCGATGCGAGCGCGGAACTCGAGCGGGCGCAGAAGGAATTGGCGTCTAATCGAAAGGCCGTGGACGCGACTCGAATCGAGTTTGCCGCGAGGACGAAGGCCCTAGACGCGCGCCATCGAGACCTCACCGCCACGGAGGCGACCCTGGCTGAGCGGGAAAAGTCCCTTGCGTCCTTGCAAGTCGACCTCGCGAAACGTGAGAAGGCGCTCGCATCGTCTCAAAAGGAGTGGGAGGCACGCCAAGCCACCGTGGGCCAAGAACTGGACCGACGGGAGTCGCGGGCCCGATCCGAAGGGAGCGAGGCGCATCGCCTGTTGGCCCGCTCGGAGTCGAAGGAGAAGCAACTCGCGCTGCAGCAAACCGCCTTGCGCGCTGGCATGGAACAACTGCGGCGCTCCCAGACGACGCTGGACCGGCGCGAGGCGGCGCTCTCGAAAGAAGTGAAGGAGTCGGCGGCAAAGGAGTCCGCCCTCGGCGAGCTGGAAGCGCGGCTCGCGGAACGCGGTCGGGAACTCGCGCAGCGCGACCGTGAGCTTCGCCAGGCGCGCGAAGACCTCGACGTCCGCGGGAAGCAGATCGACACCGCGGCACAGGAGCGGACGGAGGAAGCCCGCGAAATCTCCGCGGCCCAGAAAGGGCTTGCTCGGACTCGGGCGTCCGTCGCGGCCATGGAGAAGCGGGTCCGTTCCGAATCGAAGAAGATCGAGGACCGACTCGATGGGATCAAAGCCGCCGAGGCGCGCCTCTCCACGCGGGAGGAATCGGCAGGCACTCGGGAATCAGACCTTGCGGACCAAGACGCGGACTTGAAGGAAAAACTCTCGAACGTCGCGAAAGCCGCCGTGAGCCTGGACGACCGACGGACCGAACTTGCGAAACGAGAAGCGGATCAGAAGGTCCTTACATCCGAGCTCGAAAAGCGCGAGGTGGGGTTGGACAAGATTACGCAAACCCTGGTGAAGCACCGGGCGGATCTCAACCGGGCCGAGAAGGAGCTCGCGAAGTCCCAGGACCGCGTCGTTCTCGAAGCCCGCCGAACCGCCGGGCAGCGGAAGGCCGCCGAGCACGCTCAAGCCGAGCTAGACCGACGCGCGAAGGAACTGGAGTCTCAAACCGCGGCCGCGGCATCGCGCGAGCGGGAAGCGGCCGATCTCAAGTCGAGAGCGATGAGCTTCTTGAGGTCGGCGGAGAAAGAGGCCGATCAGAAGAGCCGCGAGCTGAAGGAGCGGATGGAACGAGGAGCTGCGCAGCTCGAAAATCAACGCGCCGAAATGAAGAAGCTGGCCCAGGCGCGCGAGGACTTGAAGGACCGTGAGCGACGGCACGAGGCCGCGCTCGCGGAATCCGAAGCCCGGATGAAGGCTGCGGAACAGCAAGAGAAACAGTTGAAGGAAAAATCCGAGGCACTCGCCCGCGAACGCGCCGAGGCAAAAGCGATGTGGAAGAATCTCGAGACGGAACGGGCGCGCGTCGCTCACAAGGAGAAGGCCATCGACTCCCTCGTCACGGCGAAATTGGTGAAAGAACGCGCCTCCGTCACCGAGGAGGCGCAGGCGGTCCGCGCGATGGCCGAGAGCGTGAAAGGCAAAGACAAGTCCGCGGAACAGGAGCGAGTTCGGCTCAAAGCCCGCGAGCGGGAATTGCAGGCACTGAAGGTCCGCCTCGAGGCTCGCGAGACCGCGATCCGGCGGCAGGAAGACGAACTCCGTCGTCGCCGCGAAGAGGTCCGACGGATGCAAGCCCAGATCGAGAAACTCCTCTGATCACGGGCGGTCCATCGGCCGGGAGGGCGCGATTCCCCGGAACCTCGCGGGCCAGCCGTACGCGTGCAGGAACAAGAACGCCGTGCCGAACAGGGGCACGAAGATCAACGAGCTCAACAAGTGATACAAGGTAAACGGGAGCTGGCCTTTCAGCATGAGGTCCCACGTGATGCCGAGCGGGCGCGTGATGAAGTACCATTCGCCGGAGGCGGTCCACAGGTCGTACGCAATCGTCAGCGGCACGCTGATCGTCGTCAGGAGGGCGACCGAACTCACGCGAAACATGATCCTTGGCCGGACTCGGCGACCGAGGATTCCGACGAACACATAGCCGGAAACGATGAAAAAGGACAACCCGATCATCGCTTGGAGACCGTAGCCACCGTACGTCGTCCAGTCGAGCGACTGCAGGACCGCCAGGGCGGCCACCGGGACGAGGATCGTCCACCACCGGCCGAGGAGCGACCCGGCGAGCAGGGCCGCGACGAACACGGTCTCGAAGTTTGCAAAGGCGCGTAGGACGACCGTGCCGAGCACCGCGACGACAATCAGGAAGACTCCGAGGATCCGCGTGCGCGCATCTCCCAGACCCGCCACCGCCGCGCGGCGCAACCTGCCCGCCAACTTACAAGCCCTCCACGGAGGCGGCAAAGCTCCACAGGACGACATCGTCGTCGTGCAACGCCGCGTGGTCCGCCGCGACGGTCCCGTAGGCGCCGTTGACCCAGTACTGCCAGTACCGGCCTCCCTCGCCGTTCATAGAACCGTTGATGGCCGTCACGAAGACGCCCTGCGGAATCTGGTAGGTGAGATATGCAACGGTAAATCCGAACTTTGCCGAGGCCTCAAGGAGGAGGCCGAACACCGTGTTGTTGTTCGTGGCGTCGGGAGCGTAGCGAATCGACCAGCCGGCCCCTTCCACGTCGAGCCGAACGGAGCCGACCGCGTGGACACGCACGGGTGCAGGCTGAAGGAGAATCGTCGTGCCATAGAGGCCCGCGATCGCGGTCATCAGGACCGCCGCGAAGAGCACGGCCTGTGTGCGCTCGGTCAGCCTAGGGGCCACGGCGGGACCTCCGGCGAACGAGGACCGCGATGACGATGGCGACTACCGCGATGATTCCGAGCGGGCCTCCGAAGACGACGAGATAGAACAGGAGGGACGGTTGGAGCAGAGGCGGCGGGCCCGTCGAAGGCAGCTCCGCGAGCGCGTACATGTGTCCGTTGTCGCTCGGCACGAACACCAGGCCATCCGCGACGACCGGCGAACCGAGGATGTACTCTGGCGGGCTCGGCTCAAACCTCCAGACCGACCGGCCCGTCGTGGCATTCAGCGCGTACACGGTCCCGTTCGCGGTGTTCGTCGCGAAGAGGAGGAGTCCGCCCGCAACGGTAATGGACGCCTGCACGGGACCGTTCGGGGCGAAGGACCATTTCGGCGATCCGGTCGCCACGTCCAACGCCCAAACGCGGCCGCTTCCTCCGAAGGAACTGCCGCCAACGAACACGGTGCTGCCCGAGAGTGCGGGCGACGAGATGCCCGAGTCCACCAAGGCCTTCCAGTCGAGCATCCCCGAAGCGCCGTCGATCGCGTACACGTCCCCGTGCTTCGAGGGCACGATCACCCGCGAACCGGCGATGACCGGGGACGCAGCGACCGAGCCGGCGGTCGGATAGAACCACCGCTCCGCTCCCGAGGCCGCGTCCAATGCGAGCACTCCGAACGGCGGGTCGAACGTCACCTGGCTCGTCGTGTTGTACGTCCCCATGACGCCGACGTAGACGGTGTCGTTCGCAACGGCGGGCGACGAGAAATGCACGGATCCCGTCGGATGCCGCCATGCGACGCTCCCGTTCCTCGCCCAGAGGGACACGACCTCGCCGGGGCCGCCGGACTCATTGAACGTCCCGATGAACACTCGATCGAACGCGACTTTCGGCGAGGAGGTGATGCCGCTGAACAAGGTCTGCGCAAGGAGGCGCATCTCCCAGAGCACGCGCCCATCCGAGGCGTTCAGCCGGACGACGGTCCCGTTCGAGGTGCCGATAATCACGGAGTTGTCGAAGACCGCGGGGGATGAGAACCCTTTCGCGGCGGCGTTCGTCCAGACGATCCCGCCCGTGGCAACGTCAAGCGCGAGCGATCCGTGCATCGTCTCCACGAAGACCTTCCCGTAGGCCACCGCGGGCGTCGACGCGATCTCCCGAGCGCCCGTGTCGCGGTCCCACCGGACGCCCGGGTTGTTCGGTGTGGCGGATGCGGACGTACCGCTGTTCATCAGATCGCCCCGGAACTGCGTGACGGGAAAGGGGCTCTCCGGGGTGGGGGCGGGCGGGTATGACCGATACGTGATCGGATCGTAGGCCGTGTCGGTGAGGGCGACCACATCGCCCTCTCTAACGACGAGGTCGCGAATTCCCACCGGCGCAGGATCCCAGACGGTCGCCGTCGAATTCCAGACGAAGATCCCGACCGTGGGCGGCGACCGGTTCCCGATGTCCGTGATGAAAATGCCGGAGCCAAACGAGCCGCTGTACCACGTCCACGAGATCCAAATGCCGCCCGACATCGCCGCGGCTTGGACGGCGTACCAGGTGGCGTTTACCGCCGCCGGGTCCTCGACCGTCGCGTTCGCCCAGCGATAGGTGCCGTCGCCGAAATCGAAGAGGATGCGAATTCCGGCGGGTGTGTTCGGCACCGCGGTTGCGGGAGAAATCAGCGAGGGGAGGAACAGCGTGGCGGTCGCGAGGACCGCAAGCACCATCAACCGCACCTGAGACTCCTCCTCAAATCCACTTGATGTTTGTTCGATGGACTTGACTATATAAGAATGTTGGCCGGAGCTTTTCCGCCGGCATCCGATCGGGTTGTGCGATGGAGCTGCTCCGCAATTTGCGGTCGAGCACGCGACTTCTGTTTCTCTACGAAGTCACGACGAACCGACATACGAGACTTCGGACGATCGCGGAGCGCCTGGGTATGACCGTGCAAGGCGCATCCGAATACGCACACGGACTTCAGGGAGACGGGCTCCTCGTCTTGGCGAACGGGGAGTACCGCGCGACGAAGAAGGGTGTCGAACTTCTCCACGACGGCTTCCTCGAGTTACGGAGATTCGTCGAACGTGCGGGCCGCGCCATGGCGTTCGTGGAGACGACGTCGGCCTTCGCGGGAAACCCGATTGGCCGCGGTGACCGCGTCGGCCTTTTCATGGAGGGCGGTGTCCTCGTCGCATACGCAGGCCGGACGTCGCCGTCGGTGGGCCTCGCCGTCCACGATGCCGAGCGAGGCGATCTAGTCTCCGTCCACGGCCTCGAGGGAATCGTGGCGCTGCGGCCCGGCCGCATCCTTCTCGTCCGAGTTGCAACGCGCGGTGCGAAGAAGGGGGCATCCTCGCCTACCTCCAAGCGTGTCATGCGGGATTCGAAGGGACAGGTCGTCGCCGCGCTCGACGTCGCCGGGCTCGCGGCCGCGAGGGAACTCGGCCTGCGGCCTCGGATCGAGTTTGGCGTCGTGCCCGCAACCTTGGAGGCCGCCCAACGGGGGGTCGATGTCCTCCTGTTGCTCCCGGAAGAGCGGGTCGCTGAAACCGTCCGGGCCATCGAAGAGACGAACGCGAAACTCGAGGACAAGATCCGCTACGAAACCGTCTCCTTATGACGCGCAGAGGCACCGCGGCCGACGCCAGGCGAAAGAGGAAAGATTGGGAGGACCATCGCCCCGGCATGATGCCGGAGGGCTCCCGATGACCGCGCCGGGGATACCTCAAGCCGAGGGTGGCGAGGATCCTTGCTTACGCTGCGGCTCGCCGCTGCAGTCGATAGGGAGGGTTCATTCGAGTATCGACACGGCATCGGGACGGCCGTCACCGTCGCGGTCTTGGCCCGCGACGACGCGGTAGAATTCCTCTCCGGACCGATAGCCGTCGAGGACCTCGTCGGCTTGGCGGGTCAGTCCGAGGATCGCGGCCATCGTCCCGGTCGCGTGGAGGCCGCTCAGCGACACGACGACCTTTTTCGGATTCCATGGGTTCGGGACCTTCGCAATCAGCCCGACCTGCTCGTCGGCGTACGGCCGGCCCGTCCGGGATGACTCCATGCGCCACACTTGCTTCCAGTCGAAGTTCACCGCAAGGTGCGGGTTCAGGTCCATCGCAATGATGTTCGCGACGGGCCCGCCGACGAGGATCATGTCTTCCTTCCCCGCGCCCCTCGCCTTCACTTCCGTGTCGAGACGCACAATGAGGTCCTTGCGGGGCGCAAAAAGCCGACCGAGGAAGAACCCGAGTTCGACGGCATAGGGGGAGTCGCGCGCCGTCGTGTTGAACGGGCCGTGCGTATACGGCGAACCGACCACGATCGAGCCATCGAAGACGCCGTCGCGGGTGAACTCCTCGAGGAATCGGGCGACGACCCCGGCATGGGGCAGGAGCGGAGAGGCGACGGGATTTCCCCGGCCCTTCAGGACGATCGCAAAGGCTTCGGCGGTCGGCGCCAAGA
>Ga0209237_1003078_pt1 | contig 10083 bp, 11 predicted proteins | sample GraSoi013_1_40cm_2_FD_185820 | JGI IMG/M metagenome (GOLD analysis project Ga0209237, IMG submission 185820) | Grasslands soil microbial communities from the Angelo Coastal Reserve, California, USA - Sample 10_02_2013_1_40cm (SPAdes) (version 2) | ecosystem: Environmental > Terrestrial > Soil >...
GGGCCTGTGGGCGGCGCTCGGCGCCGCGGGCTACCAGAAGGACGACATCCCCCGCCTGGGCCGGCTGGCGCTCGAGCACCTGCGGCCCACGATCGGCAGCGACAAGGTCGAGCAGTTCCTGAGCGGCGCGCCGGGGTTGCGCGGCTAGCGCCGCCGGGCGGCGACGGACCCCCCCCCGGCCGCCCGGGACCCCATGGCGTGCCACGTGGCCCCCGGAAGCGCCACCCCGTGCATCTCGCCCGCCGTCACGCCCCCGCCGCTCGCGACTGCACGTGACCGCGGTGGCGCGGCTGGCGGAGCCTGCGCCGTCGCATCGACAATGACGCGCGATCGCGGCAGCGCGGCCGCCACCACCCGACGCCCGCCGGCGTGAGCTGCGGCCGGCCGCGACACCTGCACCAGCGCTGTGCCCCCGCCCTGCGCTGGCGACTGCGGCGCCTCACTCGGCGCGCTCGGTGACAGCGTCAGCCGCACCTCCTGAAACGCAGCGCGCGCCGGGCGCGCTCGCGCCGGCCGCACGCCGACCGTCACGTACCCCGGACCGAGCGGCGTGGCCTGCACCGGGATCCGGGCCCGGACCTCGACCGGGGGAAGGGTCGGCCCGCTCCGAGGCTTGAACACGAGCGGCGCGTTCCTGGGGGGGGCGACGATTCCGGCGCTGCTCCCGGAGCGGGCAGGACCGAGCGACAGTGCCATCACGTTCATCGGGACGTCGACGCTCCGGATGCCGGAGTCGGGGAACCGATGACGCCGGGAGAACCGGTTGCCGAAGCAGGGAACGAAGAACGGATCGCATACACCGAACGGCGCGAGCACGATCTCCTGGAATCCCACGAAGGTGCAGTCGAGGCACGTGGAGTACGGCGGGTACGGGGAGGGGGGTGGCGCCGTCGTATCCTGCATCGCCAGGGGGGCGGGGAGGACGGGGAGCGGCACGACGGTGTAGCTCACGATGTCGTAATTGAAGTAGCCGTCGCCCAACATCCGTTGCACGATGTCGGAGACCGCGCCTTCCCCATCCGCCCCGTTCCACCACGGGACCAACGCATCGGCTTTCCAGGACGCGGCGCGCACGAACTCGTCGAACCGGTAGGAGCGGGACGAGAGCGCGGCCAGGACCAGCCCCGTCCCGTCCGGCTCCGCCACGACGAACGACTCGCGGTCTCCCGCGCTCTTGATCTCGTAGGTGCCCGAGCGGACGTAGGGGTCGGCCGTGGGATTCGAGGGGAACAGCACTTCGATGCGGCCGTCGGTGCGGCGGTGCAGCACCACGAGATACCCGTCAGCGGCCGTCTCGACGTACACCCGCACCGGTTGACCGCGCAACAGGGGGCCGCTCGACCCCAGCCAGACATGCACCGGCTTCCCGGCCGGCGGCGCCATGGCCGAGGTCTGGACCTGCAGCAGAACAGCCACCAGCGGGAGGATCATGGAACCCTGCCTTTGCACCCCTGACCGAAGCTAATCGGGGCGACGGAACTCGGGTCAAGCCCGCGCGCGCTCCGAGCCCCTGCTGTCGCGTACGCAGATCCTGCAGTCGAGGCTGCGGACTCCGCAGCGACGCCGCCAGCAATTCATGTTGGACTATGGATCCAGACGCGGAACCGTCGGGCGAGCTTGCACTTGCTGAGCTGGGGCGGGAGGACTCGAACCTCCAACTTCCCGGTTAACAGCCGGGCGGTCTGCCAGTTGACCTACACCCCAATGCCACCGCACCACCCCCCGCACCGTGAACAGCCCACCGTAACAGACGCGCAGACGCGCAATGGTGAACAGGTACGAGAAGGCAAGAAAGGTGCGCCCCCGGAACCGCTCGGTGCCGGGGGCGCGCGCTCCCAATCCAGCCGAGACGCTTACCCCCGCCGGGCCCCCGAATTCGGGGTCCTATTGCGATTCGACAGCAGCAGGGCGAACGTCAGCATGGGGTCCAACTTTATCATCAGGTCCAATCCCGAGCAAGGGGGACGATGTCGCCCACCATCGGGCCGGCAGTCCCGACCGACCTCCCCGCCATCCTCGACCTGATCGACCGGAGCAAGCTCCCCAGCGCGGGGCTCGAACAGCACGTCGGGTCAACGCTCGTGGCGCGCGACGGAGATCGCATCGTGGGCACCGCCGCGCTGGAGCTGTACGGCGGCTCCGCCCTGCTCCGTTCCGTGGCGGTGGCCGGCGAGCTGCGCGGCCAAGGCGTGGGCCAGGCGCTGACCAATGCCGCGCTCGACCTCGCCAAGCGCCGCGGCGTGCGTACCGTCTATCTCCTCACCGAGACGGCCGCGCAGTTCTTCCCGAAGTTCGGGTTCCGTCCCGTCCCGCGCACAGACGTCGACCCGGGCGTCCTCGAGTCGACGGAGTTGACGACGGCGTGCCCGGCGAGCGCGCTGGCGATGGCTCTGCGGTTGCGCTAGTACTTCAGCCCCGTCTTCTCCGCAAAAGCCTTCGCCGCGGCCTCCTGCTCCGGGGTGAGGTGCTCGGGGACTTCGACCCGCACTTCCACGTACTGGTCGCCGCGCCGGCCGTTCTTCTCGATCCCCTGCCCCGCGATGCGGAATCGCTGGCCATGTTGCGTGCCGGGCGGCACCTTGAGCACCACGCGCTTCCCGTCCAGCGTCCGCACCTTGATCCTGGTGCCGAGCATCGCCTGCGCGAGGTTGATCGGCACCACACCCGTGACGTCGAGGCCTCCGCCCTCGCGCCGGAAGAACCGGTCCGGCTCGACGTCGATCACGACGACGATGTCGCCCCGCCCCCGCGCGCCCTGGCCCTTCAACCGGAGCCGCGTGCCGTCGTCGGTACCGGGCGGAATGTTGATCATCAGGCGCTTGTCGATCTGCACGTCCCCCGCGCCCTGACACGTGGGGCAGCGCTGCGACGGGACCTTCCCGCGGCCGCGGCACACCGGACAGGGCCGCGTCACCGCGAAGCCGCCCTGGCCGAACGAGATCGTGCCCCGGCCCCGGCACTCGGGACAGGTCGAGAACGTTGCACCCGGCGCGCCGCCGCTCCCCCCGCAGGTGGGGCACACTTCCGGCATCCGGAGCGTCACCGGCACCTTGCCCCCCAGCGCCGCGACGCGGAACGGGATCGAGACCGTGGTCTCGATCTCCTCTTCTTCCTCTCGTAGCGGGCCCTCCGCCCCTCCGCCACTGCCCCGACGGCCGAAGATCGACGAGAAGATGTCCCCCAGCCCGCCGAACGAGCTGAGATCGGAGAGATCGAAATCGATGGCCCCCCCCGCACCCTCGGACGGCCGCGCTGCTCCCGCATAGGCGCCATAGCGCCGTAGCTGGTCATACTTCCGCCGCTTGTCGGCGTCGCTCAAGACGTCGTGCGCCTCGTTGATCTCCTTGAAGCGCTCGGCCGCCTGCGGGTTGTTGGGGTTGCGGTCGGGGTGGTGCTGCTTGGCGAGCCGGCGAAACGCCTTCTTGATCTCATCCGTCGTCGCCGTCTCCGAGACGCCGAGGATCTGGTAGTAGTCCCTTTGCGATGCCATCTACCCTTCTCCCTGCCACGTCAGCACCACCACCCGCGCCGGCCGGATCAGCACACCGCCGAGCCGATACCCGGACTGCAGCACGACGCCGACCGTGTGATCCTTCGCCGGATCGCCGGCGGGCTGCGTCGTCACCGCCTCGTGCAGGTTCGGGTCGAACGGTACGCCGACCTGGTCGACGCGGGTCACGCCCAGCGCCTCGAGCTCCTTCCACAGCTTCCGCTCGACCAGCTCCACGCCGTCGTGGATCGTCTGGGCGTCGACCTGGGCGCGGTCCACGTGGGCGAACCGCGCCAGATCGTCGAGCGCGTCGACGAGACGCTGCACCACGTCCGTCTGGGCCCTGGCCCACACTTCGGCGCGCTCCTTCGCGGTGCGCTTGCGAAAGTTGTCGTACTCAGCAGCGAGCCGGAGATACTTGTCCCTCAGCTCGGCGAGCTCGCCTTCGAGGCGGGCCACCGCCTCCTCAGGCAGCTCGACGAGCGCGCCTTCGGGGGCGGGGGCGGGGGGATCCACCGCCCCCGGTTGCTGTGCCGGCTGTGGCTGCTCCGCATTGTGCTTCATGGGTTTCCGTTTCACCAAGCAATCGCTGTGCCGCCCGCGGCGCGCCGTTGTGACGGGGAACTCGCTGTCCCACACGAAGCTAGCTGCCAGAACGGCAAGGGTAAACTCACCCGCGCACCCGCGCAGCGCCCGCGATGTGGCCGTCGACGAACGCCACGATGTCTCCCAGCGCCTGCTCGCGCTCCGGGTCGTGGAGGATCTCGTGGTACATCTCCGGATACCACCGCACCTGGACCGGACCGCGCAGCCCGTCGGCGAACGCGCGGGCCAGGTGCGCGTCCACCACGCGGTCCTCGCCCGCGAGCAGGAACAGCAGGGGCGACTCGATGCGGTCGCCGTCGGCCGCCACGGCGCGCTGGGCCCACTGGATCTCGCGCCACGCGCCCGGCGTCATCACGTGATGCACGCCTGCGTCCTCGGCGAAGGCGCGGTTCACCGCGGGATCGCGGCTCAGGCTCTCCGGGTCGACGTCGGCCGGAATGGGGGCGGCGGGCCACAGGTCGGCGAGCACGCGGGCGAGCACGAGCTTCCAGACGGGCGGTACGGACGCGAGGCCGAGCCACGGCGAGCAGATCACGGCCGCGGCGATGGGATCGCTCGGTTGGGTCTCGAGGTAGCGCAAGGCGACGAGCCCGCCGAACGACAGCCCCACGAGCACCTGCGGGCGATCGCTCTTGAGCCGCACCACGCGGCGAAACGCCTGCAGGTCGCCGAGCAGCTGGCTGAAGCGTGACAGGTGGCCGGGGCGACCACCGGAGCGGCCGTGACCGCGCAGGTCGAGCACGTAGGCCGAGAGGCCCGCCGCCCGCAACCGCTCGCCGAGCTCGCGCCAACGTCCCCCGTGATCGAACCAGCCGTGGAGCATGAGCACGACGGCTCGCGGAGTGGCGGCCTCGTACGCGTCGTACACGAGCTGCGTGCCGTCGGGAGCGGCGAGCGTGGGCATCAGGATGCGGCGAGCAGGCGGCGCAGCAGGTCGAGCCCGGCCTGCGCCGCACGGCGGCGGATTTCGTCGCGGTCGCCGGGAAAGACCCGTTTGACGGCGCGCGTGTTCGTGTGGAGGCGCGCGGCGAGCCACACGGTGCCCACGGGCTTCTCCGGCGTCCCCCCGGACGGACCGGCGATCCCCGTCACCGCGATGGTCGCATCGGCGGAGAAGAGTCGCTGCGCCCCTTCGGCCATGGCGCGCACCGTTTCTTCCGACACGGCGCCGTGTGCCTCGAGGATCTCGAGCGGCACCTTGAGGGCCGCCGTCTTGATGACGTCGGCGTACGCCACGACGCCGCCGATGAAGGTGTCCGAGGCACCGGGGACGTTGGTGATACGCTCCGCCACCATGCCCCCGGTGCACGATTCGGCGACACCCAGGCGATGGCGCCCGCGCCGCAGGGCGTCGAGCAGCACGGCGGCGAGGTCGGCGTCGTCCTCGCCGTACGCGTGGTCGCCGACGGCGGCCTTGAGGCGCTCCACCACGGCCGCGAGCCGCCGCTCGGCCTCGGCGCGCTCGAGGCTCCATGCGGTCACCCGCACGTCGACGCCGTCTACCGAGGGAAGGTACGCCAGCGTGAGCGGCGCGATTTCCGGCTCGATCGGCCCGATCCGCTCGGCCAGGGCGGACTCCGGCACGCCCGTCGTGCGCACGGCGCGCGACCGCACCACGAGGCCGGCGCCGCCCGATCGGGCGATGCGCGGCAGCACCTCGTCCACGAGCAGGCCGCGCATCTCGCGCGGCACGCCGGGGAGCAGCACGACGGTGCGGCCGCGTGCGTCCTCGACCCATAGCCCAGGGGCGGTGCCGCGCGGGTTCAGGAGGATGGTGGCGCCTTCGGGGACCTCCGCCTGGGTCCGATTGATCGCGGGCATCGGGCGGCCCAGCCGCCGGAACCGCGCCTCCAGGCCCGCGAGCAACCCCGCGTCCAGCACCAGCCGCTTGCCAAACAGCTCGGCGACGACGGTCTTGGTCATGTCGTCGCGCGTGGGGCCCAGGCCGCCGGTCGTGACCACGAAGCCGGTGCGCTCGAGCGCGTCCGCCACGGCCGCGCGGATCGCTTCGGGGCGGTCGGCGACCGTCGTGCGGCGCGTGATCTCCGCGCCGGCGGCGGCGAGCGCGCGTCCCAGGTCGGCGGCGTTCGTGTCCAGGGTCAGCCCGAGCAGCAGCTCGCTGCCGATGGTGAGGACTTCGAGCTTCACCCGCGGCCCTTGAGCAGCGCGCGGTAGCGGTACAGATACACGACGAGCGAGTACACCGTGAGCAGGATCGCGCCCGCGAGGGTCAGCGCCACGACCGCGCCGTGGAACTCGTTCCAGAAGTTCCGGAACCATCCCGCCCAGCGGTGGGTGGCGAGCGCGTCCCGCCACGCGAACCAGAACAGCGTCGCGCCGATGAACACGTTCTGCACCACGGCCTTGAGCTTCCCCGCGCCCATCGCCGGGATCACGACGCCGCGTCGTTTGGCGAAGAAGCGGAACGCGGTCATCAGGAGCTCGCGGCCCACGAGCAGTAGCGCCACCCACACCGGGAGGCTGCCCCACCACGGGATGCGGTAATCCACGAGGATCGTGGGATGCCGCGTGAGCCAGAAGATCGGGATCAACGTCGCGAACAGCAGCAGCTTGTCGGCGATCGGGTCGAGCAGCTGCCCCAGCTCACTCACCATGTTGGAGCGCCGCGCCAGCCAGCCGTCGATCACGTCCGAGGCGCTGGCCACGAGAAAGATCAGGAACGCGATGACCTTGGGCCAATAGCCCTGAATGAACGGCAGCAGCGCGATGACCGGCGTGAGGCAGATGCGCGCGAGGGTGAGGATGTTGGGCAGGGTCCATCGCATCGGACCGCCCCCTAGCTCAGCGTCTTCAGCACCATCTTGCTGCACGTCTTGAGGGTGTCGAACACACCGTCGCCGCGGACCGCCACCGCCTCGTGGTAGGACGCCCGCCCGACCCATTCGTTCCCGACCTTGTCCACGACGTTCTCGCCCGGGTGGGCGGGGTCGGGCGTCACCTTCTGGTGCGCCGCATCGTCGATCGGCCAACCCGGGTTCAGGGACGCCTGGAGGTCCCTGATGGGCGCCGCGTTCGGCAGGTCGCGCTTGTTGTACTGGATGACGAAGGGAATCCTCGTGAGATCGTAGCCGTACTCGGCCATGTTGTCGTACAGGTTCTGCATCGACTCGACGTTGGCCTCCATCCGCTCGATCTGGCTATCGGCGACGAACACGATCCCGTCCACCCCCTTCAGGATGAGCTTCCGGCTCGCGTTGTAGTACACCTGGCCGGGAACGGTGTACAGGTGGAACCGCGTCTTGAAGCCGCGGATCGTGCCGAGGTCCACGGGAAGAAAGTCGAAGAACAGCGTGCGCTCGGTCTCGGTCGCGAGCGAGATCATCTTGCCGCGCGTGTTGGGTGAGACCTTCCCGTAGATGTGCTCCAGGTTGGTCGTCTTGCCGCCCAGGCCCGGGCCATAGTACACGAGCTTGCAGTTGATCTCGCGGGACGCGTAGTTGATCATCGACATGGCCGCGTCCTCTTAGCCGAAGAGTTTGTCAATTTCGTCTTCCGCCCCTTCGAGCAGGCCCTTTTCGGGCGCCGCCGGGCCCGCGCCCACCCGATTGAACATCGCTTCGAATACCTTGGCCACCTTTTCCACCGCCCCTTTCGCCTTGAGCTTCACGAGGCCCAGGGTGGTGCGCTGGTCGAACAGCACGACCAGGATCACGCGCTTCGCCACGTCGGCGAGAAACATCGACTCCTTCTCGCCCTGGTGCACGAGGGAGGCGAATTCGTGCTCGCCGACCATCTTGGCGAGCTGGTCGTTGGCGCTGAAATCGGCGGCGGTGAGGGAAGCGAACGCGGCGGAATCGAACTGGGGCGGGTCGCCCACCGTGGCGACGAGCTGGCCGGTGCGGTCCACCAGCAGCGCGCAGCGGGCGTTCGAGTCGCCGAGGAACGCCTGCAAGTGCTGCTGGATTTGCTTGAAGTCGCTCTCCGAGAACGACCAGCTCGCCGCACCCGCCATCACGCCCTCTCGATCACTCGGACTCGGCCATGTCCCGCCGCGCCAGCAACGCGTGCGCGATCGTCACGCCGTCGGCGTACTCGAGATCCCCACCGACGGGCAACCCCCGGGCGATCCGTGTCACCCGGATGCCCGTCGGCTTGAGGAGCTGCTGCAGGTAGGTGGCGGTGACCTCGCCCTCCATCGAGGGGTTGGTGGCGATGATCACCTCCAGCACCCCCGAGCCGTTCGCCACGCGCTCCATCAAGCGGTCGAGCCGCAGCGCTTCCGGGCCCACCCCCTCGAGCGGGGAGAGCCGGCCCCCCAACACGTGATAGCGGCCGCGGAACCGCCCCGTGCGCTCGATCGCGGTCACGTCCGCGGGCTCCTCCACCACGCACAGCATGCTCGCTTCGCGGCGGGGATCGGCGCAGATGGCGCAGGGATCCTCGTCGGTCAGCGTGCCACACACGCTGCACGCCCGCACCCGCTCGCGGACGGCGCGGATCGCGTCCGCCAGTCGCGTGGCGGCCTCCGCCGGCTGCTTCAACAGGTGAAACGTGAGCCGCTGCGCCGTCTTCCGCCCGATCCCGGGGAGCTTCGCCAGCTCCGTCACGAGATCATCGATGGCCGACACGGCGAACTAGAGCGGCAGCTGAAACGGGAACGGCAGGCCCGAGGCGAGCTTCTTCACCTCCGCCTGATACAGCTCGGCGGCGCGCTGTTGGGCCTGCGCCACCGCGGCGAGCACGAGGTCCTCGAGCATTTCCACGTCCCCCGCGATGGCCTGGGGGTCGATCTTGATCGCGCGGATCTGCCCCCGCCCGTCGGCCGTGGCCTCGACCATCCCACCGCCCGCCGAGCAGGTCACGGTCTGCTGCGCCAGCTGCGACTGAATCTCGGACAACCGGAACTGCATCTGCTGCCCCAGCTGGAGCAGGCTGGATAAATCCGCCATACGCCGAAAGTTACCCCTCGCCTAAACAGGTGGCAAGCTATTCCAACAACTCCAAATCTAGCGCGTCCACGGCCGCGTTGAGGCCGGGATCCTTGGCGCGCAGCGTTTTCAGACGCTCGGCACGCGCCGCGCCCTCGGTCAAGCGCGCAGGCCGCACCGCGCCCCGCTCCCTGTTCCCCGCTCCCTCGAGCTTGACCCGCACCGGCTCCGACACGTACGGACCAAGGAGGTGTGCCACCGCCTCGCGCTGGCGTTCGATCCCCTCGGCGTGCACAGGATTGGTGTCGAGCAGCCGGATGGTGACGGTCGTGCCGTCCACGGCCGCGACCTCGGCCTGTTGGAGCAGCGCGCCGAGCATCGGGCTCTTGACGCGCGCGTCCTCGATCACGCGCGACCACAATGCTCGCAGCCGGTCGACGGTCAGGGGACCTTTCTCCGGGGGAACAGCCGGGGAGACTGCCTGGGAAGGGGGAAGGGGAGCAGCGTCGCGCAGAACTGGCACGGGGTCCCCCTTCCCTGGCCTTTCACCCTTCCCCGGCTCTCTACCCAGAGCCCGGATGACTTCTTCAAGCTCCACCGTTCGAGCCATCATCGCCCAGCGCAGCAGCAGCAGCTCGACGGCGAGACGCGTGTTACCACTCGACTTGATCTGCAGCTCCATCTCGCTCAGCACCGCCAAGAGGCGCACGACATCGGGAGCGGGGAGCAAGGAGCGGTACTTCCTGACGAGGGCCTGCATGCTTTCCGTCAGCCCCTCGGGCTCGCCGCCCAAGCCCACGAGCAGCACGGCGCGGAGCGTTTCCCCGGCGCCGGCCACGAACTCGCCCAGGTCGGCGCCGCCATCCACCAGCCGCTCCACGAGCGGGAACACGGCCTTGGCGTCCCGCTCCGCCACGAGCCGCAACATCTCGCCGTACAGGTCGTCGGGGATGAGGCCGAGCACCTCGCGCACCTGCTGGGCCGTGACCGGCCCGCCCTCCGTTCCGAACGAGAGCACCTGATCGAGGATGGAGAGTCCGTCGCGCATCCCGCCGTCGGCGCTCCGCGCGATCAGCTGGAGGGCGTCTTCCTGCGCCT
>Ga0209237_1003087_pt1 | contig 10075 bp, 8 predicted proteins | sample GraSoi013_1_40cm_2_FD_185820 | JGI IMG/M metagenome (GOLD analysis project Ga0209237, IMG submission 185820) | Grasslands soil microbial communities from the Angelo Coastal Reserve, California, USA - Sample 10_02_2013_1_40cm (SPAdes) (version 2) | ecosystem: Environmental > Terrestrial > Soil >...
GCGAGTCGACGACCGACTTGGGGCAGCCTAACTCCTATCAGGCCTCCCCGAGTCAAGAGCGCAGATCTTCTCCGGGCGGTCGTCGTCAGAAGCCGAAGCGTCGGAATTGAAGCGCGACCGGTGAAGTGAGCCTTCATCGTGTTCTCCTTCGGTGCTGTCTTCGTTTCCAGCGCTGGCGCAACCCCGATGCGGACGCTGCACCCAACACCTATTGAGGCTCAGCCTTCGCGTAGCAAAGGGCGACCGTCGCAGACGCTCGCGGCCTAGAAACTCATTCGTGCCCTCGTACCGGCCTCCTCATGACGAGCGACGTCGCCGAAGCGCGTCCGTTATCTGCAGGCTCGGGGAAGGGGCAGCGCCTCGAAGAACGCGGCGCGCGGCCGGATCGCGCGTGGACTTCCCATCAAACGCTGGGCTGCCGGACCTGTGGCTCATGATCGAAACGCTCGGTGCGCTCGACGGCGCATGCGCCCGCGGCGATCGTGGCGAGCTCGGTCCCGACGGCTCGACTTAGACGTGTGGCTGGTCCACGCGATCCGGCCGCCGCCATGAACTTCTCCATCGAAAAGACCGTGTCCCGCGACAGCATGGAGAACACCGCGCGGTCGATCTTGTGCGCGAGGATCGACAGCGCCTTCCCCTTGCCGTGTTTCTTCTCAAGCATCGCGAGGAATCGCTTGCCACCGGTGGCATGACGGAGAAACAGCACTGCGGCTTCGGAGAAGGCCCACTTGAGGTGCACGTTCCCCATCTTCGCGCCGCTCGTCCCCAGCAGTTTGCCGCCGGATTGTTTGCGGCCCTTGACGAGCCGCGCGTACGAGGCGAACTCCTGCACGCGATCAAAGCGCGCGATGTCATGGATCTCGTAGAGGATCGTCAACGCCAGCACCTTGCCAATGCCGGGCACCGAGCGCAGGCGGTGAAACGCGTCGGCATTGTGCTGTTTCGCCGTGCGCACGAGCGTCAATTCGAGATCGGTGATGAGGCTGTCGTAGCGTTCGAGCAGCGCCAGGTCGACGTCGATGCTCGTGCGAACACTCGCATCGGGAAAATGGTCCGACACGCCGTCACGATTGGCCGGATACGCGAGCCGACGTTCGAATTCCGGGAGGTTGTACTGGGCCCGCGTGTTCTGAATATGGGCCAACAGCTGGCCGCGCTTGCGAACGAGGTGCAGGCGACGGCGCAACAGGTCGCGTGTCGACCGCATGGCGGCGGGATACACGTACGCCTGCGGCAGGAGACCGCCGCGCAGGAGGACGGCGATCTTGTGGGAGTCGAGCTTGTCGTTCTTCGCCTTCCCGCCATGGATGGCCTTCATCGCGAGGGCGTGCCCGAGCACAAAGGCGATGCCTTCGGCGGCACACAGATCCGCGAGCCAGTACCACGTGAACATGCATTCCGCCGCCACGACGAGATCGTCGCGGTACGGCGCGACGATCTCGAGAAATGCCGCCGGCGTCGTCTTCACGTTGCGATGCACCCAGCACCTGGCCGGTCGCGTCGAGGATGCAGACGTACATGGTCTTCACGTGGAGATCGATTCCGCAATAGTGACGGTGCTGCCGGTTGTAGAATCGCATCGGTCCTCCTCCTGCGCGGTTGCGCATTAGCCCTGCGCCAGCCTACTGGTAATCAGCAGGCAGCAGGGGGAGGCCTGAATCAGAATCCGACCGCTGCAGCCGCCGAGCGGCGCCGATCGACAGAGCCAATTCGACCGCGACTTGACGCCGCTCGCGGCTGAGCGGCCAGACGTTAAGCAGCGCGAGTCCGTGTCCTGATGAACGTCACACGAAAACGGTTCGTCCCCGGCGCGATCGACTACGGCGGCTCAGTCTCTGTCAACTATCCTGAGGGACGTGCGCTCTCGCAGGAGGCCGCAGATGTTTGGCGCGCGGCCGTCGAGCCATTCATCTCCCGGACGCCAGCGCCGATGATCCTGGATCTTGGTGCCGGAACGGGTCGGTTCGCGCCCATGCTCGCCGCGTTTAGTGCAGCGCGCGTCATCGGAGTCGAGCCGTCGCTCAACATGCTCGGGTTCGCGGTTCGGCAACGCTCCGCCGAGAGAATCGCATACGTAGCGGGCTCCGCTGAAGCGATTCCCCTCCTCGAGGGGTCCTGCGACGTCGCTTGGTTGTCTCATGTGTTCCACCACATCCGCGAGCGGGCCATCTGCGCCAGCGAACTTCGTCGCGTGGTCCGTTCTGGAGGCCGCGTGCTGGTGCGCGGTACGTTTGCTGACCGACTCGACGGGTTCTCGACTCTATTTCGCTTTTTTCCGGGTGCTCGGCGGATCTGCGAGGACTTGCCGACCATCGGCGAAACGGCAGCTGTGTTTGGGAACGAAGAGTTCACGCTTGAAGTCCATCGCCGGATTCAACAGCGCACATGTGGGAGTCTGCGCGAGTTTGCAGAGCGCACGAGCATGCGCGCGGATACTTCGCTGACCCTACTCTCGGACGATGAGTTCGAAGCCGGGGTTACTGCATTGCGGCAGGCAGCTGACCGCGAGTCTGAACCTATTCCAGTCAACGAAACTGTGGATCTTCTTGTGTTTCAACGGCATCATCATCATTCGCTGAACGGCCGGTAGTGCGCTCCTGAGCGGGCGCCGGTGAACGCCATGCGTTAGCCGGGCCGGATCGTTGTCGACTCTGAAGGTCAGGAGGCGGAGTGGTCTCAACGAAGCTCCTGCTGATAATCGTAATGCTGGCTGCCCTTGCGTGGCCTGCGACGGACCTATTGCCAGCACAACGAGAGCGTGCGAGCTCTGCTGATGATCTTGTTCGGCAGCTCGGTGTGTTTCCGGCATCATTGTCGGCCAGTACGCGCTCGGACGGCAGCAACGATCCAATCGAACAGCGACGACACGACCTATACGCGCGACTCCGCGCGTTGGGCCAAGAAGCTCTCCCTGCCCTAGCTCGCGGATTGGCGGACTCCGATGTTCAGATCAGAAGGAATGCAGCGCTCTTCCTGAACGTCGCAGCGAGTTCATGGTCCTCCCTGACCGGTCCAAGCCTCGACATTCACTCGTGTTTGCCCGCGCTCATCGCAGCGCTTCACGATGTCGATCCGCGCGTCCGGGCGCTCGCGGCCCAGGCTATCGGAGAAATCGGACCGACGGCCGCTTCGGCCGTTCCTGATCTCGTGGCCCTGCTCGGGAATCCAGACGAGGGGTCTCGCAACAGCGCGTGCATAGGGCTCGCGGGCCTCGGTCCGGCTGCCCGGGAGGCGCTCCCCGCGTTGCGCCAGGCGCTTTCTGATCAGAGTCCTGACGTTCGGCGCTTTGCCCAACGTGCAATTGATAAGATCGACGTGCGTTGATCCTGAGCCGTCTAACCGGCGATTGGAGCCGGCGGCATTGAGCGCTGTGCCATAGTTAAACCATCCAAGCGCCGCGGCTCAATCGCTTTACGTTAGCCGGACAAGCAAATGAACCGAAGAGGCCACAGCATCATCACGGTTGCCCTAGTCGGGTTCGAACGGTCGCGCCATCGGCCCACCTGAAGGTACGTCGACCAGTGTGCGATCCAAATCCTTGGCGGTTGTTAGCGCCCCTATGCCTTCTATTGAGACCTACCGGAAACAAGCCAAGCTGTTGGTTCGCTGGCATCGCGAGCGCAACTATTCGATCGGCGAGAAGCTCCGCCTTCTGGAGCGCTATCGCCACCTCACCGATGTCGAAGTCCTCGAGATGGCCATGCCTCTGACACTCGCTCAGGAGATCGTGGCGGTGGAGGCTGGCTTTAGAGATTGGGCTGCGCTCAAGGCGGGACTGGCGACCTCATGCAGCCTTCGCGCGTCGATTCCAGCGGGCCGACCCTGGTTGGCGCCGTCCCGATATTGTTCGTACGTGACGTTGAGGCGGCAGCGGTTTTCTACGAGGTGAAACTCGGCTTCCACATTGATTTTCTTCACGGCAAGCCGCCCTTTTACGGTTCAGTGTCGCGCGATCGTGCGTGCCTTCACTTGCGGTTCGTCCCATCAGACCAACTTCGCCGAACTCGCCGCGCGCGAAGGTTCGCTGATCCTGGCCACGATCGAGGTGGCAAATGTGAAAGCGCTCTTCCAGGAATATAAGGCGCGCAGCGTGGATTTTGTCCAGCGGCTCATCAGACAGGCGTGGGGCGGCCTCGACTTCCACGTGCGTAATCCTGACGGGAACGTCATCTCGTTCGTCCAATACAGGTGGCCTGCGCCGCAAGCTGAGGCGGGGCGCAAGCTAGCCAAGTCTCGGCACGAATGGTTGGGGGCCTACACAGGGCCCTACACAGCCAGCCCGGAGAGCTCCTTGAACTGTCCTGTGCTGTCGCCCAGCTTCTCCGTCGGCACGCCGAGGAGGTTGAGCATCGTGAGCTGCAGGTTCGTCAGCGGCGTGTGTTCTGGATATACGAGATGGCGGCCGCCCTTGAGAGTGCCCGCACCTCCGCCGACTAGCAGCGTCGGGAGCGGACCGTGGGTATGGCGATCGCTGTTGCTGATGGCAGCACCGTAAAGAATCATCACGTGATCGAGCAGGGATCCGTCGCCGTCCGGCGTGTTTCGAAGCTTCTCCAGGTAATCGGTGAATAGTTTCAGGTGGTACTGCTGAATCTTGACGCACTTCGCCATTTTCTCCGGATCGTTCTGATGATGTGTCACCGGGTGATGCGGCTCGGGAATGCCGATCTGTGGGTAGGGCCGCGGACTCTGCTCACGGCCGTACATGAACGTGCTGACACGCGTAATGTCTGACTGATACGCCAGAAGCTGCAGGTCGTAGAGCAGATGCGCGTGGTCGTCGAAGCTCTCCGGAATGCCCGCAGGCCGTGCCACGTCAGGTATTTCTTTGGCGCTCTGCTCCTCCGTCTTCTGGATCCGGCGCTCCACGTCGCGCAGCGAGGTCAGGTAGTCGTTCACTTTCCTGTTGTCCGCTGTGCCGAGTGTCCGCTGCAGCTGCTTCACGCGATCGGTGACCGAATCGAGGATGCTGCGGTCCTGGCGCAAACGCGCCGCGCGAACCTTTGGGTCGGTGCTGTCGCTTGCGCCGAACAGCCGCTGGAACACGAAGCGCGGGTTATTCTCGGTCATCAGCGGCAGCGTCGGCGTGAGCCACGAGATCGTGCTGCTGTACGCACAGCTGTACCCAACGTCGCACGAGCCGATGATGCTGTTCTCGTCCATCTGCAGCTGCAGCGACGAGAGCTGGGTTTCGCGCTCGAAAGCCTTGGCGGCAATCTGGTCCATCGACATCCCGGATTCGACGACGGTATCTGATTTCCTGACATGCACGCCGCTCAGATACCCACCGCACGCGCGGGAATGATCGCCGCCGCCGTCTCCCAGGGCTTCTGCCTGATCCATGAAGAGGCCTGTCACCACGATCAGCTTGTCTCGAAACGGCTGCAGGCCGGCAAGTGTGGGCGAGAACTCGAAATCGGCGCCCACGCCCTTCGGCAGCCATTTGTCGTAAATGACCCCGTTTGGATGGTAGACGACGCCGAGGCGACGGATCGGTTTCGCCGGCGTATTGACCTGCGCCGTGAGCGCCGGAATCATGGCGTCGAGCAGTGGCAATGCCACGGTCGCGCCCATCCCGCGAAGAATCGTTCGGCGCGAGATCGCCTTCTTGGTCACTATCATGATCCCGTCCTCCTCATCCGAAACGGGGCGCTTTTCACAAGCGCCAGAATCGTCGATGACCAGCGGTAGTCGTCGGCGGCGGCCACCCGGACGATTCCGCGTACCGCAGGCGCGTCGTAGTGTTCCAACCCGCGGCCGATCGCATAGGTCAGCAGTTTACCGGTCACGGTCCTCACGAACTGCTCTTTCTGGGCCACAAGAGCACGGCGCAGCGCCGCAGGGCCATCGACTCTCGTTCCGTCCAGGAGCACGCCGGAGGCGTTAATCGGCGTGCCCGCGTCTGTTGTGCGCCACTGCCCGAGTGCGTCGAAATTTTCCAGGCTCAGACCAAGCGGATCCATTCGCGCGTGACAGCTCGCGCACACCGGATTCTGACGATGTGCCTCGAGCATGTCGCGCACCGAGCGAGGTTTGCCATCTTTGCTGGTCTCCTCGAGCGCCGGCACATTGGGAGGCGGAGCGGGTGGCGGCGCCGCAAGAATGTTCTCGAGCAGATATTTTCCGCGGATCGTGGGCGCCGTCCGCGTCGAATAGGACGTCACCGACAGAACGGCAGCTTTGCCGAGCAGACCGAAACGGTTCTCATCGGTGAGCGTGACGGGTCGGAAATGGCTGCCGTAGACACCCGAGATCCCGTAATGCCGCGCGAGCTGTTCGTTGAGAAACGTCTGGTCCGAGGTCAGCAGATCGAGGACGCTGCGATCCCCTTTCAGCTGGGCATCGAGGAACAACTCCATTTCCTTGACGAACGCGACCCGCAGGTTGTCGTCGAACCAGGGAAACTTCTGGTTGAGATCCGGGGTGAGCAGCCAGACGTTTCGCGTCTGCAGCCATTCCTCGAAGAAGTTCTGCACCAGCGCGGTGCGTGCACGCCTGTCACTCAGCATGCGCTGGGCTTGTCGATCGAGTACAGCCGGCTCGTGCAGCTTTCCACGGGTTGCTGTGTCGAGCAGTTCGTCATCGGGAATGCTGCTCCAGAGGAAAAACGACAGGCGCGACGCCAGCTCGATATCCGGCAGGACGTACGCGGTGCCGGGGGCGGCGCCAGCCGGATCGGCCGCGATCCGGAACAGGAAATCGGGGCTCACGAGAACCCGCTCGATCCCCGCACGAATGCCTGCGTCGAAATCTCCCTGCGCGCGCGCGGACCGATAGAAGCCGACGAGCGTTTGAATGTCGTCGCTCGTCGGAGGACGGCGATAGGCGCGCCGCGCGAGCGCCGACAAAATTTTCGTCGCGCACGCGGTCTCATCACGGCTGTTGGTGGGCTCGCAGACGAAAAGCCGCCGCCGGCCGGGCGAGTCCGGTGATACGCGACCACCGTAGGGCCCTCCAATGAGCAGCGACGAGATGACGAGCGGGTTATTGGTTTTCGTCGTGTGTTCACGGCTCCACACCGGGATCGAGTTCGGTCCCAATCCCTCGAGTTCGACATTATCGGCTTTGACGATTGTGGCGATCACCTGCCGCATGCCGGCCTTGACGGGCGCACGCACTTGCAACCGGTCATCTGCGGTCGCCAGCGGATTCCTGGGGTCTGCGTCGTCTGGATTCCCGTTCGCGTTCGCATTCCCGGCAGTGAACTCCGGTGTGCCGCCGACCGTCAACTGCCCGACTCGGCCACCCTCGATGCGAATGTCGATGTCGTTGCGCGCCTGGAGGCCGCGGATGAGACCGGTGTCAGTGCGGTCCAGCCGAATCTTGAAGACGTACTCGCCGTCCACGGGAAAGTAATGGCGCGCCGCGATTCCGCCGCGTGACCCAAGCGGAAACTCCTCGCCGAGCCTCTCGTTCTGCCAAAGCCATGTGGACTCGTTCGAGTTGTCTTTCAGTGCTGTGTAACGCTCGAATCCCGCAGGAATCGTCGGATCGCCGACAACGAGCCGCGCGATCTTCGCGGCCGCGGCGAGATAGTGGTCCAACAGAGCGGGCTGCATCGAAAGAGCGTCGGCGTTGGTGTCGAACCCGTGCGCCTGTTCGTCGGGCGGCAGTACGGCCTTCGGGTCGATTTCCACTCCAAGAAGGTCGCGAACGGCATTGGTGTATTCAGTGCGGTTGAGCCGATGGAGGTCGGCTGTCCGGCCTGGATTCACTTGGACCTCAGCGGCCCGATCCAGCTCATTCTCGAGCCAAGTCGCCACGCGATCGTAGGTCGCGTTGTCGGGGCGTCGCACGCCCGGAGGCGGCATCGCGCGGCTCCGTAGCTTCACGACAACTTTTTCCCAGGTCTCGGCCGCGTTGAACACGTGTTCGGTGTCCAAGTTGTCGAGCGCGAGATTGGCACTCTTCACGCGTTGGTTGTGGCATGTCACGCAGTACGTGCCGACAAGCTCGCGAGCAGGAGTTGTCGCCGTTGCGCTTGTCGCCGCTGGCGGGGTTGACGCGGGCGTTCCCGCCTGGTTCGCTGACAGCGTCGCGGAGATCGTCGCGATCAACGCGATCGCTCCGCAGGCCATCATCAGCGTCAACGGTTTCTGCCGGATGCGCATTGGATTCTCCGCAGTTATTCCGGGCGACACCTGTTCTGTGCCTGGCAGGGATGGCCGAGCTTCGGATCCGCGCCGTGCTTCAGCAGAATATCGGCCCCTGCCTTGTTGTACAGAACGCCGCCGAGACGATCGCCGAAACCCGACGCGGCGAGCCAGGGTGTCACGCCTGCCTTGCTGACGACGTTCACGTCGGCGCCCTTCTCGATCAGCAGCTCGAGCAACCTGTTCCAGCCGCGATAACCGGGACCGAACAGCGCATTCTCATTGAACGTGGTGACGGCCTTCGGGTCGACACCCACGTCGAGCAGGAATTTAACCGCCTCGAGCGCCCGATCCTCGTCGTCGATAATTTCACCGATTCCTCGATTGAGACCGGTCGCGGTGAGCAACGCGTTGGAGTTAGTCTTCGTGACGAGATGCGGATCCGCTCCCGCGGCCAACAGGATGCGCATCATCTCCACATCGGCAGCATTTGCGGCGACAACAAACGGCGTCGCGCCAACGGCGTCGTTGTATCCGCCCGTCCCCGTACCTCCGAATCCCGGTGGACGCGCCGTCGCCTGAAGATTTGGGTTTGCGCCGTGGGCCAACAGGGCCTTGACGAGCTGCAGCTTGGCTTCACGATCCGGAATTCCGCCGATCGGATCGACGAAGCCGTATACCGGGTTTGCAAGCCCATTTTCCCACGCGGAGTAAACCCGGCATCAAGGACATTCGGATCCGCCCCGTGGTCCAGCAGGAACAGCGCGAGCGGCACCTGGCCTCGCACGGTGGCGACGAGCAGCGGCGTGCTGCCGCCGAAGTTCGTGTCTCCGCGCGCGCCGAATCCACCTGCGCCTGCGCCTCGGGCTGCGCCGCCGCGTCCGACTCCAGCAGCACCTCTCGCCGCGCCGGCTCCCCTCGGTCCTTGTCCTCGACCGTTTTCAGGATCGGGCTGTGACCGGATGTTGACGTCGACGCCGGCGCCCAGCAGCGTCCGAGTCGACTCCATGTCGCCCATTCGAGCGGCAAAATGCAGCGCGGTAAATCCCGATTTGCTGTGCGCCTGGAGGTCCGCATTCGCCTCGATCAGTACCTGCACGACCTTCGAGTGCTGTTGCGCAGCGGCCCACATCAACGCGGTTTGATTCTGAGTTGGCTCTTTGGCGTTCATATTGGCGCCACGAACGAGCAGCATGCGAACCGCGTCGGCGCTGCCGGTCCTGGCGCACGTCATCAGTGGCGTCTCGCCCGTTCCGATCGGCGTGTCTGGGTTGGCACGCGCTTTCAGAAGCAAGTCAACGAACTCAGCGCTTCCGTTCGTGCACGCCTGAGAGAGCGGCGTCATCCGAAAATCGTTCGCCGCATTGGCATCGGCGCCGGCCCGGATCAACAGCTCCGCCGTTCGGAGATCATCCCAATGCGCGGCCCACAAGAGCGCCGTCGAGCCGTCTTCGGATCGAACATTCACGTCAGGATGCCCGTTCAGCAAAGCACGCACCTGCTGCGCGTCCTGATTTTTCGCAGCGTCGACAAGCCGGAGATCCTCGTTTGCGGCGGCAGCGCCGACAACCATGAGCAGCGTCAATGAGAACGCCCACAGGACGCCTTGGCGATTGCTTTGGTCTGACATATTGATCCTTCTGTCAGCCGTCGAGAAAAGAAAAAGAAGATGTGCGACCGGTAGGATTAGTTTACGGGAAACACGCGTCCCGGTTCAGGATTCCGCGAGATAAACATGAACAGAGAGCTACCGCCAATTGGAATGCCTGGAAGCACTTACGGAGGCCGACGGCGTTGCTCGCCCCGGCACCGGCCGCTGCAGCGGTTGTGCCTGTCCAAGACGTGACAACGGTTTCGAGGGAGCAAGGGCCGTGGGCAGCACTTCGCGGCGGGTCAGCTACAGGCCCTCGCCGAACGGTTTCGGGTTATCGGTAACGGTGATGCGGGTGATGTATTTGACGCTCTTGTACCCGAGTTGC
>Ga0209237_1003088_pt1 | contig 10072 bp, 10 predicted proteins | sample GraSoi013_1_40cm_2_FD_185820 | JGI IMG/M metagenome (GOLD analysis project Ga0209237, IMG submission 185820) | Grasslands soil microbial communities from the Angelo Coastal Reserve, California, USA - Sample 10_02_2013_1_40cm (SPAdes) (version 2) | ecosystem: Environmental > Terrestrial > Soil >...
CAGCACGGTGGCGGCGCCGATGGCATGCAGCAGCACGAGGAGCAGCTTGCCTTCCGCGGGGGAGATGTGGATCGCGGGGAGGCCCGCCTCGGTGTGGCGAGCGCGGACACGGGCGAGAACCGGATCTTCGACGGCGAACAGCTCGGCGACGTAGCGTTCCAGCCGCTCGTCCACGATCAGGCGGTCGCCTCCACGTTCGGGAACGGCGGCACCTCGAGCAGCCACAGCCCCGCCAGGCGCGACTGCTTGTCCAGCTCGACCAGCAGGTAGTCGGCGACGCGCACCACCGACGCGGTTCGTCCCCGCCCCACGCGGATGTGGAACACCGACTCGCCCGGATTCTTCTCCACGGTGAGCGCGGTGTCCACTTCGACCGCGGCCACGCCCGGCTGCGAGCGGCGGCTCGGGAACACCACGCGGGCCTCCTTGTCCGGCGCCGGGGCCGCGAGCGCGTCCACGGTGCGCACATCGTCGGGCCACGTGACCACGTCGAGGCCGCGCAGCGTGCCGCCGGCCACGTCGAGCACGACGAACGACCCGTCGTGGCCCTCGAGGTCGACGGTGCCGTTCAGACCCGTCGCCTTGCCGCCGCCCTTGCAAGCCACCGAAAGGATGTCCGTCTCCGGATCCCAGTGGTAGCTCACCTTGGGGAGCTTGCCGTCGAGTGGCTCGATCCGCGCCTCGAAGTGCATCGCCTGCCTTCCGACTCGTCCGTGGGGCGGGTAATATAGCGCCAGTCCAAAGTGGAGCCAGCCGATGGAGCGACGCGAGTTCGTCGCCGCCGCAGGGGCAGCCCTAATGATGGGCCGGACAGTCGGACGGTCGGACCGTCTGACGGGGAGAGGGGGGGACAGTCCGACGGTCCGACTGTCCGACCGTCAGACGCCTCTCCTAGGGCCTGACGTCTTCGCCCGGCGACAGGAGCGGCTGCGCCAGGAGCTGATCACCCGCAAGCTCGACCTCTTCATCGCGGCGCCGAGCACCAACTTCCAGTACTTCGCGGGCTACAACCCGGGCCGGAGTGAGCGGCTGATCGCGGTATTCGTGCCGGCCAAGGGCGGGTCGGTCATCGTCTGCCCGTCCTTCGAGGTGGAGCGCCTCACGCGCAACGCGGCCGTGCAGGATATTCGCGGCTGGGAGGAGCAAGAGGACCCGTGGAGGCTGGTGCGCACGGCCCTGGGCGAGATGAAGCCCCAGCACGGGCGCGCCGAGCTCGCGCTCGAGCACACGTTCGACTACGCCTCCTACCTGCGACTGGCCGGCGTCGGAGGGGACTGGCACATCCAGACGGCCCAGCCGGTCAGCGAGCGGCTCCGGATCATCAAGTATCCCGAGGAGATCGCCTTGATCCGGCAGGCGATCGCCATCACGGAGGCGTCGATCGCCGCCACGTTCGCCGCGCTCCAGGTCGGCATGACCGAGCGAGAGGTGGCGGGGCGGCTCTCCGAGGAAATGCGGTCCCGCGGCGCCCCGGGCGGCGGGCTGGTGCAGTTCGGCCCCTCCAGCGCCTTGCCCCACGGGGGCCCCGGCGGGCCGAAGCTCGCGCGGGAGATGGTCGTGCTGATCGACGCCGGCTCGCCGGTGGAGGGGTACGCCTCCGACATCACCCGCACCATCTGGTGGGGCGACGCACCGTCGGAGGAGTTCAAGAGAGTCTTTAACACGGTCCACGACGCGCAGACCGCGGCGATGCAGTTCGGCAAGCCGTTCACGACGCGGTGCCAGGAGATGGACCGCACGGCCCGCAAGGTGATCGCCGACGCCGGCTACGGCCTGTTCTTCACGCACCGCCTGGGCCACGGCATGGGCATGGACGGGCACGAGGTGCCCTACTTGGTCGAGGGCAACGAAACCCGGCTCGAGCCGGGGATGGTCTTCACGGTCGAGCCGGGGATCTATCAGATCGGCAAGTTCGGCGTGCGGATCGAGGACGATTGTCTCATGACCGAGACCGGACTCGAGGTGTTATCACACCGGGTCGCGAAACTCTAACGGGGAATGGGGACTGGGGAATGGGGAATGGTGAGGCCATTTCCCAGTCCCCATTCCCGAGTCCCCGCTCAGTCTGCCAGTTTTTTCGCGAAGTCGACGATGCGATCGAGGGCGCGGGTGATGTCCGGGGTGGCCGTGGCGTAGGACAGGCGCACCCAACGGTCGTCCCCGAACGCGGCGCCCGGTACCAGCGCCACGCCGTACTCGCCGACCAACCGCGTGCAGAACCGGGTCCCGCTGATCCCGCCGAAGGAGTCCACCCGGAAGAAGAAGTAGAAGGCACCCAGGGGGTCGACGAACTCGACGCCCGGCAGGGCCTGCCGGAACCGCCCCACGACGATGTCGCGCCGTCGGCGGAACTCGGCCACCATGCGGGCGACGTCCTGCTCGACGCGCTCGTCGTCGAGCGCGGCCGCGGCGGCGTATTGCGCGATGTGGTTCGCACCGGTGGTAGTGTGCGACTGCAGGGCAGCCATAGCCTTGGCCACCGCGGCAGGGGCGAGTGCGAGCCCGATGCGCCAGCCGGTCATCGCGTACGCTTTGCTCACCCCGTAGATGACCACGACGCGCGCGAGCAGCTCGTCCGGCAGGTCGAGGAAAGACGGCGCCGGCCCCGTGCCGTAATGGATGCGGCGATAGATCTCGTCGGTGATCACCCAGACGTTGCGCTCCCGGGCCCACTGCGCGATCGCCTTGAGCTCCGCGTGCGTGTAGACCGAGCCCGTGGGGTTGCAGGGCGAGCACAGCAGCAGCCCGGTGGCCGCCGGCAGCATGCGCGCCAGCTCCCGCACGCTCACCTTGAGGCCCCACTCCGGGTCGCCCGGGACCAGCACGGGCCGCGCTCGCGTCAGATGCACGATTTGGGGATACGACACCCACGCCGGCGCGGGGATCGCGACCACGTCGCCCGGTCCGAACAGGCTGAAGCAGGCGTTGAAAAGCGACTGCTTGGACCCGTTGGAGACCACGAAGTGGTCGGCGTTCACGGGCCGGCCACCCGAGAGCAGGGAGAGGTGCTTCGCCGCGGCGACGCGCAGCTCGAGGATGCCTTCGTTGGCCGGGTAATGCGTCTTGCCGTCGCGGATCGCCTTGATCCCGGCGTCGGCGGGGATGGGCGGCGTCGGGAAGTCGGGCTCCCCGGCGCCGAGGTCGATCACATCCTCGCCGGCGGCCTGGCGGCGCTTGGCTTCCTGCGAGATCGCGACGGTCACCGACGGCTCGAGGTGCTGCAGATTGGGCGAGAGGCCCTCGCTCATGGCCGGAAGGCTCCGTGGCGTTTGAGAATGGCGACGGTGGAATCGAGCGGCAGCGCCGGCGCCGTGCCACGATAGCCCCGCACCGTCTCTGCGCGCAACAGCGAATTGTACACGGCCTCCTCGGCCGCCTCGATCACCGCCTCGAACAACGGGCTCATGGCATCGTTGGTGACGACCTCGACGGAGTCGGTCAGGCGGACGGGCGGTCGGGCGGACGGCAAGACTCCCGACCGCCTGGTCGCGAACGCGACGACATAATCCCCACTCCCGTTGCTCATGCTGCTCCCCGTACGCGCGAGCCCCGCGAGAGCACGCCGCCCGAGGCGCTCGAGCTGGCGGTGGTCGAGCGGGGCGTCGGTCGCCACGACGAGAATGACGGAACCGCCAGCCGTGATCCGTTCTCCGTGGTCCGTGGTCCGTGCGACCATCCCCTTGAGGTAGTACTGCCCCAGCTCCTGGCCCACCGGGGCGCCGTTGATCGTCAGCACCCCGCCGAAGTTCGATTGCACCAGCACCCCGACGGTCCAGCCGCCGAGCCGTCCCGGCAGTCGCCGACTGGCAGTGCCGATGCCGCCCTTCCACCCGAAGGCGACCGTGCCCCGCCCCGCCCCCACGGCGCCCTCGGGCACCGGCCCGCCCCGGGCGTCGCGGATCGCGCGCAGCACGTTCTCCTCGGTGATCGGCCGGGCGCGGATGTCGCTCAGGAAACCGTCGTTCGTCTCGGCGACGACGGGGTTGGCCGAGCGGACGTCCTCGTTCCCCGGCACGCCGAGCAGGTAGGTGAGCACGGCGTCCGCGGCACGCGGCACGCACAGCGTGCAGGTCAACACGATCGGCGACTCGAGCTCGCCCAGCTCATTCACCTGCGTCGCGCCCATCAGCTTGCCGAAGCCGTTGCCCACCACGATCGCAGCGGGGACCCGCTCGCGGAAGACATTCCCCTCGTGCGGGAGAATCGCGGTGACGCCCGTGTTGATCGAGTCGCCCTGCGCGATGGTGACGTGGCCCACGCGCACGCCGGCGACGTCGGTGATCGCGTCGAGCGGCCCCGACGGCAGCACGCCGACGACGATGCCCAAGTCGCGCGCTCGGGGACGCGGTGCCTGGGCGAGGAGCGGGGCGGTGGTGAGGCTGAGGAGCAGGAGAATGCGGAGTGCGGAATGCGGAATCCGGAATTCCAAGGCGAGTCCGAGCCAGGAAACGCCGCGCCGCGACGGACCAGCGTCCGATCGATTCCGCATTCCCGCACTCCGTATTCGGTATTCGTGTCGCACCATTGCGCGGCCGCTCACCGCAAGCTAGCATGCCATCCGAGATCCCGCCCTTTGACAACCGAGGCTTGTGTGAAGAGTGAGCGCAGTCGGCACATGGTGCTGGTCACGCCGCCCGCCGTGGATCACGCGGGGGAAGTGTGGGCGCTCGCGCCAGGGCCGACGCTGATCGTTTGCGCGGACGCCGACGCCGCTCTCGAGTGGGTCGCCGCCGCCCCTGCCGACCGGCGGTTCCACGCGGTCACAAGCCTCAGCCGCAGCGCCGCCGTGCTGCGCAGCCAGCCCGCTTCCTCCCCCCCGGACGTACTCGCCGGCACCCCACAGGACCTGGCCGCTCTCCTGGCGCGCGCCGCGCTCAAGCTGGACCCCATCCGCAGCATCGTGCTCGCCTGGCCCGAGCTGCTGCTCGCGGGCGAGCAGCCCGCTATGCTCGATACCCTGCTCGCCGAGTTGCGCGACGTGCCGCGCATCGTCCTCAGCTGGAACCCCTCTGCGCTCGGGGATTTTCTCGAACGACATGCGCGGCGCGCTGAAGTCGTGGGCGCCCTCCCGGTGGATGCCGACGGCCGACCGCTGCCGCCCATCGGGCCGGCCCGATACGTCGTCATCCCGCCGTTCCGCCGGCCCCTCGCCATTGCCGACTGGCGCGACGCCGTCGAAGCAAAACACCCGTACGTCTGGGGCGGCGGGGCGATCGGGGGGGGGGAGCGGGCCGCGCCGTGCGACGCTGTGCTCTCCACCCGGCTACCGACGCGTGAGGAATTCCGGGCGCTCGCGGCGTTGGGGCCGGTGACCCTGTTCGCGAGCGCCGGCCAGCTACCCTACCTGCGCACGCTCGCGGCGCCGCTCGCGCCGCTATCGCTGCCCGGCGCGGCCGACCGGGCCCAGGACCGCGCCGAAGCGCTGCGCGCGCAGGTGGCGGCGCTGCTCGAGACTGGGAACGTCGACGCCGAGCTGATGTTGCTCGCGCCGCTGTTCCAGCAGTTCGAGCCGGCGGAGGTCGCGGCGGCGCTCCTCAAAATGAGCCGTCAGCCAACAGCCGTCAGCGATCAGGCTGACATGCCGCCAGTCCCACCAGGACGCGTGAAGATCTTCGTCAATATCGGGAAGAAGGACAACGTCGGGCCGAAGGACCTGGTCGGCGCGCTGATCCGCGAAGTCGGGCTCGACAAGAGCGCGATCGGCAAGATCGAGGTGCGCGAGACGTTCAGCGTGGTGGAGGTCGCCGCGGGCGAGGTCGGGCAGGCCATGCGCGGCTTGACAGACGGCGGGGTGACGATCCGGGGCCGGCGCATCCAGGCGCGGCTCGATCGCGGCCCGTAACTCCCTGTCCTGCGCGCTTCGCTCCGTCACCACCAACGGCAGTGACGGGCCAAACCTAGGCCGCCTCGTCACCACAACGTCAACAGAGGGGGCCCCGGATTCACTATTGCCGCAGCTTCACCCTGTCCTTCTGGATATACCCTTCCTTGCCACCCAGCAGCTTGACGCGAAACCAGTCGCCCTCCTCGCGAACGACTTGGAAGGTGACGCCACCCGGTACGGAGGCCACCACCTCGCTGTGCTCATCGGGCTGTGCCCGAATGGGGATGCGATCCTCCCCGCCACCGCGGATCTCCACCAGCTTCGCGGTCGCCCGGGCCACGTCTTCCGCGGCGGCGGCGAACGTGTGCTCCTGGATCACCACGCCCAGCTGAGCGAGCGCGTCGCGGAAGCTCAGGCTTCTCGTCATCCGGTCGAGGCCGCGCTTGTAGTCGTCACTCTTCTTGAGCTGAAACGCCTGATCGTAAAACTCCTTGGCTTGACGCCAATTACCGACTACCTCATTGAGGATCGCGAGGTCGACCAGCACTTCGGGGCTGTAAGGATCTTGATCGTGGATCGACTTGTAGATGGCGTAGGCCTCGTCGACTCTCAACGCCTCCGCGAACTCGGCGGCCCTCTCTCCCAAGCCTTCGAACTGCTTGCTCCGGATCTTCTCGAGCTCGAATTCCCGAAGCTCGAAATGCGGTGCCAGGTAGTTCGCGATGGCCTCTGCCAGATCATGCGACGACGCTTCCGCCACCGCCTGCGGCGTCGGGAGGCTCTCGTTATCATCCTGACAGTGCTTCCCAGTGATGGGGACGGGTCGGTCCACGCTCCCCAAGACTTGGCCGCTCTCGGTACTCACGACGCTCGTATGGGCCTTCATGAGACCCTGTCGCTCCACGCAACTCACGTACCGCGTGTACTGCCGCCGGTTCTGCGTATACGAGCGCTCCTCCCGGAGCGGGCGATCTGTTAACGTGAAGCTCACGGTACCTACCACGATGGCGTCAACGCCGAGGATCTTACCGACCTGCGCCGCCTGCGCCACGTCGAGCAGGCCCGACTGTGCGAGCCGCTGCTCCTGCAGGACCTGCGCCAGCCGGTTTCGCTCGATGAGCGCAAACACGTCCGTGAACGCTCCCTGCTGCAGGGTCTGTCCCTCCTGCGAGCGACTGCGGATGCCAAACAAGCCCGTTGTGCGGATGTCCTGGATCCCGCGCTGCTTCTCAAACAGCCTCGAAGTGAGAACGTCGGCGAAGGAACGCCCGTCGGCCCCTTGGCCGGCGAAGTCCAGAACCGCCAGCTTTTTCACGCCGGGAAGGATCTGGTCCGGTGGGATGAGGACGAAGACGCGCATCTTCTTGTACACAACGGTCGGCGGGTCAGCGATCAGCACAGCGGCCGTAAGCAACGCGACTATGTTGGCGGCCAACATAGACACCTCCGGGTCGGGCCCCTAGGCGGCGTCTTGACGCCGGGGCCAGCTGGGCGCCCTCGGCTCCCTGGCCCTAGTGTTTGCAGCGTGAATCTGGTGCCCGGCGCGTGGCCCCGCCACCCTCCGGACTCGCTGGCCCCCAGAACGCCGACGGGCCGCCCAGCGGGGCGGCCCGTGACGCAGGTTCGGACAGCCTAGGCAGCTCATGCCTTCTTGTTCACCGCCATCTTCAGCTGCTTGCCGGCGCGGAACGCTGGGGCGATCGACGCCTTGATCTGGATCACGCCGCCCGTCTTGGGGTTGCGGCCCATGCGCGCAGCGCGCTTGCGTGCCTCGAAGTTCCCGAAACCGGTGATCTGCACCTTCGCGCCCTTCTTCAGCTCGACGGCGATGATGCCCTTGTCGTCGAACAGGGCTTCGATCGTGCGAGACGCGTCGGCTTTGGACATCTTGGTGCGCATCGCCAGCGCTGAGGTCAGCTCGGCCTTGTTCACGGCGGTCTCCTTTTGAGGGACGAGGACTGAGACAACCCTTGAGATTCCGCCCCTTTCGCGGGGGGGCGCACGAAAACCCGCATGAAACCGGCACTATTATGGGGTATCCCCAGGAAATCCGCAAGTTGTGGGCGTTTTCTCATGTCAAGATGCTAAGACGCTAAGAGGCCAAGCGGGGAACAGGTGGGAGGGGGCGGGACCTTCCTCCCCCCTATAGACTTGGAACCGCTTGGCGTCTTAGCGTTTTGGCGTCTTCCCTGGAACCCGACACCTGACACCTACGACTCCGATGTTCCACGGCACTCGCCCGGGCTGGATCGAGGTCATATCCGGCGTGATGTTCTCCGGCAAGAGCGAGGAGCTGATCCGGCGGGTCCGCCGGGCGGTCATCGCCCGCAAGCAAGTCCAGGTCTTCAAGTCCCACCTCGACGCCCGCTACGCCGGCCTCTACAACGTCACGACCCACGACGGCTTGACCGTGGAAGCCGAGCCGGTGGACAGTGCGGAGGAGATCATGCGGCGCCGGCGGGCCGGCACCGAGGTGGTCGCCGTGGACGAGGTTCAGTTCCTGGACGACGGGATCGTCGAGGTCTCCAACGCCATGGCCGACCGCGGGGTCCGCATAATCCTGGCCGGGACGGATGTGGACTTCCGCGGCCTCCCGTTCGGGGCAATGCCGACCCTGATGTGCATCGCCGAAGTGGTGGACAAGTTCCACGCCATCTGCGTCGTGTGCGGCGGGCCGGCGACGAGGAACCAACGGTTGGTCAACGGCAAACCGGCCACGTGGGAGAGCCCCGTGATCATGGTGGGCGGGCGGGAGTCCTATGAGGCGCGGTGCCGGCACTGCCACAAGGTGCCGAGGCAGGATGAGGACCAAACCGCACTGCTGTGACGGCGATTTCCGTTATCCGTTATCCATGGGTTGCAACACGGATGACGGAAAACGGATTACGGAGAACGCCGTTGCTTAATGTGGCCCTCACCGGCAACATCGCCGCCGGCAAGTCCACGGTGGTCGAGCTGTTCCGGAAGTGGGGCGCCACGATCATCGACGCCGACCAGCTGGCGCGGGAGGCCGAGACGCCGGGCACCGATGTGCTGGCGGCGATCGTGCGGCGTTTCGGCAGCGATGTCCTGGACCCGGACGGCGGGCTGGACCGGGCCGCGCTGCGCGCCAAGGTGATGGGGGATGACGCGGCACTGGCGGCCCTCAATGCCATCGTGCATCCCGCGGTTCAGCGGCGGCGCGAGGAGCTGCTGGCCGCGGCGCGCGCGCGCGGCGACGCGGTCGTGATCAATGACATCCCGCTCCTGTTCGAGGCGCTCGACCCGGAGCAGTTCGACGTCGTGGTGCTGGTGGATGCGCCGGCCGCCCTGCGGCACACCCGACTGCACGCCCTGCGGGGACTCAGCGACGAGGAAGCCGACCGCATGATCGCCGCGCAGATGCCGGCCGAGCGCAAGCGGGGGCGCAGCCGGTTCGTAGTCGAGAACGTCGGCACGGTGCAGGAGCTCGAGCGCGCGGCGAAGGCGGTCTACAAGGAGTTGCGTCGCTTGGCCAAGGTCCAACCCTCGCCTTGACAGGGGTTTCCGGCCCCGGTAACCTTCGCCCCGACCTCACCGCCGTCCGAGACCGGCCTCCGCATGTCGAACATCCCGAAGGACCTCCGCTACACGAAGGAACACGAGTACGTAAAGCCGACCGCCGACAAGGCGGTCGTCCAGATCGGGATCACCGACTACGCGCAAGGCGAGTTGGGCGACGTCGTGTACGTGGACCTGCCCAAGCCGGGCGCCGCATTTGGCCACATGGACGTGTTCGGCACGATCGAGGCTGTCAAGGCAGTCTCGGAGCTGTTCTGCCCTGTGACCGGCACGGTGGTGGAGGTCAACGGGGCCCTGGAGAGCGACCCCGCGCTCGTGAACAAGGACCCGTACGGCGCCGGCTGGATGATCAAGCTCCGCGTGAAGGACTCGGGCGAGATGGCGACGCTGTTGGACAGCGCCGCCTACGCGAAGCACATCGGAGAATGAGCCGTCGGCCATCAGCCGTCAGCCGTCAGAGGTCTCCGATGCCAAACCCGTCGACACTGACGGCTGAGAGCTGATGGCTGAATGCTTACTTTGACGTTCCACGGCCACGCCTGCTTTCTCATCGAGGCGGACGACCGCCGCATTCTCATCGACCCCTTCCTCACCGGCAACCCGGCGGCCGACATCGGGCCTGACAAACTGCCCAAGATCGACGCGGTGCTGCTGTCCCACGGGCACGGCGACCACCTTGGCGACGCGGTAGCGATCGCCACGAAGCAC
>Ga0209237_1003090_pt1 | contig 10070 bp, 8 predicted proteins | sample GraSoi013_1_40cm_2_FD_185820 | JGI IMG/M metagenome (GOLD analysis project Ga0209237, IMG submission 185820) | Grasslands soil microbial communities from the Angelo Coastal Reserve, California, USA - Sample 10_02_2013_1_40cm (SPAdes) (version 2) | ecosystem: Environmental > Terrestrial > Soil >...
CGCGGCGGCGGGTCGCCGTTGGGGAGAGTCAGGATCACGTGAGACCGGACCTGAAGCTCGAGATCGATCGCTCGACGAGTCCGTCGGTCAGCTTGTCGGCGTTCCGGCCCCTGGCGCTCGGATCGGCGGCGACGCTCCCCGCGCCGCCGATCGAGGATCACCTCGACCTTTACGTCGTGGCCGAACCGATCCAGCAGATATTCGTAAAGGCGGGGTTCGTGTCGGGAGACCAGAAACAGATGTCGGGCCATGTGCCTCCGTTCTAGAGCCGCGCCTCGGCCGGCGGGGCCCCAGCCCCGCGACGGCCTGCGGCGCGGACCACATTATCCATCCGACGTGCGTGGCGGCTCGCGCTTTCCGCGCTGAACGGACACTACGAGCATTTGCGGTGCCATTCCAGCAGATGTTGAAACTCTCGACACTTTCCCAGAGGCTGTGCGCGCCGGTCTTCCGAACTGGAAGGTTTTCCGACGGGGAGGGCTCATGCTTCGGGTGATCGTCGTGGTCGCTCGAGACCGCCCCGAGCTGTTCGGCTACTTTGAAAAGACCTTCGCCGGCATGCCGGACATCAAGGTCCTGCTGGACCGTCGCCTCGCGCCGCCGAACGAGGCACCGGGCGGCACGGCCGACCCCGCTCGGCGCGAGCGTCGCGATATCTACGACGAGCTGCAGCAGCGGGGCTTCGTCATGATTCGCCTGTGGTGATGGCCAGGACCCCGCGGGAATTGAGCGTGCGACTGGCCTGGACGGTGCGTCGAAACTCGTACTTCGATTCGATCGACCTCATGCGCGTTGCCGAGCAAGCCCGGCAGCTGGCCGGCGTGACTGAGGTCGCGGTCGTGATGGGAACGCCGCCGGGCCGCTCGATGCTGGTCGACGCGGGGCTGTGGCCGCCGGAGGCACCGGAGGCCGGCCCCTGCGATCTCCTGATCGCCGTTCGTGCGAGCACCGAGACGGTCGCGCACCGCGCGCTGGCGTGCGTCGAGGAGCTCCTGAGCGCGAGCCGGGATAGCGAGCCGGCGCACGAGGACATGATGCCGCGCACGACCGCGAGCGCCGCCCGTCGAGGCGCGCCGGCCAACATCGCGGTCATCGCCGTTCCGGGAGCCTATGCCGCGCTCGACGCGCATCAGGCGCTCTCGGCCGGACTTCATGTGTTCCTCTTCAGCGACGGCGTGTCGCTGGACGACGAGGTCGCGCTCAAGCGTCGGGGCTACGCCCGCGGCCTCCTGGTCATGGGGCCGGAGTGCGGGACGGCCATGATCAATGGGGTCGGTCTCGGCTTCGCGAACCGGGTCCGTCGCGGGCCCATCGGCGTCGTCGGAGCCTCCGGAACCGGCATCCAGGAGGTGACGAGCCTCGTGCATCGCCTCGGCGGTGGTGTCTCTCATGCGATCGGCACCGGCGGGCGTGACCTCGACGCCGCCGTCGGCGGTCTCACCACGCTCCAGGCGCTCGAAGCGCTCGCGGCGGACGTCGACACGCGAGTCGCGCTCGTCGTCTCGAAGCCGCCCTCGCCCGCGGTTGCCGACGCCGTGCTTCGGGCCGCGGTGCAGACGCGAAAACCGGTCGTGGCCTGCCTGCTCGGTTACGAGGGGCCGACGCCGACCGGCGTCCGGGCGACGCCGACGCTGGAACAGGCGGCCGTCGCCGCGGTCGGTCTCTCCGGCGGCGCGGTCCGCGAGCTCGAACGACCCCGGCACGGGTCCGCGCGCGGCGCACGGGGGGCGGTCCGCGGCCTCTATGCGGGCGGGACACTGTGCGACGAAGCGCGACGCATCGTGGGCGGCGGCGCTGCGCATCGCTTCATCGACTTCGGCGCCGAAGAGTTCACGCGGGGACGGCCGCATCCGATCATCGATCCCGGCCGACGGAATGCCGCGCTGGTCGACGCGGGAGACGATCCGAGCGTCTCCGTGGTCCTGCTCGATCTGGTCCTCGGCGACTGCGCGCATCCCGACCCGGCCGGCGCGCTGCGCCCGGCGCTCGCCGAGGCGCGGGCACGGCGCCGGGGCCGCGATCTGACAGTCGTCGCTCACGTGGTCGGGACCGAACAGGACTTCCAGCGACTGGAGAAGCAGGAGGAGAGCCTCCGCGAGCTCGGCGCGATCGTGTGCGCAAGTAACCGGATGGCCGCCGAGATCGCCCGGGCGCTGGCCGAGGGGCGCGATGTCACCTGAGCCCAATCTCCTCCGCGATCCGCTGGGGGCGGTCGTCGTCGGCCCCGAGCTGTTCGCGTCGGCGCTGGTCGCTCAAGGCGTCCCGGTGAGACGGGTGGACTGGCGGCCCCCGGCGTCCACCGACGCGCTCGCATCGCTCTGGTGCGACGCCGTCGACGCCGCGAACCGCGTCGCCCTCGATCGCCTCCTCGCCGCCCATCAGGTCCTCGTCGACGTTCGTCCCGCGATCGAGGTCGTGCCGGGCATGACGCGCGAGACCATTCTCCACGCCGGGCCCCCCATTGCCTGGGAGAGCATGAGCGGCCCGATGCGCGGAGGGATCGTCGGCGCGTTGATCTACGAAGGGCTCGCGACGACGTGGCAGGACGCCGAGCGCCTCGTGACGCGCGGGGCCGTTCGCTTCGCTCCCTGCCATCATCACGCGACCGTCGGCCCGATGGCGGGCGCCACGACCGCCACGATGCCGGTCCTCGTGGTGGAGAATCGCGCCGCCGGCAATCGGGCCTACTCGACGCTGAACGAAGGGCTCGGCAAGGTGCTCCGCTACGGCGCCTACGCTCCGGACGTGATCGATCGCCTGCGCTGGTTCAGGGATGTCGTCGGTCCGGCGCTCGGCGAGGCCGTCCGGCGCACGGGGGGCGTCGATCTCCGCGCGTTGATCGCGCAGGCGGTGCAGATGGGCGACGAGTGCCACAACCGGAATCGCGCCGCGTCCGCGCTGCTCATCAAGGCGCTCGCGCCCGAGCTCGCCGGGCTCGACCTGCCGGCCACCGAGCGCAGCCGCATCCTCGCCTTCGCGGCGTCGAACGAGCACCTGTTCTTGAACGTGGGAATGGCCGCGTGCAAGGCCGCGCTCGACCCCGCCCACGGCGTGCCCGATTCGACCCTCGTCACGGCGATGGCGCGGAACGGCACGGAGTTCGGGATCCGTGTCAGCGGACTGGGCGACCGCTGGTTCACCGGGCCGTCGGAGACGCCGCAGGGCCTCTACTTTCCTGGATTCGGGCCCGGAGACGCCAACCCCGACATCGGCGACAGCGCTATCACCGAGACAGCCGGCCTCGGCGGCTTCGCGATGGGCGGCGCCCCCGCGGTCGTCCAGTTCGTGGGCGGCACACCGGCCGATGCGCTCGCGTACACGCGACTCATGTACGAGATCACGCTCGGCGAAAGCACGGCCTACCGGTTGCCGACGCTCGATTTTCGAGGGACGCCGACCGGGATCGACGTGCGACTTGTCGTCCAGACCGGGATCCTTCCGCAGATCGACACCGGCATGGCTCACCGCGAGCCCGGGATCGGGCAGGTCGGCGCGGGCCTCGTCAAGCCGCCCCGCGTCTGCTTCGACCGCGCGTTCGAGGCGCTGGTGCGCGCGCGCGCGGGCGCCGCCGACGTCGCCCGATGACCACCCGACGCATCGGCGCGCGCATCCCGCGCAACGAGGATCCTCGATTGCTGCGGGGGCTCGGCTGTTTCGTCGATGACGTGAACCCGCCGGGGATCCTTCACGCGGCGTCGCTTCGGAGCCCGCACGCTCACGCGCGGATCGTGAGGATCGACGCGACCACGGCCCGCTGTGCGCCGGGCGTCCATCTCGTGCTCACCGCCGCCGAGCTGGGCGAGCTCAATCGCCCGTCGCCGCTGCTGATCCCGCACCCGACGCTCAGCCATCCGCGCACGCAGCGGCCGCTGGCCGTCGACGAGGTGCGATACGTCGGCGAGGTCGTGGCGTTCGTCGTCGCCGACAGTCGCTACGTCGCCGAGGACGCGATGGCGCTGATCGAGGTGGAGTACGAGCCGCTTGCCGTCGTGACCGATCTGGCGACCGCGCTCTCGCCCGGCGCCCCGCGAGTGCACGCCGACGTGCCGGACAACCGCGCCGCGCGCTTCCGGCAGACGGTCGGCGACGCCGACGGCGGGCTGGCGCGCGCGCCGCGGGTGCTGCGCGAGCGACTGACGATCGAGCGGAGCTGCGGGTGCCCGATCGAGGCGCGCGGTGTGGTCGCCGAGTGGGACGCGCGGCGGCGCGTCCTCAAGGTCTGGGATTCGACCCAGGCGCCGCTCCCCATCAAGAACGGTCTCGCCGGGCTCTTCGGCCTTCCCGAGTTCAGCGTGGAGGTCGTGGCGCCCGACGTGGGCGGCGGCTTCGGGACGAAGATCATGCTGTTTTTTCCGGAGGAGATCCTCGTCCCGCACGCGGCGATGACGCTCGGGCGCCCGGTGAAGTGGACGGAGGACCGGCGCGAGCACCTCATCGCGGCCAACCAGGAGCGCGGGCAGATCCACGAGGTCGAGGTCGGAATCGACGAGACGGGCCGGATCCTGGCGCTGCGCGATCACTTCGTGCACGACACCGGCGCCTATACCCCATACGGCATCGTCGTCCCCATCATCACGTCGACCCAGCTGCCCGGGCCCTATCGCCTGAAGAACTACACCGTCGAGTTCGAGGTCGCGTACACGAACAAGGTGGCGGTGTCCCCGTACCGGGGCGCCGGCCGCCCGCACGGCGTCTTCGTCATGGAGCGCGTGATCGGGCTGATCGCGGGCGAGCTCGGGCTCGAGCCGGCGGAGGTGCGACGCCGGAACTTCGTCCAGGCCGACGAGTTCCCGTGGGACGTGGGGCTCACGTTCCAGGACGGGGCGCCGACGCGCTACGACAGCGGGAATTACCCGGCCGGCCTCGCGATGGCGATCGACATGATCGGAGCCGCCGACTTCCGCCGGCGCCAGACCGAGGCGCGCCGCGCGGGGCGGTACCTCGGGCTCGGCCTCGGCTGCTACGTCGAGGGCACCGGGATCGGACCCTATGAGGGCGCGCACGTGCGCGTCGAGCCGAGCGGCAAGGTTCTCGTCGCGACGGGTCTGACGACGCAGGGCCAGGGCCACGGCACCACGTTCGCTCAGATCGCCGCCGAGGCGCTCGGCTGCGATCCCGCCGACGTCTCCGTCGTCACCGGGGACACCACCAAGTTCAACTGGGGTGCCGGCACGTACGCGAGCCGCGGCCTGGTGACGAGCGGCAACGCGATCCATCGCGCCGCCACGGAGGTCCGCGAGAAGGTCCTCCGGCTGGCGGCGAGCCTGCTCGAAGTCTCTCCGCACGACCTCGAGCTGGCCGACGGCCGAGCTCGCGTCAGAGGCGTGCCCGGCAAGGAATTGATGCTCGGCGCGCTGGCCGCGGTGGCGAACCCGATCCGCTACGCGCACGGCCAGGAGGCGGTCGAGGCCGCGCTGAGGCTCGTGAAGCCGCGGGAGGGCCCGGTCCTCCGCGAGGGCGAGGAGCCGGGGCTCGAGGCGCGTGGCTACTACGCACCGCCGCAGGCGACGTTCGCCAGCGGTTGCCACGCCGCGATCATCGAGGTGGACCTCGAGACCGGGAACCTCACGTTTCTCCGTTACGTCGTCCAGCACGACTGTGGCACGCTGGTGAACCCGATGATCGTCGAGGGACAAATCCGCGGGGGCGTCGCGCAGGGCGTCGGCGGCTCGTTCTACGAGCGCATCGTCTACGATGCCGGCGGCCAGCCGCTCACCACGACCTTCATGGACTTTCTGATGCCGACCGCGCTGGAAGTCCCCGAGATCGAGATCGGCCACATGCAGACGCCGTCGCCGCTGAACGCGCTCGGGATCAAGGGCGTGGGGGAGGCCGGCGCCATCCCGGTTCCCGCGCTGGTCGCCGAGGCCATCGACGACGCGCTGGCGCCCTTCGGAGTGCGGATCCGCGAGATGCCGCTCCACCCCGACCGCTTGCGTCAGCTGATCGAGGCCGCGAGGGCGCGGCGCTGAACGCTCGCCGGTGGGGGCGCGCCGAGAATAACAGTTTGACGATTGTAGAAATATCGAATACCTTCTCTGGAAGGCCGGGCGACGCCACGAGCGCCCCGCCGGCGAGGAGGGCGCGATGAGCGACGAGTCGATCAAGGAGATCGTGAAGCAGAAGTATGCGCTGGCGGCCCTGAGGGTGACGGGCGGTGACGCCGCGTGCTGCGGGCCCAGCAGCGAGTGCTGTGGCAGCGCCGCGAGCGCGGACCCGATCACGTCGAACCTCTACGACGCGGGCCAGACCTCTGCCCTGCCGTCCGAGGCCGTGGCCGCCTCGCTCGGGTGCGGGAACCCGACCGCGCTCGCCGAGCTTCGGCCGGGTGAGATCGTGCTGGATCTCGGATCGGGCGGCGGCATCGACGTCCTCCTGTCGGCCCGGCGTGTCGGCCCGACCGGCAAGGCCTACGGTCTCGACATGACGGACGAGATGCTGGCACTCGCCCGCGCCAACCAGGCGAAGGCCGGCGTCGAGAACGTCGAGTTTCTCAGGGGCGAGATCGAGGCGATCCCGCTGCCGACCGACTCGGTGGACGTCATCATCTCCAACTGCGTCATCAACCTCTCGGCCGACAAGGACCGCGTCTTCGCCGAGGCCTTTCGCGTGCTCAAGCCCGGCGGGCGGTTCGCGGTCTCGGACGTCGTGGTCCGCGGATCGGTGCCGTCCGAGATCCGCAAGAGCGTCGAGCTGTGGATCGGCTGCGTCGCGGGGGCGCTGGAGGACCAGGAGTACCGGGCGAAGCTCACCAGGGCCGGGTTCGAGGCGATCGACCTCGAGCCGACTCGGATCTACCGGGCGGAGGACGCCCGCGAGTTCCTCGACCGTGAGGGCATCGATGCGGGGGCCATCGCGCCCGCCGTGGACGGTAAGTTCATCAGCGCCTTCGTCCGCGCGCGCAAGCCTCCGAGGTGAGGGCGGCGTCATGACCGCTCTCGGGTAGGTCGCCTGGAACTGGGGCGCTCGCCCGGGGCCCGGCGCCCCGCGCGGCTGGCCTCGCGGTGGCCTTCGGGCCGGGGAGCCGGTGACGGTATACTCGAAGACGTGGCCGAGCCTCGCCGATATCAGCTCCAGAACGACCGCGCGAACCACCTGATCGCCGACCTGCTCGACGCGGAGGACGTGCCCGCCGAGCGCCGCTTCTACATCCAGCAGCTCCTCACGACCGTGCTCAAGCTCCACGAGGACGGGGCCGGGACGGGTGACCTCAAGATCACCAACACGGCGCTCAAGGAGCTCCGCTACGCCTACAAGGTGTTCGCGCCGTACAGCGGAGTCCGCAAGGTGACGGTCTTCGGCTCCGCGCGGTCGGCGACGAGCGAGGAAGCCGTGACCAGCGCGCGCCTCTTCGGCAAGCGGATGACCGAGGCGGGCTGGATGGTCGTCACCGGCGCCGGCGCCGGCATCATGGGCGCTGCGCAGGAGGGAGCGGGCGGCGAGAAGAGCTTCGGGCTGAACATCCGCCTGCCGTTCGAGCAGGAGGCCAATCCCTGGATCGCCTCTGATCCGAAGCTGATCACCTTCAAGTACTTCTTCACGCGCAAGCTCTTCCTGGTGAAGGAGGCGAGCGCGGTCGCGCTCTTCCCGGGCGGCTACGGGACGATGGACGAGACCTTCGAGCTGCTCACGCTGATGCAGACCGGCAAGTCGGCGGTCATTCCCGTGGTGCTGATCGAGGCCGGACCGAAGCCGTACTGGCGGATCTGGCATCGGTGGATCGCGGGCACACTGGTGGAGCGCGGGCTCATCGATCCGGAGGACACGTCGCTCTTCCGGATCGTCGACACGCCCGACGAAGCGATGGGCGAGATCACGAGCTTCTACCGCGTCTACCACTCGTCGCGTATCGTCGGCGACGATCTGATCTTCCGGCTCATGCACCCGCTGGAGTCGACGCAGCTCGCCGACCTTCAGGATAAGTTCGGCGACATCCTCAAAGCGCCCGCAACGCAGTCGCCGGGCCCGGTGCCGCAGGAGCTGAACGAGTTCCCCGAGCTGCCGCGGCTCATCCTGCCGTTCGACCACCGCTCCTTCGGGCGCCTCCGCCAGCTGATCGATTTCGTCAATCAGTTCTGAGGGTTTGGAGGGCTCGACGCGTCCCTCCAGTCTGCGCTGAGCTTTTCACGGCGGGCGGGCTGCGGTGTCTTAGGGAGCGGAGGGAGGGCACATGCCAACCGCAGGTCGGCCCGAGTCCGGATTCCTCGTCCTGGCGGATATTTCGGGGTTCACGGCGTTCGTGACCGCCACGGAGCTTGAGCATGGGGCGGAGGTTACGGGGGCGCTGCTGGCGGGCGTCATGGAGGCGCTCTCTCCGCCGATGGAGATCCAGGAGCTGGAGGGCGACGCGGTGTTCGCGCTGGGCCCGGACCATGCCCAGGGAGCGGACCGGCGACTCCTCGAATCGTTCGGCCGCGCCTTCGCCGCCTTCAGCGAGCGGCGGCGCGAGATTTCGCTGGACACGAGCTGTGCCTGCCGGGCCTGCCGGGGCGTGCTCGGGCTCAGCCTCAAGCTGATCGTCCATCACGGGAGCTTCTTGCGGCAGGTCGTGCGTGGCCGATCCCGCGTCGCCGGCCCCGACATCATTCTCGCGCACCGGTTCCTCAAGAACGACGTCGAGCCCGCCACGTACGTGCTGTTCACCGCCGCGGCGGTGGAGCGCTTTGGCATCGATCCGGTTGCGGCCGGCATGGCACGCTACACCGGCACATACGCTCACTTCGGTGACGTGGACTGCTTCGTCGTGTCGCTCGACCGCCTCGGGCGTCGCGGGGAGGCCGGCGATGGCGAAACGCTACTCGGGCTCCGGTCGCTCCTCGGTGACCTGACACTCGGTGCAGACCCACGTCCGCAGCACGACCTTGGTGAGGTCGTCGCGGCGTAGGGTCCAGGGGATCAGGGCGAGCCGGCCGCACTTCGGACACCGCTCGGGGCGGGCGCCGGGTGGGAGTGTCGCCGGGAGCCACGGAATCTTCGCGGGCATCGGATCGGATGATAACAGGTGGGCCCGCGGCCGGGTACAATAGGGGCCCATGAGACGGTTCCGCGTCGCCCTGGGCCAGATCAATCCCACGGTCGGCGACTTCGATCGCAACGTCCGCATGATCGTGGACGGGATCGAACGGGCCCGCGCGCTCGGCTGCTCGCTGGTGGCCTTCCCCGAGCTCGCGATCACCGGCTACCCGCCCGAGGATCTTCTCTTCAAGCCGGCCTTCATCGAGGCCAACCTGAGAGCGCTCGATGCGGTGACGCGCGCTTCGCGAGGGCTCTCGGTCGTCGTCGGCTTCGTCGACAAGAACGACGACATCTTCAACGCCGCCGCGGTGCTGCACGACGGGACCCGCGCCGGCATCTACCACAAGCAGTACCTCCCGAACTACGGCGTCTTCGACGAGAACCGCTACTTCCAGGCCGGGACCGAGGCGCCCGTCTTCGTGGCCGGCGACACGACCTTCGCGGTCAACGTGTGCGAGGACATCTGGTATCCGGCGGGGCCGACCACCGTGCAGGCGCTCGCCGGCGCCGAGCTGATCGTCAACATCAACGGCTCGCCGTACCACGCCGGCAAGGCGCGCTTCCGCGAGCAGATGGTGTCGACGCGCGCGGTCGACGACCTCGTTTGCGTGGCGTACGTCAACATGGTGGGCGGTCAGGACGAGCTGGTGTTCGACGGCGCGAGCATGCTCGTCAACGAGCACGGCGAGTGCATCGCGCGCGGGCGGATGTTCGAAGAGGACCTGGTCGTCGCCGACCTCGACCTCGAAGCCGTCTTCCGGGCCCGGCTCCACGATTCGCGGCGGCGTAAGGAGAAGCTCCGGGTGCGGGAGACGGCGACCCGGATCTCGCTCCCGGCGCTCGCGGCGCCCGACGCGCCGGCGCTGCCGCCCCGCGAGGTGGCGACGCTTTCGCCCGTCGAGGAGGTGTTCGGCGCGCTGGTCCTCGGCACGCGCGACTACGTGCGGAAGAACGGATTCAAGCGCGTCGTCATCGGCCTCTCGGGCGGGATCGACTCGTCGCTGGTCGCCGCGGTCGCCGTCGAGGCGCTCGGCCGGGAGAACGTGGCGGGCGTC
>Ga0209237_1003091_pt1 | contig 10070 bp, 8 predicted proteins | sample GraSoi013_1_40cm_2_FD_185820 | JGI IMG/M metagenome (GOLD analysis project Ga0209237, IMG submission 185820) | Grasslands soil microbial communities from the Angelo Coastal Reserve, California, USA - Sample 10_02_2013_1_40cm (SPAdes) (version 2) | ecosystem: Environmental > Terrestrial > Soil >...
CCGAGTTCCTCACCAGCACGAAGACTCCGGGGAGCGTGACGGTGTACGGCACGCCCGCTGAGGAGATCGCGTCGCCGGCGTCGAAGACCGTCATGTACAACGCGGGCGTGTTCAAGGGTGCCGACGTGCTGGTGCGCTCGCATTCGTCCACCGCGACGCAAGCGTCCGCGCCCGGCTTCGGCAGCTGCTGCATGAACATCGACGTCGTCCGCTTCGTCTTCTCGGGCGCGCCGGCGCACCAGCTCCAGGCGTGGGACGGACGGGACGCGCTCACGGGCGTGATCGAGCTGTTCAACCACATCGACGCGATCCGGCGTACGCTGCGTCCGGAGACGCGCATCCAGGGCATCATCACCGAGGGCGGGAAGGCCCCGAACGTCGTTCCCGATCGCGCCGCCGCCGAGTTCTGGCTCCGCTATCCCGACCCGGTCTATCTCGCGCAGGTCCTGGACCGGGTGAGCGACGCCGCCCGCGCCGCGGCCGCCGCCACCGGGACCAGGGTGCGCATCGACGTGGACTCGTCATCCCGCAACGGCATCTCGGTCGCTGCGCTCAACGACGTGGCGTTCGCCTACTTGAAGCAGCTCGGCGCGACGAAGGTCGAGGCCGAGCCGGGGCGCCCCATGCCCTACGAGGAAACGGGCACGGTGGCGACCCAGATTCCCGGGGTCGGCGTCACGGTGCATTCGTCGAACGGCGGCTACCACACGTTCGAGATGGAGGCGGATGCGCTCGGCGCCGTCGGCCATCACGGCTTTCTGCTCGACGCCCAGACGATGGCGGCGCTGCTCTACCACTTCGCGACGGACGCCCCGTACCGCGCCGCGGTGAGGCGCGAATTCGCGGGGCTGCAGGGGCTCTACACCGACTACCTCGCCGCCCTGCGTGAGGCGTATCCCCTTCCCAAAGTATCGGACCCCACCGGGAACTGAATGACCGCGTCGTGGCAGACGCTGCTCGACGTCGCGCTCCGGACGTCGGTCGTCTACCTCGCGCTGCTCGTCGGCCTGCGCCTCACCGGCACGCGCCAGCTCGGCCAGATGTCCACCTTCGACCTCGTGCTGCTGCTCATCATCGCCAACGCGGTCCAGAACGCGATGGTGGGACCGGACACGAGCCTCGTGGGCGGCCTCGTGGCGGCCGGGGTGCTGATCGGCTGGCACCGGGTGATCGACTGGTGGCGGCTCCGGAGCCGCCGGCTGGCGCGGCTGATCGCCGGCGAGGGCATCATGCTGATCCACGACGGCAAGCTGCTCGAGTCGCACTGCCGCCGCGCCGGCGTCACCCGCGACGAGCTGCTGCAGGCGCTACGGGAGCACGGGGTGGGAAGCGTGCAGGACGTGATGCTCGCGGTGCTCGAGCCCGACGGCGCAATCAGCGTGATCCGCAACGACGAAATCACGCCCGGCACGCGACCGCACCACCGCATCAAGGCAGTCCGCAGGAACCAGTAGCGCCCTATTAGATTAGTTCACATGCCCGCCATCCTGATCAAGAAGACCGCCGAAGAGCCGGGGGCCGCCTCACTGGCGGTCACGGTTCCCGTGGAGCAGGTGCGCGAGGCCGAGGACCGCGCCACCAGCGCCTACCAGCGCCGCGCGCGGCTGCCGGGCTTCCGGAAGGGGAAGGCGCCGGCGGCGATCGTGAAGAAGCACTTCGCCGACGACATCCGGCAGGAAGCGCTGCAGGAGCTGATCCGCGAGAGTTGGAAAGTCGCCGTCGAGCAGGAATCGCTGAAGCCGATCGCCGACCCGCACATCCACAACCTCAAATGGGATGTAGGCGCGCCGGTCACCTTCGAGTTTCACGTGGAGGTGAAGCCCGATATCAAGCTCGGCCGGCTCGGCGGCTTTCAGCTAAAGCGCACCGTGCGCCCGGTGACCGACGAGCAGGTGGCCGCTCAGCTGAACGAGGTGCGGGCGCAAAAGGCACCGTGGACGCCGGTGGTGGGCGAGCACCCGAGATCCGCGGACCTCGTGCGTGTCACTATCGCGGCGCGCGAGGGCGCCCAGCTGAAGGACCCGCAGCCCTACCAGCTGGTGCTGGGCGAGGGCCGCGCGATCCCGGAAGTCGAGCAGCAGATCTACGGCATGCTTCCCGAGGAGACGATCGACGCGATCGTCCGCTTCCCGGACGACTTCTCCGACGAGGCGAAGCGCGGCCAGACCCGCGACATCCGGCTCACGCTGCACGAGGTGAAACGGCAGCAGCTCCCCGAGCTCGACGACGCCTTCGCTCGCGAGGTCGGGGACTTCGATTCACTCGACGCGCTGAAGCGCGGGATCCGCGAGGACCTCGCGCAGGACGCCGAGCGCGAGGCCGACGCCAAGGTCCGTGCGGAGCTGATCGAGCAGATCGTGGCGGCGAACCGTGTGGTCGCGCCCCAGCCCCTGGTCGAGCGCGCGCTGTGGGTGTTCGCCCAGGCGTACGGGATCCCCGAGGACCGCATGAGTCAGTTCGCGGCGGAGTTCCGGCCCGTCGCCGAGGCCCAGGTGCGGCGCGACCTGGTGCTGGATTACGTTGTGGAGCACGAGAAGCTGCAGGCCACCGAGGCGGAGCTCGACGAGCGTATCCGGCAGCTGGCCGAGCGCCGCGGGATGCCGCCCGAGCAGTTGTACGCGTCGCTCGAGAAGGCAAAGCGGCTCCGCGACGTCGAGCGGAGCCTCACCGAGGAGAAGGTGTTCGCGTTTCTCCTGTCGCAATCCACCGTGGAGCAAGCGTGAAGACGAAGAGCCAGATCTACCCGCCCTACATCATCGAGCGGTCGAGCCGCGGCGAGCGCACCTACGACATCTTCAGCCGCCTGCTGCTGGACCGCATCGTGTTCCTGGGCACCCAGATCAACGACGAAGTCTCCAACATCATCATCGCCCAGCTGCTGTTTCTGGACGCGGACAATCCCGAGCGCGACATCTACCTCTACATCAACTCGCCGGGCGGGCTGGTGTCGAGCGGCATGGCGATCTACGACACGATGCAGTTCCTGCGCGCCCCCGTGAACACCATCTGCATGGGGATGGCGGCCTCGATGGGCTCGTTCCTGCTCGCGGCCGGCCGCAAGGGGAAGCGCCAGGCGCTGCCCCACGCCCGCATCATGATGCACCAACCTTCGGGTGGCACGCAGGGCACGGCGGCGGACATCGAGATCCAGGCCCGCGAGATCCTGTATCTCCGGGGCAAGCTCAACGAGCTGTACGGCAAGCACACCGGGAAGACGGCCGAGCAGATCGAAAAGGACATGGATCGGGACCGCTTCATGTCGGCGGACGAAGCCAAGGAATACGGGCTAATCGACCATGTCATCGCCAACTTGCAGGACATGGACGGCGGGAAAAAGAAGTGACGGCTTGCGCCGGCGGTCTCCCCTTCCCATACTAGGAGTCCATGTCCCACGACAAGCACCTCCGCTGCTCGTTCTGCGGAAAGTCCAAGGACTCGGTCCGGAAGTTCATCTCCGGGCCGTCGGTGTACATTTGTAACGAGTGCATCGCGCTCTGCAACGAGATCCTGGCGGAGGACGAGGAGCGCGAGGTCTCCGAGGCGATCACCCAGGTCCCCACCCCGGCCGAAATCAAGGAGGTGCTGGACCAGTATGTGATCGGCCAGGAGAAGGCCAAGAAGACGCTCGCCGTCGCCGTCTATAACCACTACAAGCGCATCAACTCCCATTCTGGCCGGGACAACGAGGTGGAGCTCGACAAGAGCAACATCCTGCTGATCGGCCCGACCGGCGTGGGCAAGACGCTGCTGGCCCAGACGCTGGCGCGCATCTTGGACGTCCCCTTCACCATCGCCGACGCCACCACCCTCACCGAGGCGGGCTACGTCGGTGAGGACGTGGAGAATATTCTCGTCCGGCTGCTCCAGGCGGCCGACTTCAACGTCTCGGAAGCCGAGCGCGGCATCGTCTACATCGACGAGATCGACAAGATCGCCCGCAAGTCCGAGAACCCCAGCATCACCCGCGACGTCTCGGGAGAGGGCGTGCAGCAGGCGCTCCTGAAGATTCTCGAAGGTACGGTCGCGAGCGTCCCGCCCCAGGGCGGCCGCAAGCACCCGCAGCAGGAGTACATCCAGGTCAATACGAAGGACATCCTGTTCGTGTGCGGGGGAGCGTTCGACGGCCTGGAGAAGATCATCGAGTCGCGCACCGGCCGGCGGCAGATCGGGTTCAGCAAGGAGGAGGTCGCGAAGGGGGCGCCGGAGAAGATCAAGAAGAACCCCTTCATCGACGTCGAGCCCGACGACCTGCTGCGCTACGGGCTCATCCCCGAGCTGGTGGGCCGGCTGCCCGTGGCGGTGCCGCTCGACGCGCTCGACGAGGACGCGCTGATGCGCATCCTGATCGAGCCCAAGAACGCGCTCTCCAAGCAGTACCAGAAGCTGTTCGAGCTCGAGGACGTGCGGCTCACGATCGAGAAAGACGCCCTCAAGGCGATCGCGCAGAAGGCGATCAAGCGGGGCACGGGCGCCCGCGGCCTGCGTGCCATCCTCGAGGAGATGATGACCGACATCATGTTCGAGCTGCCGAGCCGGGACGACGTGCGTGAGGTCGCCATCACCGCCGAATGCGTGAGCGAAGGCCGGCCTCCGCTGCTCGTGACCGAGCGCGTCCGTCAGAAGAAAGAAGCCTGAGTAAGGGGCGCAGCATGCTGCGCCCCTACTTCGTCGGGTCGTTTCCCTCGGCCGACGTCCCGCTCCACCCCCCGCTCCCCGAAATCGCCCTGCTCGGCCGCTCCAATGTCGGCAAGTCGAGCCTGCTGAATGCCCTGGCGGGCCGGCGCATCGCCAAGATCTCCGCCACGCCAGGAAAGACCCGGGCGATGAATGTCTTTGAAATGCCGGCCAGGCGACCAGTAGGGGCGCAGCATGCTGCGCCCCTACACCACGCCTATTACATCCTGGACCTTCCGGGGTACGGTTATGCCAAGGTGAGTCACGCCGAGCGGGGCGCGCTGCGGCGCCTCGTCATCGCGGCGCTGGATCGCCCCCGCCTCGCCGGCGTGCTCTGGCTGCTGGACGTGCGCCGCGAGCCCTCAGATGAGGACTGCGGGATGCAAGACCTATTCGCCGCCCGCAGCACCCGCGTCCTTGCGGCGGTCACGAAGAGCGACAAGCTTCCCCGAGGCCAACGGCCCGCCCGCGAGCAGGCGATCCGCGCGACCCTCGGCCTCGAAGGCGACCAGATCGTGCTCACCAGCGCGCGGTCCCAGGAGGGCGTCGCGGAGCTGAAGGAAGCGATGCAGCAGCTGATCGAGGGTACGGTATCATGACCAGAGCGGCGGATGGCCGGACAGGCCGACGGGCGGATAGAACGGCGCTCGCGGTTCTGCTGCTGCTATCCGCCTATCCGTCTATCCGCCTATCCGCCCAGGACACGCTGCCCGCCGGCTTCGGGACCCTCAAGCGCGACGATATCGTCGTGCGGTTCGCGACGGACCAGCTCGAAATCCAGGTCCTGCCGCTCGCCGAGTACGTGATCCGGCTGCTCGCGCCGGATACCTACCGGTCGCTCGAGCAGCTCCTCAAGACGAAAGGGCGCGAGATCTCGGGCGCGGCTCAGCGCGCGGGCGTGGAGCGCCCGACCCTCGTCATGGTGACGTTCTTCGGCTTGCTGCCCCAGGCGCGCTTCAGCCCGGAAGACGTGAACGTGACGAGCCGCGGGCGGTTGTTCCGCCCCGTGGGAATCGTGCCGCTGTCGCCGCGGTGGAGCTCGTACCAGCTCGAGGCGCATGAGCAAGCAGTCGCCATCTACCTGTTCGAGGACGGCATCAGCTTCCGCGAGGGGATGACGGTCAGCTACCAAGGACTCGCGAACGACTCGTGGACGGGCGTGCTGCCCACGCTCGACCGGGAGCGCGCGCGGGTGACGGCCCGGTCGAGCCTCCAGCCGAAGCCTTAGGAGGGAGCGACGCGCTACATCGCTCTGACCGCGCTGTTGCTGGCCGCCGCCGCCCTCGGCTGGCGGGCGATCCGCCTGCAGCGACGGCTGGAGCGCAGCGAGCGGGACCGCCGGCGGGCGGCGGACGAGCTCAACCGCCGTCTCTCGGAGCTGTTTTCCCTCCAGGAACTCTCCTACATCCTCTCCGGGTCGCTCCAGCTCGACCGCATCGTTGAGCAGGTGGTCCGCTACGCCATGCGGTTCCTCGAGGCGAAGGGGGCCCTGGTGGCGCTCGCCGCAGACGGCGAGGGGGAAGGAGGGGAGGACGCTGATCGGCGCCGGCTCAAGGTGACGGCCGCCGAGGGGACGCTTGGCCCGTTGCGGGGTGGGTCGATCGGCGCCGACGACCCGGGACTGATCGCGCGCTCGGTCACGGGCGAGCGCGTCGAGCTGGTGCACAGCACGGACACCGAGCCCACCCCGCTCGTGGCCGGGATCCAGGTCGCCTCGGCGGCCGCCGTGCCGCTGCGGGCCCACGGCGTGCTGGTCGGCACGCTCGTGATCGCCGACCCGCGCGACGGCGTCTTCGCTCCGGAGGACGTCCGGCTGCTGTCCACGGTCGCCACGCATGCCGCCATCGTGATCGCGAACGCCCGCTTCTTCGAAATGGTCCACCACGCGAAGGAGCAGTGGGAGACGGCGTTCGACGCGCTGAGCGAGGGGATCGCGGTCGTGGACACGCAGGGCTCGATCCGTCGAGCCAATCGCTCGCTCGCCGCGATGCTCGATAGTCCGATTCCGTCGGTCATCGGTCTCGACCTCGGGACCGCGCTGCTGGGGCAGTCGCCGGCGCTCGTGGACCTGCTCGCCGCGGCGCGGCGCGGCGAGCGGGCTCAGCCGCTCGTGCTCCGCTCCGCGCCGCTGGGCCGGGCGCTGCGCGTGAACGCGGCCCGCATCCCGAGCCCGGAGCAGGAAGCGAGCGTCGTCGTCCTGGTGGAGGACGTCACCGACCAGCAGCAGATGGAGGCCCAGCTCATCCAGAGCGAGAAGCTCGCCGCCGTCGGGCAGCTCGTGTCGGGGGTCGCTCACGAGCTCAACAACCCGCTGACCTCCATCGCCGGACTGTCGGAGTTTCTGCTCGAGCAGAAGGAGCTGGCCAGCAAGGATCGCGGCCATCTCCGCGTGATTCACGAGCAGGCGGAGCGGGCCAGCCGGATCGTGCGCAACCTGCTGACCTTCGCGCGCAAGGGCCCCGCCGAGCAGGCCCGCGTGGACCTGAACGACGTGATCCAGCGCACCCTGACGCTGATGGCGCACGATCTGAAGCTGAAGGACATTACGGTCGAGAAGGTGCTGCCCACGACGATTCCCGAGGTCGTGGGCGACCGTCACGCGTTGCAGCAGGTGGTGCTCAACCTGCTCAACAACGCGGCGCAGGCGGTCGCGGACAACACACCCGGGCAGCGACGCCTCATCTGCATCAACACGTCGTTCGACGACCGGGTGCGGATGCGCGTCTCCGATTCGGGGCCCGGCATCTCCGACGCGGTCGTGCCGCAACTGTTCACGCCCTTCTTTACGACCAAGGAACCCGGGCAGGGCACGGGCCTCGGCCTGTCGATCACCTATTCGATCGTGGAAGCGCACGGCGGGCGCATCACCGTGGAGTGTCCGCCGGAAGGCGGCGCTGCCTTCCTGGTGGACCTGCCCCCCGCACCGGCCGAGGCGCCCCGGCGCGCAACGCCGGTCCCCGAGAGGCCGCCCACGGCCGCGGCGGCGAGCCCCCCCGCCCCCCCCGCGAAGCGCGCGATTCTCCTGCGAGCCGCACGCGCCGCCCGCCGCTCCGCTCGCAAAACGCACCATCCTGCTCGTGGACGACGACCCTGCGGTACGGCGCCTGGTGAAGGCGCTGTTCGGCCGCGAAGGACACACGGTGGAGGTGGCGCGTAGCGCGCAGCACGCGCTCGACCTGGCGCGCACGCGCACCTACGACCTCATCCTGGCAGACGCGCGGGCGATGACGCGCGACCACCTATTCGTGGAGCAGCTCGTGGAATTGCACCCCGGCCTGAAGCAGCGGATTCTCGTGGCGACCGGCGACGTGCGGGCGTCGACGGACGAGGCGCTGGCCCATCTCGGCCTGCGCTACGTGCGCAAGCCCTTCAACCTGCGGGACCTGCTGGACGAAGCCGCGCAGGTGTGGGCGGCGGTGGCGCTGTCGTAGGCCTCGGAGCCTACCGCCGTGGATAACCGACGGCCGCCAGCGCCGTGGTGATCTCCTCGAGAATCGTCGGATCGTCGATCGTCGGCGGAACGCGGTACTCCATCCCGTCCGCGATCTTTTTGATGGTGCCGCGCAGGATCTTGCCCGACCGTGTCTTGGGTAACCGCTGCACCACGAGGGCCGTCCGGAAGGCGGCAACCGGGCCGATCCGCTCGCGCACCATCCGCGCGAGCTCTTCGGCGATGGCGTCGGGGGGGCGTCGGACGCCGGCCTTGAGGACGATGAGCCCCAGCGGGATCTCGCCTTTGATGTCGTCAGCCACGCCCATCACGGCGCACTCGGCCACGTCGGGGTGGGAGGCGAGCACCTCCTCCATGGCGCCCGTGGACAGCCGGTGGCCCGCGACGTTGATGATGTCGTCCGTGCGGCCCATCACCCAGAGATAGCCATCTGCGTCCTTATAGCCCGCGTCGGCGGTGAGGTAGTAGCCGGGGTAGCGACTCATGTACGACCGCACATAGCCCTCGTCGTTGTTCCAGAGGGTCGGCAGGCAGCCGGGGGGCAACGGCAGCCGGATCGCGATGTTCCCGGTCTGGGCGGCAGGCAGCTCGCGCCCGTCCTCCCCGAGGATGCGCACATCGTAGCCTGCGACCGCCTTGGTGCACGAGCCCGGCTTGACGGGGAGCATGCCCAGTCCCACGCAGTTCGCCCCGATGGGCCAGCCGGTCTCGGTTTGCCACCAGTGATCGATGACCGGGACGCCCAGCTGCCGCTCCGCCCAGTGGAGCGTGTCCGGATCGCATCGCTCGCCGGCGAGGAAGAACGTCCGGAACCCGCTCAGATCGTACCGCCGGACGTGTGCTCCGTTCGGATCGTCGCGCTTGATGGCGCGGACCGCCGTGGGAGCGGTGAAGAAAACGCGCACCCGATGCTGCGAGATCACGCGCCAGAAGGCGCCAGGATCGGGCGTGCCGACGGGCTTCCCCTCGTACAGGACCGTGGTGTTCCCATTGAACAGCGGACCGTAGACGATGTAGGAGTGGCCGACAGCCCAGCCGAGGTCGGAGGCGGCCCAATAGACCTCGCCGGGCGCCACGCCGTAGATGTGCGTCATGCTCCACTTGAGCGCCACGAGGTGGCCGCCGTTGTCGCGGACGACGCCCTTCGGCATCCCGGTTGTGCCCGACGTGTAGAGGATGTAGAGCGGATCGGTGGCGGCGACCGGAACGCATTCCGCCGGCTGCGCGCTCGCCATGAGCTCCGACCAGTCGAGGTCGCGCCCGGACACCATCGGGGCAGGCTCTTGAGGCCGTTGCAGGAGGATGCAGTGGCGCGGCTGCACCGAGGCGAGCTCGATCGCCTTGTCGAGCAGCGGCTTGTAGGGAACGACGCGATTCCCCTCGATGCCGCACGACGCCGAGACGATCAGCTTCGGCTCGGCGTGACTAATGCGGGCCGCCAGCTCGTGCGCAGCGAAGCCCCCGAACACGACCGAATGGATGGCCCCGATCCGCGCACACGCGAGCATCGCGATGGCCGCCTCTGGGACCATCGGCATGTAGATGATGACCCGGTCGCCCTTGCCGACGCCCTGTCCGATCAGCGCCCCAGCGAAGCGAGCCACCTCATTCAGCAGTTCTCGATACGTAAAGGTCCGGATGGCTCCCGTAACCGGGCTGTCGTAGATGAGCGCCGGCTGGTCGGCCCTGCCGTGCTCGACGTGCCAATCGAGGGCGTTGTAACAGGTGTTGACCACGCCGCCGGTGAACCAGCGGTAGAACGGGGGCCGTGAGGCATCGAGCACGCGCTCCCATCGGCGGTACCATTGGACCGCGTCGGCGGCTTCCGCCCAAAACCGCTCCGGCTCCTTGAGCCACGCGGCGTAGACTGCTTCCTGGGAGCTCCGGGGGCTCTGGATCGGCGGCGTGTTCGGCGTGCGGTTCACGACCTGACCCGTGGGTCTGG
>Ga0209237_1003093_pt1 | contig 10066 bp, 8 predicted proteins | sample GraSoi013_1_40cm_2_FD_185820 | JGI IMG/M metagenome (GOLD analysis project Ga0209237, IMG submission 185820) | Grasslands soil microbial communities from the Angelo Coastal Reserve, California, USA - Sample 10_02_2013_1_40cm (SPAdes) (version 2) | ecosystem: Environmental > Terrestrial > Soil >...
CGCGGAGCGCAAGGGGGCCACGCACACGGTGCAGCATACGGGGAATGTAGCGATGCGCCCGGGAGGATTCGAACCTCCGACCAACAGCTTAGAAGGCTGCTGCTCTATCCACCTGAGCTACGGGCGCGCGGTTGTGCCGCAACAACTTACGGCGCCGTGCTTCATCGCGCTTCCAAACAGTGCCACAAACAGTGCCAAAACTTAATGCTGCCCTGCCCCGACGCGCAGGGCCGCGAGCTGCGCCCTCAACACCCCCCGATGCTGCTCCACACGATACTCCACCACCTTCGCGCGATGCCGCACCGTACCGAGGTGCCCGTAGATCCGCTTGACGAGTGCCTCGCTTCCGTGTCCAAGCTCACGGCTCACCGTGAAGATGGACACCGGCGCCCCGTGGTCCGTCGTCTGGAGCCGCGCGCTCGCGTACGTGTGCCGGAAGATCTTGGACGTGAGCTCACCCACCTTCCAACCCCCTCGCACCGCGACGGCGTCGAGCAGCTTCCGAAAGTCTGTCAGCATCGTCTCCGCACCCGTCCTGAACGAGGGGAATAGGAGGCGGGCCGGCGGCCGCTCGCCGAAGACGTAGGGTCGGAGGATCTGCTCCAGCTGCGGCCACAGGGGCACCACCCGGTGCGAGCCCAAGGTCTTCAACCGCCGCCACTCGTTCTCCCGGAACGTCACGGTCTTGCGGTCGAAGCTCACGTCGTCCACCTCGAGCCCCAGCAGCTCCGCCCGCCGGCCGCCCGTAAGCAGGAACGCCGCGATGAGCGGATGAGCGAATGGCATCCCGAGGTCGGCGCGCGTCGGTCGGTAGCGCCGCGCCGCCTCGAGCAGCAGCGCGCCCTGGTGCACCTCAAGCCAGCGCGCCTCCTCACGGCGCGCACTTGGTTTCTCGAGCTGTGCGGCGACTGGGTTGTAGCCCGGGGTTACCCTGCCCTCGCTCTGCGCGCGCCGGTACAGGTTCGACAGCGTGAAGATGACGTGGCGCTGACTGCTCCCACTCAATCCCTCCGCCGCGAGGCGACCAACCCACTGACGAACGTCCGCTGTGGTGATCCTGAGAGCTCGCGCTCACCACCGAACTCCGACACCGCCCGTTTCAGGTGACGTTCGCACTGCACCAGCCAAGCGTCGGTCGACTTCCCGCCCTTCGCCTTCGCCATCAAGTGCTCCGCGGCGAAGGTCGCCAACGTCGCGGGCTGGGGCAGCCCGACAGCACCGCGGAGCCGAGCCTCTCGGAGCGCGCCCGCATGTTTCTCGAACAGTACCTCTGCCAGTTCGGGATCAGTGACGCCGCGCTTGGTGCCCGGCAAGCACAGCGCCTTGCGACTGCCGCCGAGCAACCTGAAGTCTCCGTACGCGCGGGGAGCTCCGCCCTGCTCGCGCCAGATTATGGGGCTGCGTGATCGTTTCATGTGTTTCCCTCCCACCTCGGGTGCCTACGCGTGGACGCTGCAACCTTGCAATGCGAACTATAGCGCGCAATCACTTGGCGGTCCGCACCGCGCGCCACGCGCTGAGTCTAACGAGCGGCTCCTGAGTTTGTCGACGCTGCCGAGCGACGAAAGCGTCCACCGCCGCCTGCGGGATCCGCCAGTCGCGGCCGTTCAGCTTGTAGGCGCCGCCGAGGCGCCCGTGTTCACACCAGTCGCGGATGGTGCTTGGGCTACGGTGGAAGCGGAGCGCCAGCTCGCCGACGGTGAAGTCAGCCTGCGGGGCCGTCTCCTCAACCCTGCCGCCCGCGACGGCCGCGAGCTCGAGCAGTCCGTCCGGCGTGAGCGTCACCGCGGCGCCGGGCGGGAGGCGCTCGGCCAACTCGCGGAGGCGGTCGGCGAGGCTTGTCACGTGGCCCTCGGGCCTCTCGGCTGGCCCTCGGAACAGGGAACGGTGTGCCGGAAGTCGATCAGCTCGGCGGTGCGGCGGCGAGTGGCGGGCATCGAGCTCCCGAACGGTGAAGCGGTGGCATGCACACCCCTTCACTAAGAAATAGGCCCGCATGAGGCCGAGCGTGCCCGGCAGGGCTGCGCCATGGCGGGTGGCGGTGGCGAAGGGGGGAGGGTTGGGGGAAGGGCCTGGCCCTTGAGCGCCGGAGGCGCGAATGGGCGCAGTTGGGGGAGAATCGGGGCACGCGCGCCGGCGCGTGCACCGATATCTCCCCCACTAGCTTGCACAAGCGAAACCAGCACGTGCCCTGGTGCAGGAGGCCGCTGAGCACAGGTTTCGCGAGACTCGAGACCAACACCATCTGGACGGACATCAGGACGCTACGTTTTGGTGGGAAGCCCGTCGCGAACGTGCAGGCGGTGCTGCGGGGTGATCCGTCGTTGACGCCGGTGTTCCGGTAGGGCGGGCGGCGGGCTTAGAGCGTCGCCCGGTAGCGCTCCCACTGGGCCTTCCGCTCGCGCAGGAATGCGACGAAGCCCGGCGGCTGAGGACGTGGCTGAGCGGGATGATGAGTGAGTGAACGCTGAAGCCCTGCGGCGTCCGGCGGCTACCTCCCGGCCGCCGGGTGCCCGCGGATCAGAACCGCCGCTCGTAGCCTACGAAGACCAAGACCTTGGCGAGATCGCCCGCGCCGATCGACCCGCCGGGACTAACCATTTGTCGGGGCGCCAGGCGTTGCGCCACTCGGAGCGGGGTGCTGAACGTAAACGTGCTCGGGCCGCGCTCGAACGCCACGCCGGGATCGACGAACACGACGTAGCCGGGTCGGCGGAAGCCGTCGCTCTTGCCGATCAGGTCGTGATACGGGATCCCGTCGATCCGCCCGCCGAGGCTGAGCGACACGCCCCGCTCGGGAAGCACGCCATAGCTCAACCCAAGCCGGCCCGTATACACGTCGGACACCGAGTAGTGCACCGTGGAGTTTGCTCCGACCGGGTCTCTCATGACGTCGGTCTGATCGCGCGGGCTCACCAGATACGAGCCCGTGAAGTACGCGAGCGTTCGCGGGGCCACGTGCCGAAAAGCCTGCCCCTGGAGGATGACGCCCCAGCCGCCGTCCCCGAGCTCGATCGATTGATCGACGGGCCACTGGACGGAGCTCCCATCGACGAGGAAGAAGTTGTCGGCGTACTTATTGTTGCCTGTGGGGATCTTCACGCCCGCCCCGAACGCGAGGTTGCCGTTCACGTGCGTCCGTGGGTTCAGGAGCCACGCGGTGCCGACCAGGGCGACGTCGCCGATGCCGACGGCCCGCGCGACGTGGCGGGCGGTATCAGCGTAGAATCGGGAGTTACTCCCCCAGACAACGGGGACGGTCAGGCGCACGCCGAAGCGATCGGTGACGGCGTACGTCGCGTTGAGGCTCAGGGAATGAATGTTGATGATGAGGGGCTGACCGAAGTATTGCGCTGGGGGTGTTGCCTGCCGCGTCCCGAAGAAAAACTGGTCGGCGTGGAGATACCGGTAGTCGGCAGCGACCTGCCACTCGTGCGCTCGGAGATCGCCCGATTGAGACTCGCCGTATCCCCCCAAACTGGGGGTTGTGAATCGGATCGGGACTCAGCCCTGAGCGAACGACTGCCTGGGAATGAACAGCAGCCCGGCACCGATCGTTAGGACCGCGACAAGCTGCTGAACCCTATGGCATGGTGGTCGCATGGACCCCTCCCTTACGCTGGTCGCGCTCTGGCACGGGCAGGATCTCCGCAAGCCCGTGCCGGATCCCCTCGCTGGTGATCGGGCCCGGGTTCACGTGGCGCACGACACCTTGAGCGTCGATGAACACCGAGGTCGGCACGCCGTGCAGCGCGTAGGTCCTGCGAACCTTGCCCTTCTGGTCGAGCAGCACCGGGAACGGCATCTGGAGCTCGTCGACAAATCTTCGCAGGTCGCTCATGTGTTCCTGATCGGTCAGGTTGATCGCCAGCACCTGCAGTCCCAGATCCCGGTGCAGGTTGTACGCGGCGATGATGTCGCTCATCTCGCCGCGGCACGGCGCGCACCAGGAGGCCCAAAAATTGAGGAGCACGGGACGACCCCTGCACTGGGAGAGGGTCGTCGTGCCGCCGGCGAGCGTCTTCAAAGTGAAATCGGGCGCGGGCGATCCAAGCGTCTGGGCTGACAGCAGTCCAGCGGCGGTGACGAGCATCGCGTATGCCATCGACAGGACCTGCAAACCGAGCCGCATCTCGGTGCCCCAAGGAAAAACGCCGAGCTCCCTTTCCGGGGGGCTCGGCGTCTGCCGGCTGTGCCTCGAATTAGGTCTGGTTCAACGTTCTCCTCGGGGACGGGGGTGTCAAGACGGTGCGGCTCACAGCGTCGCGCGATAGTGGTCCCACTGCGCCTTCAGCTCACGCATGAAGGCGATGAAGTCCGGATCGTCGCGGATGTTGGCGAGATTCGGGTCGTTTGCGAAGTAGGGGTAGCAAGGCCAGCCCTCGTCCGCGGCGCGGTGTAGCCAGTGGAGAGCGGAGCTCGGTTGACGGAGAATCGCGTAGACGGAAGCGATGTTGTAGGCCGTGTGGTGGAAGTGAACGAACCCTTTTCCCGCCGCCACCGCGTCCCGGATGTCCGCCGCCGCCGCGGCCGCGTCGCCCCGCTTCGCGCGGAGAATGGCCCGCGTGCTCCTGACCACACCACCCCTGTCCTCGTGATGGGCGCGCAGGTACGCTTCCATCAGGACCGATGCCTCTGCGTCTCTTCCCAGGTACAGCAATGCCCAGGCCGTCTGATAGGTCCACAATGCCGGATTGCTTTCCGGCCCCGACCGGCGGAAGGTCGCATAGCCGTCTCCGTACTCTCCTCGATAGATCTGGGCGATACCGATGCGCCGCTGCGCGTTGGCGTCGAATGGGTTGAGGGCCAGGGCTTTGCGGAACTCGGCGACGGCTTCGTCCAGCAGACCGATGTGCAGGTAGATCACACCTAGGTGTTGGTGCGCCTCGCCCAGGTTGGGGTTCAGAGCCAGCGCGCGTCGGTCCTCCTGGATCGCCTGTTCGTGAGGGAACGCGCCGGTGACATCCCATAGGAGAAAGCCCCGGGCCCAGTGGGCCTCGGCAAGATCCGGACTCAACTGCAGGGCCCGCTCCACGGCGACGAAGGCTTTCTCGCGAGCCAGAGTGTCGTCGGGCGCGAATTGCGAGAATCGGAGCCCGTAGGCGCGAGCGAGTTCTGCGTGGGCGGCCGCGAAGTCCGGGTCGAGCACGACGGCCCGTTCCAGCAACGCGATCGTAATGGAATCGTCTTCTCGTGTTTCGTGGCGGATACGAACTTTGGCGCGCAAGTAGAGCTCGTCCGCCGCCGGATTGCTGGTCGGTGGCGTCCGGAGTGCCCGCCGCTCCGTGGGTGACACCGACAGGCCCAAGGCGGCGGCAACGCTCCTGGCCGCGCTGTCTTCGATCGCGAACCGATCGCGCACCGACTCCTCGAGCCGCCCTGCCCAGAGCTGGTACCCTGACGCGGCGTCGATCAGGCGCAGGTCAACCCGCACGGTGTCCCCCGAGCGCTGCACGCCGCCTTCGACGACCGCGTCCACACGCAGCTCGCGGATGACGTCGCGCAGCGGCGTGGCGGTATCCTTGAACCGCATCACGGCACCGCGCGAGCTCACGCGGAGGGCGGTGATCCGGCCGAGATCGGTGATCAGCGCCTCGGTCATGCCGTCGGCAAACCAGCCCTGCAACGAGTCGCGCGAGAGATTCTCGAGCGGCAGGACGGCGAGTGCGCGCCGGAGCACCGGTCGCGGCCACACTCTCCCACGCCAGCCACCCGCGTTGACGGCGAGCAGGAGTCCCACGAGGCCGGTGCCGAGCACCGCCAGCCAGAACACCCGGCGGTTGAGAGTCGGCGCCGCGCCCGCCACCTCCTCGTTTCCACCCGCGGCGCGGCTCGTGAGTTCGACTGGCGCGGCCAGGTTCCGTGCGCGCACTGCCGTCATCAGGGCTTTGGTCTCGGCCGCGGGTTCCGTCTCGAGGTCTGCCGCGAGCCGCTTGGTGAACTCCTCGTAGGCTTCCACGGCACCAGCACGCTCGCCGAGGCGGTCGAGCAGCATGATGAGCCGGCGCTGCAGGTCCTCGTCGTGCGGCGCGAGCTGGACCGCGCGCCGAGCCCATTCAGCGGCGCTGGGAACGTCGCCCTCTGCCTCGCATTGCTCGAGGAGGCCCCGCGCGCCGCGTGCAGCCGCCTGTACCAACCGCGCGCGTTCGGTCTCCAGCCACCGCTCGAAGTCCGCGGCACCCGGAATGAAGAATCCCTGGAGCAGGTTTCCGGGATAGAGCTGGAGCGCCTCGGGCAGCTGGCCCGCCTGGACCGCGTCCTCGAACGCCACGACGTCGCACCACAGGTGGTCGAAGTCGAGCCCGATCTCCTCGTCGCCGCGCGTCACGATCGCCTGCGCGCCGAGCGAGTCGCGCACCACGTGCAGCGCCTGGCGCAGCGCCGCCCGGGCGTGCTCTACGTCGAGCTCCGGCCAGAAGAGGGCGAGCAGGGTGTCGCGGCGGTGGAGGCCACGCCGTCGAGCAGCGGCCAGGTAGGCGAGCAACGCGAGGCGCCGGGATCGGGTGAGGAGGCTCGTGACCTCGCGTCCCTCAGCATCGGTGAGGTGGAGAGCTCCGAGCAGCCGGAACTCGATCATGCGAGGCCTCTTGCGGCACGGCGGAGCCAACCGCCGTCACCGGGACCGGTGACGCATCGGTCACGCTGCGGTGATGGGAGCGTCTGAGATTCGCTCTGCCACACAAAAGTACGCAGTGGTGGCACGGCAGGCAAACCGCTCACAGGAGGTCCTCATGAAATCGATTCGGAGCATCGTCCCACTGGTCCCGCTGGTCGCACTGGTCGCGGCCTGCAGCACCGACCAGAGCCCGGTCGCACCCGGACCGCGGCCCCGGCTCAGCGCCGAGGTCGAAGATCAGCCGCAGTATTCGGACTGGTCCCAGCCGGTCAACCTCGGCTCGGTCATCAACTCGGGCTCGAACGAGCAGCACCCCGCCATCTCGAAGGATGGCCTGAGTCTCTATTTCGCGTCGGATCGCGCGGGGGCGGGCGGAATGGGCGGACTCGACATCTATGTGTCGCACCGAGAGAGCCTCGATGCCCCGTGGGGTGCACCCGTAAACCTCGGCCCGAACGTCAACTCGGCCGGGGACGATCTTGCACCTGCCTTTTCGCCAGATGGCCACCAGTTGTACTTCCACAGCAACGGCCGGGGCGGGTGCGGAGGGGCGGACCGCCACGACAAGCGAGACGACCTCGGCTGGGAGCCGGCGGAGAACCTGGGCTGTGTCGTGAACTCGACCGCCGACGACGCCGGTCCGACGATCTTCGAGGACGAGACGACGGGTATCACGACCCTGATCTTCACGAGCACGCGGCTGGGTGGTCCGGGGGGCTTCGACATTTACCAGAGCACCCGGGTCGGTGACGAGGGTGAGTTCGGGCCGGCGGTGTTGGTGCCGGAGCTCTCTGGGCCGGGTCGCGACACGCGGACCGCGATCCGCCGCGACGGACTTGAGATCTTCCTCTCGTCCGACGTCACCGGTCGCGTCGGCGGCGTCGGCAGCCAGGACATCTGGGTCTCCACACGCGTGACGACTCTCGACCCCTGGTCCACGCCCGTCAACCTAGGACCCACGGTGAACAGCACTGCGTTCGACGGCGCGCCCGCGCTCTCGTTCGACGGCACGACGCTGTACCTCTTCTCCGACCGGACGGATCTCGGCGGGTTCGGGAAGCGGGATCTCTACGTGACGACGCGCACGCGACTAGGCGGGCCGGACCTGGCAGAGCATGTCGAGGCTGCCGACCGCCGAAACGAACGGCACTAATGCCTCGGCGGCGGACGGCGAGCCGCTCCCAAGACGGCTGTGCCGGGGATCGGCTTGCCAGGGAGCCGCCGTCGATCATGTCGTGATAGCCCGGCTGGAGCAGCGCGAACAGTGCCACAAACAGTGCCAACGCCGGCATCGGTGGCCGGTGCCGACCGGCGATCCGCGCAGCTAACTCGTTGAAAACACGACGGCCGGCGTTGGGGAGCGCCGGCCGGCTGCGTTTAGAAGGCTGCTGCTCTATCCACCTGAGCTACGGGCGCTCAACCCCTTGGCTTCGCCTGCTTGGTTTTCGGTTGCCGCAGCAATGGCAACCGGCCCCACTGCAAGCGCGCGATGTGCCGCCGCAACGTAATGCGATGTGGCTCGACGCGGAACTCGACCGCCTTAGCACGCTGGCACGGACGTATGCCGCTTACGGGTCGCTGGGCACCGCCTTGGGCTGGTTGTACTCCTTGGTGAAAACGGCGCGAAGCTGCCCGCGCCAAGCCTTGCCCAGAACCCGGTAAGCGATTCGAACAACTGCAAAAGGCCCAGGCCAGACATCGTCCCAGGCGAAATAGGCCCCGACCGGTCGGCGCAGGAGGGCCAGCAAGAGGCCACGCAGCACGGCCAGGACGGAGTCGCCGTCGCGCAGCCTGCCGCCGATCTCCTCTAGGACCGCCAAGAACATCGTTCCCTCGATCTGTGGGACGCGCTCCGGTAGGTCCTCACCGCACATTAGGCGATAGGCGTCGAGCGTCAGATTCACGCCGCATCGGGTGCCGAAGTAGTGGCACATACCCAGCCGCGGGTTCAGCTCCAGGTACTTGAACCGCCCGTCGCGGGCATCGTACTTCACGTCGATGTCGGCGACGCCGACGTAGGCGAAGCGTTTTCCGACCGCGGCAGCGAGCTCCAGAAGGGCGTCGTTGCGCTCGCTCCTGGCGCGGCTGGTCGCTCCGAAGTGCGCCGGCATCGTCGCGAGCTTGCGGAAGGTGAACGCGCGGGCGAGCTCACTGGCGGCGTCGAACAGGCACATGCACTCCCACAACGTATCGTCGGGACCGGGAATCAACTCCTGCGCGATCACGCGGCTGAATACCGCGCTGCTCGTGCGGTAGAACTCCTCCGCGTCGGCGAGGCTGCGGATGACGACGTTCCTCCACCCCAGCCCCTCTTTGTCCACGTACGTGCGGGGCTTCACGATCAGCGGCAGATCCAATCGTCGGACCAGTTCGGCGGGTGAGGCTGGCAACACCTGCATGGTCTTGGGAAACGGGATCTGGGTTCCCTTCAGGAGTCGCGTATCTCTGGCTTTGTCGAGTGCAACGTTGATGGCGGCATCGGGGGGGATGCAGCACCGGAAGCGCTCTTCCAGGCGGGCGCGGTGCTTCGCCACGATGTGCGCGAGGAGATCCGACGTCGGAATGAGGACGGGCCGCGGTTCCCGGTTGATCCCGGACAGCACGTCCAAGATCGCAGCCTCCACGTCGTGCGACTTGGGGACAAGAATCTTGTGGCCGTATCGGGAGACGCGGACGGGCTCCCACGGGTCGAGCATGACGACGATCGTGGGGACGCCTCCGGCGTGCAGGCTCCGGACCGCCCCCAGACCGATGGCGTCAGAGCTGAGAACGACCGCCCACGGCCTACGCGCCGCGCGATCCATTCCGCGCGAGGGAGTGGCCCCTTCCCGTTGCCAGCGCGGGCCGGGAGTGACCGTTCCCCCCCCGACTGGTGATGTACCGTGTCAGTGCGCGGGCCGTATACCTGGTTCCCACGACAAAGCGACAGAGCGGGCCGAATGTGTTGGCGGCCGCCGCGCCCATGAAGTGGAGGCCCGGCACAGACGATTCGAACCCGGCGTCAAGCTCGGGATACCCATCGCGCGTGTGCAAAGCCTGCCGCAGCGTAGGTGCCAGGAATGCGTACCGACCAATGTCCACGCGATAACCGGTGGCGAGGAGTAGGTGATCGACGAGTCGTTCGGAGTCGTCACCGAGCCGGAGGCGGAGCTGCGAGCCGGTGGGAGTCGCCGCGGCAACGGTGCAACCCGTGGTGATGCGCACCGAAGCCAGCCGCGGGACCAACCAGCTCGCGCCGGCCGGACGCACGGCACGGGCCGTGAGGAAATCCTGAAGTGCCCTCGGGGACCTCCGAAACATCCGGGGCCACGCGATGAGCCAGCTCACGAAGCGTGGGCCCATGATGTCAAGCGCGGGGCGGGCGATGGGGCTCAGGAGCCGCCGGGCCGCGCGGGCGAACGACGCCTGGTGCGGCGAGTCCGGGAGCGAGTAAATGCCAGGGGCCCGCAC
>Ga0209237_1003094_pt1 | contig 10065 bp, 10 predicted proteins | sample GraSoi013_1_40cm_2_FD_185820 | JGI IMG/M metagenome (GOLD analysis project Ga0209237, IMG submission 185820) | Grasslands soil microbial communities from the Angelo Coastal Reserve, California, USA - Sample 10_02_2013_1_40cm (SPAdes) (version 2) | ecosystem: Environmental > Terrestrial > Soil >...
GGCTTCTGCGCCAAGGGGGACGGTGGCCGACTGATCGAGGCAGGAACGGGACCGGGAAGCAAGCTGCCCGTGAACACGTCCGGCGGCGGGCTGGCGTACTGCCATCCCGGGATGTTCGGCATCTTCCTGCTCGTCGAGACGGTGCGCCAGCTCCGCGGCGAGTGCGGCGCGCGCCAGGTCGAGGCCGCTCACCACGGTGTCGCTCACGCCTTCGGCGGCGTGTTCTCCGGCCATGCCACTGTGGTGCTCGGGGGAGACGCGTGAGCGCCGTGTCCTCACCGTCGGCGACTCGCGCGGCCATCGAGCGGCTGGTGGCGCCGAAGACGATCGCCATCCTCGGGGCCTCCAGTGACCGGACGAAGGTCGGCGCGCTGCCGCTCTCCTTCCTTCGCAAGTACGGCTACGCGGGCCGGATCTTCCCGGTCAATCCCGGCTCGACCGAGATCGACGGCCTGCCGTGCTACCCCTCGGTCGTCGCGGTTCCGGGAACCGTCGATGTCCTCGTCGTCTCGGTGCCCGTGGAGCGCGTCGTGAGCGCGCTCGCGGAGTGCGAGCCGGGCAAGGTCGGCGTGGCGCTCGTGCTGACCTCGGGTTACGCCGAGGTCGGCGCCGAGGGAGCCGCGCGCCAGGCCGAGCTACGCCGCGTGGCTCACGAGCGGAACATCCGGGTGTGCGGGCCGAACTCGGTGGGTAGCGTGAATCTCTGGAACGCGGTCGTGCCCACCATCAGCCAGGCCTTCGACCAGACGATGGAGCCGGGTCCGATCGCCTTCGTCACCCAGAGTGGCGCCCTCGGCACTGCCGTGGTCGCCCTGGGCCGTGCCGCCGGCGTGAAGGTCGGCCACTTCATCAGCACCGGCAACGAGGCCGACCTCGACTTCGCGGATTTCTGCGACTACTTCGTCGACGATCCGGGAACGCGAGTCATCGCCGGGTACGTCGAAGGCGTGCGCGACGGCCGCAAGCTGGCCACGGCGCTGGGACGGGCGCTGGCGGCCGGCAAGCCGGTCGTGCTCCTGAAGGTCGGGCGCTCGGCCGTCGGCCAGCAGGCAGCTCGCTCGCATACGGGAGCCCTGGTGGGCGCCGACGAAGTCTACGGCGCCGTCATGACCAGGTACGGCGCCGTCCGCGTCGGCTCGATCGAGGGCCTCATCGACGCGCTCAAGCTCTTCTCCGCGCTGCCCGGCGAGATGGGCGATCGTCTCGCGCTCTTGAGCCACTCCGGCGGCACCGGCGTGCTCATGGCCGACGTCTGCGACGATCGAGGGCTCCGCGTCCCGCCCGCCGACGAGGCGCTGCGCGCGCGACTCGCGACCCGGCTGCCGTCGTACGCCGCCTTCGGCAATCCCGTCGACATGACGGCGAACGTCGTGTTCCGGCCGCGGCTCATGGTCGACTGCCTCGAAGACGCCCTCGTCTCTCCGGACTTCGACGCCGGCCTGCTGAGCGTGAACCTGATCTGGCGAGCGGCCGACGAGCTGGCCGACGCGCTCGTCGAGCTGCGCGCGCGTCAGCCGAAGCCGTTTGCGGTCGCGTGGATCGGCATGCCCGAGCGCGTGACCGACAAGCTTCAGGCCGGCGGCGTGCCCGCGTTTCCCGACCCGGTGCGCTGCGTGGACGCGGTCGCCCACGCGGCCTGGTGGACGAAGATCCGCCGATCGCTCAAGGACGTCGAGCCTGACGCGACACCGTCCGGTCGGGTGGGAACGACCGTGCCCGACGGGTATCGCTCGCAAGCCGCGCTGCTCGAGCGATACGGCCTGCCGCTCGTGCCGTGGCGGCTCGCGACGACGGCCGACGAGGCGCGAGCTGCCGCCCACGCCTTTGGCTATCCGCTCGTACTCAAGGCCATCGGCGGCTTGACATCGCCGGCGAGGCAATGTTGGTCGCGGCGTTCGAACGGCTGGCCGGGCTCGTCGAACGACACGCGGGCGAGGGCGTGCTGGTGCAACCGATGGTGCGTGGCCTCGAGGCGTTCGTCGGCGCCCGGCGTGACCCGACCTTCGGCCCCGTGGTGGTCGTCGGCCTGGGCGGGATCTACGTCGAGGTGCTACGCGAGGTGACGCTCCGCCTGGCTCCGCTCGGCCGCGAGGAAGCGCGCGCGGCCATCCTCGGCGCCCGGTGGTCGCCGCTGCTCCGGGGCGCCCGCGGCCGGAAACCGCACGACGTGAACGCGCTCGCCGACGTCCTGCACCGCGTCTCCCGCCTGGCGGCCGAGCTCGAGCTGGAATCGCTGGATCTGAATCCCGTGATGGTGGGGGACGAGGGACGTGGTGTGGCCATCGCTGACTTTCGCATCATGAAGTGAGCTCGTGAAGTGAACTCGCGCTGAGAAGAGGAGACGCCATGGATCGCGTGGATCGCCGCCGCTTCCTCGGATACACCGCTGTCGCCACCGGAAGTCTCCTCGCGGGCGGGCTCGGCCAGGCCAGGCCCGCCGTCGCGCAGGCGCAATTCACCGAGTGGGGCTGGCCGCTGCCCTACGAGCAGATCTCGACCAAGTCCAGGCAGTGGCTGCAGGGAAAGGGCTGGTGGCCGCTCAACGCCGGCTTCATCGTGATGTGGTCCGGCGAGGAGCTGCTCGGCAGCATCCTCATGAACGAGAAGCTCCTCGAGAAGCGCGGCCTCGAGATGAAGTGGCAGACCTTCGTCGCTGCCGGCTTCTCGAATGAGGCGTTCATTCCCGGCCGCACCCAGGTCGCCAACACGGGCGCCCTCGGCGTGCTGGCGCTGCTCGCCAACAACGTGCCGACGCGAGCGCTGGCCACTCACACGCCGGGGATCACCCACGAGGCGCTCGTCCCGCTCGACTCGCCGCTCAAGAGCCTCTCCGATCTCAAGGATCAGAAGGTCCTCAAGCGTCCGGCCGTCGTCGGAACGACCACGGGCTCCACGAACCATTTCGGCTTCATCGCAGCCTCGCACCACCTCGGCCTCAAGGAGAATCAGGACTTCTCGTTGCGCAGCCTGCCCCCCGGCGAACTGGCCACGATGCCCAAGGGCCTCGACGTGACGACCATCTGGGAACCGCACGCCTCCAACTCCGTCGAGGTCCTCAAGACGAGTCGGCGACTGGAATCCTTGAACCCCTACTACCTCTACAGCGGCTACTACTACACGCGGCGTGAGGTCGAGGAGAACGCGCCGGACGTGGCACAGGCGCTGACCGACGCGTTCGTCGAAGCCATCCTGTGGGGCAAGGCGAACACCGAGAAGGCGATGAGCGAGCTGTTCGCGCTTCCTCAGTACGCGAGCGTGAACAAGGCGCTCATCAAGCGGATGTCGGACCTCTACTTCTTCTGGCCGAAGCCGACCGTCTACTACCCGTTCGACGACGCCAACGGCGTGTGGCCCAAGGAGGAGGGCCGCATCAGCAAGTGGGCGCACGAGACCGGGGCGGCCAAGCGCGAGGTCACCGTCGCCAACTGGCAGGACGTGCGACGGACGTCGTACATGAAGGCGACCTTCGACCGGCTCGGGTGGAATGCGCCCGAGCGTCCGCCGTTCCTGCCCAAGGACTGGGGCGGGGTCGGCAACCTGCCGTACAAGCCGTACGCGGCCGATCTCCTCAAGGGCCCGGCGCCGTTCCCGGAGCCTGGCGAGCTGAAGAAACCGTGGACGTTCATGGGAAAGACGTATCGGCCATGAGGCCGGCGTGAGCCACATCGCCAGCGGGGCGCCGGGCGACTTGACGGCACCCTCGCGGGCGGCGGCCGATCACGCGGCCCTGGCCGGGACGCTGATCCCGCCGCCCCCACCCGCGTGGCGGCGCCTCGCCCGCCGACTGCTACACCTCTGGCTGCTCGCGCTCTTCCTGGTCGTGTGGCAGGCGGTGAGCACGCTGGGCACGCGCATCAATCCCCAGCTCGACGTCATGCTGCCGCCGCCCACCGCGGTGTTCTCGGCCGCACAGGAGCTGATCGCGCGCGGCGCGCTGCTCACTCACGTCATGGACAGCCTGCGCCGTGTGCTGGTCGCGGTCGGCGTGGGCGCGATCCTCGGCGTGCCACTCGGTCTCGCCATGGGCTGGTCGGCGGGATTCCGCGCGTCGGTCGATCCCCTGCTGGAGTTCATCCGTCCGATTCCGCCGCTCGCGTGGATCCCGCTCAGCATTCTCTGGTTCGGAATCGGCGACACGCAGAACGAGTACATCATCTTCCTGGCCGCGTTCTTCCCCATCGTGCTCAACGCGATGGCCGGCGCCCGCGACGTCGACACGTATCTCGTGCGCGCCGGCCTGAGCCTGGGGGCGCGCCGGCGCGATCTCTTCCTCACCGTCGTGCTGCCCGCGTCGCTCCCGAACATTTTCACGGGACTGCGCGTGGGGCTCGGCATCGGGTGGATGGCGCTGGTGGCCGGTGAGCTGGTGGCTGCGCCCACCGGGCTCGGCTTCATGATCAACAACGCCCGGACGCTCTTCCGCAGCGACTACATCCTGCTCGGCATGGTCCTCATCGGCATCCTGGGACTGATCCTCGACTTCCTCATGCGCCAGATCGCGGCGATCGCCATGCCCTGGTACCGGCGGTAGCGCGATGGCCCAGGTCGTCGTCCGCAACGTGAGCAAGGTGCACGTCTCGATCAAAGGCGAGCCCCTCCTCGCGCTCCACGGGGTCAGCTTTCAGGTCGAGGACAACGAGTTCTTCTCGATCGTCGGGCCGAGCGGCTGCGGCAAGACGACGCTGCTGAATCTCCTCGCCGGCTTCGAGATGCCGACGCGCGGCGAGCTCCTGGTCGGCGGACAGACGATCAGGGAGCCGGGCTGGGAGCGCGCGGTCGTCTTCCAGGAGTACGCGTTGTTCCCCTGGTACACGGTGGCCCAGAACGTCGCCTACGGCCTCAAGCGAAAGCGGCTGCCCGAGCCGGAGCGGCGTGACGTGACCGACCATTATATTGGGCTGGTGGGGCTGCGCGGATTCGAGAAGCGGTACCCGCGCGAGCTGTCGGGCGGCATGCGCCAGCGCGTGAGCATCGCTCGCGCGCTGGCCGTGAACCCGTCCATCCTCCTCATGGACGAGCCGTTCGCGTCGCTCGACATCCAGACGCGCGAGTTCATGCAGGACGAGCTGCTCAAAATCTGGCAGCGCGAGCGGAAGACCGTGATCTTCGTCACTCACAGCATCGACGAGGCGATCAAGCTCTCCGATCGCGTGGCGATCATGACGCCTCGCCCCGGACACATCGAGGAGATCAAGACCGTCGACTCCGCCCGTCCGCGTGACATGACGCAGCCGGCCATGGTCCAGCTCGCAGCCGAGGTCAAGCGCTGGCTGCGGCAGCAGCTCTTCGAGTCGACGCCGGCCTGACGGTCAGCTCGTCGCGTCGGCCTGGGGATCGCGGCGGCGACGCTGCTCGTAGGTCTCGTTGTCCATCCAGCCGAGCAGCATCCCGCCGTCCACGTCGAGCGCGACCCCGGTGACGTAGCGCGCGCGATCCGAGAGGAGCATCAGCACCGCGTCGGCCTGATCCTTGGGGGTCGCGGAGCGCCCGAGAGGGATGAGCCGTCGGGTCGACTCCAGCACGACCGGATCGCCGATCTGCTCGATGAGTGGCGTCGCCGTCTCTCCCGGACAGATCGCGTTCACCCGAATGCCGTGGGGCCCGAGCTCGTAGGCGAGGTGACGCGTGAGCGCGATGACGCCCGCCTTGGCCGCCGTGTAGTGGGCGGCGCCGTGGATGCTGATGCGCTTGCCGGCGATCGAGGCGACGTTCACGATGTGGCCGCGCCGGCGTGGCTTCATCAGCTGGATCGCCGCGCGCGAGCACAGGAACACGCCGGTCAGGTTCACGTCGATCACACGGCGCCAGTCCGTCTCCGAAATGTCCTCGGCCATCATCCGCTGGCCGATGCCGGCGTTGTTGACGAGGATATCGAGGTGACCGAAGTCCCGGACGGTGGCCCCCATCATCGCCGCCACGGCGTCACCGCGCGAGACGTCGGCGACCCACGGCAGCGCCCGCCGGCCGAGCTCGCGCACGCGCACCGCGGTTGCCTTGGCGCGCTCCTCGTTGACGTCGTTGATCACCACGTCGGCGCCGGCGCTGGCCAGCGCCAGGGCGATGGCCTCGCCGATGCCCTGCGCGGCGCCCGTCACCAGCGCGACCTGTCCCTCGAGCTCCATCGCGCGGGTCTCCCCCGGTGTCACGCCGCTTCCATTCGCGCGCGCGCCAGCATCGCCTCGACGTGCTCCTCGGGAAACATGATGCGCAGCAGCAGCTCGTCGTCGGACACGCCCGCTCCGAGCCGAGCGCGAACACGCTCCACCATGGGCGGCAGCGGCGCGCGCGCCGCGAGACGGCGCGCTTCCGTCATGCTCATGATCCGGTCCATCACGTCAGGCGCGACGGGCGCCAGCGGCGCGCCGTAGTGACCGAGCGCGTACTTGACCACCTCGGTGGGAATCGTGCGATATCGCTCGCCCTGCACCACGTTGAGCACGGCCTGCGTGGCCACGAGCTGCGACGTCGGCGTGACCATGTTGAGCCAGCCCAGCTCCTCGCGCACGCGGGCGATCTCCTCCAGGATCTCGTCGAGGCGGGCCTCCAGCCCAGCCGCCGCAAGCTGAGCGCGCAGGTTCGTCATCATGCCGCCCGGGACCTGGTGGCGATAGTGGAACGGGTCGTACTCGACGGCGCGGCCGAGCGGCTTCCCGGCCGCGCGCGCAGCCTCGCGGAAGTAGGCCGCCATCGTGGCCAATCCCTCGGCGTCGACGGTCACGCGGCGGTCGAGACGTCGCGCGAAGTCGACGATCCGCTCGGTCGGGGGTAACGATGGGCCGTTGGCGAGTGGCGAGATCGCCGTGTGCACCGCGTCCACGCCGAGCTTGAGCGCCTCTGCGTACACGATCGGAGCCAGCCCGGTCGTGCAGTGGGAGTGGATCTCGAGCGGGCGGCCGCCGAGCGCCGCCTGCATGGCGGGCAGCAGGGTCTTCACGCGCTCCGGAGTCAGGAGTCCGGCCGAATCCTTCAGCAAGATCGCGTCGACCCCGAGCGCCACCAGGCCGCGCGTCTTGTCGGCGAAGAGCTGGTCGGTATGCACGGGGCTCAGCGAGAAGACGAGCGCGCCAACCGTGTAGAGGCCCGCGGCTTTGCCGGCGCGGATGGACGGCGCCAGGTTGTCGAGGTCGAAGAGCGCGTCGAAGCAGGTGACGCGGCGCAGCCCGTTGGCGGCGAGGCGCTGCACCCACAGCTCGATCACGTCGTCGGCAACCAGGTCGAAGCTGATCAGGCTCTTGCTGCGGACCCAGCCGTTGAGCGGCGTGCGCCGGACCCGCGCGGCCATGAGGCGAATCCGCTGCCACGGGTCTTCACGGAGGTAGCGGACGCAGACGTCGAACGTCACCGCCGCCATCAGGTCGATGGCGTGAAAGCCCATGGTGTCCATGCGCTCGGCGATCGGCAGCATCATGGAGGTCGGCATGCGCGTTGCCCACAGCGACTGATGGCCGTCGCGCAGCGTCACGTCGACGACGCCGACCTCGCTCCTCACCACGCCGAGCCCATCAGCTCGCCCAGTCGCTTGCGCAGCGCGATGAACCCGGGATGCGCGTAGTCGCGGGGCCGCGGCAGCTCGACGTCGAGGCTCGCCTTGATGCGCGCGGGCTTCTCCGTGAGGACGATGATCCGCTCGGCGAGATAGATGGCCTCTTCCAGGTTGTGGGTGACGAAGACGACGGTGGTCTTCTTCCGCTCCCAGATGCGAAGCACCTCGGCCTGCATCCCGTGCCGGGTCTGCTCGTCCAGCGCGGCGAACGGCTCGTCCATCAAGATCAGGTCGGCGTCGACGGCGAAGGCGCGGGCGATGGCCACGCGCTGCTTCATGCCGCCCGAGATCTGGTAGGGATAGTAGGCCTCGAAGCCACGCAGCCCGACCAGCTCGATCATCTCGGCGACGCGCCGCTCGAGCTCGGGCGTGGGCACGCGCTTGATCTCGAGCCCGATGCGGATGTTGTCGCGGACGGTCCGCCAGGGCCAGAGCGACGGCTCCTGGAAGACGAAGGCCAGCTCGTGGCGGCGGGGGCCCCGCCAGGAGATTCGCCACCGTCGTCTTGCCACAGCCGCTCTTGCCCAGGACGCACACGAACTCGTTGGCGGCGATGCTGAAGCGAAGGTGATCGAGAACGACGAGGTCACCGAACCGCTGGGTGACGTCGACGACGACCTTCTCGCCGCCGGCCCTCACAGCGTGACCTCCCACCGCCAGCGGAAGAGGCGCCGCTCGATGCGCAGCAGGAGCTCGTTCATGGCGAAGCCGAGCACGCCGATCAAGATCATGCCGACGACGATCTCGGGAATGCGGATCAGCTCGGCGTAGTTCACCATCATGCGTCCGAGGCCCGTCGTCTCCCCGCCGCTCATCTCGGCGGCCACGATCGTCATCCACGCGGTTCCCATCCCCACCCGCATGCCGCCAAGGATGTCGGGCAGCACGGAGGGCACCACGACCTTGCGCAGGATGTACCAGCGGCCCGCGCCGTGGACCTTGGCCACGTTCTTGTGGATGGGCTCCACCCGCGGCACGCCGACCAGCGTGGCCACGAAGATCGGAAAGAATGCGCCGAGCCAGATGAGGAACACGTACCGCGGGAAGCCGGAGAGCAGCACGATGGTGAGCGGGATCCAGGCGATGGGAGGGATGAAGCGGAACGGCTCCAGCGCCGCGCGCGTGCCGGCATAGAGCGGGCGGTAGAGGCCCATGAGCAGACCGAGCGGCACGCCGAGCGCCACGCCCATGAGGAAGCCGGCGGCCAGCCGCGCCATGCTCCACGCCATGTGTGTGAGCAGCGTGTGGCCGGCGACGTCACCGTTCAGCGCGAGGTCGACGAAGGCGCGCGCCACCTGCCACGGGCTCGGGAAGAAAACGGAGTGCACGATGAAGGTCGCCGCCTGCCAGGCGGCAAGGACGGCCAGCGCCGCCGCCGCGTTGTGCAGCAGCACGCGCAACGAGCGACGCCGGCCGGCCTCGCGAGAAACCGGCGCGGCCGTGGCGACCCCGAGGACGTCGGCTACTTCTTCGGCTCCCATCCCTTGAGCGACTCCTCGGCCTTCTTGAGGAAGGAGTAGTCCACGAAGCGCTGCGTGAAATCGTCGTAGCTCTTGACGCGCTCGGTGGTGATCTTCTTCGTCTCGAGCAGCGCCTGGTAGATGATCTGCGAGCTCTTCGGCTCCATGTACGGGTCGGTGACCTTCACCTGGGTCTTGGCCAGCCGGGCGACCTCGATCGCGTCCGGGACGTTCATGGCCTTCGCGATGATGGCGAGGGCCGCGTCCTCGTGCTTGTCGATGTAGCGCATCCCCTTGAGGAGCGCGCGCGTGAATCCGAGCGCCACCTCGGGCTGACCCTGGGCGATCTTGCGGCTGATGATCACCTCGAGGCTCTCGGCGCCCGGGATGACCGGCAGCGGAGCCAGATAGTGCGCGCCCTTCACGGCGCGCACCGTGGTGGCCGCCACCGTCTCCCAGCACAGGACGCCCTGCACCTCGCCCTTCTCCAGCATGGCGACGAGGTCGGTGATCTTGGCGGAGACGTGCTCGACCTTGATGCCGTGCTCTCGCTCGTAGAGCGTCAACATCGTGTCGTGGATCGTTCCGAGTCCGGGTGTGCCCACACGCTTGCCGTTCAGGTCCTTCGCCGCCTTGATCTCGGGCCGCGCCACCAGCGGCGCGTTGCCCTTGGTGATCGAGCTGACGATCACGTAGTCCGAGCCCTGGGACGCTGCCTGCAGGAACGGCCCGAGTCCTGCCATCACCGCATCCAGCTCGCCTTTGTTGTAGTCGAGCAAGGTGGCCGGGCCGTTCGGATAGGTCTTGCGCACCGTGGTGATGCCCTCTTCCTTGAAGTACCCCTTCTCGACGGCGATCCAGTACGGGCCATAGTCGAGCTCCGACCCGATCTGGTCGCCCACTCGCAGCGTCGTCATCTTCTGGGCGCTGGCGACAACGGGCAGCGCGAGCACCATCAGGACCATCAGCAGGGCGACCGTCCACCGTGTCATCGACGTCATGCGCGCGTCCTTTCTGTCCCCTGTTCCATTCACTGCGACGTCAGCCCACCTGGAAGGCGAT
>Ga0209237_1003096_pt1 | contig 10063 bp, 9 predicted proteins | sample GraSoi013_1_40cm_2_FD_185820 | JGI IMG/M metagenome (GOLD analysis project Ga0209237, IMG submission 185820) | Grasslands soil microbial communities from the Angelo Coastal Reserve, California, USA - Sample 10_02_2013_1_40cm (SPAdes) (version 2) | ecosystem: Environmental > Terrestrial > Soil >...
CTGGGCGGTCACCCGCACGCGCGCGGCGGCCTGTTCCACCAGCTCCACTGCCGTGGCAATCTCGGCGAGGCCGTGCGCCGCGCCTTCCGCGACCGACTCGATCCCGCGGACCTTCGCCTGGCCCGCTGCCATGGTGGCGGTGACGTCCTCCATCTGCTCCCGGATCGAGCCCGTGGTGCGGGTGACTTCATCCGCCGCTCGCGCCGATTCGTCCGCGAGTTGGCGCACTTCTTCGGCGACCACCGCGAAGCCGCGCCCGTGCTCGCCCGCCCGCGCGGCCTCGATTGCCGCGTTCAGGGCCAGCAGGTTGGTCTGCGACGAGATGCGCTTGATGAGCTCCACGAAGTCGTCGATCGACGCGCTCAGCTCGCCGAGCTGGCTGATCTGCTTCGAGGTGGTCTGCACCACCTCCCGCACGTTGAGTAGCACGCTCCCGGCGGCGGCGACGTCGCCCCGGTGCCGATCGGCCACCGTCCGAATCTCCTCTCCCAGCTGTGCCGCGCGTTCCGCCGCGTCCGCCATGTCACCGGTCGCCGCACGTAGCACGTCGAGACCGGAGCCCATCGAGGTGAGGGCGGCGCGTTGCTGGTCCGCACCGCCCGCGATCTCCACCATGGCCGTCGACACCTCGTTTGAGGAGGCGGCGAGCTGCTCGCTCACCGCCGACAGGTCCCCGGCCGCCCCGGCGATCCGGTCCGACTCGCCGATCACCTCGCCCACGATCTGGCGGAGGCGGTCGCCCATGTGCTGGATGGCGTCGGCGAGGACGCGGAACTCCCGGGGCATCTCCCCGGTGGTCACTGGTCGCAGATCGCCGGCGCCGAACCGCTCGGCGGCCGTCACCAGGCGGCCGAGCGGGCCGTGCACCGACTGCACGGTATAGCGCGACAGGAAGAAGCCCGCGAGCACCAGCGCGACCACGAAGACCCACAGTTTGCGCTCCCGGTCGGTCGCGTCCGCGGTCAGGCGCTCCGCGACCTTGGCCGCCTTTTGGGCCTGCCGGCGAGAGAGGTCGCGTACCAGCCGCGTCAGCTCCGCCGCCTGGGGTCGCACCGCCGCCGCGCGGGCCACCGCTTCCTGATCGCGCCCCAGGTCCCGCAGTGCGTGCGCGATCGAGTACTCGGTCTGGATGGCCGCGTGGAGCTGCTTCACGCGGTTGACCGTGAGGCGATCTTCGACGGTGAGGCCGCCCATCGCTTCCAGCCGGCGCTGGTGCTGAAACGCATCCTCGGCGGCGGCCTGAAACTGTCGCCGCGGGTCGTCTCCGGGCGAGCCCAGATACTGCTCGGCGGCCCGGATCTCCTCCAGCACGCTCGTGACGAGCTCGCTTCCTACATCGGTCGAGGTCCGCAACGCGTCGAGCTCCTGCTCGATCGCGTACCGCATCTGGCGTAGTGTGGCGGCACCCGCAATGGCCGTGGCGATGAGCCCGGCCAGCAGCAACGCCAGCCCGATCACGATGCGTGCGCGGATCGTGTCGAACGGGCCGCGCATTACCGCGCTGCCTCCGTCACCAGCTGGCCGTTCCGCACCACGCCGATCACCACGGTCCTTCCCGCGACGTCCCCGTTGCTCTCGAACGCGATCGTACCGGTCACTCCCTCGAACGGCGCGTGGCCCCGACCCACGCGCGCGAGGCGCCCGCCTGTTCCACCGCACGCGCCAGCAGCAGCACGATGTCGTACGCGCCCGCGCCCCGATGGTCCGGTCGCTGTCCCGGGTACGTACGCGCATAATCCGCTACGAACGCGGTGTTGCGATCGTCCTGCCGGTCTGCGAGATAGGCGGACGACAACCGGATGCCCTCCGCGAGCGCCCCGTCCGTCTCGATCCCCGCGAGCGCGTCCCCGCCCAACACCGGCCACAGCACCCCGAGCGTGCGCATCTCGCGCAGCGCCAGCTCGGCCCCCGGTCGCTCGGCGGCGAGCACCAGCACGTCCGCGCCCCGGCGGCGCATACGGGCGAGGTACGGCTCCAGCGAGGAGGTGGCCGGGATGTAGGGATCGGCTTCCAGCACGCTTCCGCCCAACCGTTCAAACTCGGCGGCGAACGTCCCGCGTACCCCGCGCCCGTAGTCGTTGTTGATGTAGATGATGCCGGCCCGTCGGGCGCCCAGGGTTTGCCAGGCAAAGCGCGCCAGCTGGGGCCCGTGTTGCAGATCGCTCGGGCACACGCGGAACACGAAGGGGCTCAAGCCCGACAGCTCGGGACTGGACGCGGACGGCGAAATCATCGCGGTCGGCGTCGCACCGCCGCCGTACACCCGCGCCGCCGCGAGAGACGTGCCCGAGCTCAAGTGTCCCACGACCGCTACGACCGCGGGGTCCGCATACAGCTGCTCCGCCACCCGCACGGCGGTGTCCTCGTTCCCCGAATCATCCACCACCCGCAGCTCGACCTTGCGGCCCCGGATGCCTCGTTTGGCATTGATCTGGTTCACCGCCATCTGAGCGGCCCGGAGCATCGAGGCGCCGCGCGGTTGGGAGAAGGGGCCCGCGAGGCCGATGGCAATTGGCCCTGCGGGGGCGGAGCATGCTGCCAGGGCGAGAGCGGCGGCGATGACAAGTGATTTTGGCAGGGGGTCCTCCACGATGCGGGGCAAGGTTAAGCTCGCCCCTGGGGAAGCGCAACATTCCCCACCCACTTCACAGGATTTCCACGCGGTTTTCCAGACCGATGTGGACAATTTTCCCGATTGCCGGAGCGCCGGTCCGGGGTAGTTTGATGCGAGTGGAAACGTCCGGATCCCTGTACCGATTTGCCGGCGCGCTCGAAAGCTTGCTCGCCGCTCCCGATGCCGCAGCCTTCGAGCAGGCGTGGGAGATGGCGCAGGTCGACCGGCTCGCGTGGGAAGCGCTGGGGGACGCGCGGCGGCCCGACAGCGAGGCCCTCGAGCCGGCGCTCGACCAAGTGGACCGTCGTCTCCTCGCGACGCTGCAGCGCTGCCGCGCGTTCGCCGATCCCCACGTCGTGACTTTCCGCGTCCCCGAGCTCGAGCGGTGGCAACATGCCGCGGCGGCCGCCCTCGTCGGAGCGCGTTGGGGTATCGCCGGTCTGCGCACGGTGATTGCCGACACGGGGGCGCCTCTCGGGCGCCGCTACTTCGCATTCCTCGCATTGGCCGAACGGCACCCCGAGGGAGCCTGGCCGCTGTTCGAGCGCTATCTCGTGACCCCGGGCGCGCACCACGCGTTTGTCGCCGCCGCGGTGGAAGCGGCGCGCTATTACCCCGGCCACGCCGACGTTCTCGCGCGCCTGTTCGAGCGGATCCGCGGCGACCAGCTGCTGCGCCGGTTCCTCGGACCCAAGATCCTCGAGTCCCTCTACGTCCTGGGTGAGGAAGGCAGCCTGCCGTTGTTCGAGGAGCTGCTCGTTACCGGGCACACCGACCCGGACGTGGATCGCTGCGAAGTGACTCGAGCGCTCGTCGTGGTGCGCCGAGCCACGGGGCGCGTCGCGCCGAGCTCCAAGTTCGCCGACGGAGACGAGGCGGCCGTGTTGCACATCCTGGACGAGGCGGAGCGCCGCTTCGAGGCCACGCGCGACCGGATCGTGCCGGTGGTCGTGATTTAGGTACCGGCCCTGCCGCCCTTTCGTCCGGCCACGAACTCCCACAGCTTGTCGCGATACGCTCGCCCGCCGAGGTCGTAGGTGTCATTGTGCCCCGCGCCGTGAATCAGGACTACCTCGACCGGCCCCGCCGCGGCGGCCGCCACCGCTTTCCCCATCGCCGTCGGCACCAGCCGATCCGCGTCGCCGTGAAACAGCAGGATGGGACAGTGGACCAGCCTGACGTTGGCGACGTTGTCGAGCGACAGGTGGAGCAGGAAGCGGGGCAGTAGCCGGTAGTGATACCTCGCCATCTCGGCGGCGTTGGTCAGCGGCGATTCCAGGATGAGTCCCGCCACGGGATGGTGCGCGGCGGTGTGCGATGCCACCGCACTGCCGAGCGAGCGCCCATACACGTAAATGCGCCGCGGGTCTACCTCCGGGCGACTGGCGAGCGCGCCGTACGCCGCATCGGCGGCGGCGTACAAGGCGGCCTCCGTTGCGCGCCCTCCGCTAGCGCCGTAGCCCGGATAGTCGAGGACCAGAACGGCGGTACCCGGCGGCTGGAACTCCCGCACGATCGGCCAGATGGCAGCGACGTTCTCGCCGTTGCCATAAAACCACAGGAGGCCAGGGGAGGTGCGGGAGGTTGAGGAGGGCGGGGGAGGCTGGGGGAGGTTGCTCCGCGCCCCATCAACCTTCCCTAACCTCCCCCGTCCTTCCCCAACCTCCCCTGGTTTCAGGTACCACCCCACGAGTCTGGTCCCGTCCTCCGTCGTCAGCTCGACCCTCTCCCCGTTCTCGACGCCCACCCGCTTGGGATCGGGCAGGCGCGCCCGCGGCGCCGGAAAGGCGAGCCGCTCCTGGAACAGCCAGGCGAGCAGCAGCAATACTATGTACGCGAGCCCGAGGCCCACGATGACGCGGAGCGCCAGCATTTGAAGAAGTTAACTTAGAGCCGTGACGACCCAGCTCACCTGCCCGTCGTGCCGGGCCGAAATCCCGCGAGGCGCGGCCTTCTGCCCGGCATGCGGCTCGGCTTCCCCCACCGTGATTACGGACGAGCGCGCAGTCGCCGCTCCCCCCACCGCCCCCACCGCCACCGGTGCCGTTGCCGCACCTACGTCGGAGCGCCTGGCTCGCGCGCTAGGCTCGAAGTACGAGGTGAAGCGCCTGATCGGACGCGGCGGCTTCGCCGAGGTGTACGAGCTGTGGGACAAAGATCTCGATCGCCGCCTCGCCTGTAAGGTGCTCCACCCCGAGATCGCCTGGACCCCGGGCATGCTGGCGCGCTTTCGGCAGGAGGCCAAGGCGCTGGCCCGCCTGCAGGACCCGTCCATCCTCGCGATCCACTTCACCGGCGACGGTGAGGGTCTGGTCTATTACGTGATGCCGTTCGTGGAAGGCGAATCGATCGCGGAGCGCCTGCGGCGCCGCGGCCCTTACACCGCGGACGAAGCCTTGAAGATCGCCGAGCCGATTCTCCAGGCACTGTCCCACGCCCACACGCAGGGCCTCGTACACCGCGACATCAAGCCCGACAACGTGATGGTCGAGGCGAAGAGCGGCCGCGTCCTGCTCTTGGATTTCGGGATCGCCAAACTGCTCGACCCCCGGGGGGGAGGCGAAGCCGGCGGCGCCAAGACCGCCACCGGCTTCACGGTCGGTACCGTGCAGTACATGAGTCCCGAACAAGCCCTCGGCCAGCCGAACCTCGACGGCCGGAGCGACTTGTATGCCTTCGGCGCCATGCTCTACCAGATGGTGACCGGGACGCCCCCCTACGACGGCAACTCGAGCGCCGAGATCGTCGGGAAACACCTGAGCGATCCGGTTCCGGTGGCGAGCGACGTCAACGCCAAGATCCCGCGCTGGCTCTCCACCGTGATCGTGCAGTGCCTCGCGAAGAAGCCCGAAGACCGCTTTCAGGACGCCGATGAGGTGCTGGCGGCCCTGGACGCCGGCCGCGCGTCCGGCTCCGATCGGTCGGTCGGCGCCAAAACACTGGAGCGTCAGGTCCGGCGCTCCGGCCGGGTCCGCCGTGGTCCGAGGAGGCTCGGCTGGTGGGCGGCCGGCGTGATCGGTGCCGCGCTCGTGGCGGGATGGCTGGCTCGCCGAGCCGGCTATTTGGGATCAGGAGTCGCGTCGCTCCACAACGCGCTGGTCGAGCCGATCGAGATTCTCAGCAACGGCGTGCCCGTGGATACGGTGGCGCCAGAAGCCACCGAGCGCCTCAGCCTGCCGCGCGGTCAACGTACTGGGCTGCGGTGGCGCCTCATCCGCCCCGGCCGGACGCCGATCGGCGAGCCCCTGGAGGGGCCGCTTCCGGCGTTCCCACGAGGCGGAGGTCGGTTGCTCGCCGATGTCAGCGCCGATGTGGACGGCCAGCACTACTTCGCGCCGCTCATCACGAATGGGAGCGCGTCCGATATCACGCTCGAGGTCAACCCCGGCACGGCGGTGGTGGTGCGGTGCAACTGCCTCGTGCCGAAGGGTGCCGTCCGCACCCACATCGGATACTATCGCCTCTACCAGAACTCCAGCGTGGCCGCCTACAACAGCGCCCACCCCTACATCGGACCACACGCCGACCGGCGCGGCTTCGCAGGTCGGGTAGCCCCGCAGAGCGGGGCGGTGGTACTGACCTTTTGACGGCACACGTCCCGGACGACGCCCTCGATCCCCGGCTCTTGATGCGGGCCCGTGGAGCTCTGCTCGGTCTCGTGATCGGGAACCAGCTCGCCGTGCCCACCGAGCGGCTCGGCACCGCCCAGGCTATCCGCGAGGCGTTCCCCGAAGGAGTGCGCGATCTCGCGCCGCCGCCCGAAGGGTCCCCGCTCGATGACGACGCGGCGATGACGGTGCTGCTGGCGGAGTCCTTGGCGGAGAAGGGCGACTTCGACGCGAGCGATGTGGCGGAGCGCTGGGTGAAGTGGATGCAGCGGGACGGTCGCGGCATCGGTCTCACGACCCAGCGTGCCCTGCGGCTCATCGAGGGTGGTACCGAGCCGTTCGAAGCCGGCCGGCTGGCCCACAACGCCCGAGCGGCGTCAAACGGTGCCGTGATGCGGTGTATCCCGGTCGCGCTCCGCTATCACGACAATGTCGACAAGATGGTCCGCGTCTCGACGCAGCAGGCGGCGATCACCCACGCCGACCAGCGCTGCACCTGGGGCGCGGCTGCGGTGAACCTCGCCGCGCGCGAGCTGCTGCATGGGAATCAGCACTTCGTGGAGGAGGTGCTGCACCGCCTCCAGGGCGGCGCGCCGCGCCCGCTGGTCGAGGCCATCCGGCGCGTGCCCTGGGAGCAGGAGAGCGACCTGCCGCTCGGTGTGGAAGGGGAAGCCGGCTACGTGGTCCACTGCGTGGAAATCGCCTTCTGGTGCGCGATGCACCGCCCGTCGCTCGAGGAGGCGCTCATCTTTCTGGCAGAAGCGGGTGGTGACACCGACACCAACGCCGCCGTTGCTGGCGCACTGCTCGGCGCGCGGGACGGCGAGGCGAGCATCCCGCCCCGTTGGCTGCAACAGCTCGGCCCTGCGCGCAGTGTGTCCGCGTTGGCCGAGCGGCTCATACAAGCCGAAAGCCCTAAGCCGTAAGTCTTATGACTTGCGCCTTGGGGCTGGCTTCACGTACGCGCTGATCCGGTCCATCACGTCCTTGTCCATGAGCGTGATCGACACCCAGCGGGCGGTGCCCCGCCCCCGCCAATTGAACCGCACGGCGCGCCGGCCGTAGCGCCACTCCCAGCCGCTCTTGCCGATCGGGCGTGGGCGGCCGAACAGGCGGGTCAGCTCCTTCTTGGTGCGGTCGACCAACGGAACACCACGCTTGTCGCCGAACCCCGCAGAGTCGAAGAACGCGACCACGTCCGCGTTCCCCTCGACGAAATGCGCACTGAGGTAGAACCGCGCAGCGTCGTCCGGGCCGCGGATCACCACACCGCACTCCATAACCTGCGCCGTGCGCGGGGAGGTCTGGCAGCGCACGACGTCCGAGTCCGCGAGGGTGCGGGCCCGCTCCACGAACGCCCGATAGCTGATGCCCGGCGTGAAGCCGCGGTACACGGGTCCGGAGGCTGGGGGCCGGGCGGGGGCCGTGGGCGTCTGAGTGACGGCGCCGGCTGGGATCAGCGCCGTGAGCAGTAGCGCCCTGCGGATCGAACGCATGACCCAATATACAGGCCGGAAAACGAGAGTGGGCCCGGATGCCCGGGCCCGCTTCGGCTAACGACCGCTCTGCTCAGACCTTGCGGACGTTCTGCGCCTGCAAGCCCTTCGGACCCTGGGCGACCTCGAATTCGACCGTATCGCCCTCGGCGAGACTGCGGAAGCCCTCAGCCTGGATCGCCGTGAAGTGGACGAACACATCGGGACCCGACTCCTGCGCGATAAAGCCAAAGCCCTTCGCGTCGTTGAACCACTTCACCTTACCCTTTGCCATACCGTTTGAACCTCAGCACTAAGGGGCACTGCCCCGGACATGTTCGACCCTGGTCACCGCGACCAGGGACGGGCTCAAACAAAAACCGCGAGACAAGTGGTCCTCGCGGTGCGCAGACAAACCGGTGACGGTGCCACGTATTGCTTGAACCGGGGCCAAAGGTAGGAGTGGGTGTCACCCCTGTCAATAGAGTAAATGTCAGGCGCTCCGGCGGTTGCGCCATCGGAGCCGTGCTGACGCCACCATAGCGACAGTATCAACCCACCTATGGTCGCTTCGTTGTCTTGGCCGTATCCTCCTTCACCGGCAGCCCGAGCGCTACACGATAGTCGCGTAGCGCTGCGTCGTAGCTCTTCATCCGTTTGCCGAGTCCCACCACCGTCGAATTGGTCGCCGCCGCCGCGCTGTCCTCGCAGGTGGTTGTGAACTTGATCAGCGAGTCCACCTGCGTGATGAGCCGCTTTGCTTTCAGTTGGGCGGAGTCCTCGTACACGGTGGGATTCATCTGGGGCCGCCCCCGCTTGAGGAAGCCGCGGCTCGAGCCGCACAGTCCCGCGAGAAACCGACCGGCGCGCCGCTGCGCCGCCGAGTCGCGCGACCCGGCCCGCGTCACACGGCTCATGCCATCCTTGAGCTGCGCGATCCCGCGTGTCGCCGTGCGCAAGCCTTGCGTAAAACGCTTCTGCTCCGGCGTCTCGGGCGGCGGTGGCACCGGCGTCGTCGGCGCCGATTCCGCCACCGCGCGAGCCGAGTCGGGCGACGGTTCGGGTTGCTGCGCCCCCAGAGAAGTGGTGGCGATGCAGAACAAGACGGCGAGGCAGCGCATCAAGTGGTCCTCTGTTGTTAGCCGGTGGAAGCCCTGGTTATACTGTCAACCTGATGGTTCCCGCAACCTCGCGCCAGACCCGCACTTTCGAGGATCGTGCCGACGCGCTCGCGCATTTCTTCCTGCGCGCGGGCGAGGCGCCTCGCCTCCTCGCCTACGACGACGCCGCCGGCTGCCCCCTGGATCAGGCGCTCGGCGCGATCGAGTGGACGGGCGCGGTGGGCATCCTCGCGCAGGACGACCTGATTCACGCGGCGCGCCTCAGCGCCGACGCAGCCGCCGCCGTGGTCGAGCGCAAGGATGCGGACCAGCGCGTCTTCATCTACTTCGGGCCCCGCATGGACGCTCCTCCCGCCGATCCCTACGAGGGCACCCTCCTGTACGACGAACCCGGCGTGCGGGCCTACATCTTCGCGCAGCGGGTACACGCGATCGCGCACTTCCTGCGTGCGACCCACGGTCTAGGCGCCGTGATCTCGATGCTCGCCCGTCGCGCGCCCGAGCTGCGCCATATCCGCCGCTGGTTGCAGGCCATATTCGCCGAGCCCGCGGGGGAGACCAGCTCCACCCAGATGCTCGGCGGCTGGTTCGCCACGGGGAGCGCCGGCGTCTTGTTCTTACCCCGCCACGCCGACGATCCCTACACGTACTGCGAGGTAGGCCTCGAGGGCTGAAGCCCTCGCGGGAGGTTGTGGAGGTTTGTTGATTCACAACTCCACATCATGTGGACGGGCGCGGCAATGGTAGATGCAGGGCCAGGTTACCCTCCACATTCGATGCACACCGAAGTGAGCTAACCCGAAGAAACATCGGCACTTGCGCGGTTTCCCGAGGCCCCTATATTGATGTCACGCGGCTTGGAGGGAAGGGTCGGGACCTGGTGTCTCCACTACGCCTCCAAGACGGGTCCGAGCGGAAATTCCGGGGAGGCCGCCGACGCAAACAAGGGCTCAGGCGGCCGGCGATCCGGGAGCAGGCTCTCCGGCTCGGATAGATAGGGCCAGTCGCGTGCTCTATCCACGTCGACGCGGTGCCTCGACGTGCAGTGCGGAAGGTCGGTCCGCGACCCGATCTGACCCGCAGCACCCACATCGGTGAACCTTGCAGCCCGGCCAGGTTGCTTGGGGATGGAAGCCGGAGCTCCTGTTCGCCCTACCGAGCGACGCATCAGTCAACCGGCGGCGGCAGGATGAAGAACGGAGGGAGCAATCCCCCGGCTCCGGGTAACCGATGTGCGGAGCCCCC
>Ga0209237_1003097_pt1 | contig 10063 bp, 10 predicted proteins | sample GraSoi013_1_40cm_2_FD_185820 | JGI IMG/M metagenome (GOLD analysis project Ga0209237, IMG submission 185820) | Grasslands soil microbial communities from the Angelo Coastal Reserve, California, USA - Sample 10_02_2013_1_40cm (SPAdes) (version 2) | ecosystem: Environmental > Terrestrial > Soil >...
GTCTGCACGCGACCAAGCTTACCGACTCGCTAAGGCAGGTCCTGCTGCAGGAGCAGCGTTTTGTCGCGGCCGTAGCTCAGTCGCTTCACCGCGTCCTCCACCGGCAGCCACAGCAGCTTGTCGACCTCGATCCCCGCCTTGAACTTGCCGCCCCGTACCTCCATCACCCAGTAGCAGGCGACCTTGTCGCGTCCGCGGCGGTCGACGTACGCAGTGCAGCCAAGCGGCCGCATGAGCTGGCAGCGAAGGCCGGTCTCTTCGCGCACCTCGCGCAGCGCGCAGTCCTCTGGGGTTTCGTCCGGCTCGATCTTGCCTTTGGGCAGAGTCCAATCGTCATACGCGGGGCGATGGATGACCGCGATCTCGGTCTCGCCCAATCTCGACTTGCGCAGAACAACTCCACCCGCGGCTCTGATCACGCTCACATCCGCAACTTCAAGGATCTTTGTTGCCACGTTTGCTCCTTCGTCAGCTGAAACGTTTGGGGCGTTCGGTCCTCAGCAAGTTTAACCGTGGAGACGCAGATCAGAAATAGTCTTTACGGTTGCTATCCATGCAAGCCGGCGGTATGGAGGATGGCGAAAGCGACCCACGCAATCAGCGCGGACGCGGGAATCGTCACGAACCATGCGGCGATGATGTTGGCGCCGAGACCCCAGCGGACTGCTGATAGCTTTCGGCTGGCGCCGACGCCGATTACCGCCCCCGTGATCACATGCGTCGTGCTGACAGGTAGTCCGGCAAGCGTCGCGGCTTGAATCACGGTCGCGCCCATGAGTTGCGCTGACAAAGCCGTCGCGGGCTCCAGCTTGAGGATGCTCCAGCCCATCGTCCTGATGATTCGCCACCCACCGGCGTAGGTCCCAAAGCCGATCGCGGCCGCGGAGAGAGCGACCACCCACAAAGGGACCTGGAACTTCGGCAGATCTCCCGAAGCCACCAGGGCGAGCGTGATCGCCGCCATCGTCTTTTGGGCATCGTTGGCCCCATGTGAGAAAGACAGATAGGCCGATGTGAGGACCTGCACGCCGCGAAGGGTGCGATTGACCGGGCCTGGCCGCCATCCTGCCCGGTAGACGACGACGGTCAAGAGGACGGCAAAGATCCCCGCGGCCAGAAAGCCAAGGGGTGGCGAGATGACCAGGCTGGCTACCTGCTTGACCAGCGCGGACCATTTGACGCCTCCTAGCCCGCCGGCGGCTGCAATCCCGGCGCCGCAGAGACCGCCGATCAAAGCGTGGGTTGAGCTGCTAGGCAATCCTCGATACCACGTGATGAGGTTCCATGCGATCGCGCCTAGAAGCGCAGCCATCACGACCACGAGCCCGGGCTTGATCGCCAACGTGCTGGCGATGGTGTTCGAGACCTTGGCTTGAAAGAACGCGACGGTGATTACGGCTCCGATCAGATTGAAGACTGCGGACAGCCCCACGGCGGCCCGTGGAGACAGCGCGCGGGTCGAAATGGACGTGGCGATGGCGTTCGCTGTGTCGTGAAAACCATTGGTGAAATCGAAAACGACGGCGACCGCAATCGTGAACCACAGGAGGATCGCGGTCTCACGCATTCTTGATCGCGATCGTCTCCATGACGTTGGCCGTGTGCTCACAAGCGTCCATCGTTGCTTCGAGCAGGTCGTAGATGTCTTTCCACTTCACGAGCTCGGATGCGTCGGTGACCCGCGAAAACAAGTCTCCGATCGCAGTCCGCATCAACTGATCCCCCTCGTTTTCCAGCCGGTGGATTTCGTCCCGGTGAGGCTGGAGTTCGCGGAAACCTTCGAAACGATCCAGCGCGGCGGCGAGTTCGACGCCGGCTCTGGCGAGGTACTCGCCCATCTGCCTGGCAGGGTCGGTGATGGATTGGATGCGGTAGAGGTCGATTTTGTCGCCGGTTTCCTCCGCAAGGTCGACCACGTCGTCAAGGCTCGAAGCCAGCAGCAGGATGTCGCCTTCATCGATGGGCGTGATAAACGCGCTGTTGACAAGGTTGTGTATCTGATGGGTCGCGTCGTCGCACTCGTGCTCGAGGTCACGCAGCCGGGCGTGGCGGCTCTTGCCCTCGAGCAACGACTTGCTGAGCTCGGTCAGCGTTTCGCTGACGAGCTTGCCCTGGGTTCGGAACAGCTCGTAGAAGCGGCGTCCGGGGGTGACTGGTGTGAGTTTCATCTGTCCTCCGCAAGAAAGGCTAGGCAGCCTTTGGTTAAGGCGTCGTTAACGTCGCCACTACCATTCTCGGAGTGACCGAGACTGGCGTGCAGCGCCTCGGAGGACTGGTTGAGCAGGCACTGCAGGGTGCGTTGAAAGCGTTCACGCGAGGCGACCTGGCTTTGGCCGATCGTGTCGTTCGGGACGACATGGAGGTCAACCGTCTCCGTTACGAGCTGGAGGAAAAGATCACCGGTCGGCTTTCGGCGGCTGCTGAGGACGACATTCCGGTCTTGGTTGGGACTCTTTATGTGCTCCCCGAGCTGGAACGCATCGGTGATCATGCGGAAGGCATCGCGAAAGTAGCGCTGATGCTTGGGCCCCGGCCTGCGCTGGGGGTGCCAGGCGTGATCGTCGAAATGGGCTCCCTAACTCTGTCGCTGCTGACGCGCACTCTGCAGGCCCTCGAGACGCGCGATGTGGACCTGGCGCGAGCCCTATGTCGCGAAGACGACGACATCGACGGTCTCTATGACCGCGCCTACCAGGAGTTGATCTCGACCATGGTTGCCGATCCGCGCCACATCACCGAGGCGACGTACATGCTTTGGGTCACTCATAACCTCGAGCGAATTGCCGATCGAGCCACCAACGTCTGCGAGCGGGTCGTCTACCTAGTGACGGGGCATGTGGAGGAGCTGAACGTCTCCAAGTACTGAGGCGACCCGTACCCGAGTCGTCGTGATCGGCGGCGCTCCGGGGACAGCCGCGCATCTCAAGGAACGGCTGGGCCCCCGGGGGGCAGACGTCGTCGCCCACAGGCGCGTCGACGGTCTTCAACGCGAGCCCTTCGTGGATGCGATCGTCCTCGACGGCGTCGATCTGGTCGATGGGACCGCTGCTGTCCGTCGCGCGACCGCGGCGCCGCTGTTGATCATCGGCCCGGATCAGGCGGTGGCTGCGACCTGCCTCGGGATGGGGGCGGACGCATGGCTACCGAGCGGTAGCGCAATGAACCTCGTCGCGGCACAGGTCCAGGCCATGTTGGCCAAAGGTGCGCCGCCACCGCCGAGGACCCGTTTGAAGGTCGGTCGTATCGAGCTGAACTCAGAATCTCGGCGCGCCCATGTCGAGGATCGCGAACTCCCTTTGACCCCCCGTGAGTTCGACCTTCTGAATGCGTTCCTCTTGAACGAAGGTACCGTCTTGAGCCGGGACCGAATCCTGGCCGCCGCCTGGGGCGCGAGGTTTGTAGGTGAGCCGAAAACTGTGGACGTGCATGTGGCGTGGCTTCGGCCAAAACTCGAGGCCAGCGGCGTGCGAATCACAACCCTGCGTGGGATCGGTTACCGTCTGGACGAGTTGGAACGTGCCCGACAACGCGTCCTATTTGTATGCGTTGAGAACGCGGGCCGCAGCCAGATGGCCGCCGCATTCCTCAAGCGCTTGTCGGATGGCCGCGTCGATGTCGAGTCGGCGGGCACAAGGCCGGCCAAGCGTGTCCACCGGGAGGTCATGGACGTGATGGGCGAGATCGGCATCGATCTCAGAAACGAACGGCCACAGGCACTTTCGGCCGAGATGGCGAGGGCCGCGACCCGCGTCGTCACGATGGGCTGCGAAGCGGAAGAATGCCCGGTCTTCGCCGCGCCGGTCGAAGATTGGGGCATCCGCAACCCGGCCGGTCTTCCGGCGCCGGCAGTCAGAGAGATTCGCGATGAGATCGAGCGCCGCGTGCGACTGTTGCTGTCCGAGCTGAATCCCTAATTCGCCGGCCTACTTGATGTTGATCGATTCCATGATCTCTGCCGCCGACTCACATTCGTCCAGCGTCGACTCAAGCAGCGCGTAGAGGTCCTTCCATTTGATCAGGTCGGCCGCGGTCCGATGGTTTGTCTCGAAGAGTCTCTGCAAAGCTTGCCGCGTGATGTGGTCGCCCTCGTTCTCCAGGCGGTGAATGTCCTCGAGCACCTCGACCAAATCCTTTCCATCGACCAGTTTGTCGGCTGCGCTGGCGATTTGGGAGCCTGCCTCAGCGAGGCAGCGGCCCATGCTTTTCGCAGCATCCGTAATGGACTCGACGTGGTACAGATCGATCTTGTCTGCAGTCTCCTCGGCGAGGTCCACGATCTCATCGAGCGAATGGGCAAGCATCAGGATGTCGGCCCGTTCGAAAGGAGGCACGAAGGTCCGGTTCGTCAGGTTGTAAATCTCGTGCGTTACGTCGTCGCATCTGTGCTCGAGCTCTCGCATGACAGCGTGACGACTGAGTTCATCATTTAGGGAGCCGCCTAGCTCGGCCAACGCCTCGCTCACGAGCTGGCCTTGTCGACTGAAAAGTTCATTGAACCTGCGCTCGCGCGGAACAAGATTCAGTTTCGGCATCCCACCCCGGCTCCAAGGTTAAGGCTTCCGCCCGCATCGCCTATAGGGGCTTGCGTCGAGCAAGTCCGGGACGGCGTGGGTACGGCGCCGGCGTCGGACGAATCTTCTCCACGATCACCAGTGTCCCGGTTCGACGGACAGCCGAACGAGCAGGCACCACCCTCGCCCTCGACCCGCCCAGAACCTCGATGGCACGCTGGGCCGGCGTCATGGGTTCCTTATCTGTTTTCTGCGCGAGCAGCCTGCCGCCGACCCGGACCAGGGGCAGGCAGAGCTCGACCAGCACCGGCATGGGCGCCACTGCTCGCGCCACCGCCACGTCAAAGGTTTCGCGGTAGCGTTGGTCCTGGCCGACCTCCTCCGCGCGTCTCGCCAGCACTTCGACGCCTTCGAGATGCAGCCTCGCGCAGGCCTGGACGAGGAATGCGGCCTTGGCGTGGTCCGCCTCGATCAGCGTCACCGCCAGGCTGGGCCGCGCGATCTTCAGCGGCAGGCCGGGCAGGCCGCCTCCGGACCCAACGTCGACCAGCCGGAGTGCTTCGCCGAGGTGTTCCAGCAGGACGAGCGAATCCTCGACGAGCTCTTGAGCCGGGCTGGACACGAGCCCCGGCCACTCCGAGATCATCCGTGCGAGTTCATGAAGTCTAGAATCGTTCACTGAAATGCCCATCTACGAGTATCGGTGCGAGAGCTGCGCCGGGAAGTTCGAGGTCTTGACGCGGTTCGCCGAGCGCGACCACGCGCAGGTCTGTCCGGCATGCGAGTCGACCAAGACGCGGGTGCTGGTCTCGAGCTTCGCCTTCGCCAGCGGCGGCGAGTCATCGTCGGTCTCGGACTTCGCGAGCGAGACCAGCGGCGGCGGCTGCTGTGGGGGCGCGTGCGGCTCCTGCGGCTCGAGCCCGAACTAGACACCTAGCCTTGCTCTTCCCGGTCACGTACCGGGTCAACGCCGCCGGCCACATGGAGGTGGGTGGCTGCGACCTCGTCGAAATCGCCCGCCGCCATGGAACCCCGCTTTACGTCTACGACGAAGCGACGGTACGGCAGCGCGCCGCGGAATACATGGCCGCGATGGACGGCGCGGGACAGGTCCTCTACTCGGCCAAGGCGTTCGCCTCTCCGCAGTTCCTGCGCGTCATCGCAGAGGAAGGTCTCGGCCTCGACGTCGTTTCGGCGGGCGAGCTGCACGTTGCTCTGAAGTCCGGCTTTCCGCGCGACCGCGTGCACTTCCTCGGCAACAACAAGAGCGTCGAGGACCTGGAGGCCGCGTATCGCGCGGGCGCGATCATCGTCATCGACGGCGACCACGAGTTCGACCTGCTGCGCCACGTGGTGCCGGATGGGGCACGGGCCCCGGTGATGCTGCGGCTTTCGCCGGGGGTGAAGCCGGACACGCACGACCACATCTCGACCGGGCAGCTCGACTCCAAGTTCGGCTTCTCGATCGAGTCGGGCGCCGCGCGCAATGCAGTCGCGGCCGCGCTGGAGCATCCACGTCTCGAGCTGGTCGGCCTGCACTCGCACATCGGGTCGCAGATCTTCGCGCTTGGCGCCTACGAACAGGCGATGGAGATCATGCTCGACCTGCTTGTCGAGCTACGCGATGGGCTCGGCTACGAACCGCGCAAGCTGGGCGCGGGCGGCGGGCTCGGCATCGCGTACACCCAAAACGACGACCCACCCACACCGAGACATTTCGTCGAGACGGTGCGGCATGCGCTCGTCAAGGGGTGCGCGCGTCGCGATCTGAAAGTGCCGGAGCTGGTCGTGGAGCCAGGACGATCGATCGCCGGCCCGGCCGGGATGGCGCTCTACACGGTGGGTTCGATCAAGGACATTCCTGGCGTTCGTCGGTATGTCGCGGTGGACGGCGGCATGGGCGACAACATCCGCCCCAAGCTTTACGGCGCGCGCTACGAGGCGTTCCTCGCCTCCGACCCGGACCACGCGACTGACGGCAAGGTGACGATCGCCGGCAAGTACTGTGAGTCGACGGACATCCTGATCACGGACATCGCGATGCCGCCGCTCCAGCCGGGGGACGTGATCGCGGTGCCGGCGGCGGGGGCGTACTGCCTGGCGATGGCGAGCAACTACAACGGGATGCCGCGGCCCGAGGTTCTGATGCTGCGCGACGGGGAGGCACGCGTGATGCGCCGGCGGGAAACCCTGGACGACCTGGTCGCGGCCGAAGTCTTCTAAAGGACGATATTGATCGTCGCCGTGACACAGGGCTTGGCGATGTCGCAGGCCATCACATTGTCGCTGCGGGGCACCAAAGTCGGCTTGGTGGCAAAAGTCTGCGTCGGAAACGCACCCGTGCACGAGGTCTTGACCGACCACGTCTTGTAGGGCGTGGACGATCCTTTCGGAGCGTAGTAGCTCAGGGTTACGTTGCTGTTCGGCGTGAAGTTGGACCCGGAGATGCTTGCACTCCCTCCACTGAGGAGGATGGACTGCGATGAAGGCGCCAGCGCCGGCGTGCTCGTATTCCCTGGGCACGGGTTCTGAGTCGGGGTTGGGCTCGGGGTCGGTCCTGGAACTGACGTCGGCGTAGCTGTGGCCGTCGAGGTGGGGGTCGACGTCGGATGAGGGGTCGAGCCCGAGGTTGGAGTTGCCCCGGCGGTTGGAGTTGAGCTGGGTCGCGGCGTAGACCCGGTGCTGGGCGTGGCGCCGGGTGACGTATTCGCGACCGGTGTAGGTGATGCCTGCGCCACCCCCGAGACCACGCGAAGCGGCGCCTGCTTGTGGCAAGAGTTCTGCCAGCAGATCTTCACCACGTGATCGCCAAGGGCGATGTCTCGAGGCACCGTCAGCTCCAGCGACACCTCACCGTTCGCGTTGGCGGTGAAGGGGTAGGTGTGCACGACGCTCCACAGCTGGATCTCGCCGACCTGGTTGGCGGGCACGTGCGTCGCGGTGACCGTCACGGTGCCACCAGGCGCGACCCGATTCGGGTTCACCGCAAGCGTCGTCGAGGCAAGCGCAGCCTGGCACAGCCCGAGCAGAAGCAGGAGCGCGACCACGGCCGCGATTCCAATCACCAGGCGCCGGCGCACTCGTCGCAAACGATTGGCAGGTGGCGCAGAGCCGGGACCTAAAGGCGATGGATAGGCCACCGCGACCGTCGCCGGCTGGGCCGGTGCGGCGACCCGCTCGGCGACAGCCGCGCTCGCGATCGGCACCGTCGAGGCAAGGGCCGGAGCCATGACCATCGTCTTGGCCACGAGGGGTGGCGACGTCGCGGGGGAACGGAGTGCGGCGGCCAGTGCATCCACGAACGCCGAGGACGACTCCCATCGCGTGGCCGGGTCCTTGGCCAGCCCCCGCTTGATCACCTCGTCGACCTGCGGGCCGAGCGAGGGGTTGCGCGAGCTCGGTGAGGGTGGCTCGCGGTGGACCTGGGCGTAGAGAAGCTCCATCAAGGCCTCGCCGTCGAAGGGGATGACGCCGGTGAGCATCTCGTACGCGATCGTGGCCAGGGAGTAGCGGTCGGACGCCGGCCCGACCTTGCCGCCTGTCACCTGTTCCGGCGCCATGTACGCGGGCGTTCCGGTGGTGACGCCGGTCATGGACTTGAGGGACGAACCCTGGAGCAGCTTGGCCAGCCCGAAGTCGGCCAGCACCGGGGCGTCCTCCGCCGTGAGCAGCACGTTCGCCGGCTTGACGTCGCGGTGCACGACGCCATGTCCGTGCGCGTAGTCGAGACCGGCCCCGATCCCACGCAGGTACCGGATGGCGCTGGCCTGGTCGAGCGTGCCGTGGTTCATCTTGGCGGCCAGGCTGCCGCCGGGGACGTACTCGACGATCATGTACGGCGTCCCCTGGAACTCGCCGAAGTCGTACACGTCGACGATGTTGGGATGCCGCATCTTGGCGATCGCCTGCGCCTCGTGCCGGAACCGGGCGACGGTGTCGGCGTCGGGTGTGATCGCCTGCATCACCTTGACCGCCCCGGTGCGCTCCAGCTCGGCGTGATAGGCGCGGTAGACCACCCCCATCGCCCCCTGGCCGATGAAGTCCTGGACCTCGTACTGGCCCAGCTTCGTCCCCGTCCCGATCGACACGGCCCCTGATTATGCGGTTGGGCCGTTCGAACTCAGTTCGAGTTAACCGTTAGTTGATTTCCACCCTGCGGCGCCGCCCCGCCGGACAGCAACGAGGCCGGCGAGGATGGACAGTGCGATCTCGGCCGGCGTCCGCGCACCCAGGTCCAGGCCGACCGGGCTCTGGATGCGCCGGATGACCTCTTCCGGGACGCCTTTGGCGCGCAGGGCCTCGAGATGGTGGCCGGTGTGCCGCCGGCTGCCGACCAGGCCGATGAACTTCGGGTGGCGCGGAAGGATCGCTTCCAGCGCCTGAACGAGGTCTTCCGCGTCGTGGTTCGTGTGCACGACGTACAGCTCGCCAGCGCCCGCGGCCGGGAGGTCGGCGAGCCTTGCAACGAGGACACTGCGAAAGCCGACTTCGGGCGCCCATCTCACCAACGCTTGCGCGACGGGAGTCGCGGCGAAGACGACGAGCGTCGGCGCTGTCGCGTAGGGCTCGACGTAGACCTCGATCGAGCCCAGGTCATGACGGTAAGTTCGGACCTGCGGGACGCCGGCAGCGGCGATCGACGCGGCATCCGCCACCGCGGCGGAGTCGAACTCGCTGCACCCGAGCGTCCCCGCCAGCGAGGCGCTGCGCGTCATCAGAAGCTTGGCGCCGGCTTGCGACGGCGGCTCGCCATCGAGCTTGATCACGGTCGCGAGCACCACCTCCTCTCCCCGCGCGAGCCGAGCGGCGAGCTCCTCCTCGACGCTAGGCATGCGATGGAGCGCGGCTCAACACGCTGCGCAGGATCTCGATCGCGCGGGCGATCTCTGCGTCGGTGGTCGGGTACCCGGTGGTCAGGCGCAGGCTGCCCAGCGCCGCCTCGAGGCTCAAACCCATCGCGAGCAGGACGTGCGAGGGGTCGAGCGAGCCCGACGCGCAGGCCGACCCGCTGGATGCGGCGACGCCCGCGAGGTCGAGCGCGAGGAGCATGTCTTCGCCGCGCCGATCGGGAAACGTGCACGTCGCGAAATTGGGAAGGCGCTCCTTCCCTCCCGTCGGCGCTCCGCCCAGCTCCAGCAACGCCGCTCGGAGAGCCTCGGCCTGGACCTTGGCCGCCTGGGTACGGGAGGCGCGATCGCGGCCGCCAACGTTCAGCGCAGTCGCCACCGCGGTCGCCGACTGGACGTCTTCGTGTCCCGCGCGCCGGCCCCACTCTTGCGGACCGCCGTAGAGACGCGGGTCGATTCGGACTCCGTCGCGCACGAACAGCAACCCTCCGCGTCCGGCGCCCAGCTTGTGGCCGCTGATCGAAATCAGGTCGGCGCCGTCGGGAATCGGGATCCAACGCGGCCCGGCGCAGGCGTCGACGTGCACCAGCGCGCCAACGTCGTGCGCCCTCGCAATGACGTCGGCCACCGGCTGCATCGTGCCAACCTCGTTGTTGGCCAATCCGACGGAGACGAGAGCAGTGCCCGCGGTGATCGCATCGACAT
>Ga0209237_1003102_pt1 | contig 10059 bp, 9 predicted proteins | sample GraSoi013_1_40cm_2_FD_185820 | JGI IMG/M metagenome (GOLD analysis project Ga0209237, IMG submission 185820) | Grasslands soil microbial communities from the Angelo Coastal Reserve, California, USA - Sample 10_02_2013_1_40cm (SPAdes) (version 2) | ecosystem: Environmental > Terrestrial > Soil >...
TGCCGGATGCCGGCGCGCGAGTTGCCGGGCATCTTTCCGGGATCGTGGATCGACGCCAACTTCTACATCTGGATTGGTCACGCTGACGATCGGAAGGCCTGGAGCCAGCTGGCCGACGCGCGGCAGGCGCTCGAATCGGCGACCGCCGATACGCAGGCGCTCGGCGGGGCCCGCGAGGAAATCCTGATCGCGGAAGGCAGCGACTGGTTCTGGTGGTACGGCGACGACCACTCATCGGCCCACGATCTCGAGTTCGACGACCTCTTTCGCCGCCACGTCCGCAACGCGTACCGGCTGATGCAGAAGCCGGTGCCGGATGAGCTCTTCGTCAGCAACATCAGCAGCGCAGCGCCGCCGGAGGCGCAAACCTATCCCACAGCCTTGCTGTGTCCCACAGTCGACGGGGACGAGACGAGTTATTTCGAATGGCTCGGCGCCGGCAGCCTCGAGATTCGTGAAACCGCCGGAGCGATGCACCGGTCCGACCGGCGCGTGCCACTGCTGACGCTCGTGCAGTTCGGGTTCGACCGCGAGCGGCTGTTCGTGCGCGTGGACGCTGTGCGGCCGATGGTGGATCTGCTGGCGGACGGCCACGAGATCTCCCTGAAATTTCTGCAGCCCGACGGCGTTCGGTTTTCGGTCTGCCAGAGGCTGGGGCGTCTCATCGGACGGTTCTGGGACCGGCAATCCTCATCAACCGCGATCGTCGGATCCGCACCGTGGACCGAACGCGGTCCGAGCCACGCCGTGGTGGCGGCGGGAACCGTCCTCGAACTGTCGCTCCCGACACGCGAGCTGCGAGTCGGCGCCGGCGATTCGCTCGCATTCTTCGTCGCCGTGTACGACGAAGGCGTGGAAACCGAGCGCCATCCGGAACATCGACCCATCGAGCTCACGGTGCCCGACGCGCTGTTCGAAGCGCGCAACTGGCGAGCCTGATTGATTGACAACGCCTGCTCGGGCGAACGCCCGCGCGTCGCCTCCGCAAACGATGCACAGCTCATTTTTCGAGCTATTTCGTCAGAGTCTGATAATGGATGTTATGTTAACTACTGGCTTCGACTCGCGGGAGTGGCTGACGTCTGGACGCGGATCGGTCACGCGCCAGCACGCGGTCGCGATCGCGATTACTTCCCTTTGCGGAGATCCCGCAGAATGCCTTCCAGCGCCTCGATGACATCGTCACGCGTGGCGCGACTCTTCGTAAAACTCAGCTTGAGGTTGAACGCCTTACTCGGCGGCCGATACGCGAACACGTAATGCTTCGGACGTCCGGCCTTCGGCTTCGCGGCGGCCTCGCGAAGCTGCTGACGCGTGGCGCCGCCCTGACTGGCGATTTTTTCGACCAGCGCCGTCATTTTCTCGGGGGTCTCCTGCCGAACTACCTGCAGAAGCAACGACTTAGCGGAAATGTCGGCCAGCCGACACAGATTGCGAACCTCGTCCGGCATGCCGTTCAGCGCGAGCGACTCGGTGATTGACGTCCGGGACTTCCCCAGCCGCCGCGCGAGGTCCTCGTGCGTATAGCCGCAGCGCTCGGCGAGGCCGTGCAGCGCTTCCGACTCCTCGAACGGCGTCAGATCCTTGCGCTGGAGGTTCTCAATCAACGCCAGTTCCAGCATCTCGGTTTCGTCCACGTCTCGGATGACGACCGGGAGCTCGCGGAGTCCGACCTGGATCGCCGCCTGATAGCGCCGCTCCCCGGCCACGATCTGGAACCGAGTCCCGCGCTGCCGAACGACCAGCGGCTCGAGAATCCCCTTTTCGGTAATCGAGGCCATCAGCTCGGACAGGTCGCCCATCACGTGGCGCGGCTGGTTTGGGTTCGGATCGATTTGGTCGATCGGGACGAGTCGGCCGATCGGCGCGCCGGCGGACGCCGCCAGCGCTTCCACGTAGTGTTCGTCGTGCCGCATCGCGATCGATTCGGGCAGCCCTCGTCTAGGCACGGTCGATGACCTCCTCACACAGGCTGTAGTACTCGGTGGCGCCCGTCGAGTCGGGCGCAAAGGTGAAGATCGATTCCTTGTACGCGGGGCTTTCTTCGAGGCGTACGCTTTTGGTGATGACCGTCTTGAACACCTTCCTGCCGAACACCTTTTGAATCTGGCTGCGGATGTCGCGCGCCAGCGCCGTCCGCTTGTCGTGCATCGTGATGACGACGCCCAGGATCCGCAGCGCCGGGTTGGGGCGGGCGCGCACCTTCTCAATCGTCTCGAGCAAATCGTCGGTCCCCTCGAGCGCAAAGTACGAGGACTGAATGGGAATCAGCAGGTGCGTCGCCGCCACGAGCGCGTTGACCGTCAACAGCCCCAGCGTCGGCGGGCAATCGATGACGATCTGCGGATACTCCTTCCGCAACGGCTCGAGCTTGTCCTTCAGCCTGAAGTGCGCGTCCATCTCGCCCACCAACTTGGCTTCGAGCTTGGCCAGCGCGATGCGCGACGGCGCGATGGCGAGGTTCTCGATCGGCGAGGCCACCACCACGTCCTTCAGCGCGACCTGCGGATCGGCGATCGCGTCGTAGACGCTCTTCGATACCTGCTGCATGTCGAGAAACGACATCGTGCTGTTGGCTTGCGGATCGAGATCGATGAGGAGGGTGCGCTTACCCCGCAGCGCGAGCGCGGCGGCCAGATTGATGGCGGTCGTGGTCTTGCCCACGCCCCCCTTCTGGTTTGCGATGGCGACGATCATGAAATGGACGGGTCGGGCGGAACCCGGCCATTCTAGCAGAGACCAGCCGCGCTACATTTTGTATTTGCCCAGATCGTCGGGATCCAGACTCTCGAGCCATTTGTGGAGACGATCGGCATCGGTCTTTTCCGCCGACGGGTCCATCGTCTTGGCGTTATCGATCACCGTGTCCTCGACGAAGATCGGCGCGCGCGTGCGCAGGGCGAGAGCGATCGCGTCGCTCGGGCGCGCATCGACGGCGAGCGTATCGCCATTCAGCGAGAGATAAATGAGCGCGTAAAAGGTGTTCTCCTGGAGATCGCACACGACGACCTTCTGGACCGATGCCTTGAGGTCGTGAATGACGTTTCGCAACAGGTCGTGCGTCATCGGCCGCGGCGTCGAAATATTCTCGATCTGCAGCGCGATGGCATTGGCCTCGAAGATGCCGACCCAGATCGGCAGCACCCGCTGCCCGTCCTTGTCGCGCAGGATGACGATCGGCATGTTGGTGATGGGGTCGACCATCAGGCCTTTGATGGTCATCTCGATTTGCATGGCTCTACAACCTAGGCGCCGCACGCACGCCTGTCAAACGTCCGCGTACCTCATCCACCCGAACGGCACGGCCCCACACGCTGTGCGGTCCGGCGCGTTCGACGCGAACCGCAATCGTTCGGCCGATCCACTCTGGCGGTCCCGGCAGATTGACGACCACATTGCTGCTCGTCCGCCCCGATAACTCCGTGTCGCGGCGCCGGCTCGCGGCGTCGATGAGCACCATGACCGGCTCGCCGATCAGTTGGCCGTTCAGACCGCCCTGAATCTCCCGCTGCAGTCGTTGGAGCGCGACGATCCGCCGCGTCTTCTCCGCGTCGGGCACGTTGTCCGGGAGCCGCTTCTCCGCCAGCGTGTTCGGCCGTTCGGAATACTTGAAGGAGAACATGCTGTGGAACCGGACCGCCGCCGTCAGCGACAGCGTCTCGTCGAAGTCCGCGTCGGCCTCTCCCGGGAAACCAACGATCATATCGGTCGATAGCGCCACGTCCGGCAGCATCTGCCGGATGCGGTCCACGAGCGCGAGGTAGCTGTCGCGCGTGTAGCGGCGGCGCATCGCGGTCAGCACGCGCGTCGACCCGGATTGCACCGGAAGATGCAGGTGACGGCAGATCTTCGGCAGCCTCGCCATGGCGGCGAGAAAGCGCTCATCGACATGCCGCGGGTGCGGGCTCGCGAAACGGATCCGGTCCAGGCCCTCGATGTCATGGATCGCCTCGAGGAGGCCGGTGAAATCGCAGCCGGCATCGTCAGGCGCGTCGTAGTGGTTCACGATCTGTCCGAGGAGTTGGACTTCCCGTCGACCGCTCGCGACCGCCTCACGCACTTCCGCCACGATGTCGGCCTTGGGACGCATCCGCTCGTGTCCGCGCGTGTACGGGACCACGCAGAAGCTGCAGAACTCGTTGCACCCTTCGATGATGGTCACGTACGCCTTGACCGGATCGCTCCGTCGCGTGATCCCGAGCGGCCACCTCACATCATCGCACGCACCCAGATCGAGAACGCCTGCGCGACGGCGTCGGCGCTCTCGATCCGCTCCGACGGCATCGACGAGCAGCGGCAGGCGGCGAATCGCCTGCGTCCCGAGGACGACGTCTGCGACGCCCGCCGACCGCTTCAGGACCGTCGCGCCTTCTTGCTGCGCCACGCATCCCGCCACGGCGACGATCGGGTCGTGGCCCTGGTCGCTGGCGAGCTGGCGCAGCTCACCCAGCCGCGTGTACAGCTTCTCCTCGGCACGCTCACGGACGCTGCAGGTGTTGATCACCACGAGATCCGCGTCGGCGGCGGTGTCTGTGGCCTCAAAACCGGCCTGCTCGAGGAGGCCCGCCATCCGTTCCGAATCGTGAACGTTCATCTGGCAGCCGAACGTCTCGATGAGATATTTGCGCGCCACGGCCTACCGATGCGTCCTCGGCGCCCGCGGTCGTTTCTCGCCTCCGGCGACACGGTTCGCTTTCGCTCTTTCGCTTTCGCCTTTTGCCATCGATTCGCCTTTCGCCTGACCGGCTCGCTCCCCCAGCATCTCACGCGCGGAGCGCCGAAGGCCATCGCTAATCGCCTCGCCTCCCAGCATGCGCGCGAGCTCGTCGACTCGACGCGCCTCATCGAGTCGTCGGACGGTCGTCTTGGTGCGGCCGTGGTCGACACGCTTTTCGATCTGAAAGTGCGTGTCGGCGTAGGCGGCGATCTGCGGCAAGTGTGTGATGCACAGCACCTGAAACGCCGAGCCCAAGCCGCGCAGCTTGCGACCAACGACGTCCGCCACGCGTCCGCCGATCCCGGCGTCGACCTCGTCGAACACCAGACCCGGCGCCGCGGTGCTCGGCGGCCGATCGGCGGCGTCGTTGAACCCGTGGCGCGACGTCGCGGTGAGCGTCTTGATCGCCAGCATGATGCGTGACAACTCGCCGCCCGACACGATGCGCGCGAGCGGACGCAGATCTTCGCCGGGATTCGGCGAGACGAAGAACTCGGCGGCGTCGATGCCTCGCGCGCTCCATTCAGCCTCGGGCAGCGCGCCACCGAACCGCACCTCGAATCGCGTCTGCTCCATCGCCAGTTCGGCCAGCAGCGTCTCGAGTTGCGTCGCAAAGCCTCCGGCGACGCGACGCCGTGCGTGCGACAGCGCCTGGGCGGCCGCCAAGTAAGCCGTGCGCGCCGCGTCCACCGCGCGCTCGAGCTCGGCGATCCGCTCGTCGCCGCACTCGAGGTCGGACCGTTCCAGCTGCAGCGCCCGATGGCGGCTGATGACGTCGGCAAGCGTCGGCCCGTATTTCCGCTTCAAGCGCTCGAGCAGCGCCAGACGCTCCTCGACTTCCTGGAGCCGCGCGGGCGACGCCTCGATGCCCTCGGCATATCGGCGCAGAAACAACGCCAGATCCTCGAGCTGTGACTTGATGGCTTCACGAGCCTCGAGGTACGGCTGGAATTGCGGATCGAGATCGGCGAGTTCCGCGACGCGACGCCAGACATTCCCGAGGGCCGACAAAATGGCGTCGTCACGCTCGTACAACGACGCGTAGCTCTCCACGCACAACCGCTCGACGCGCTCCGCGCTGGCCAACACGTGTCGCAGCGCGGACAGCTCGTCGTCTTCGCCCGGCTTCGGCGCGGCGCGGTCGAGTTCGCCGAGCTGGAACGCGATGAGCTCCAACCGCGCGTTCCGATCGCTGGCGGCCGTCCGGACACGTGCGAGCTCCTCCTGGGCGGTTCGACACGCTTCGAACGCCAGGGCGCACGGCCCGGCGAGCGAATCGAGCGAACCGAATGTGTCGAGGACGCCGAGGTGTGTGGACGGATCGAGCAGTGTCTGATGCTCGTGTTGACCGTGGAGCTCGATCAACCGGGCCGAAAGATCCTTGAGCGCGCCAGCAGTGGCGAGCGCCCCGTTGATGAACGCGCGGCTCCGCCCTTGCGCGGTGATTTCGCGGCGGATCAGGAGCTCGTCGCCGCCGCTTTCAAAGAGGGCTTCGATGGCCGCGCTGTCCTCGCCCGTCCGCACCAGGTCTCCGGAGGCGCGTCCGCCGAGCAGCAGCCCGACGGCTTCGACCAGAATCGACTTGCCGGCGCCAGTTTCACCGGTAAGGACGTTGAACCCGGGATCGAACTCGACCTCGACCGAGTCGATGACGGCGAGATGCTGGATCCGGAGGAAGCGGAGCATGTGGGAAGCGCGAGAACTCCAATCGTAGCATAGGTTTGACAGCTATTTCACCCCATGATACAGTTTTGCATTCGCGCTGTCCCAGCGGCGCATCGCTATGTCTCGGAGGGCCGTTTGCGCACGCTTGGAAGCCTCCCGCTCGCCTTGCTCCAGCAGGCGGCGGGCGGGGTTGCGCTCGAAAGCTCGGGTACGAGCATCGTCGGGCGCGTTGCTCATTTCACCCTCGTTTCCAAACTCGCGCTCCTGAGCCTCGGACTGCTATCAGTCATTTCCTGGGGCATCATCTTTTACAAACTCTGGACGTTCCGGCGGTCCGAGCGCCAAAGCGCACAGTTCCTCGACGTTTTCCGCCGCAGCAGCAAGTTTTCCGAGGTGCAGGCGGTCTGCCGATCGCTTGACGAGAGTCCGCTTGTCGGCCTGTTTCAATCGGCATACGCTGAGCTCACCGCGCAGCTGCGACAGAACCAGCCACCGGACGCGGCCGCGCCGGCCAATCCACGCGGCGCTCCTGGTCGTCCAACTCTCAAGAGCCTCTCGGCCGTCGATCGTGCGCTGATGCGTGCGGCCGTGGTCGAGGTCAACAAACTCGAGCGTCACATCACGTTTCTCGCGACGACCGCGAGCATGGCGCCGTTCATCGGCTTGTTCGGGACCGTCTGGGGCATCATCGCAGCGTTCGAGAACATTGGCCGGACGGGATCGACGAACCTCAGCGTCGTCGCGCCCGGGATTGCCGAGGCATTGGTCGCCACGGCTGCCGGTTTGATCGCCGCCATCCCGGCCGTGTACTTCTACAATGCGCTCTCGAACCGCGTGAAATTGTTCGCCTCCGAAATGGACGACTTCGCCATGGAGTTTCTGAACATCGCGGAAAGGAACTTTACGTAGGTGCCGAAGGTACAGCCTGCAGCGAGCGCCGCGTCGGGACGTCTGGGACGTGGCCGTCGCGTCAGTACCTCGCTCGCCGAGATCAATGTCGTTCCGCTCGTGGATGTGATGCTCGTGCTGCTGGTGATCTTCATGGTCACCGCACCAATGATTCAGCGCGGCGTCGACGTCAACATTCCGGTGTCGACGCGCTCGGGACAAATCGCGAACGAGCGGGTGTTCGTCAGCATCCCGCTCGCGTATCGTCAGAATCGCGTCGTGTATCTCGGCGACGAACCGATTCGCGCGGAGATCTTGCAGGAACGCATCCGGCAGAAGATGGAGAACCGCAGCGACAAAGAGGTCTACCTGCGCGGCGACGCTGGCGTGCAGTATCAGGAGCTGATGGAGATATTCGACCGCCTGAAGGCGGCGGGCGTCGAAAAAGTGGGCCTCATCACCAAAATGCCAGGTGAACGCTAATCCATGGACGTCACCGATGTGCTTCGCGACCGGATGCAGGCCCCCGCTGGACTTCAGCGAATGGTGGCGGTGTCGGTGGCGGCGCATGTCGTGTTCGGCGCGGGCCTCCTCCTGACGCCTGCTCGGTTTCTTGGTCGCGAGTCGGCCGCGCCGCGGACGGTGATGACGATTTCGCTCGGCGGCAATGCGGGCGCCGACAGCGGCGGCATGACGCAAATGGGCGGCCGTGCCGTGCAGGTCCAGACGCCGCCCGAGGAGGCCGCCAAGCGCGAGGCGGTCCGGCCGCCTGCCGCGAAAGCGCCCGAGATGGTCCTTCCCCGCCGCGACGTCAAGGTGAGCAAAACGACGCCTGCGCCGAACGTGACGCAGGCGCCCGATGACGCGCGTGGCCGCACACCAACGAGGGGCGCTCAGACCGCCAAGGGCAGCACGAGCGCGGAAACCGGCATACGGGGCCAAGGATTCGGACTGTCGAGCGGTCAGGGCATTGGCGGCACGCTCGACGTCGCGAACTTCTGTTGCCCCGACTATGTGCAGACGATGGTCCAGCGGATTAGAAGCGTCTGGGCGCAGAACCAAGGCGTCACCGCACAAACCATCATCAAGTTCACCATCCAACGTGACGGCAAGATCACCGACACGATCGTCGAAGCGAGCAGCGGCAATGACGCGCTCGATCTCGCCGCGCGCCGCGCCGTCGCCGTCACGCAACTGCCGCCGCTCCCGGATGCGTATCCCAATCCCTCGCTGCCCGTCCACCTCACATTCAAGTACGAAAGATGAAACGGATATCCCTGATCGTCGTGCTCGCCGCGGCTATGGCGTCGACGCGTGCGCAGCAACCGCCGCAACCACCTGCGCAGCCGCCGCAACCGCAGGAAATCGAGACCACCATCACCGGCGAGCCGGGTTCCCCGCCGCGCCTGGCCGTGCCTGAATTCATCGCCGTCTCGAAAGACACCGAGAGCGTGGCGATCGCCAAGACGATCAGTCAGGTCCTCTTCGACGACCTGAACTTCGAGCGCGAGTTCGCGCTGATTCCGCGCGACGTCTACTCGACGATTCCGGCCGCAACCTCCTTCAGCGACGTGCCGTTCGACCGCTGGCGCGAGCTGAATGCCGACGGCCTCGTGGTCGGCACCGTGCAGAAGACGGCCACCGGTCTCAAGGTGGAGCTGCGGCTGTTCAACGTTCGCACGCGTCAGTCGGCGTACGGGCGCGAGTATTCCGGTTCAACGGCAAACCCGCGCCTCTACGCGCACCAGATCTCCGACGAGTTGCATCAGTCGCAGCGCGGGCTGAAAGGCGTCGCGCGGACCAAGCTCGTGTTCGATTCCGATCGCGACGGCGAGCGCATGGGCGGGACCATCGAAAACCGCGGCGTGAAGGAGCTGTACATCGCCGATTACGACGGGGAGAATCAGCGCCGTGTCACGGTGTCCAAGACCCTGAACATCAACCCGGCGTGGTCGCCGGACGGACGATCGATCGCCTACACGTCGTATCGCCGCGGGGGGGGACAGATCTTCGTGTCGCACATCTTTCAGGCGCTGCTCGACGAGTTGACCAAAGGAGAAAAAGTCGGCGAGAACTGGCTGCCCGCCTGGTCGCCGGACGGCACCCGTTTGTGCTTCACGTCAACGCGCGACGGCAACAGCGAAATTTACGTGATGAATCGCGACGGGTCGAATGTGCGCCGGCTCACGCGCCATCCGGGCATCGACATCTCACCGACCTGGTCGCCGCCCGGCACCCAGATCGCGTTCGTCTCCGATCGCGGCGGCGATCCCCACATCTACATCATGGACGCCGACGGCTCAGGCTCGCCGACACTTCTGACGCGCGAGTACTCGGATCGACCCACCTGGTCGCCGGCGCCGTACAACGAGATCGCCTATTCGGCCAGGACCGGACCGGGCAACGACATCAAAGTGATCGACTTGGCAAGCCGGCAGGTACGCCAGTTGACGTTCGGCGAAGGCACGAACGAGAGTCCGACCTGGTCGGCCAACGGGCGGCATTTGGCCTTCATGTCCACGCGTGCCGGCAAGTCGCAGATTTTCACGATCGCGCGCGATGGCAAGAACGTGCGCCAACTCACGCGCACGGGCAGCAACCAACAACCCAACTGGTCAAAATAACGGAGACAACGATGACACGCGTGTGGGGGACCACGGTTCTGTTGCTCATGGTGATGAGCGTCGCGGGGTGCGGAAAAAAACAAGCGCCCATCGCTCGCCCGATGCCACCGCCCTTCCCCGGGGCGATCTCGACGCCGTCGTCACGGCCGCCGGCCCCGCCCGAGC
>Ga0209237_1003103_pt1 | contig 10059 bp, 10 predicted proteins | sample GraSoi013_1_40cm_2_FD_185820 | JGI IMG/M metagenome (GOLD analysis project Ga0209237, IMG submission 185820) | Grasslands soil microbial communities from the Angelo Coastal Reserve, California, USA - Sample 10_02_2013_1_40cm (SPAdes) (version 2) | ecosystem: Environmental > Terrestrial > Soil >...
CACAGGAAGCAGATGGCGATCGCCTCGACGCCTTTCGTGACAAGCTTCTCGATCGCCTGGCGCGCCTCGTCCTCGTTGAGCTCGACCACCACCTGGCCCTTGCAGTCCACGCGCTCGCTCACCTCGGCGATGAAGGGCTTGGGCACGATCGGATCGGGCTTGCCGCTCTCCGGGAAGTGCAGCACCTGGACGTTGTTGAGGCCGGGCACGCCGCGGGCGCCGCGCATGATGTGGATGACGTCGCGATGGCCCCGCGTGGTGATCAGGCCGACGCGCGCGCCGCGGCGCTGGAGCATGGCGTTGGTGCCGACCGTGGTGCCGAGCGCCAGCCGTGCGGTGTCGCGCAGCAGCGCTTCCGTCGTCAACGAGAGGCGCTCGCCGGCCAGCCGCAGCGACTCCATCACGCCCTCGGAGAAATCGTCGGGCGTGGAGGGCGCCTTGGCGGTGACGAGCCGTCCGTCGGCGTCCATCACCACGCAGTCGGTGAAGGTGCCACCGGTGTCGATGCCGATGATGTAGGGCATGCGGCGTATCTTACCCCGCACGCGCTCGTCGAGGAGGCGGCGTGCTGGTATAGGATGCCGCGTGATGACCTCGGCCACCGACATCCAGCGCTACCACACCGCGGCGGTCGAGCTGGCCGACGAGGCGCGCCGGATCATCACGCCGGCCCTCGAACGCGGCTTCATCGTGAAGACGAAAGCGGACCGATCCCTCGTCACCGAGGTGGATCAGGCGATCGAGCGGCGGATGCGCGACCTCCTCGACCGCTGGTTCCCCGATCACGGCGTCATCGGCGAGGAGTATCCACCCACGCGGCCCGACAGCCCGTTTCAATGGATTCTGGACCCGATCGACGGCACCGAAGAATTCGTCAACGGCATTCCGACGTTCGGCGCCATGCTCGCTCTCCACCATCGAGGCGTGCCGCTGGTCGGTCTCATCGATCACGCTGCGCTCGACGTCCGAGTCCACGCCGGCGTCGGGCTGGGCGCGTTCCGCAATGGCCAGCGCATCCGACTCGTCGACGCGGCCGTGGACCAGCACGCCGACCAGGTGAGGCTTGCGCTGAGCGCCCGCATCAACTTCACGCGCCAGATCGACGAGGGGCGTCTCTTCGAGACGCTCACGCGGCTCTATCCGAACCACCGGATCTATCGAGCGGCCTATGCGCACACGGCCGCCGTCACGGGCGCCGTGGATGCGATGGTGGACATGCACAACCACGTGTGGGACCTGGCGCCGAGCCGCGTGCTCATCGAAGAAGCGGGCGGTGTCTATGAGGTCGTGCGAGATTTTCCGGCGGCCGATGGCGCTCGGCTTCTCAGCGCCGTCTTCGGCAAGGCGGCCGTGGTCGAGCGCCTGGTGGCCGTGTTCCGGGCAAGCCCTGTATAGTGCATCGGTCGGCGACGACGCTGCAGTGAACGCGACGAGAGCGAGGTCGTAGTCATGCGCAAGACCATCACCGGCACCGGCGGCATGCTGCTCATCCAGACCCTCAAGGACGCGGGGGTCGAGTACCTCTTCACCAACCCGGGCTCCGCGGAGACCGGGATCTTCGCGGCGCTCCTCGAGGACGGCGATCAGAAGCTCGTCGTCGGCAAGCACGAGGGATTGGTCGCGGCGATGGCCGACGGTTACCACCGCATCAGCGGCAAGGTCGGCGTCGTCATCGCTCACGTGATGGGCGGCTCGTACCAGCTCGCCGGGCAGCTCTTCAACGCTCAGGTGGCGGGGTCGTCGCTGCTCGTGATCGCCGGCGACTGGGCGTCGGAGCTGCAGGACTATCGCGGCCTCGCGCCCTTCCCCGGCCTGACCCAGGCCGAGTCGATGCGGCCGATCACCAAGGACGCGCGCTGCGCCTACACCGTGCACACGAATCCGAAGGCGATCTCCCAGGCGACCATCCGCGCGCTCCGCGAGGCGACGACACCGCCGACCGGGCCGGTCTATCTCTCGATCAGCGCGGAGCTGCTCAATCGTGACGGGCTCGAGGCCCAGATCGGCGAGGACGCCCATTACGTGATCGAGCGGCCGGGCCCGGCACGGCCGCAAACGGTCGAGGCCATCGCGCGACGGTTGGCCGAGGCGCGCTGCCCGGTGCTGATGTTCGGCGACGACGTCTGGCGCGAAGGCGCTCAGGCCGAGGCCGTCGCGTTGGCGGAGGCGCTCGAAGCGCCGGTGTTCAACACGCGGCAGATCTTCGTCAACTTCCCCTCGCGGCACCCGCTCTTCTGCGGCATGTATCCCGTCTCGAAGGACTTCGAGAAGGTCACCGGCTTGAAGCCGGACCTGATCTTCCTCGTCGGCTGCCAGGGCGTTCACGGCAGCGTGGCCGAGCCGACGATCATGCAGATCGGCCCGAACCCGCTGCTGATGGGCCGCCACTATCCGCTCGACGTCGCCGTGCAGTGCGAGCTGCGCGAGACGCTCCGGCTCGTGACCGAAGCGCTGAAGCGCTCCGGTGATCGCGTCGCGGGCGCGGCGCGTCAGCGTGCGAAGGTCCGTGCGTTCGCCAGGCTCCTGATCGAGCGCGAGGAGAACCTGGTGCGCGAGCACGAGCACGATCCGGGTGTGCATCCGAGCGTGCTCGAAGCCCAGCTCGCCGATGTGCTCCCCAAGAACACCGTCGTGGTCCAGGAGAGCTCGACCGCGCGCACGACGCTGCTTCCCTTCGGCCACGGCGGGATGACGTGGACGCGCAGCGGGGGCGGCTCGCTCGGATTCGGTGTGGGCGCCGCCATTGGCGCCAAGATCGCCGTCGGCCGCGAGCGGCCGGTCGTCTGCCATCTCGGCGACGGCGCGCTCGGCTACAGCGCGGCCGGCTTCTGGACGATGGCCCGCTACAACACCGCGATCCTCACGGTGGTGTCGAACAACGAGAGCTACCAGGTCGTGCGCCACAACTGGCACAAGGACATGCCGGACGCCAAGATGTTCCGCGAGGACAAGTATCCCGGGCTGTGGCTCAGCGCGCCGGCGGTGGATTACGTCGGGCTCGCGCGCTCGCAGGGCGTCGAGGGCGAGAGCGTGACGAGCACGAAGGAGCTGGAGCCCGCGCTGCGACGGGGCATGGAGAAGATCACGCGCGAGAACCGGCCGTACCTGATCGACGTGTCGGTGGCGCGCGAGGGCGTCGGCGCCGAGTCGACCTGGTATCAGGACTGGCAGCTGTAGGGACTTCGACCACCGACGTCACGAAATCGATACACCATCGGAGTGTTGTTGCATACACCATCTCATGCTACGGTCGTGTCGAGGAGACCGTGTCATGGGCAGGACCAATATCGTGCTCGACGATCGGCTGATCCGGGAAGGTCTTCGGCGGTTCAGGTGCCGCTCGAAGCGAGAGCTCGTTCACCTCGCGCTCACTGAGCTGCTGAAGCGCGGGCGGCGGCAAGACCTCCTATCGCTTCGCGGACAGGTCCAATGGGAAGGAGATCTCGCCGGCCTGCGGCGCCTTCGGCCGTGATCGTCGTCGATACGACGGTCTGGATCGACTTCCTCGAGGCCAGGGGCACGGCGTTCGACCGACATTTGACCGAGCTCGTCGAGACCGACGCCCCGATCGCGCTGGTCGACATCGTGTACTGTGAGGTCCTTCAGGGCATTCGTGACGATGATGCGTATCAGCGGACACGCGTGAGCTTGCGGGCTCACCCGATTCTGCAGCCAGGCGGACTCGAGACGTTCGAAACCGCAGCGAACCTGTATCGGGCGGCGCGACGGCGGGGACTCACGGTCCGACGCAGTGTCGACTGTCTCATCGCCGCCATCTGCCTGGAAAGCGGCGCAGAGATCTATCACAACGACCGCGACTTCGATGCGCTCGCCAGCGTTTCGGATCTGGCCATTTACCATCCAGCGTGAGCGCGCGCGAACTCCCACCCGTTCCTGACCCTCCGTCGTTCGGACCGGATCCGCGACAGGAAATGTTCGTTCCGGCCCTTTCGCATCCCGAGAGTGAGGTGCGGGTCGCGGCGACCTCGACTGGCTTTCCCGCGTCAGCCGTCGACCTCGGCCGCCTGCAAACGGAGATAGAGCGAGCGTTCGCGGGCTGGTCGAGCAAAGAGATTCGCTCGCGCTGGCGGAGCGACGTTTCCCCATGGATCAGCCGGTTCACTCGCACGTGGGTTCAACGGCGTTCGGTTCTTCACGCAAAACCGATCCGTTCAGGGATTCGGATCGGCCTCGACACGAAGGACGACCGCGGATACTACCACTACGTCTTCGAGGTGTTGCGGAACCAGCGTTATCAGAAAGCTACGCGGTGTTAAGAATCTCTGGCGCGCTACTCGAGGTTCTTCGCCGGCGGGTAGTCGCGCGAGTAGACCGGCGCGGCCAGGAACGTCGCCGGGTCGTACTTCCAGAACTGGCTCACCTCGCGATACGTGTCGATCACCACGTTCATGAGCCGGCCGTCACGGCGCTCGACACGGCGGATGTAGACGTTGACGATCGGGTTGCCGTAGGCGTCGAGCCGGATCGGTCCCTGCGGCGTGTCGGGCAGCTGCACGGCGCGCAGCGCCTTGATGAAGGCGGCCTTGTCCTCGACGCGCCCGTTGACCGCCTTCATCCCCGCTTCGAGGAACAGCACGCCGAGATAACCGCCGATCGTGCAGTAGCCGGGATCGTCCTTGTACTCCGCGCGCATGGCCTGGACCCACTTGCGGTTGGTCGGCGTGTCGAGCGCCGCGCTGTAGGTCCCGGCCGTGATCACGCCGAGCGCCTCGTCGCCCATCGACTTGAGGCTCGACTCCTCGGTGGTCGTCACCATGCCGAGCACCGGCAGCTTCAGGCCGAACTCCTTGTACTGCTTCAGGAAGCGCTGGCCGTTGGTGGGCCCGAAGCCGGCGTAGATGGCGTCGACGTTGGGCTTGATCTGCGCGATGAACGTGCCGTAGTCGGGCGTGGCGATCGGCGGCCACAGCTTCTGGACGATCTTCCCGCCGTTCTCCTCGAACGTCCGCTGGAAGCCGCCGGTGTGCTCGTGGCCGTAGGCGAAGTCGTCGGAGACCGTGGCGATGCGCTTGTAGCCGAGCTTCTTCGCCGCGTACTCGCCGAGCGGATGCGTCACCTGCGAGCCGCTCATCGTCGCGCGGACGAACCAGGGGTTCGCCTTCCGCTGCGTGATGTCGTCGGCGGCGGCCGGCGAGATGATGATCGGCATCTCGGCCTGGCGGATGTACTCGCTGATCGCGTAGACCTCGAAGGCCGCCACCGGCCCCGTGAGCACGTGCACGCGGTTGCGCTCGACCAGCTCCTGCGTCTTCGTGCGCGTCTGAGCGGGCTGGCCGGCGGAGTCGCCGAAGAAGACCTCGACCTTCCGCCCCGCGATGGCGCCGCCGCGCTCCTTGAGCGCGAACTGCAGCCCGTCCTCCATCTGGCGGCCGCACGACGCGATGGGCCCCGAACGGATGGTAAGGACGCCGACCCGCACGGGCTCTTGCGCCGCGACTGGCGCGCCGAGGAGCGTGAGAACGATCAGAAGGGCGAGGGCCATGGAGACTCCTTTACAGGCCGAAGAGGCGGGCCGCGTTGCCGCCGAGGATCGCGTCGATCTCGGCCGTGGTGAAGCGGAGGCCGTCGGACGTGTCCTCGGGGAGCGCGCGCATCGCCTCGAGATACTGCTTCGTCGGGATGAGCACGTCGTACACGGGATCGTCAGTCCCCCACAGAATCTTCTCGACGCCGGCGATGTCGATGTAGCGCCGGAGGATCTGGCGGAACCTCGGCCGATCGCGGACGACCATCGTCTGCCAGCCCGCCAGGTCGCCGTGGAGATTGAAGTGGATCGCAGCCATGCTGGCCACGGTCTCCCACATCAGCGGACGTCCCGAGTGGGCGGCGATGATCTTGAGATCCGGAAAGTCGCTGCACACGTCGTCGAGCAGCAGCGGATGGGCATGCTTGCTGTGCAGCGGAGGGAAGAAGAACCCCGTGTGCGTGACCACCGGGATCCCCCACTCCTGGATCCGCTCGAGCAGACGATAGGACTCGCGCCCGTTGGGATCCCACCCGGCATCCGGGTGATACTTGACGCCACGCATGCCCCACTCCTCGACGCAGCGCCGGAGGATGGTCACCGCGTTCTTGCGCCGCGGGTCGATGCCGGCGCACGCGATGAGCCGCGAGGGATGCTTGCGGGCGAGGTCGGCGAAGGCCTTGTTCTGGCCCTCGATCGAGACGGCGGCTTCGCCGAGGGCGAGACCGAAGTCGTCGACGAGCATCACGGTCGTATTGATGCCGAGCGCATCCATCTTGCGGAACAGCAGCTCGCCCTCGGGATCCCACAGCGTCGGGAAGTACTTGGTGGCGAACTCTTGCGCGGTCAGCTTTTGACCGCGGTCGCCGCTGACGTGGACACCGAGGTGCGAGGCGAGGGTTTCCCAGAGTGGCTCCGGGAACCACTCGCGCTGCATCAGGTGGTAGTGCGCGTCGACGATGACGGCCACGAGACAGCCGGGAGCCTAGCATGAGCTCTCCGCGTCGTGTCGTCGTCTGTGGCGCCGGCGTGATGGGCGCCTCGGTGGCGTACTTCCTCGCGCGGCGCGGCGTCGCGGTCACCGTGGTCGAGCGCACGGGCGTGGCCTGCGCCGCGTCGGGGAAGTCGGGCGGCTTCCTCGCCCTCGACTGGTGCGACGGCACGCCGCTCGGTCCGCTGGCCCGCGCGAGCTTCGCGCTCCACGCCGAGCTGGCGCGCGAGCTCGAGACCGATTACGGCTACCGGCGCATGGACACGTTCATGGTGGCCGCGCGCGAGCGCGGCGCGGTGGGCGGCGGTCATCGCGTCGAGGCTCCGGGCTGGCTTGACGGCGCCGGCGTCGTCACGGCCGCGCTCGGCTCCACCGAGACGACCGCGCAGGTCCAGCCGGCACGCTTCACCACGGCGCTGATCGACGCTGCGACGACGCGCGGGGCCACGCTACGCATCGGCGTCGTCGAGGAGATTGCCCAGCGAGACGGCGCGGCGCGCGGCGTGAGGGTCGGCAGCGAGACGATCGAGGCCGACGCGGTCGTCCTGGCCATGGGGCCGTGGACCAGCCGGGCCGCGCGCGGGCTGCGGCTTCCCGCCGTGCATGGGCTGAAGGGCTACAGCGTGACCCTCACCGGCGCCGACGTGCCTGCGCACGCGCTCTTCGTCGACTACCGGACGGCCGACGGCCGCGCGCTCGAGCCGGAGATCTTTCCCCGGCCCGACGGAGAGACCTACGTCTGCGGGATGGCTGACCCGGCGCCACTGCCCGAGTCGGCAGAGGGCGTCGAGGTGAACGACGCGTCGTGCGAGGTTCTCGCCCGCGCGGCGGGCCGAGTGTCCACCGCTCTGGCCGCGGCGAAGATCATCCGGCGCCAGGCGTGCTATCGGCCCGTCACCGACGACGGCCTGCCGCTGATCGGCCACATTCCCGGTGTCGCCGGCGCGTATGTCGCGACCGGCCACGGCCCCTGGGGAATGCTCAACGCTCCAGCCACCGGGTTGGCGCTGAGCGAACTGATTGCCGACGGCGCTGCCTCGCTGGTCGATCTCCGTCCCTTCGACCCGGCGCGCCGCCGCTGACCGCGGGCCGGCGCGGGTCACCGCGCGATACCCCGGGTGGCCGCGCTATACTCGAAACTCGACTCGAACCCTGGGAGAGCGAGAGATGGCCTACAAGCCGATGGCACTCGACCACGTCAACGTCTTCGTGCGCAACGCCGAGCGGTCGCATCGCTGGTACACGGAAGTCTTCGGGCTCCACACGCAGGACACGATGAAGCACGCCGGCACCGATCGGCTGCGCGCCGCGTTCCTCGCCTGCGACCCAGGCCACGCCCACGACATCGCGCTCTTCGAGGTCGGCGACGACGCCGCCGGGCCGCAGAAGGGCCAGGTCGGTCTGAATCACGTCGCCTGGAGGATGGAGACCCTCGACGACCTCGCGGAGATCTATCGACGCCTGAGCGACAAGGGCATCCCCGTTCGCGTCGCCGATCACACGGTGTCCATCGGCGTCTACTTCTCGGACCCCGACGGCAACGGCCTCGAGGTCTACTACGAATTGCCGCGCAGCCAGTGGCACCAGGACCGCCCGTTCTCGGGAGGCGGCAACAAGGGGCGGTTCCCCGGGCCCTGGGACGAAGCGCTTCGCCAGTCGGCGCCGGCTCTCACCACCGTCTGATCGACGTCGGCCGGCCGCGCCACTTTTAAACCGGCGGCGGAGCATCTGATGCGCGTCATCGACATGGAGTGCAGCGTCCCGAAGCTCGCCACGGGCGACGACGACACTCCGGCCGCGAGCGCGACGTCACCCGGCGCATCGGCAGCGCAACGCCCGGCCGGCTACGGCATGGCCAACTACGAGCGGATCTTTCGCTCGCGCCGTGACGGTGGCGACACGCGGCCGGACACGAAGCTCTCCGCGTGGGTGGATCTGCTCGAGCGCGCCGGCATCGTGCGAGCGCTGCCGTTCGGCGCCTCCAACGACGAGGTGGCCGAGCTCCTGCGCGACTACCCTGACCGCTTCATCGGCCTCGCCCGCATCAGCGCGCTCCACGGCATGCGCGGGGTCCGCGAGCTGGAGTTTCGCGTGCGCGAGCAGAAGTTCGTCGCGCTCGGCGTCTCCGCCCTGGTGGACGGCATCCCGGCCAGCGATCGCCGCTTCTATCCGCTCTACGCGAAGGCGGTTGAGCTCGGCATCCCGGCGCGCATCTACTCCTCCATGAACTACGCGACCGACCGGCCGTACGACCTCGGCCACCCCCGCCACCTCGACCAGGTGGCGATCGATTTTCCGGAGCTGACGATCATCGGTGGGCTCGGCGGCTGGCCCTGGGTGAACGAGATGGTCGCGCTCGTCCGCCGCCATCCCCGGCTCTACCTCGACACCTCGGCGCATCGCGCGAAGTACCTCGGCCAGCGCGGCTCGGGATGGGAGATGCTCATGCAGTTCGGCAACACGCTCATCCAGGACAAGGTCCTGGTGGGGCTCTCGGCCGGCCTCGTCGGCCAGCCTCACGAAACGCTGATCGAGGAGTACCTGGCCCTGCCGCTGAAGGACAGCGTCAAGGAGAAGTGGCTTTACCTGAACGCCGCGCGCGTCTTCGCGCTCGAGTAGGGATCCCGATGCTGACGCCCCAGACGATCGACGCCACCGCCCGCGCCTCCTTCGAGATGCACCGGACGCGCGCCCGCTATCGCCCGCTCGACGCCGACGTCCGCAAGGCGCCGCTCGACGACGCCTACCGCATCCAGGACGCGCTGCATCGGCTGATGACCGACGCCGGCCGCGGCGAGATCGCCGGCTGGAAGATCGCGCTCACGTCGAAGGCGATGCAGCAGATGACCGGCGTGGACCAGCCCGCCGCCGGCGCGATCTTCTCGAAGGTCGTGCATCCGTCGCCGGCGCGGCTCGACGTCGCCGCCTATCACCACCTCGGCGTGGAGTTCGAGGTGGCGGTGCGCGTCGGCGCGGATCTGCCCGCGAGCGGCGGGCCCTGGACCCGAGCCTCCGTGGCCGATCGGGTCGCCGCGTGCCTGCCCGCCTTCGAGCTGGTCGAGGACGGCAACGCCGACTACAAGACGCTCGACGCCTTCACGCTGGTCGCCCAGAACACGTGGAACGCCGGCATCGTGCTCGGGGCGCCGGTGACGGCGTGGCGCTCCGTCGATCTCGAGCGCGCGGTGACGCGCTGCTGGATCAACGATCAGCCGGGCGGCGAAGGCAAGACGGGCGATGCGCTCGGTCACCCGTTCGAGGCGCTGGCGTGGCTCGCGAATCTCCTCAACCGTCGCGGCCGCATGCTCGAGCGCGGCATGGTCGTGATGACCGGCAGTAGCATCACCACCAAGTTCCCGGCGCCGGGTGACCGCGTGCGCTTCGCCATCGACGGCCTCGGCGAGGTGGCGCTCGAAGCCACGCGTTAGACGCTGACGCGCGCCGGCCGTGAGCGCCGCGGCCCGAGCACGATCAGGCTGGCCGCCACCGCCTCGAGCACCGTGCACGCCGCGAGCGCCGGCCCGTAGCTGCCCGCCCAGTCGCGGATCAGGCCGACGAGCGACGGCCCGAACGCGAACGTGAA
>Ga0209237_1003104_pt1 | contig 10057 bp, 7 predicted proteins | sample GraSoi013_1_40cm_2_FD_185820 | JGI IMG/M metagenome (GOLD analysis project Ga0209237, IMG submission 185820) | Grasslands soil microbial communities from the Angelo Coastal Reserve, California, USA - Sample 10_02_2013_1_40cm (SPAdes) (version 2) | ecosystem: Environmental > Terrestrial > Soil >...
CGCCATACAGCCGCGGCATTGCTCTGTAGCCGCCTTCCGGGATCGCGTGCGCCAGGTACTCCGCGACCTGCCCCCCGGCCAGCAGCGGCTGTACCAGCGGGTGCTGCTTGAGCCGCTCCAGCAGGTCGTTCGGGGTCACCTTGGTCCGCATGAAGTGCGACATCAGCGCGCCCACGCCGACCGAGAGACTGTCACGGTTCGTGTAGATGAACCCGTAGCCGCCCATCTCCTGCGTCACGGCACCGTAGAGCTCAATGGTGACACCCTCGCCCTCGCCGACGTTGAATCGTTCCTGGATCACGTCCGGGGGCAGCGTGATGATCTCTTTGACCGCCAGCGCCACTTCGTGCGGTGCGATCTCACGCGTCTGCAGACCGGCTTTCTTCGCGAGAAATGAGTGCACACCGTCACACAGGACGACGGCATCGGCATAGAGGTCTCCGTCGGGCCGGCCGGTACGCACCCCCCCCACCTTGCCGTCCCGCATGATGAGGTCCTCGACGACGGTGGCGGGGATCAGGAACGCGCCCGCCTGCTCCGCCTTGGAGGCGAACCAGCGGTCGAACTTTGCCCGCAGGACGGTGAAGGCGTTGGGGACCTCGCCGTGGGGCGCCGCGGTCTTGTGCCCGAGGATCACCGCGGAGTCTTCAGTGGTGATCCATAATCGCTCGTCCATGATGACGCGCTCGATGGGCGCCTCAGCCGCGAAGGTGGGGATGAGGTCGGCGAGCATCCGGCCGTACATGACCCCGCCCATCACGTTCTTGGCTCCGGGGTATTCGCCGCGCTCGATTAGCACGACGCTGAGGCCGGCTTTCGCCATCGTGTAGGCGGCGGCGCTGCCGGCCGGTCCCGCCCCGACGACGATGGCGTCGAACCGCTCCTCGGTCATTTGAGCGCCTGGGCCACCTGCTGGACGAATGCGGTCACCCGACCGGGGAAGATCCCCAGCACCAGCACGCCGGCAGACGCCGCGACCAACGCCGCCGTCACCCAGCGGCCGCCGGCGAATCCCACGTCGTCGCTGGGCTGCCCGGTGAACATCGTCGAGGCCACCCGCAGGTAGTAGTAGGCGGACACGACGCTGGTCAAGACGCCGACCACCGCCACGCCCGTCTGACCCGCGTCGAGCGCCGCGGTGAACACGTAGAACTTCGCCAGGAACCCTGCCGTGGGAGGCAGGCCGGCCAGTGACACCATAAACAGTGTCATCGCCCCGCCCAGCGCTGGCGCGCGCCACGCCAGGCCGGTGAGGTCGGCAATCCGATCCGCTTCCTCCCCGCGCCGGTGCAGCATCAGCACGACGCCGAACGCGCCAAGCGTCATGAACGTGTATGCCAGCAGATAGAATGCGACGGCGGAGGCGCCCGCCGGGCTGCCGGCGACGACCCCGGTCAGAATGAACCCGGCGTGGGCGATGCTGGAGTAGGCCAGGAGCCGTTTGATGCTGGTCTGCCGCAGCGCGGCCACGTTCCCCACAATCATGGTCAGTACGCTGATGGCAGCCAGCGCGGTGCTCCATTGCACAGCCTGCGCTGCCAGCGCCACCATGTACACCCGCACGAACGCGGCGAACGCTCCCACTTTCGCGATGACCGACATGTAGGCGGTGATCGGCAGCGGCGCCCCCTCGTACACGTCCGGCGCCCAGAAGTGGAACGGCACGACGGCAGCTTTGAACGCGAGCCCGATGGTGAGCAGCGCCACCCCGGCGCGAAAGAATGTCTTCGGCGCGTGCGCCTGCTCGGCCAGCGCGCGGAACCCGGTCGACCCGGTGGCGCCGAACAGGAGCGCAATCCCGTACAGGAAGAACGCCGTCCCGAACGCGCCCAGCAGAAAGTACTTCAGCCCGGCCTCCTGCGAACGCGGATCGGTGCGGGCAAATGCCGCGAGCACGTACAACGGGATCGACAGCGTCTCCAACCCCAGGAACAACATGATCAGATCACTACTCGCGGCCATCAGCATGGCGCCCAGCGCCGCGACCAGGACCAGCGCGTAGTACTCCCCGATGTCCAGCCGCGTGCGCTCGACGTAGTCTGCTGATAGCCACTGCGCGAGGAGCACCGCCACCAGTGCGGTCACCTGCAGCACCCGGGTCAGCGTATCGCGCACATACATCCCGGCAAACGCCGGCGACGAACTGGAGCCTGCGGCCAGCGTGGCCCCTAATGCCACCACGGTGCCCAACGCGGCAAGCCATCGCAGCGGGTGCTGGCGACCGGCCGGCACGAAGAGTCCCCCCACCATGGTGGCCATGGCCGTGGCGGTTATGACCAACTCGGGGATGATGGGGCGGAGGTCGATCGCCGGTGGGGTCATGGTCTGTGACTGGCGACTGGCGACGTCTGACTGGTGACGTGCTCGATCAGCGCCCGCACGCTGGCCTCACTTCTCTTCAAGAGCGGCGAGGGATAGACGCCGATCCAAAAGATCAATGCGATCAGGGGGATGAACAGCCACTGCTCCCGACGGGTGAGGTCGGTCATCCGCGCCCGCTCCTTCACCGCGACCGGTCCCTGCATCACGCGCTGATACATCCACAACAGGTAGACGGCCGAGAGGATCACTCCGCTCACGGCCAGGGCGGCGTAGGCCGGGTTCGTCTGAAACGTCCCCAGAAGGATGAGGAACTCGCCGACAAACCCGTTGGTTCCCGGCAGCGCCAGCGACGACAGCACCACGATCAGCGCCATCGGCGCCAGGCGGGGCATCAGCGCCGCCACGCCCCCGTAGTCATCCAGCTGGCGTGAGTGTGTACGGTCATAGAGGACGCCGACGATCAGAAACAGCCCGCCGGTGCTGATGCCATGGTTGACCATTTGCAGCAGGCTGCCCTGCACGGCCGGGACGGTCAGGGCGAACGCGCCGAGGGTCACCAGACCGAGATGGCTGACGCTGCTCATGGCGACCAGCCGCTTCACGTCGGGCTGGGCCCACGAGACGATACCGCCGTAGAGGATACCGACAATGGCCAGCACAGAGAGGAGCGGCGCGAACTGGAGCGCAGCCTGCGGGAACAGTGGGAGTAAGAAGCGCAAAAAGCCATACGTGCCCATTTTCAGCAGGACCGCCGCCAGCACCACGCTGCCGGCCGTCGGCGCCTCGACGTGGGCGTCGGGCAGCCAGGTGTGTAGGGGCCAGACCGGCACTTTGATGGCAAAGGCCAGCGCAAACGCGCCAAAGAGCCATGCCTGCAGGGGCATCGCCACCGACAGCCGTCCCAACCGGATGAGATCGAAGGTGCGCTCTCCCGGCTGCGCGCCACTATGGAGGTAGAGCGTGATGATCGCTACCAGCATCAGCGCGCTGCCGGCCATCGTGTACAGGATGAACTTGATCGCGGCATAGGAGCGGCGCGGCCCGCCCCACAAGCCGATGATGAAGTACATGGGGATGAGGACAGCTTCCCAGAAGACGTAGAACAGCACCAGGTCGGCGGCCAGGAATGTGCCCAGCAGCGCCGTCTCCAATACGAGCATGCTGAGCACAAACTCCTTGACCCGGTCGGCGATCGATCCCCAGGCCGACAACAGTGCGAGCGGCATGATGACCGTGGTCAGCATCATCAGTGGCAACGAGATCCCGTCAACGCCCACGTGGTAACTCACCCCAGCTGAGGGGATCCATGCGGTCCGCTGCACAAACTGCAGCGCAGCCTGATTCGGATCGAAGCGGAAAAACACGACTGCCGAGAGGGCGAGCGCAGCCAGCGTGCCTGCCAGCCCCACGCCATAGAGCGCATCGGTCTTCCGGCGGTCGATACCCACCACCACGATCGCCGCCGCGACCGGAAGAAAGATAAGAATTGAGAGCACCGGCATCTCAGGCATGATCGTCTGATACCCTGCGCCCGGCGTTCTGCATGCTGCGTGCTCCTATGGCCCTCTCCAAAGCCAGTACGAGAGAATAAGAATCGTCCCCGCCAGAATGGCGGCGGCGTAGTTCCGGACGTAGCCCGTCTGCAGGCGCCGCATCGCCACACCGGCCTGACCGACCAGCCCCGCGATCCCATTGACGGCGCCGTCGATCCCACGCGTCTCGACCACATCGGCGGCAAATCGGGCCAGCCTCTTGGCCGGCGTGACAATCGCAGCGTCGTAGAGGGCGTCAACGTGCCATTGCCGCGCCAGAAAAGCGCCCAGCGCGCCGAGGGTGACCTCGCGCCGCCCCCGGTACAGCAGCAGGCCTGTGATGATGCCGAACACGCCGACGGCGACGGAGATCGCGGTGAGCGGCGCGCCCGGCGCGGTGTCCGCGGACGGCTCGATCGCGAAAAACCGGTCGAGCACACGCAGCAGCGGCGCACCGGCCGCGTGCGCGCCAACCCATCCGCCGCCGAAGGACAGGAGGGCCAGGATCGCCATCGGCCAGCCCATCGACGCCGGCGCTTCGTGCGGATGGTCGTCGCGCCGCCCGGCCACAGGGAAGAACGTCAGCACCGCGGCACGGGTAATGTACACCGCCGTCACATACGCCGTCAGCAGCCCGGCCAGCCACAGCGCCAGCGAGCCGCCGTGCTGTGCGGCCGCATAGGCGTGTTCTAGGATCAGATCCTTACTGAAGAATCCAGCAAATGGCGGGATGCCAGCCAGCGCCAGCGCGCCGATGGCGAACCCCAGCGCCGTCCAGCGCAGCGGCCCGGCCAACCCCCCCAGCCGTCGCATATCGACGACCCCCTGCGTGGCGTGCATCACGCTGCCCGCGGCCAGGAAGAGCAACGCCTTGAAGAACGCGTGCATCGTGAGGTGGAAGATGCCGGCCGGCATCGCCAGCACACCCATCGCCAGGAACATGTACCCCAGCTGGCTGATGGTCGAGTAGGCGAGGACGCGTTTGAGGTCCCACTCCACCAAGGCGACGGTGGCGGCAAAGAATGCCGTCGCCGCACCCACGGCCGCGACCACCGACAGGGTGAATTCGGCGCGGAGGAACAGTGGATGCAGCCGCGCGATCATGTAGACACCGGCGGTGACCATCGTGGCGGCGTGGATGAGCGCCGAAACCGGTGTGGGGCCTTCCATCGCATCGGGTAACCAGACATACAGCGGCAGCTGCGCCGATTTTCCGGTGGCCCCCACGAAGAGCAACAGCGTCGCCGCCGTGAGCAGCCCCGGCGCCATCGCCCCGGCCGCGTCGGCGAGGCGGTCAAACTGCAGGGTGCCGGCGGTCGTGGCCAGCAGCAAGATGCCCAGCAGGAAACCCGCGTCCCCGATGCGGTTGACGACGAAGGCCTTGCGCCCGGCGTTGGCCGCGCGCTCGCGATCGAACCAGAAGCCGATCAGCAGGTACGAACACAGGCCGACCAGCTCCCACCCCACGAAGAGCACGAGGAGATTGCCGCCCAGCACCAGCAGCAGCATCGATCCCACGAACAGATTCAGGTACGCGAAGTAGCGGGAATAGGCGGAGTCATCGGCCATGTAGCCGATCGAGTAGACGTGGATGAGGAAGCCCACCCCGGTGACCACCAGGGCCATGAGCGCCGACAGGCGGTCCATCAACAGCCCGGCGGAGACCGTAAAGTCTCCGGCCGCGATCCAGGTGAACAGCGTGGCCGTCAGGGCGTCGCTCGTGACGGCAAGGTGGCGTGCCGCCACCGCAGACGCGACAAACGATGCACCGACCGTTCCGCAGCCGATCACGCTGACCAGGGGACGCGGGAGGCGTCCACCGGCCAGCCCATTGACTAACCAGCCGGCCAGCGGAAGGGCCACGATCAACACGAGGGCCATCGCTTAGCCCCGCAGCAGGTCCACGTCGTCGATGTCAACCGTATCGCGCGCGCGGAAGATGGCGATGATGATCGCCAGGCCCACCACGACCTCGACGGCGGCCACGAGGACGACGAAAAATACGGCGAGTTGCCCCTCGATCGCCAAAAGCTGCCGGGCGAACGCGACAAACGTCAAGTTGACCGCGTTCAGCATCAACTCGATGGACATGAACACCACGAGCGCGTTCCGGCGCAGCAGCACCCCGGTGATGCCGAGGACAAAGAGCAGGGCGCTGAGCGCAAGGTAGGCGGAAATCGGCACGGTCATCGCCGCGACGCTTCCACCGGCGTGGCGGCGGATCGCCCCACCGCAGCCGCCGGCTGGGCGGCCGGCCGGCCGATGACCACCGCGGCGATGATACCCACCAGCAGGATCACGGAGGCCACTTCGAATGGCAACACAAACGCGGTAAAGAGCGCCCGCCCCACCGATTCGGCGGTCCCGAACTCTGCCGGGGCCGGCGCGGTGGGGGCGCCTACGCCGAACCGGATGGTCAGGAGAATCAGCGTCAGGAACGTCACGGCCAGCACGACCCCTACGGGGCCCTGCCACCGCAATCTGTCGGGCGACATCTCGCCCAATTGCTTGTGCAGCAGCATGATGACAAACAAGAACAGCACGACGATCGCCCCTGCATAGACGATCACCTGCAGGACCGCGACGAACTGGGCGGCCAAGAGCAGGTATGTCACCGCCAGGCTGCCCAGCACCAACAAGAGAGAAAGGGCGTTGCGCACGGGCAGACGGCTGCCGATGACGCCCAGGCCCCCGGCGACAGAGGCAAGGGCCGCAAAGGTGAAGATGACGACTTCCATATCAGACCTCTCGCTTGGGGTCTCTCCCTGAGGAACCTGGATAGGGTTCGGTGAGCATGGACTTCGTATAGATCATGGTGTCACGCGTGAAGCTCGCCAGTTCGTACTCACGCCCGAGCACGATGGCGCCCGTAGGGCACGCCTCCTCGCAGAAACCGCAGAAGATGCACCGCAGTTCGTTGATCTGAAAGTCGGCGGCGTAGCGCTCGCCTTTGCTGACTTGATGCTCCGGGGTATTCTCCCCGGCTTGGACGAAGATGGCCTGTGACGGGCACACGATGACGCACAGCTCGCAGCCCACGCACCGTTCCATCGCGTCCTCATAGAGGGTCAGCCAGTGCCGGCCCTTAAAGCGCGGTTGGACCGCTGTCCGCTTCGCCTCCGGGTATAGGATGGTGATGGGCGGCCGGAACAAATATCGGAACGTGACCGCCATGCCCTTGAGTAAGGCCAGGGTTTGCCTAAGATACACTCTCGCGGTCGTCATGTCGCGTGACCTCGTCCGGCGTCTCCCAGGTCTCCCTGCGCCGGAGTCCATTTTCGAGAAGGTGCTTTTGACTCGGGAGACTTGGAAGACCTGGTCGACACTGTAGACGTCTGTGTCATGACTGCCACAGCACCACAACCAGCGCCGTCACAACAAGATTCAGCAGCCCGAGCGGAATCAGAAACTTCCAGCCCAGGGCCATCAGCTGATCATGCCTGACCCGAGGCAGCGTGGCTCGCAGCCAGACGAAGAAAAACACGAACGCCAGCGTCTTCAGCACAAACCAGATCAGCCCCGGGAGTACCGGCCCCCACCAGCCGCCCCAGAACAGCGTTGTCGCCAGCGCACTCATCGTGACGACGGCGACGTATTCGCCGATGTAGAACATCGCGAATTTGAAGCCTCCGTATTCGGTCTGGTAGCCGGCGATCAATTCCTGTTCGGCCTCCGGCAGGTCGAAGGGCGCGCGGTTGGTCTCGGCAACCGCCGCGATGAGAAAGATGAGAAACCCCAGGGGCTGGAGCGCCACGAACCACACGTGCCGTTGCGCCTCCACGATGCGCACCAGGCTCAAGGAGCCGGCGGTCAAGACCACCGCGATCACGGCCAGGCCCAAGGCCAGCTCGTAACTGATCAACTGGGCGCTGCTGCGCAAACTGCCGAGCAGCGAGTACTTGTTGTTCGACGCCCATCCGCCCAGGATGATGCCGTACACGCCGACCGAGGAGGTGGCTAGGACCACGAGGACGCCGACGTTGACGTCGGCCAGCCGCAATGGGACGCGCTGCCCAAACAGCGTGACTTCGGGCCCGAACGGGATCACCGCGTACACGAACAGGGCAGTGATCATCGAAATCGCCGGCGCCAACCAGTACACGATGACGTCGACGTGCGCCGGCATGAAGCTTTCCTTGAAGACGAGTTTGAGGCCGTCCGCCAGAGGCTGCAGGAGTCCGAATGGACCGACGCGGTTAGGACCGTAGCGGATCTGAAACTTGCCGAGCAGCCGCCGTTCCAGCAGCGTCATGTACGCGCAGGCCGTCAGCAGGATGAACAGCAGCACAGCGCTTTTCACCGCCACGATGGCGACCTCGATCACCGCGCGCCTCCCTCCCCGCGACCCTCAGATCCGCCGGCCACGGGCGCGAGGGCCGTGGCCTGCACACGGGTCACCGGCTCAGAGAGATCAACCAGCGCATTGGCGGGCGCGCCGTCGTACCCTCGCGGCAAGAAGACCTGGCCCGGTGGGACGGCGGATGAGAGCTTCGCCCGCACCGCCACCGCCCCGCGGCGCGAGCGCACCACGGTGGCGTCGCCTTCCGCGATCCCGCATCGCGACGCATCCTCAGCGTGAAAGAGCGCCCAGGGTTCGCCGGCCAGGTCGGCGATCGCCGGGCTGCGTGAGGTCATCGCGCCGCGATCAAACAGCACGTCGCCGATGATGAGGATAAACGGGTAGTCGGGATCATCTGGGGGTCTGGGGTCGGGGGTCAGGGGTCGGGCCACTTGGGACGGTGCTGTACCGCCCCCCGACACCCGATCCCCCACACCATTACGAGACACCCGCGCATCCAGGGCGAGCCCCGGAATGAGCGTGCGCATCTCCTCGAAGATTTCCTCCCACCCACTATAGGCGATCACCTTGCCCATCCGCGCGGCCAGCGCCGCGAAGATCTCCCAATCGGCCCGCGCCTGCCCGGGACCCGGGACGGCCGCGTGCAGCCGCTGGATGCGGCCCTCGATGTTGCTCACCGTACCGTCCTTCTCCGGCGCCACCAGCGCCGGCAGCACAATATCGGCTACCTGTGCCGTCTGTGTCAGGAACGCGTCCTGGACCACCAGGAACGGCAGCCGTGCCCGCGCCTCGTTCCACCGGGCGCGGTCGGGGACGTCGGTTGCCGGATCAGCAGCGGCCACGTAGAGGACGTCCAGCCGGCCCTGCCCTGCGGCCTCGATGATCTCCGGCGCGTTCAACCCCGCGCCGTCAGCCACTGGGGCACCCCAGAGCGACTCGAGATCGCGCCTGACCTCCGCCAGGGGACGGCCACCGGGTCCGGCATGCGGGAGCAATCCGGCCAGGTCAGCCCCGAACGCATTCCCTTTCCCGCGCATGACATTCACGGGTGCGTGAAGCCGGGCCGCGAGATCGCGCAGTACGGCATCGATCGTTGCGCCGTCGGGTGCGTCCAGAGCCCCGCGGCCGATCAGGATCTGCGGTCGCACGGCGTGGGCAAGACGTGCCCCCGCCGCGGAAATCGCCTCGCGGGGGATGCCGCCGGTCTCCGCCGCGCCCGGCGAGGCGCCGGACGCCGCCTCCATCACCGCGCTCACCACCTGCGCGCCAGACCCGTACCGGTGCACCAGGTGATGAGCGATGGATCGACCGATCTCGAGAGCCTTTGGCGTGATCGCGATGATCGCCGCGCCGCGATCCACCGCACGTTTCATCCGCAGCCAGATGATTGGATACTCCTCGGTAATGTCACACCCGGCCAGGACGATGGCATCGGCGTCGCCCATCTCCGCGATCGACGACGCCATTCCCCACGGCGCCTGCAGGCTGGCGCCGTCCGGCGGCGCGTCGGTCCGGTGATCCAGATGATTGGTGCCGACGACGCTGCGGAAGAACCGCCCGGCCACGTAGGCGTCCTCGTTGGTCAGGCGCGCGCCGCCGAGCATCGCCACCCGCGACGGAGAGGCGGCACGCAGCCGGCGCGCCACCACGTCCAGCGCCTCGTCCCAGGTGGCCTCCGCCAGCCCGCCGTCGTGACGGATGAGTGGGGTGCGCAGGCGCTCCGAATGATGCACGTAGGTATGGCCGAAGAACCCTAGGTCGCACAACCAGATGTCGTTGATGGCCGGCTGTTCGCGCGCGCGGGTGCGGGTGATGGCACCGCCGCGCACGTCGAACTCCACGGCGCACCCGACGCCGCACAGCGTGCAGACGCTGGGCACGGTCTGGTTGTCCCAGGGCCGCG